>Ga0137403_10007852_pt1 | contig 11979 bp, 11 predicted proteins | sample CZOMad2_1_16fung_FD_122057 | JGI IMG/M metagenome (GOLD analysis project Ga0137403, IMG submission 122057) | Vadose zone soil fungal communities from Angelo Coast Range Reserve, California, USA - CZOMad2_1_16fungal (Hybrid Assembly) | ecosystem: Environmental > Terrestrial > Soil > Vadose zone...
CGACCCTCATAACTGGACCAAGGCGCAGCAGCACAAGTATCGTTACAACACTTTCTACGGCATGGAACACGTACACGATGTGTACCGCATGGCGCTAATGAATCTGATGTTGCATGGAATCGACTCTGATCCACAAGGCGCAGGCATTCGTTACGGTGATACGCTCTCAAGCGAGGGTGAGACATTGCCGAAGGCGACGCTCATCCTCAGCAACCCGCCGTTCGGCACAAAGAAGGGTGTTGGCGCGCCCATGCGTGAATTTCCCTTTTCCACCAGCAATAAACAGTTCTGTTTTTTGCAACACATCTATCGTAGGCTCCTCCCCGGAGGTCGTGCTGCTGTGGTGATGCCAGACAACGTGCTGTTTGAAGGGAATACCGGCAAGCAGATTCGCGCCGATCTCATGGACAAGTGCAACCTGCACACCATCCTGCGCCTGCCCACCGGCATCTTCTACTCCCAGGGTGTGAAGACCAATGTGCTCTTCTTTACCCGGGGAGAGACGGACAAGGGCAACACCAGAGAAGTTTGGGTATACAACCTGCGCGCCAACATGCCCCAGTTTGGCAAGCGCACCGTGCTCACGCGCGCGCACTTCATCGAGTTCGAGGCCGCCTTCGGCGACGACCCGCTCGGCAGTGCCAGGAGCCTCGCCCAGCGCAAGGACACCGGCGAGGCAGGCCGCTTCCGCCGCTTCACCCGCGACTGGATCGCCGCGCGCGGCGACAGCCTCGACATCGCCTGGCTCAAGGATGAGGGTGAAAGCGCCACCGACGAGCTGCTGGAGCCGAGCACGCTCACGCAGGAGGCGATATACGAGCTGGAAGGCGCGCTGGAGGAACTTCGAGGGATTCTGGAGGAGTTGGGCGAGGAGGGGGAGGCGTGAGCGAGCTTCCTGATAGCTGGGTCGAGACAACACTCGGTGACATCACAGCAGATAGCGCTCAGCGTGTTCCCGCCCCCGACGAGCAGTTCCAATACGTCGACATTGCATCGATCGATCGCTTAACAAAGCGCATCACAAGTCCGCAGCTCCTGTGGGGCCGTGATGCGCCGAGTCGGGCCCGGAAAGAGATCAGGGCTGGCGACGTGCTGGTTTCCATGACGCGGCCGAATCTCAATGCCGTGGTCCTTGTGCCGCTTGAGTTTGACCAGCAGATCGCATCGACCGGTTTCGACGTGCTCCGGTCAATAGGCATCGAGCCTCGGTGGCTTTTCTACGTCGTACGTGCCCAGTCGTTCATCGACCGCATGTCGGAGCTAGTGCAGGGCGCACTTTATCCCGCCGTTCGGTCGAAGGATGTGCGCGGCTATATAGCCCCGCTCGCCCCCCTCAAGGAGCAGAAGCGCATCGCCGACAAGCTCGACGCGATCCTCGCACGGGTGGACGCCTGCCGCGAACGCCTCGCTCGCGTGCCCGCTATCCTCCAGCGCTTCCGCCAAGCCGTCCTCGCTGCCGCCACCTCCGGCAAGCTGACTGAGGAGTGGCGTGCAACCGTGTCAGGAGACGACCTAGTGGACTGGCAGCCCGTAACTCTGGAATCGCTGCTCGACGGAAAGCCACGGAACGGCTACTCGCCTCGCGCGGTAGAATATGATACTCCCGTGAAGTCGCTGACGCTCACAGCGACAACGACAGGTCGCTTCCGCCCTGAGCACTTCAAGTACATCGACGAGGACATTCCACCCTCTTCCTATCTCTGGCTACAGCCTGGCGACATTCTCATCCAGCGCGCTAACACTATCGAGTACGTGGGAATCAGCGCGATCTATGACGGTCCGCCGAACGGCTTCATTTATCCAGATCTGATGATGAAATGCCGTGCGAATGCTCGAGCCCTGCCCACGTTCCTTCACTACGTGCTGCTGAGCGAACCAGTGCGACGGCACTTCCGGGAGAACGCGACTGGAACGGCAGGTAATATGCCAAAGATCAACCAGCGGACGGTATTGGGCGCGCCTGCACTGGTACCACCACTGAGGGAGCAATCCGAAATCGTGCGGCGTGTCGAAGCCCTGTTTGCCTATGCCGACCGCCTTGAAGCCCGCTACACCGCCGCCCGTACCCAGGTCGAGCGCCTGACGCCCGCACTGCTCGCCAAAGCCTTCCGCGGCGAACTGGTGCCGCAAGACCCGAGCGATGAACCCTCCTCCGTGCTGCTGGAACGCATCCGCGCTCTGCGGGCAGAGCAACCAATGGAAAAGCGAGGGCGCAAACTCCCTGTGGCAAGAGTGCCCCGCGCCCCCAAGGAGAAAGCCACCATGACCAAGAGCCGCCATGATGACGATGTGCAGCACAAGCCCTATCTCGCCGGCCTCCTGCGTGAAGCCGGTGGCATCACGAGCGTCGAAGACCTCTTCAGGCGCGCCGAGTTGCCCGTGACCGACTTCTACAAGCAGCTTGCCTGGGAGGTCGAGAACGGCCACATCTGCGACGACGAAACGAGACTGGAAGCGGCCTGATGCGTCTCGACCACGTTTACATTGACGGATTCAAGAACCTGAAGGGCGTCGATATCGATTTCGATGAGGAACGGCTCACCACCGTCGTCATTGGCCAGAATGGTGCGGGGAAATCAAACCTGATCGAAGCGATCACCGACGTATTTCGTTTCGTCGACATGAATCGAGGCGAGCCGCGCTTCCGTTACGAAATTGACTACCGTATAGGCGCCAGGAAGGTCCGCCTCTCCAATCGCGAGGGCAGGCCGCTTGTCATTGCGGATGGTGAGCGACTGAGTCGCACTGCTTTCGAGAATCGTCAAAACGAGATCTTTCCTGACCTCGTATTCGGCTATTACTCGGGAGGGAGTCGGCGGCTCGAAAAGCTCTTTGATAGCCACCAGCGCCGGTACTACGACGCCATCAAGACGAACGACAACGCCGAGGCATGCCGGCAGGCCCTTATCAAGCGTCGGCTCTTCTATTGTCGACCGATCCACGGCGTGTTCGCGTTGCTCTCCTTCTTCGCCTTTCCAGACTACGCGGTTGTGAAACTTCTCAGAGACAAATTGGGTGTCACGGATTTCCACTCGGCGCTCGCACACTTCCGCGAACCGTGGTTCGGGAAGAGTCGCCCACGGTCCCAGCGGGTCGCGCGCGAGCTCTGGGGTGCGAAAGGGCCGGCGGGAACCTGCGCCCGCCAACTGCGCGATGTAGCATTTCATCCGCTCACACTTGCAGACAGGCCGATCGATGACTATCGCGACAAGGGCGAGTCCGAAGCACAGTTCGCCGCGTTCTTGAGAAATGCGGACGCGCTGAGACGCTTTGCCAGCACCTATCCAGATGATCGAGAAATGTTTGCCGCGCTCGAAGCGGTGGACATCTCCGACCTGTTCCGTGATATGCACGTATGGGTGTCGCGGGTAAATGACGCAAGCGGCGACGTGAGCTTCGCCGATCTCTCTGACGGGGAGCGCCAGCTCCTCATGGTGCTTGGTCTTATCCGTGTTGCGCGTGGAAAGCGCACGCTGTTCCTCCTCGATGAGCCCGACACGCATCTCAATCCGGTTTGGCAACACTCCTACCTCGACCTGATCCGTGACTGGACCGGCGTTGCGGCTGACGCCTCGAATTGCCAGATTGTCATGACCTCGCACAATCCACTTACCATTGCAGCGCTCACGAAGGAAGAGGTGCGAGTGATGTTCACAGATGAGGCGGGGAAGGTGACGGTGAGCGCACCCTACACCGATCCCAGAGGGATGGGCTTTACGGCAACTCTCACCGAGATCTTCGGTTTGCCGACAAGCCTCGATCCCGAGACGCAGAGGGCGGTAGACGAGCGCAACGTTCTGGCCCGGATCGAGCAGCGCACAGCACAACAAGAGAAGCAGCTCATCGCGATCAACGACAAGCTCAACCGGCTTGGTTTCATGTTTGAGGACCGCGAGCCGCTCTATCAGGACTTCCTTCGCGCGTGGCAAGACGTGCGATATGCCGACCGCCAGCCGCTCAGCCCTGAGCAGATCGAAAAGAGGCATGCGGCGATGGCCGAGCTGATCAAGGAGCTCATGAGTCAGGGGAAAGCCGTCTCATGATCTACGTATGGCGCGATTCCACTCTCATTCCTAAGAAGCTTCTGCAGGTCGCTGAGAGAGCACAGCAGAAACTTGAGGTGTTGCCAACCGACCAGAGACCCGCGTTTATCAAGAAGAAGTCTCACGTGTGGCGTGCCTTTGCTCGTTACCTGTCGAAGATGTCCTACGGCAAGTGTTGGTATTCCGAGAGCCTTGATCCGCAGTCCTTCTTCGATGTTGATCACTATTGGCCCAAGCTGGAGGCGCGGCGCTCCGATGATGCGATGGACCCGGGCTATGAATGGTTGGCGTTCTCGTGGGAGAACTTTCGTTTGTCGGCGCAGCGTTCCAATCGAGTGAGTAGGAACGAAGAGACGGAGGAGAACGAGGGAAAAGGTAACTGGTTTCCTCTGCTGGAGACCAGCCCAAAGGCCTGTTGGGAGAACCGCTGTGAGGCTACCGAGCAGCCAGTGCTGTTGGACCCTGTCAAGAAGGCAGATGTTCGACTGATCGAGGTTCAGGACGACGGGAGGATGGGTCCGAGCCGCATATGTATTGGCTCCGCGCGGCTCCGAGTCGAGCGGTCAATTGAGCTCTATGGGCTCAACCTCCCTCGCCTGAAGGCTGCGAGACTCAGAGTGATGCGTGAGGTGAATGACCTTTACTCGGTCCTTTCCCAAATACTGGAGGCCGCCGCGCCGGCCGCAGATGTTGCGGATAGGATGCCTATCGCAAAGCAGGTTGAGTCGATCACATCGAAGACACTGCCGAGCAGTGCATACTCGAAGGCGGCGCGTGCACAGCTGATGAGACTCCCAGGCGGAGCAGCGTTGTGTGCGCAGCCCGAGGAGGTCACAGATTAGCAGTGCGGCTGCACCAGTGCGGCGGCTGTTCTTCTGCCACAAGGAGTACAGCCAGTTCGTGCTGTTGGAGCGCTATCTCGGCATCAAGCGCTTCGTGTCACTGTGATACAATACGGGCAGGAGGAAGACGATGGCTACCCCACTACTTGAGCTCGAAGGGACCTGGGAAGAGATTGTGGCCCAGATACCCGATTTCTCTGGCCAAAAACTGCGTGTCCTGGTATATCCTGCGACCGGACATAGCGCTGAAGGGCACGATACCCGTCCCATTGCCGAGGTGTTGGCCGAGATCGCTGCGGCCATCCCTGCCGGAGAGCTTGCCCAGTTACCGTCAGACTTTACCGACCAACTGGACCACTATATCTACGGCATCCCCAAGCGATGAAGCAGGTCTTTGCAGATACGTTATATTGGGTGGCCAGCATCACGCCGGGCGATGCGTGGTATGTCCCCACGTTGCAGGCGGTCGCAGCTCTGGGACCTGTGGATATTGTCACAACCGGGGAGGTGTTGGTGGAATTCCTCTCGGCCTACGCTGGGCGCGGCGCGTATCTGCGTCAAGAAGCGCTCAAGACCGACCGAGCCATCCAGGGCAACATACATGTAACCGTGCTGCCGCAGACACACGAGTCATTTATGAAGGGATTGAATTTTTACGCCAGCCGTACTGATAAGGCGTACAGCCTCGTGGATTGTATTTCCATGCACACTATGTGTCAGATGGGTCTCACCGAGGTATTAACCAACGACCATCATTTCGCGCAAGAGGGGTTCACCATTCTGATCAAACGTTGATAACGATACCCAAGTGAGGATGGGCGGGAAGCCTCTCCACCTTGACTTTCCCCCGCTCATGGACAAACGCAAGGCCGTTTGGGCCGAGTGCTGGAACTGCGTTCAGGAGTACTTGAAGGAGCTGGCGCTTTACCACGCTGGTAAGACCAACATCATCGCGCGGGACAGATCCAAACAAGCCATTAAGCCTGTGCGCGAGCTTATGCACGAGGATCGGGAACTGTCGGCCGTACCACGGGCATGCATACTGAGCTCGGGCGATCTGCGGGTCACCGGCATCTTTCAGAGGGCGTAGGAGCATGGCCTTCAGGAAACCCAAGCCATACGCGTCTGCATAGACGGTAAGCGCTCGACGGCGTTGTCCCTATCTTCGATTCTTGGCGCTGCCAGGTAATGGATCGACGCAGGCCTCATCGAGGATCGCGCGGTTCTATCGCAGGAGGACCTGTGGTCAGCAGCTCAAGTCGACGAAGCACGGCAAGCCTTCGCCGAGCATCTCGATGCCGGCAAAGATGACCTCATGATAGGGCTGACGGGGCATACGAAGCACGCCATATAGGCGGAATAACGCACATTGTTCCCTGCACGTGACTCGCGGAGAATGGGGGCTTGGTGGGTAGCGGGATGTTCAGGCCACCACCCGCTATACCGGAATGAATTCACGTTCCATTTCCACTTTCGAGACGCGGTATCCAGCCCGTTCGACATCTGAGATCGCTGAAGAGATAGCAGCCTGTAATGATTCTGCGGTTCGCTCAAACAAGAGCTCCATGCCGTCAGCATGCCCGCGGATTGATGCGTCGATACAGCCAGCGTTGCCGAGCGCATCAGTGGCATCAAGGATGTCCTCGTGCGTCATGGACGGCGTTGGTATAATCACGGAAAATTGGTAGTCAGCCATGATCGGTTTCTCCTGTTATGCCCCGGAGCACCGGTCCATAGTATGTCGAGTGTCTCGTGCGTGCTTTTCTGGGTTCCTCGGCGTTGAGTAAATCGCCATCCAGCACTCCTTATGGCCAAACGAGCAGAAGATGACACCCCAGGCATGGGCGCGCGGGCCGGATTTTCGGATGGTCTAGCCATGCTCTTCCGTATGCTGCAGGACGTCACGAATATATCTGTTTGGATGGTCGACCACTTTTTTACCTTCACGATGATTGTTGATTTGTTAAGGACATTATACCATTATGCCACCGTCCAGCGAAGCCATGACGCCGCAGTGGAATCCCAGATGGTTCACAATCGTAGGCCAGTGAGATCATTAGCAGTGGGCACCAAAAGTCGGCCTAATGTTGTGCTGGAGGGGATGGCCCGCCGTAGAGGTTTTCCCGTCGTGTCAGGGGGGCTTGCCGGTGCATCACCGCTCATCTTTGGTGTTAGGGCATACGAGGAAAACCGCGCCGATCCTCGCCAGGCACGATCCCTCTGAAACGGATGCCCTAGAATAAGGATTGGCGCCAGGTCTTGAAATATCAGCATCTCGTACAGGATGCACGCTGGGCCGTGCGACCAGGGACGGACGGTTCCACACAGGTCCATGGTGACAATCTCACGCCGGGCTCCCTTGATCATCCACAAGCCAGCAGGCCACGGCGCAGGGACCTGGGGTCTGCGGACGGCTTATTCTGGTCTGGCCACGGCTTCGTATAATCCGGCAATGGATAGCCGAAAGCCGGGCAGCACCTCACCCCCATCCAAAGTATCGGTGCGTTCCAAAATGCTGACGTGCGTCGGCGACTGATAGACATAGACCCGACCGGAATCCGGATAAAAGACCCACACCAAGCGAACCTCTGACTGAAAGTAGTCCGTGATCTTGCGGTCGATCTCCTCCGCAAGATTTGTGGGACTGACAATTTCGATGGCCAAGTCGGGCACGACATTCCAGGCAGGTTCGCGTGCTACAATGGCTGTGGGCCAACGGGCGTAGGACACGAAAGCCACGTTGGGACGACGATTGAGAGTGCGAGCCGCATTCAACACGAACAGGAGTTCATTGACTGCCAGCCCCAATTTTTTGCCCGCCGCAAAACTATTAATCACATGACACAACCACGATGCCAGCACCGTCTCGAATGCCCCCATCGGCTCTCGCTCCACGCGCATGCCCTCGACGACTTCATACCGCTCGACGTCCTCGCCCGAGGCCTTGCCTGGTGCCAGTACAGAGTTTGACGCTTTCATCAGCTGCTCCTTTCTCCTTGTGCGTTCGAGTATACAGCGTATGTCATCAAGCTGCCGACACATTCCTTGGTCTGCAGTAATGCTCGCCGAGAAAGGCTCTAACGAGCTGAACATGCTGAGTGAGCTGTGAAAGTTGTGCCAGAACCCTCTTTGGTAGTGTGTAATACAAGGAGAGCGACACTGCGCCTCTCCAGTCCTTCATCCAGTGCGCTCAGGAGGGTATTGCTGCCCCGCGTGAGGCGCATGCGAACAGTCATAGGCGAGGCCTGTCAGCATTGTTTTTGACCAGCAGGATCATAGCCGTGTATAGTGTGGCGTGCGTATGCTCGCTACTTGTCGAAGATGTCCTACGGCAAGTGTTGGTATTCCCAGAGCCTTGATCCGCAGTCCTTCTTCGATGTTGATCACTATCGGCCCAAGCTGCAGACACGGCGCTCCGAACCACGCCACAGGGCAAGCCGCTGCACGCAGCCATGGACGAGAGCAGAGGTGTCGTTCGCTCACGAGACACGCCTCCGTTGCATGCACGCGAACGAAGAGATCACGTATGCTGCGATCATCCGCAGTAACGCCTGCTAAGGACCGACAAGCCTCGACGGAAGGAGATGCTGATGCAACCGCAACGCTATGGGCCCTTTCCTTACGTGCCGATCAACCGCCGTCCCACGATCACCTGGCCAAACGGTGCGCGCGTTGCCCTCTGGGTCATCCCTAACATCGAGACCTTTCCGCTGCATGAGCCGGTGCCGGGCGGGACGGGCAAAGCGCCCGACCTCATCAACTGGGCCCCGCGCGACTATGGCAACCGCGTCGGCATCTTTCGGATCATGGAAGTGCTCGCACGGCACGGCATGCGCGGGACCGTCGCCCTCAACAGTGAGGTGTGTGACGATTATCCCCAGATCGTGGAGGACGCGGTCAAGCTCGACTGGGAGCTCATGGGCCACAACCAGAGCAACTCGCGCCACCTCCATCTCATGTCGCCGGAGGAGGAGCGCCACGTTGTGTTCAGTACCTTCGAGCGCATCGAGAAAGCGACGGGAATGCGGCCGAAGGGCTGGTTGTCGTCCGGCCTCCAGGAGAGCTGGCATACGCTCGACTACCTCGCGGAAGCCGGAGCCAGCTATGTCGCCGACTGGGTCAACGATGACCAGCCCTACGTGATGCACGTCGGCGGCAAGCGTCTGTGCTCGATCCCGTACTCTACCGAAATCAACGATCTGCCCCAAATCATCCGCGCGGGCCGGTCGTCGGACGAGTTCGAACGGATGATCCGCCGCCAGTTCGACACGCTCTACCGCGAGGGCGCGCAGTCGGGACGTGTCATGGCGATCTGTTTGCACCCGTTCGTCATCGGCGTGCCGCACCGGATCGGTGCGCTCGACTCGGCGCTGGCGTACATCCTGCGCCACGATGGCGTGTGGCGCGCGACCGGGAGCGAGATCATCGAGCACTATCTGGCATCGAGCCCAACGTTCTGAGCAGTGTAGCCGCTGGAGCTGGTCAGCAGGCGATGATACTCAGCCAGGAACTCGCGCACCGCGCGCACGAACGTGTCCAGTGGCTTGTACGGCAGCATGTGGTGAGCATTATCGATCAACGACGACCTTACCAACCTCAGGGGACGCTCCGATGGGCGTCATGTTGCCCCTGGCTTAGACATTCGTGAAGGAGGGATCTCATGGCAGACGAAGATATCCGCGTCGGTCTGATCGGTGCAGGTGGGAACGTCCGCAACCGCCACATCCCTGGCTTTCGCAAGGTCAAAGGGGTGGAGATCGTTGGCGTGGTTAATCGCAGTCTCGAGTCGAGTCAACGTGTGGCAGACCAATTCAACATTCCCCGGGTGTACCGGACCTGGCAGGAATTGTTGGATGACGAGGAGATCAACGCCATCTGCATCGGCACCTGGCCCTACATGCACCGCCCGCTCACCATAGCGGCGCTGGAGCAGGGCAAACACGTGCTGACCGAGGCCCGCATGGCCTCCACCGCCCAGGAGGCTCGCGATATGCTGGCGGCGTCGCGGAGCCGGCCACAGCTCGTGTGTCAGTTGACCCCGACGTCCACGACCTACAGAATAGACAGGGTTTTGCAACGATTGATCGGTGAAGGCTTCCTCGGCGAGCTGTTATCCGTCGAGGTGCAGGCCCTGCAAAACCGCTTCGCCGATCGGGGTGGCGAGTTACACTGGCGCCACGACTGGGAGTTGAGTGGGTACAACACGCTGAATATCGGCGCCGCCTATGAGTCCATGATGCGCTGGGTGGGCCGCGGCAACCGGGTCATGGCCATGGCCAAGATCCACGTGCCGTACCGACGCAAAGCTAGTGGTGGGCTCACTTCCGTCAGCATTCCCGACCACGTGGATATCCTGTACGAATTGGCCAACGGCGCCCAGGTCCACATGCGGATGAGTGCCACTACTGGGCTGTCCACAGGCAATCAGATCTGGTTTTACGGCACCGAGGGCACCATCCATGTGGACCAGCAGCAAAAGATCTTCGCCGGGCGCCGCGACGACAAGCAGCTCTCTGAAGTCCCCAACCCTCCGGAGGCGCAGGCCTTCTACCGCGTGGAGGAAGAGTTCACCAACGCGATTCGTGGCACGGAGGAGATCACCATGGTCCCCTTCGAATCAGGCGTGCATTACATGGAGTGGACCGAAGCGGTGATCTGCAGTGCCCACACCGGGCAGGCGATCTATCTCCCGTTGTGAAGCGCGGTACGCCCCTCTGCTGGGCCGAAGCAGGGCATCCGGGAGCAGACGGACGACCATGAGCGGTGGAGACCACAGGGATCATCGCTGCTCGCGCAGACGGCGTGATGTTTCCGGTCTTATGACGGGGAGGGATCAAAAAGGGTAGTAGAAATCCTCCCCGCATCGGCCTGTACAATCATGCCTTTTTCTGACTGCGTTCCCCGGTAGCAAGATCCCTGTGGCCAGGGGCAATTTGCCATGCCGCTCTCCCGCGGTCCTGGTATACTCGTGTTGCTGTTGCGACAGAACGGCTCGTCTGTGAAGTCATGCCATCCGTTGGCGAACACGCCAGCGCGGCGGAGGGTCGGCGATGACCTTCGAGGAGATTGTGGACCAAGCCCTGGCCATGCTCCAACGGCGCGGCCGCGTGGCCTATCGCACGCTCAAACGGCAATTCAACCTGGACGATGACGCCCTCGATGACCTCAAGGTCGAGCTCATCGAGGCCCAGCAGGTGGCCATTGATGAGGATGGCAAAGTCCTGGTCTGGACCGGCGACGTTGCGGCACCGCCCCTGCCAGCCTCCGCACCGGTGGCGGTGCGGGCGCGCCCGTCGGACGTCGGGCCGCGGACCTACACCCCCGCGCACCTCGCCGAGAAAATTTTAACGTCTCGCGCCGCCCAACGCTACCTGACGAACTGGATGCCGACACTGATTCAGCAAGCGTCTGGCGCGTCGCTCGCGGATGCCGCGTGGATGGCGGCGATGTTTCAGGCAGGTGGAACTCTGGGCGCGGTTGTCGTGGGACGATTGATGGACAAGTACGAGCCGCATGGCGTGCTCTGCAGTATCTACCTCGCTGGTTCGGTGTGCGTTATTCTCATCAGCCTTTCGGCGAAGACACCAGGCTTCATGATGTGCTCGGTGTTCGCCGCCGGTTTGTGTGTATCGGGCGGGCAAGTGGGTGCGAACGCATTATCTGCTGCGTTCTATCCCACGCCGTACCGTGCGACCGGTGTTAGCTGGGCGAACGGCGTCGGCCGTTTAGGATCAGTGGTCGGCTCGTTGCTTGGCGGCGGACTCCTTGTTCGTGGACGTGCCGCTCTTGTCGCCATCCGCCGCAACGATTGCGCCGGCAGTCGCTCCGCCCGTTGCGCCATCGGCCGGCTTCGGCGCGGTGGCGGTATTTTTCGGCGGCGCATCTCCAGTTTTTTCCGGCGGCGGCGGCTCCGCCTTGGGCGCTTCCGGCGCGGTCTTTGCGTCTACCGAACTCTTCTTTTCCGGAACTTTCTGCGCGGTCTGAGCTTTCAGCGTGGCAGAAGAACTCCAGAAGATGACGGCCGCGATCAAAAAGAGGCAGAGAAAGGCGGCGGTGAGACTTACCTTAAGATTGGGTTTCCGTAGTGATTTCAT
>Ga0137403_10007853_pt1 | contig 11977 bp, 9 predicted proteins | sample CZOMad2_1_16fung_FD_122057 | JGI IMG/M metagenome (GOLD analysis project Ga0137403, IMG submission 122057) | Vadose zone soil fungal communities from Angelo Coast Range Reserve, California, USA - CZOMad2_1_16fungal (Hybrid Assembly) | ecosystem: Environmental > Terrestrial > Soil > Vadose zone...
ATTTCACCTGCGGACGACGCCCGCGGTCTCGAAAAAACCCATACAAACAAACTAGTAGTATTGCGCACACCGAAGCGCCGTTGCAAATCACATCATCCGATTTTTTTGCGAATGTCCGAAAATGTTGTTGCCAAGATGCCAAGAATTGATAGATTGACGGCTCTGGATTACCGTCGCATGCCATCGGACGACGAATGACGACGAATAACGAATAGAAGAGGAGCATTCGCCCATGCGTGAATCGGGACAGGGGAAGAACGTCGGACGGAGTATCTGGGCTGTGGTCGCGGGATTTCTTGCCGTCGTGATTCTTTCCATCGGCACTGACGCGAGTTTGCACGCTGCCGGCATTTTTCCCGAACTTGGCCAGCGGATGAGCGATGGCCTTTTTGTGCTTGCCACGATTTATCGAACGATTTACGGAGTAGTGGGGAGTTACATTACGGCGAGACTCGCGCCCTATAAGCCAATGAAGCACGCGCTGATCGGAGGCGCCATTGGCATGGTCTTGGCCACTATCGGTGCGCTCGCTACCTGGAACAAGGATCTAGGTCCGCACTGGTATCCAGTGGCGCTCGTCTTGGGAGCGTTGCCAACCGCTTGGGTGGGAGCAAGATTACACCTGATGGGAGCCAAGCAAGTAGAGTTAGGAGATCCGGCCAATTGAGATTTGCAGGATGTCGGGCGGGGTTACGAGCGGCGGCGCTCGGGCTCGAAGATCGAACTGACAAAAGAGACTACTCCGAGAAGTGCCACTCCAAAGAGAAGCGCATAGACGATCAAGGCCAACCTCCCAATGCCGGTTTAGGGAGCAAGTCTCATTCCAACAAGGAAATGATTGTTTTCAGTCAGTTAACGGCATTCAAGGGTGATACCACTGGAGTCCGGAGGGGACAAGTGTTCTGCTTGCCTTCCGGTTTTTTCCGGGACTAGAGCGAAAGTACTGGTGCTTCGCGCTGCTAAACAAAAGACGAAGCAGAATTGCTTCTACTCCGCCTTTGCCTCGACTTAGATCGTGATCTGTGTGTTTAGGTCTTGCTCAAATGGATTGAACCGTCGCCGGTGTGAATCGTCAGCGGCTGTCCGCCGCCGTTCATCTTCCCGTGAATTTGCGATGTGCCCATGTTGCCTTCTACTGTCACGGGAATGCCAAGACTGATTCGCCCGTCATTGGTGGTAGCGTCGATGTTGGCCTGGAGGTCGCCGGGCACGGACATCGTAACGCTTCCGTCGCCGGTATGGACATTCCAGGCATTTTCAAGTTTTGAGCCGGGGTTAGCGCGGGCGGTAATGCTTCCGTCGCCAGTCTTGATGTTGAGCGAGTCAAAACGGCCGTCAAGATTCACATGCCCGTCGCCCGTAGTGGCTTCGAGCTTGCCGTCGAGGTCGTGGCCCTCAATGCTGCCGTCGCCAGTGCGAAGACGAATATCCCCCTTCGCGCCTTCCACGCGAATGTGGCCGTCTCCTGTGCGAATGTCCAGGCTGCCATTGACCGCATCGGACTCTACCGAGCCATCGCCTGTGTCGATGTTTAGATCGGCATTACGCGGCATGTGGACTTCAATGCGCAATGCCTTGTGAATGCCGCCCCAGCCCCAGTTCATATTATTGCGAACGCGCGCGCTGACCTCGACCTGATTGCCATCCTGCCGCGAGGTGATGTTCAAATTCTTGTCCACCACATAGCCGTTATAGATGACACGAAATTCGACCTGGGCAGAGTCGCCGGTAGTCACGCGGACGGAGCCGTCGTTGGAATCGACATGGACCCGCGCCCTGCCACTCACGCTGTAGGATTTGGTCCATTCCTCGGCGCGCGCCGAGCCCACTGCCAACGAACCCGCCAAAAGTGCGAACGTAGCCAGAACCGCGAGCCGTCCCAACGTCCTCTTTGAGAAGGGAAGTGAAATCATCGTTTTTGTGCCCCTGTGTGGCGTTCCAGACTGCTGCTATTAGAAGTACGAGGCCTGTACGGAAAAAGTTCCGTATTGCCGCGGTGGCTGCCAGGTCTGCCTATCGGCTGCGGTCCGCCTGCTTGACCTTGGCGGCGCCCGGTTTGGGGCGAAGGGCCTGTAAGAATTGTTCGGGGCTGAGTGTATTCAGGACGTCCGCTTTGGTCAGCCAGCCGCGTCGGGCCGTCGTTACGCCGTAGCGGATATACGCGAGATTGCCGGTGCTATGAGAGTCCGTGGAAATCACCACCTTGACGCCCCGGTCTTTGCACATTCTCAGGTGCAAGTCTTTCAGGTCCAACCGATCGGGGTAAGAGTTGCACTCCATGGCCACGCCGTGTTTGGCGCAGGCGTCGAGCACCTTCTCCATGTCGTAGGTAAACGCCTCGCGGCGCAATAACAGGCGGCCCGTCGGATGGGCAATGATTTGCGTGTATGGATTTTCGATGGCGGCGAGCATACGGTCTGTCATCGCGGCAGTGTCAAGATTCATGTAGGAGTGCACCGAACAAACCACGACCTCGAGTTGCGCAAGAATTTCGTCTGAATAGTCGAGCGCGCCGTCTTTCAGGATATCGACTTCTGCGCCGACAAAAATACGGATTCCGAGGCCGCTGTCGTTCGCATCGAGCAGCTTTTTGGCGTGCAATGCCATGCGTTTTTCGTCGAGTCCGTTGGCGACGGTGACGGCTTTCGAATGGTCCGTGATTGCGATATAGGCGTGGCCAAGTGCCTTCGCTGCTGCAGCCATTTCCTCGATCGAATTTTTTCCGTCGCTCGCGGTTGTGTGCATCTGCAAATCGCCCTGCACGTCTTCACGCCTGAGCAAGTGCGGCAATTTGTGCCCTTCGGCGGCTTCGATTTCGCCGCTGTTTTCGCGAAGTTCTGGCGGAATGTAGTCGAGCTTTAGCTTGGCGTAGATTTCCTCTTCCGTGCGACCAGCGACGTGTTTTTCGCCTTTGAGCGTTGCGAGCTGATACTCGTTCAACGTGTAGCCCATTTCGTTCGCGCGGCCGCGAAGCCGCACGTTGTGCTCTCTGGAGCCCGTGAAATACAAGAGGGCCGCACCGAAATTGTCCTTTTTCAGAAGGCGCACATCGACCTGCAATCCATTCTCGAGCGTGAAACTGACTTTGTTCTCGCCATGGGCAAGCGTTTGGTCGATATCTGGAAATTTCAAGATGTGTTCGGACAGCGCGTCTACGTGTTTCTGCGCGGTGTAGGCGTCCGCGAGTGTCACCAGCAAATCCAGATCACCGACGGTTTCTTTCCCGCGGCGCAGTGAACCGGCGGGGGTCACGCTTTCCACTGCTTTGCTCGCCGCCTTTTGAATGTGCGCCCGCAGCGCTTCCGCGGCCGCTTCCGTCCTGGACAGAAGAAAACGCCCCGTCGATCGCTTGAAAGCTTCCACTGCCTTCAGGATGTTTTGCTCGCTTTTTTCGCCGAATCCTGGGACATCGCGCAGCTTGCCTTCCGTTGCGATTCTTCCGACATCGTCGACCGTTCCCGCCTTGAATTTCTTCCAGAGCAGCGCTGCCTTCTTCGGTCCTAGCGACTGAAGCTGCAACACATCCAAAATCGTGGCCGGATATTTCTTCAGCAATTTCTGACGTAGGGAATAGTCGCCGGTCTTCAGAATTTCGTCCAAATGCTCGACCATCCGGTCGCCGATACCGGGAAGTTCCTTTAGTTTTTCGGGCTCCTTGGCAAGTTGCTCTACGGACTCGTGCAGGCTGGCAATCAATTCGGCGGCTTTTTCGTAACTGCGATACCTTCCGATAATTGCGCCATCGATTTCCAGCAACTGCGCCGTATCGCGAAGGATGCGGGCTATCTGTTGGTTGTCCATGGGGTGATTATAGTGCGAACCCGTTTCGAATCGAACCGTCTTTACCTCTGCCTTGACAAAAAACGGCTCACGGAGATTCGCTTAAGGAAAAGTGGACCAGCACCAACAAGAAAGCCGGCAGAGAAGATCCCCCCCCGCCGGCCACATGATTGCAACTGCTTTAGCTGGACTTCTGTACTTCCGATGCTTGTGGCCCTTTCGGACCCTGAACGATCTCGAATTCTACGGCGTCGCCTTCCTGTAGAGTGCGGTAGCCGTCACCGGTAATCGCGGAATAGTGGACGAAAACGTCCGGACCGTCCGCGCGACCGATGAAACCGTAGCCTTTCGAATTGTTGAACCATTTCACCGTACCTTGCACCTCGTTCGTCCTCCCTGAATTAAAACGAATGGCACAAATGATTCCAGGCGCGGAAGACTTGGTACGGTAGCGTATCAAACCAAATCGAACACGACCGGAATGGGCGGAGTGTACCAGAACGAAACTGCCAGTCAATAGAACTCCCGCCAACTTTGTAAGTTTTCTGTAAGGTTTTTTCGCAACATAAAATCGTTTCAACTCGTCATTTCTTGCCCGAGCTGCTTCTTTTTCGAAGCAATAAAAAATAAAACAGCAGCCCTGCAATCGACTTCGCATCTCGTAACTTCCGCGTTCTTATCATTTCTTCTAATTGCTTTCTTGTATAAGAAGCCACGATGATTTTCTCGTCCTCTTCCGGCTCGGCTTCTCCAGAACTTAGCCCTTCTGCCAGTAATAGAAACATCCGCTCTTCAAGAAATCCCGGTGTAGGAAACACGTCCAGAAAAATGGAAAACTTCTTGGCGCGGTAGCCGGTCTCTTCAAGGAGCTCGCGCTGCGCTCCCTTTTTTGGATTTTCGCCGTGCTCCATTCGCCCGGCAACCAGTTCCCATAGATATTGCCGTGCGGCGTGGCGATACTGACGCACCAAGACAATTCTCCCGTCGGGCAGCACCGGCAGGATCACGACCGAACCCGGATGCGTCACGACCTCGCGGATTGTGTGAACTCCGGTGGGCTCAATTAGTTCATCGCGGCGCACGCCGAACGCCTTGCCTTCATAAATAATTTCGCTCTTCAAAACTTTCGCCTTCTTGTTCGGCTGTGTTGCCTTCTCTTTTCCCATTTCTGCTCCGGTTGCTGGAATTTGCATGCTCAATGACACGGTCGATGATAAGTCATCCTGTCGCGAGCCCCGCGGAACACGAGGATACAGTGTTGCCGGTACAAATTCCGATTTTCATTTTTCGTCAACCATTCTGCAACACACGGAAGGGAATACTTTGTCCCCCAGCGAATCCTCACACCCATCACAAGGAGAGACGATGTCTGCTAACCGTGTCCTAAAAAGATTTGTGCATACTGCTCGGATTGGAGTGGCAATCCTGGTAAGTCTGCAGTTTTCATTAGTCGGAACTCTGGCAAACGCAGCACCACAAGACCAAGAACCCGCTACGAAATCCCCCATCAAGCACGTCATCATTATCGTGGGCGAAAATCGCACTTTCGATCATATTTTCGCCACGTACAAGCCGACGAAGGGCGAGAGCGTGGATAACCTGCTCTCGAAGGGAATCGTGAACGAGGACGGAACGCCCGGCCCGAAATTCAAGAACGCTTGGCAGTATTCGGCCGACGTCTCACACGAGACGACATTCGACCTCAGCCCCTCCAACAAAACGCTCTACAGCCCGCTTCCAGCTCCGCTCACCGGCGGCCCATCGGATGTTTGCAAGGACAACGGCATCTGCTCGTTGGCTGATGCGACAAGCTCTGAAAACGGACTCTCCGATGACTACTATCAGTATTTGCTGACCGGCGGAACTGGACAGGCGCGCCGCGTTCCCGACGTCCGCATTCCCAGCGTCGACGATTTGCCTCCAGGCCCGTTTCAGCTGACTTCATCATCTTTTCCGTATGACACTTACGCCGCAAGCCCGGTACACCGCTTCTACCAAATGTGGCAGCAGTTGGACTGCAATGCGTCTTACGCGACCAACAGAAACCCAAGCGGCTGCAAGGCCGACCTGTTTCCTTGGGTTGAAGTGACTGTCGGCGCTGGCGCCAACGGCAAGCCGCAGCCGACCGACTTTACGAATCTCACCACGGGTGAAGGTTCGACTGCCATGGGCTTCTATAACGTTCTGCAGGGCGACGCGCCATATATGAAGTTTCTGGCGGACCATTACGCCATGAGCGACAACTATCACCAGCCCGTGATGGGCGGCACCGGCGCGAACAGCGTCATGCTCGGCTTTGCCGACGCCATCTGGTTTAGCGACCCCAACGGAAACCCAGCTACGCCTCCCCACAACGAAGTCGTCTTTCAGGGCACGCCCGACGAGGGCACCGTGGACGAAATCGAAAATCCCAATCCCTCCCTTTCCACGAACAACTGGTACACGGAAGACGGCTACGGTGGCGGAGGATTCGGCAGCCCGGTTTTTGGCGGCGGCACCTACAGCAATTGCTCTGATCCAAACGCTCCGGGTGTGGGGCCAGTTCTCAACTACCTCGCTTCTTTGAAAAAGCCGATCAATCCCAATTGCGATCCGGGGCATTATTATTTGCTGAACAACTACAATCCCGGATATTTTGGCGATGGATCGAATGCTTCTACGGATCGCTTTGTGTTCAATTCGGCCTTCACGATTCCGCCGACCAAGCAGCGCAGCATTGGCGATGTGCTCCTCGAAAACAATGTCTCCTGGAAATACTACGGAGATCAGTGGAACTCCTACCTCGGCGACAAATACCAATTGCACTATGGCATGGTTGGCGCCGCGAGCGACCAGTACTGCAACATCTGCAACCCGTTTCAATACCAGTCTTCCATCTTCGGCGTCGATGCTGTTCGCACCGCGCACATGAAGGACACCATCGATCTCTACGCGGACATCCAGAACGGAACGCTTCCGGCGGTTTCCTACGTGAAGCCAAGTGGATGGGTTGACGGTCACCCCGCTTCTTCCAAGGTCAATCTCATGGAAGGCTTTGTGAAGAAAATCGTGGACGCCGTGCAAGCCAATCCGGAACTGTGGAACTCCACCGCCATCTTTTTCACCGTGGACGAAGGCGGTGGCTACTACGATTCCGGTTACGTGCAGCCGTTGGACTTTTTCGGCGACGGAACGCGCATCCCTTTTATCGTGATCTCGCCATACACCGAGGCCGGGCACATTTCGCACGAATATGCCGACCATGCGTCGATTATCAAGTTCATCGAGCGCAACTGGAGCCTCGGTACCATCAGTGGACGGAGCCGCGACAATTTGCCTAACCCCAAAGCCAGCGAAGGCAATCCCTACGTTCCCAAAAACTCGCCCGCGATTGGCGACCTCTTTGACCTGTTTAACTTTAGCCAGAAGGATCATGGTCACAAGGCCGGCGGCCAGTAAGGCTTAGCTGCGCGTTCGAAAAACAATTCTGCAGCGCCGGGTCTGGCTAACGCTGGGCCCGGCGCTTCTGTTTTTGCGCAGACAAATCTGTCCACAATTGCGGCCCTGCTCCGAGCGCGCCTATACTTGAACTCGCGAATTCTCCATGACCATCAATACGCTCATCGTGGACGACGAAAAGCCCGCTCGCGAAGAGCTGGCTTTTCTCCTGAAGGCGTTTCCAGACATCCACGTGATCGCGCAGGGAAAAAACGGGCTCGAAGCGGTAAATCTAATCAAGGAGCATTCGCCAGACCTGGTTTTCCTTGACGTGCAGATGCCGGGCCTCGACGGCTTCGGCGTTTTGCAGAGGCTCGTCGAGCGCAAGATTGAAGTGCCACACGTGGTGTTCGCGACGGCGTTTGATCATTACGCCGTGCAGGCGTTCGATGTGAACGCCGTCGATTACGTGCTGAAGCCGTTCGACAAAGCACGCATCGCAAAAGCGATTCAGCGCGCACGACGCGAAATCGAATCGGAAACTTCGCCGACCGATCGTCTCGAACAACTTGTCAGTCGCCTCGGCGCCGCGCAAATCGGAGCAGGGAAGCCGTCAGCGACTGCGCCTTCAAAAATCCTCGTCAATGCGCAGCAGCGCCTCTTGCTCGTCGATGCCGAAGACATGATCTTCGCCACCATCTCCGACGGACTGATCTCCATCATCTCGCGCGATATGGAAGGCACATCGAACTACCGCACGCTGGATGAACTGGAAGACGCGCTCGCGTCCGATTCCTTCTGGCGCGCGCACCGCTCTTTCCTCGTCAACATCCATCACATCAAGGAAGTTGTGCCGTGGTTCAAATCCACCTACATGCTAAAAATGAACGACAAGAACAAAACGGAAGTCCCCGTCAGCCGCCAACAAACCAAACGTCTGCGCGAACTATTCAAACTCTGACGAGGTTATGGACCGGAATGCGTTAGGAGACGCTCATGACGATGTTTGACGACAGGCTAAAGTGCAGATTCCGCTCCATTCACATAAGTCAATACAGCGAGTACGTATGCTGGTCACAGTGGTTTTATGAAAAATAATGATTTTCCGGTCCGGCAATGCTTCTGGCCTGATAAGGGCGGCTACTGCCCGCGGGAAGACGCTTGTGATCCCGGAATTGCGGACCTTCAGCCTCGACTCTACAAACCTTCTTTTAGAGTGATGTAAAGGTTGCTTGCGTTTGATGGTCTCTACGACGGTCCTACAGCAGCGTTGGGAATGCTGGACGATCGTGTTAGCATTTGCTGTAAGTACACGCGATGGATTTTTCGCTCACTGACCACCAAAAACTGGTTCGCGACACCGTCCGGCAGTTCATGGAGACGGAAGTTCGTCCCCTCGTCAAGGAACTGGAGCGCGACGAGCGTTTTCCCCTGGAAATCCTGAAGAAAATCGGCGAAATGGGCTGTTGCGGCATGCTCACTCCGGAAGAGTGGGGCGGGCCAGGTCTCGACACGGTTTCTTATGTGCTGATGCTGGAGGAAGTCGCGCGCGTTTACACAGCGATGTCTACTGCGCTCGGCGTCACAAATTCCGCTGTTCAAGCGCCGCTACTGCAATTTGGCACCGAAGCGCAGAAACAGAAATATCTGAAGCGCCTCGCCAGCGGCGAAATCCTCGGCTCGTTCTGTTTGACAGAAGCCGCGGCTGGCTCCGATGCCGCCGGAATTCAAGCCACAGCTACGAAACATGTAGTGCCGGGCTCTAGCCCGGCTTCCGGCTCTCAGGAAATCTACCGGCTGAACGGTGCCAAGACTTGGGTAACAAACGGCAGCGTCGCCGGTGTCTTCATCATTTTTGCAAAAACGAATCCAGAAGCCGGGTCAAAGGGCATCACGGCCTTCCTGGTCGATCCTTCCTTTAAGGGATTCAAAATCGGCCGCCACGAAGACAAAATGGGGCAGCGCTCCTCGCCCTCCGTCGAAATTTTGTTGACCGATTGCGAAGTGCCCGCGGCCAACCGCCTGGGCGAAGAAGGCCAGGGACTCAAGATCGCTCTCAGCGCGCTCGACGGTGGCCGCATCGGCATCGCCGCGCAAGCCATCGGACTCGCGCAAGGCGCTCTCGATGAATCCATCAAATATGCAAGGCATCGCCGCGCCTTCGGCAAATCCATCAGCGAATTTCAAGCCATCCAGTGGATGATCGCCGACATGCAGACCGAACTCGAAGCCGCGCGCAGTCTCACATATTACGCGGCTTGGTCAAGGGATTCCGGCAAATCTTCCTTTCGCGGCCCTGCTACCCAGGGAGGGAGCTCCGCTGCATCAAAAGCCAAACTTTACGCCAGCGAAATGGTGAATCGGGTCGTGTACAAAGCTGTGCAAATTCACGGCAGCGTCGGGTATTCTCGTGAGACTGATGTCGAGCGCATGTACCGCGACGCCCGGGTCATCACCATTTATGAAGGTACGAGCGAAGTACAGCGCATGATCATCGCGCGCGACTTGCTGGGCAAGTAGGGCGATTGGCATTCTGAGCGAAACCGGCCCGTTTTTTCCGCAGCGAAGGCCGGCCTGTGCAGTCGAAGAATCTCAGCTTGATGTGAACGTTGCATGAGATTCTGACGTGCGGCTGGCCTCTTTGTCGAAAAACCTATAACTTAGGACTTACAACTCAAATCTCTCACGGGAAAAACTTGTCGAATACTCCGAAAGCAATAAATCGAGTCCTCAGCGGTATGCGGCCGACCGGCAAACTCCACATCGGCCACTATTTTGGCGCGCTGCAAAACTGGGTCCGCCTGCAAAACGATCCTGCATACGAATGCTTCTACTTCATCGCCGACTGGCATGCGCTCACGAGCGACTATGCGGACACATCGGCCGTCGCGCAAAACACAATTGAAATAGCCACCGACTATCTCGCCGCTGGACTCGACCCGCAAAAGTCGGTCATCTTCCAGCAGTCGCTCATCCCCGAACACGCCGAGCTCCATCTTCTTCTCGGCATGGTCACGCCCTTGAGTTGGCTCGAACGCGTCCCCACTTATAAAGAAGCCTTCGAGAACGTGAAGGACAAAGATCTCCACACCTACGGGTTCCTCGGTTACCCATGCCTGCAGACCGCCGACATCGTCATGTACAGTTCACCAGGCGTGGCAGGCGCTCCAGGCACTCCTCTTTTCGTGCCAGTCGGCGAAGACCAGGTCTCCCACGTCGAACTCAGTCGCGAAATCGTCCGCAAATTTAATATTCACAATCTTGTTCTCGATGCTGACGCGCTCCTGTCCCATCCCAGGGCGGCTGACGCTTACCTCGTTATCCGTGGATCGTTCGACTCGACAATGCAAGGCATTCGCCAACACCGACCGCCAACCCGTTCCGAAATATACGAGCTTCAGACATTGATAAGAAAGCGCGTGAACGAGGTAGGCCTTCAGAACTATCTGGAGCACCTGGATTCTTTCCAGAAGCACGAAGGAGCTCACATCGCCTTCAACACTTTTCTGAAAGAGCCGCTCGTCGAGCCTGACGTCCTGCTCACAGCAACTCCGCGCATTCCCGGTCTAGACGGCCGCAAAATGTCGAAGAGCTACGGCAATACGATCACGCTGAGCGAATCCGGGGAAGACATCCGCAAGAAAACGAAGATGATGGTCACCGACCCCGCCCGCAAGCGCCGTACCGACCCAGGAAATCCGGACGTGTGTCCCGTGTACGATTGGCATAAACTGTTCTCGTCTCCGGAAACGCTGAAGTGGTCGGCAGAAGGTTGCCGCACCGCAGGCATCGGCTGCATCGAGTGCAAAGCGAAAATGGCCGATCATCTGATTGAGTGGATCACTCCGATCCGCGACCGCCGCGTCGAGTACGAAAAACACCCGGCACGCGTTCTCGAAGTGATCGACTTGGGCTCCGCGAAAGCCCGCGAAGTCGCCACTGTCACGATGAAACGCGTGCGCGAAGCCGTCTTCGGCTGGGACAAGAAACGCAAGGAAGTAAGCGGTGCCTGACTACCCGGCGCTGTTACTGAGAACTAAAAACTGACGACTGATAACTCTCAAATGGCCTCTCCCTACAACATCAACATCCCGATGTACGAAGGTCCCCTCGACCTGCTTCTTGATCTCATCAAGAAGCAGGAGATGAGCATCCACGACATTCAAATTTCCAAAATCACTTCGCAATATCTCGACTACCTGCACAAACTCGAAGAACTTAACGTCGATGTCTCTTCGGAATTCATCTACATGGCGGCGTCTCTGATTTACATCAAATCGAAAATGCTGCTGCCGCCCGATCCGCTTGCCTCCACCGAGGAACAAGCCGCCGATCCTCGCGAGGAATTAGTCCAGCGCCTGATCGAACACGAAAAATTCAAAAATGCAGCGCAGCTTCTCTACCAGAAACAACAAATCGAAGAGCACGTCTGGTCGAAGCCGGACAAATCGCTCTACAACGATGAAGGCACAGAAGGCGAACTCGTCGTCTCGCTCGTGGACCTGGTAAAAGTTTTCCAGCAGGTGCTCGAACGACGCAAAGAAGTCGCGCGTATCGAACTGCAGCACGAACAATTCACTGTCGCGCAGATGATCGCACAGCTCCGCGGACAAATTCTGGCCAGTGATGATTCGAGCGCTAATCTCGTCCGCTTTTTCGAAGCATGTCCATCGCGCCACGCTATGATCGTGGCATTCCTCGCCGTGCTCGAAATGGTTAAGCTGCAAGCCGTCGCCATCGTCCAGGAAAAACAGTTTGGCGAAATTCTGCTGCGCAAGGG
>Ga0137403_10007854_pt1 | contig 11977 bp, 25 predicted proteins | sample CZOMad2_1_16fung_FD_122057 | JGI IMG/M metagenome (GOLD analysis project Ga0137403, IMG submission 122057) | Vadose zone soil fungal communities from Angelo Coast Range Reserve, California, USA - CZOMad2_1_16fungal (Hybrid Assembly) | ecosystem: Environmental > Terrestrial > Soil > Vadose zone...
TGGCGATTCTGAAATAGTCAGCTTCCGACATTTGATCACTGTACCACTGGGGGAGCAAGCACGACAGGGAACGAAGGTACTATGGGATTGACCGCGTTGGATGAAGCGGAATCGACGCCTGCAACCGTGGCGGTCACCTGGTAACAGTAGTTCCCTGGCGTCACGGCCAGGTCTGTGTACGTGAGTGCTGTAAGGCCAGTGGCTAGTTTGCTGAACGAAGGCGCCCCACTGCACAGACCCGTAGCGCGCCACACGCTGTACGTGACGCCCGCGGGATTGTTGCCGTCAACCCACGTTAACTTTACGGAATGCGTAAGGGCCGCCTGTGCGTGCCCACTAAACGCCGCGGCTGCCAAAAGAACTGCAAGACTTAGGATTTTCTTCATCACGTTCACCCCTTAAAATTTATTCAACTCGGCCCACAACTCGACGCGGCGAACGCCGCGGTATACGAATACGAAACTGGGATTTTGCAACTCATCGCCGCCGATCATGCTGACATCGCCGTGCTCGAACTCTAGCGGGTTGCGCCTCTCCGAAAACTTCATCCATCGCCAGCCGAGATCGCTATTCCGTTGATTGTTGTAGCAGGCGCGTTGCTCGGCTTGTTTCGCTATCCCTTCCGGCGTCGATCTGCGCGCCTTGTCGTATGCGGCGATCTTCGCGCGGTTTCTGTCCGCCCACTCTCTCTGTGCCTTCGTTCGGCGCGCCATGACGGGTTAACTATTCGCAATCGTGATCATGGAATTTCCCAACGCGATCAGCGCCGCCTGAGAGATCGTGCAATCCACCGCGCCGTAAAGGTATTCAATGCGCAGCGTAAGTGACCCGTCCTGTGCTTTCGCAGCAACAAGAATGACTGGAACTGTCTGCGTACCAACTTGCGTGCGTGATGTGGCCGCGGCCATATTTCACCCCTCGCCGTCACCGCGGCGCATTCGCTAAAGATGTGAAGTCAGCGGGTACGATTTCGAGATCAATTCCACTCGCCGCCAGCACCATCGGCATATCCGCGGCAACGCGGTTTGTCACCAACAAAAGACGCGGCGGCGGCGTGTTCGGAAACGTGAGCGGCCACAGTGCTTTGTACGTTAGAATTTGACTCATGCTCGACGCTGTAGCGCGATCTTTCACTTCGATAATCGTTGGGGCGTCACCCTTCCAGCCCAGGGCGTCAATTCTCTTTTGCGTGTTTTCGATGTATTGCTGTCGATAGATCGCCGGGTAAGAGTGGCCGGGATCGATGCCGTTTCCGATTCGCACGTTGTACTCGAACTTAGTGTACTCGCTTTGGTGCAGCGCAAGCCACGCGCGGAAAATGATCACCTCGCGCGGAGCCATGCCAGGGTACTTATGCCGTTCAGCTTCCAACCGCTGTGCGGGCGTTGCCATTACCGGCCCAACCTACGTCTGACGAGAATGTCGATACCGATCTCTGCGAGATCGACGCCTGTACCCTTCAGGAAGTCGCCGATCTTGTGCCAGAAACCTTTCCCACAGTGCGGGCACGTCACCTGCGCGGCGTGATCTGGAGTTACGAAAATTTGTTGCGGCGTCTGTTCGTTGCTCATATTCACCTCTTGCTGATTTCTGCCTTAACCCAGGCAATCCCATCCGCGATAGTCTTAAACAAATCGTACAGTGTTGTCTCGGCTTTCTCCGCTACGTTCGCAAAGCGGTCTAGGACATCTAGGAATCGGTCAACGCGCTTCTGTAATTCCGCGTCCTCTTCCAACTTAAAGTTCATGTGTCCACGCTGCCTTTCTGCACCTCAGAATAATCGAAACGGTTGATTCGGCTGCCCACCCACAACGCCCACAGAAAAAGCCAATCGCGGCGGGTGTTCGACGGCGCGGGTTCCAACTGCAACGCCTTAATCGTTTCCGGTTTCTTATTCGGAAAGAACAGGGCGTCCGGCAAAAACTCACTTAGGCCGCGCGGCACTCTGTTCCTCCTGCACGTACTCTCCCCTTAGCGTGTCGGTCATTACGAGAATCGATGCCATTTCGCGGCGCGCCTGATCGGTAGCTTCCGAACAGTAAAGCAGTGAACGCTCTGCGGCGTACTCGCTCCACGCCATGTCGAGAATCGTTGACGCCTTCTCCAACAAATCCATCGCAACGTGTATTTTTGTGGCGATCACCGCGCGCTTTTGTTGCTTCGACAGCATGTTAGCCATTCGGGTACAACTCCTTCAGGCGATCAGGGCCGTACCGTTCGAGAATTCCCAGTTTAGAAAGTGCCACGTCGAACTCAGTGCGCACTGACGCTTGGATGGAGCATCTAATGGACTCAGGCGCGATAACTTCCACTGTTGCGTAGGCGTAGGTGCGAGCGTGTCTCACTTCCAGCCGCGCGCGCGCCGGAGACCAGCGGCCCGGCTTCCAATTTCCCTGCTCACGTCCGTTGCGCAGGTCTTTTGCCTTGCTCATATCCTCGTTCCTATCTGGCATCCATGCCGCGCCGCGGAGTAACACTCTCCCGCGGTCTAACTTGCCGTCTACAAAGTGCCAGGCCGAACAGCAACCGCGGCACTCCCAAAATCGACACCGTGTTGCGTCCGTTTCATGCTCAACTAAAAACCAGCCGCAACGCGGACAGCGTAACCATTGCTGCCTCTGCCCGCTCACACCTACGCCGTTTCAACGTGCCAGTGCGGGCCGGTAATATATCTCTCGTCAAAAACGCCGATCTTGAATTCGGGCGTCATTTGGACAAGTACGACGCCGAAGGTTTGTTGCTGATCAAGAGACAGATCGCGCGCGCGGAGATCGACCGCTTTCCACTCATAATGTTTGGAGCCAGCGGCGTGCGTTCCATCATGGCCGGACGTGATGATCAGCGGCGCATCGAACAAACGGAAGTGCCGCGCGGCGGCGGCGGCCAGAAATACTTGCAGGCCAGCGTCGAGATCAGCAACGTCCACGGACGTGTCTGACACTTCGAGATGCTCGGGCCACCAATTCGGGATTGATTTCGGCTGCATATTTGACCTTGTTCCTTTCGAGTTCAAGAATCGCAACGTGGATGCTGCTTTCGCAGGGGAAAAGCGTGTGGCCGTTCCACGAGTAATACATATCACACTCTAAGCAGCGCCAGTGAAAAACCGCCACATTTTCGTTCCAGATGGTAATCAGCGCGGCGTGACAACACGGCGAGAATTCAATGTCTCTTTCGGTGGGCAACATGGCTACTTCACCACGAAGCGGTACATGAAGCGAATCAGCATCATGCCGCCGTAGAACGTCCACCAAAGCAGGATGCCGAACTCGCAGATTAACCAACTGTGCTCGGATTTTGGAGTTTTACCAGCAACGAAGAGAATCACGAACAGGCCGACTAGCCAGATCGCCATATTTTTCACAGCTTCACCCCCTCAGAGTTTTAGCTTACGACTCGCGCAGGTCGCCTGGCGCAACCGTCGCCGCACCTGCGATCTGCGATTCGATCATCTTTTTTTCCCACTGATGCACCCAAACATTTTCGAGATTGTACGGGTTGTCCGGCTTCTGGCAAACAAAGCACACCGGCCCGACGATCTCCGCGGTTTCTGCCCCCGCTATCGCCGGGCCTGTCGTGCCTTCACTCGCGGGTGAAGTCTTTTTGGTGAGGAATTCCTGCACCCATTTTCCAACCGTCAACGCGGTTGCGCCGCCTTCGATCACCAGCGCCAGAAAGTACCGCGTTTGCGTCTCGTCGTGCACGCGGTTTAGTTGTTTCGCTACGGCCATGTTGATCTTGCGTTCGCGCAAGGCGTTGAACACGTCCTGATTTCCGCGGAATAGCATCAACCGTTCGTTAACCCAACTCGGTTTCTGGCGCACGGCCCGGCACAACTGCTCTTCTGTGTAGTCGTATTTAGTGATCAGATCGGCTATGAATGCGGCCTCTTCCGCGGTACTCAAATCCTCTCGGTAAAGTGCCGTGTGTAGTTTGATCGCCTCGCGCGCGTTTTCTTTATCGTCAAAGATTAGGCAGGGGAGTGTTGGAAGTGAAAGCATCACGCCGCATTTGTACCGCCTGTGGCCGTCCACGATTTCGTAACGCGGCGGCAAACGCCTGGCGTGGGAACTCGCCGGACGTTTACCGCGGCCCTCTGCGTCACCTTGCTCTGAGGGAACAAGAACAACCGCGAGCGGGTGAATGTATCCGACCTCACGTATTGATTCTGCCAGATCATTTAACTTCACTTCATCCATGCCCTCGCGCGCGGGAATAATCGGCTCAATTAACTGCTCAATTTTTAAGAGTTCGTAGCGTGGCATTTTTCCTCTATCGGCTGGCGATCTCTGGCGGCACGCCGACCATGTTCGCAAGCGCGTGCAGTGGAACTTTCTCGCCAACTAGCACCCACTTGCCGCGGACGGCGATCACGCGGAAGGCGATCACGTCACGCTCAACCAAGCCCATTTGACGGCGCAACTCAGCGTCAAGCGTGACCGCAAAACTCCGCGTGCCGTACCGATGAACTCGACCTAGAATTGCGTTCGCCATATTGGCAATCCAACCCCTCCCCCTCCCACCGCTGTATTTTTGGATTAACTTTTGCCGATGGAAAGTGTTTCAATTTTCGCAGTGTTGGCTGCGGGAAGGATGCGGGCAACCGCCTTGCAGTGTTTCGCCGCCTTCAGTAAAAATTTCTGGAGATCGCCCAACTTTTCGACCTTGCCGGTTACTTCGATTTCACCAACGGAATGCGTGCGAACTTTCAGGGTGCAATTCATCGTAAAGCCTCCATGTTTTCCACTTTTCCACCGGGATAAAAACTCAACAACAAGCAGGGCTTACGTATTAGCACGTTCTATCTATAGAGGCAATCTCTAAAGTATTATACACCTTGCTGTGATTATAAGTGCTGTGGAAAAGTGTTTTTTGCGACGTATGCGGCAACTGGCCGCGTCACCGCGCTAGTACTAGCGATTGTGCCACTTTCGCCTATGGGCGAAACGTGATGGAAAGAAAGGGCTTGACAGTGTGGAAAACGTGAGGGAGATCGGTTAGTTTTCTGTTGACACCTGTGGGCGCAATCGGCAAAGTCGGGGCGCACACGGAAAACGTCCACACTTTTGCACAATATTTTCCACAGAGAGGCAGACCGATGGCACTCAAGGTAAAAGACATTTCCAAGTCAGCGGCCAAATTTGTTTCGCGCGCGCAAGTCGCCGGGCCGGATTATTCCGCGGGCGTGCAGGCTGCGGGTTCATCGCAGTTCGATAACGCCGTCGCCGCGGCTCCGAACTGGGGCGCGGGCGTGCAGGCCGCGGTTGCCAACGGCTCCTTCGTCAAAGGGCTTCAGAAAGCCGGGCCGCAAAAGTGGACAACCAACGCCATGAACAAAGGCGCAAAGAATTACCCGGCTGGCGTCGCCGCTGCGCAGAGTTCTTACGTGCAGGGCGTCACGCCGTTCTTCCAAGTTTTGAGCAACCTGAATTTGTCGCAACGCTATCCGCGCGGCGACCCGCGCAACCAGCAACGCTCTGTCGATGTGCAGACGGCTTTGCACAAGCAGCGCGTGGGCGCTTAATCGATCTTCCGTTGACCTGCGGGAGGACGCTGCGAACGTCGGGGGAAACTGGGCGGTAGAAATATCGCTCAGTTTCGCACAAGTGAAGTGAGAGGGTTTCAGTGACTCAGCAACTACAGCCACAGGAAGATTTCCCGAAGGGACACCCGGCGCGGTTCGATTATGACCCGCACTCACCGGAGGCCGTCGAATGGAAGCGGCGCAACATCCATCCGAAAGGCGAGCGTGATTTCCCTGTCGATCATCCGAAGGCCGTCGATACGAAGGGCAACACAAACCACCTTCCTGTGCGTGCTGGCGTTGACCCACTCAACCCGCACCTGGAGGCGTTCACTGGCGCACAGCCCGAGGTTGCGGAAGCACGCCGCCAGGCGCACGCATTACTCGCGCAAGAACAGAACGAAACACCGATGAAGCCCGAAGGCTTTGTTGACACCGCGGCGGTTGCCGAAAAGAGCGCGCTTGATTTTCTGATGAAGCAAGGCCACGACGAAGAGGCGGCGCGCGAAATTTTGGCGCGCGAAGGAATCGATCAGGTTTTGGCTGCGAAGGCCACACTCGGAGCGGAGGGGTAAATTATGGGGCGGGGAATCGAAGTAGTGGCAGGGTTCGCAACGAACCCAGGCGCGACGTTGACAACGCTCACGCCGAGCACCAACACGTCATTCACGATCAGGGGCACAGACACGTCGAAGAATGCGTGGCTTCTGAGCGGGTGGGGTTTCAACGCGACGGCGGGTGAGTTCGTTGTCAAATCTCCGCGCTTGCACGATAACGTGCAGGGCATTCGCAATCGCGTTACGGCGGCGTTTGTCGCCCCACTGTTCAATACGCCCTTCAACCCGATGGCGCGGCAGAAACTTTTCGCGCAGGACAACCTCACCGTGCAGATTTCGGGCGGCGGCGCGGAACTGGATTGCGGCGCGATATTGGTGTACTACGAGGACCTCGCCGGAATCGCCGGGCGATTCATCGACTACCCCACGATTGTCAAGTCGGGTATCAATTTGGTGACGGCGGAAGTCACCGTCACCGCCGTGGCCACAGGCAACTTTGGCGGCGCGGTTGCGATCAACTCGACGTTCGACACGCTCAAGGCGAATACGGATTACGCGATCTTGGGCGGCATGACGGACACGCGCGGCACGGCGGTTGGAATCACCGGCGTTGACCTGGGCAACTTGCGGCTTGGCTTCCCTGCGGAGCCATCGCTGCGCGACACAACGAACAACTGGTTTGTCGGCTTGGCGAATGCCATCGGGCTTCCCGCCATCCCTGTGATCAACTCGACGAACAAATCCGCGATCACAATCGACGTGGAAACAAACGGCGCGGGCGGCACGTACATCGTCAACTTGACCCTGCTCGAAATGGCGCAGGGCAGCGTCGGCGCGACGGGCCTCTAGGAAAATTTTCGCAAGCCTTAGCGAACGAAAGAGAGATCAGGGGCGGGTGAGATAATCGCCCGCCCCGTTTTCTTATGGGAAGCACACCGAATTCGAACACGTCACTGCTCGACGCATCGAAGAGTCCAGCGTCCGACAAGACGACCGCGCCGCTGGCCGGTAACTCTTCGCGCGTGTCGTTTGAATTCAAGAACGTGCAACCGCCGTCGATTCTATACATCGATTACGACGACGCGCTGGCGATCTCGGCTGCAACATCGCAGGTCAGCGAAATACTCACCGTCAACGTGCGACTTCTGGAGCCGGATGGCCGACTTCAAGATATGCAATTCAAGATCGCACCAGTCAATACCCGCGCTGTTGCGCGGCTCGTATTCCCACTGACGCAAGGCTACATCCTGAGCATATCGGCAGCGGCGGCTGTGGCGACGACTCGTGGCATGACGTTTCTTCGCGTTGGTATCCAACGTGGCGCATCTGGCCCCGTGCAGCCGAGTCAAATGCTCTTCGCTGACTACGTAACAACTCTGGCAACGTCGGCATATCCCTATGGGCGCGTACTTGCGCCAACTGAGGGGCCGGGTTGGATAAACTCACTGATTGTCGCCAACCCCGCAGCGGGTGCGGAGTGGACTCAAGCCGTGCCCGTAAATACACGCTGGAGGATTCGCTCTGCGGGATGGCAGCTAAACGCGAGCGCGACTGTTGCGACGCGCGTGCCCGGAATAAAGCTCAGTAGCACGCAAGGACTCATGTGGGTGAGTGACCCCAACATGACCGTGGTAGCCGGTGGGGTTGCCAATATTTTCGCTGCTGGCATCGTGCCATTTACTGGCGGGAATCCCGCCATAATTACGGTCGCGCTTCCGCCCGATCTAGTTATGACTGGGCTACCAGCGAACGTCGACACAATCGGCTCCTCGACCCTTGCACTCCAAGCTGGAGATCAGTACAGCGCAATCGTTTTGTTCGTTGAGGAGTGGCTCGATAATGTCTAATGAAAACAACGGCGGCGGCGAACATCCGAACGGCACGCGGCGCGTGATGATCTCTCTCGACGTTCACACGCAGCATATTCACATCGATTGCGGCGGAACGCCGCTCGACGAAGCTCTCGGAATGATGGAGCGTGCGCGCCTGGAGATCGACGCGCGATTTCGTTTTGCCCGTGGGCGCGAATTGCTGATCGAACAGGTGCAACAAGATCAACTGGCAGGAGTAGCGCGCGACGTGATGGCAGGGCGAAAGATTCAGGCGTAGGGCGGCGGGGAAAATGCTTTCAATCGGCGGGGCATCAACAAACGCGGGCGGCGCACCATTCGCCAACGCTGAAACGGTAATGATCACAGGGCAGCTTGTGAGCGTGCCGAAGGATAGCGTGTTCTGCGTGATCATCGCGCAGGTGCAGATGGTACTCGACGCCAGCGTGACGGCTATGCACCTGAGATTGCGCAGGGGTGGCGCGACTGGCACCGTTGTGCAAGATCAGACCTCCGCTACCGTAACTGGCGGGCAAAACGCGCTGCTTACGTTCATGGGGAACGACATAATTTCAGGTCTAGCGCAGGTGCAATACACACTGAGCGCGCAGGGCGTCGGCGCTGTCGGAAACAACGCGCCTTCGTTGGCAAACATCGCCTACATTTTTCTGCAATAGCAACGTGAAAAGAGAGGAGGAAACGAATGGATTTCTGGCTTCAGTTCGCACTCGCAATCGTCAAAGGCGTACTTGCTGGTCTGCACGTAGACATCAACAAGGCAACGCTGCTCAAGACTGTACTGGTTGGCCTCGCCAACGACATCTACCTGCTCTACAACATTACGCCGCCAGTTCCACCGGCTGCCTAAAATGGGGAACGGCGAGAGGCCACGTTTCGACTGGGTGCAGTTTGGAATTTTGCTACTCGCCGTTATTACTCACGCGGTTTGGAATGAGAATAGGTTGGCGCGCATCGAACAGCTACTCGTTGACAGTGAGAGAGAACGCCTACAGTTGGAACTAAGGGTGCAGAAAGACGAAGATAAATGGGAAGCCTACCAGCGCCTCTGCAACCAATCCCACCGGACGCCGTAGACCTGAACTTTGCACCTCCGCAATACAGCAACATTTTCGCTGAGACAGTTGGCAACGCCGTAACGGAGTCGGACGGTTGGCAAGTCATTTTCGACGACGCCTCGCAGGTACTCTCAACCTGGCCGGATTTCCTCACAAGCCTCGACCTCGACCTCACAGTAATCGATTCGATTTTGGGTGAAGTAGATCAGATATGGGAGCAAGATTTTGCCGAGTCGCTTGGCGGCGCGATCTCTAGCGGGCAATCCGATTTCAACTCTTACGCTGTGGCTCTGCAAAACAACACGCCGCCCGCGCCAACCGCGGCACCTGGCGGCAGCGGCGGCGGTGGCGGAACGTCACAGGCCAACTGCACGGCGATAGTTCAGTACGACTCTGCGAACACTCAACCCGTCACGCAGCAAGTCATGTTTCGCAACATCGACACCGTGCCGATCACGATAACAAGTAAGACGTTGGTTGACCCGACGCCCGGCACGTTCAAGGTGGTAGATCAAATCCCGACAGTACTAGGGCCGCAAAAGAGCGCGTTAATGCTGTGCACGCAAGAGAAACCCGCGGCGTTTGGATACAAGGCCACATACACGATCATCCACAGCGGGAAAGGTTCACCCGCGGTACTGTGCTTAGAAGTGGGCAGCGCAAATATCGACGTAGGCGGCGGCGGCGGCGCGAGTGGCGGGCCGCTATTCCCCGGCCCCGCGCCAGTTCAACCGTGACCACTGCGCAGCCTGCGATTGTGCCTTGCGGCCCAACACGCCGCGGCTGTAGAGTACGCACGTCTGACAGATTCACCCTGGAGTGTGCCGTATGGATTCTGACCTGATTCAACACCTGCAAGTGACAACCAACACGCGCTTCGACCCGCGGGGTAACCCGATCAGCGTGCGACAGTACAGCTATTTCGTCGGGCAAAATGGACCGTTCACTGACACTTACGAAGAGGGGAAGGATTCGCCGGACATTGTGAAGGTAGGATTTCAGGCGCGCATCGATCACCTGCGCGCGGTTGGCGCAATTCCCGCGGCGAGTTAAGCGTGCGCAACCTGCTCCATCACTGGCCGCTGATCGTACCGTTTCTCGTCGGCCAATTCGGCTTCGATTTCGGCGACATAACGAGTGTGCTACTGAGCTACCTCAGCGACCTCGTGTCGTTTTTACTCGCCGCCGTTTCGTACATCTGGAGCGTGCTCGTCTACGTCGCAAATTACATTTGGGGCGCGCTGAACTGGGTGTGGAATTTCGTCTACAATCTCTTCAAGAACATCGCCGCGGCGTTCAAGTGGATTTGGGACAACATCATCAAGGGCGCGCTGACGAAACTCGTCAAATTATTTCTCCGCGTGCGCACCTGGTTGAAGCAAACCTTCGGGCCAGTGATCTCTTTTCTAAAGAAACTCCGCGCGTATTACCAGTGGTACTTTAATCACTACGTCAAGCCACTACTCCAGCTTCTCGGAATCGTGCGGAAAGTGCTCGGCATTTTCCGGCTGCTCGGCTTCAAGTGGGCCGCGCGCCTGGACGCGGATATTGCGGGCATAGAACAAAAGATCGTGCAGGTTTACTCTAAACTGATCGGGTACATCAACCTGGCGATTACGTGGCTGGATTTGATCGTTGACCCGCTCGGCATCCTGCGGCGCAATCCGCTATTCGCGGCGCTGATCAATGACGCACCTGCACTCCGCAATTTGGTTTTGGGCGCGGGCATACGGCCTCTCACCGGCGCGGAGAGTAGCGGACAGGCGCGTGACCGCGCACTCGCCACGCCCGCGAACGCAAAACAGAATTTCCAGACGTATTACTCTCAGCGCAAAGTGACACCGGAACAGGATTGCACGATCACGGAATTCAAGAAGGCGTATGCCGACCTTCAGGCGGGAACCAGCGACTATGGCAACTAGCAACGATCAACCGCCCATCGATACCGGGCCGATCAGCACGCCCGACCTGAAGGAAGGACAAACACTACTAGACGCGGGCACGAAAAAGTCTGGAATCTGGCCGTACATTTTCGCAACGGCGTGGGCCACAGCTAAGGAAGGATTGCAAGGGCTGATGGCGCTACTCGCGGACGGCTTTGACGAGTTTATTTCTCTGATCGTTCCATTCCTCACCGCGTCACAGGGCGCGACAACGAGTGGCTTTTATGATCTCGTCGCACAACTGCTGAACGATCTGCTCGGCGTGGAAGTGGCGGGCAGCGATCTGAGCGCGGCGGCAGATGAACGCGGGCGCATCGGAGCCATGCAGCAAGTCGGGCGCGATCTCTTCACAGCTTTGGGCAACGAGTTCGTGGGGAATCAACCGGACGCCGGGCCGGGTGCAGGGCCGGGCGGTCTGCCTGGCACGCCGGGCGTGCGGCTAACGCCAGAGCAAGGCGTTAAGGCGGCGCAAGCGTTTATCGGTTTTGCTCTGTCGTTCGCAGTGCGGCAAGGCAACGTGGCCGTGCTTACGGACGCGCTATCAGTTCACCTGCTGAGTCAGATTCGGGAATACGGCGAGATGATGGCCGAGAATCTTGGCTTAGGGCGCCTGGTGCGGCGCGCGTTGCAACCGTTCATACAAACCCTGATTTCGCAACCGCTGCAAGAGGCACTCAACCGGCAATATCGCCCGCACGTCATGGACGCAAAGCAGTTGGCCGCGGCCTACATTCGGAGTGAGATTGATCGAAGCGATTACGCTGATCGGTTGGCAGGACTCGGCTTTACGGACGCCGACACCACGTTGCTGATCAGTGACACTTACACCCGCATAGGGATTCACCCGATTTTTGTTTTGCAGGACACCGGGTTTCTTTCTGATTCAGAGGCGCAGAGTCGAATTACCGCTCTCGGTTACAACTCGTCCGACGTGCCGTTGCTTAGGCAAGCGCATGATTTTGAATTGGTGCAGCGCGAAGATCGCCAGTACGTTGCGGGCGCGCAGGCCGATCTACACGCCGGGCTAATTTCGCTCGACACGTTCAAC
>Ga0137403_10007855_pt1 | contig 11977 bp, 12 predicted proteins | sample CZOMad2_1_16fung_FD_122057 | JGI IMG/M metagenome (GOLD analysis project Ga0137403, IMG submission 122057) | Vadose zone soil fungal communities from Angelo Coast Range Reserve, California, USA - CZOMad2_1_16fungal (Hybrid Assembly) | ecosystem: Environmental > Terrestrial > Soil > Vadose zone...
GACCTCGCCCAAGCCTGCCGCGACCATTACAGCAAGCCCGTCTCCTTTTGCCTTTGGATCATATGCGAACTGGCCATCGCGGCGTGCGACCTCGCCGAAGTGATCGGCTCGGCCATCGCCTTCAATTTGCTTTTTGGCATTCCTCTCATCTGGGGAGTTTGCATCACCGCGCTCGATGTGCTCGTGATCCTGCTGCTTCAAAACAAAGGTTTTCGCTACACCGAGGCCCTGGTCATCGCGCTCGTCGGCACAATCGGCGTCTGCTTCGGATTGGAAATTATTTTTTCTCGACCGGATCTCATTGGAATCGCCAAAGGTTTCCTCCCATCGCCGCAGATCGTGGTGAATCCGGAGATGCTCTACATCGCCATCGGCATCCTCGGCGCGACGGTGATGCCACACAATCTCTACCTGCATTCGTCGATCGTGCAGACACGCGATTATGAGCTCAACCCACGCGGCAAACGCGAAGCGATCAAGTTCGCGACCATCGATTCGACTTTCGCCCTCACCTTCGCACTCTTCATCAATGCCGCGATTCTTATCGTCTCCGCGGCGACGTTTTATCGCAGCGGCCACAGTGAAGTCGCCGAGATTGGCGATGCCTACAAACTTCTCACGCCGCTGCTTGGCGTCACTGGCGCCAGCACTCTCTTCGCGATTGCGCTGCTGGCCTCCGGCCAAAACTCTACACTCACCGGCACTCTAGCTGGTCAGATCGTGATGGAAGGCTTTCTCAACATTCGCTTGAAACCTTGGTTGCGCCGGCTGCTCACCCGCTTGATTGCCATCATTCCGGCAGTGATTGTGACGCTTATTTCGGGCGAAAGCGGCACCGCAAAGCTACTCGTGCTCAGTCAGGTGATCCTGAGCCTGCAACTCAGCTTCGCCGTCTTCCCGCTCGTGATGTTCACGAGCGACAAGCTTAAGATGGGTGAGTTCGTCAATCCACTTTGGATCAAAATGCTCGCGTGGCTGGTTGCCGTCGTGATCGCGTCGCTTAATGCGTGGCTGCTTGTCCAAACCTTCCGCAGATGGCTATCCTAGAAACCATCGTCATGTATAAAACCATCCTGATCCCGGTCGAAAATCGCGAGACTGATCAAACAATCCTCCGGCATATCCGCCCACTTGCACGCCTGATGAACGCAAAGCTGATGTTGGTTCACGTCGCGGACGGCTGGGCGGCGCGCAATTACGAAGAGCTCAAATTACAGGAAAGCGAAGAAATGAAGCACGACAGGAAATATCTCGCCAGCCTTGAGCGAGAGTTGAAGGCGGAGGGATTTGAAGTTAGCTCGGTCCTGGCGATGGGCGAACCTTCCACCGAGATCATCAAACTGGCACGCGCGGAGCCGGTCGATCTGATCGCGATGACCACGCACGGACACCGGTTCATCAGCGACCTCCTCTACGGCGCGACGGCCGACAAAGTGCGCCACGAAGTCGATGTGCCTGTGTTGCTATTGAAAGTGCGAACTTAGCAGTCAATGGAGTCGTGGTGTAAAGGAGTAATGGAGTAGTAGCGAGCGAGGGAAACGTCTGGGGTAGTATTCAAACATTGCTCCAGAACTCCATCACTCCAATATGCCAATGCTGAAGGTTCTCTTCCTCACGAACGAATATCCGCCGCACATTTACGGAGGCGCCGGCGTTCATGTTGGTTATCTCTCACGTGAACTGGCAAAAGCGATGCCGGTGGAAGTCCGGTGTTTCGGCGATCAGCGGATTGAGGACGGAAATCTAAAAGTTACCGGCTTCGAACTCGACACAAGCGGTTTCACCTGCCCCGAGCCGTTGAAATCGGTTTTCGGAGCGGTGCGCCGTTGCACCGATTTCAATACAACGAATATCGATGCCGATATCGTGCATTGCCATACGTGGTACAGCCATTTCGGCGGAATTCTGGCGAAAAAGAATTATGGAATTCCACTCGTGATCACAGTCCATTCGCTCGAACCGCTTCGGCCGTGGAAACGCGAGCAACTCGGTGGCGGATACGATTTCTCGCTTTGGATTGAGAAGACTGCCTTGGAAATGGCCGACGCGATCATCGCCGTCTCGGGTGAAACCAAACGGGACATCGAACGCCTGTTCAATGTCGATCCGACGCATGTGCATGTGATTCACAACGGCATCGATCCGGAAGAATACCGCAAGGTCAGTTCCACTGAAGCACCTAGACGCCACGGGATTGACCCGGGGAAACCGTACGTGCTCTTCGTTGGCCGGATCACGCGCCAAAAAGGCATCGTCTATCTTGTCCGCGCCATTCCATACATGGACCCCGATTTTCAAATCGTCCTTTGCGCAGGCGCGCCTGATACGCCTGAGATCGCCGAGGAAATGAAAGATGCCGTCGAGAGCGCGACGAGAAAGCGCTCTGACGTCATCTGGATCGAAGAGATGGTCGACCGGAAAGCGGTCATTGAGCTTTATTCGCACGCGGCTGTCTTTTGTTGTCCCTCGATTTACGAGCCGTTCGGCATCATCAATCTCGAAGCGATGGCATGTGAAACAGCGGTGGTGGCGAGCGCAGTCGGCGGAATTAAGGAAGTCGTTGTGGACGGTGAGACCGGTTTCCTGGTTCCGCTCGAGCAAATGAAAGAGAGCCCATTCGAACCGCTCGATCCGGAGAAATTTTCACGCGATCTTGCCGCAAAAATCAACGAGCTCATGAAAGATCGACATCTGCAGGAGAAGTTTGGAAAAGCCGGTCGCAAACGCGCCGAAGAAAGATTCAGTTGGTCCGCAATCGCGCGGAAAACGAAGGCGCTTTATGAAACGTTGAAGCGTTCCAGATGATGCTTCTTGGCCCTTCAACGCTTCAACCAGTCAACGATTAACGCTTTAACCTCCACGGAACATGTTCGTCGATCAAATCAAAGTGTTTGCGCAAGCAGGCAATGGCGGCCGTGGGTGCGTGAGTTTTCGGCGAGAGAAATTTGTGCCGAAAGGCGGGCCGGATGGCGGGGATGGCGGGCGCGGCGGCGACGTGGTTCTGCGAGCGGATCGGCATGTCGATAATCTCTCGAATCTTTTTTATGAGCCTCTCATCAAGGCGAAGAACGGCGGCCATGGGATGGGAAAGAAAATGCACGGGCGCTCCGCGCCCCCAAAGATCGTGAAGCTACCGGTAGGAACAATTGTTTATCAATACCAGATAGCGGATAGCGAAAACCGGAAAGAGGAAACCGACGGTGACGCGAACGAAAACCTATCCGGTATCCGCGATCCGCTTTCCGGTATCGTGCCCCTTGTCGATCTTACCCGGGACGGCCAGGAATTCGTTCTTTGTCACGGCGGCGGCGGCGGGAAGGGCAACGTGCATTTTAAAAGTTCGCGTAACCGCGCGCCGCGGCAATACACTGAAGGCGAAGAAGGCGAGCAGAGTCATTTCCTCCTGGAACTGCGCACGATCGCGGATGCTGCGCTGGTTGGTTATCCGAACGCGGGTAAATCGACGTTGCTCCGAAAAATTTCGGCGGCGCGTCCCAAGGTAGCAGCGTATCCCTTTACCACACTGCATCCGATTATCGGCGTGGTGGAGTTTCCCGGTTATCGCCGGGCGACGATCGCGGACATTCCCGGTTTGATCGAAGGGGCGCACCGTGGTCTTGGACTCGGGCACGAATTTTTGCGCCACATCACGCGCTGCCAGATTTTGTTGTTCGTTGTCGATGTTGCCGGAAGCGAAGGCCGGAACCCGATTGAGGATCTGCGAAACCTTCGGCGCGAGATCGACCTTTACGATCCTATATTGTCAAAACGCCCATGGTGTATTATCGCAAACAAAATGGATTTACCAGGAGCGCGAGAAAATCTTGAAGCGCTGAAGAATCGATTTCCCACTGTCGAAATCGCCGCGCTTTCGGCGCAGACAAGCCAAGGTTTGGAAGACTCACGGGTGAAATTGGAGAAATGGTTGGTAAACGGGTCGCAGCGGCAACCCCATCGATCGCGCTAAAACCGACAGGACCTCTTCGGGCAATTAAAGGTGGACAAGCCCAGAATCCCTAGCGAAACTGGGCGCTCTGTCATGGGTCGATTAGTTATAGCGAGCTATTGCTCCAGCTTTCTCAAGTCGGAGATGTTGCATATTTACCGGCAGGTAAAGTCGCTGCGCGGGGTCAACACCTTCGTCGTGACCAAGGAGGTCCAGAATGCCCAGCGATTTCCGTTCCCCGATATAGAAGTTATTCCAAAGCGGCGGACCAACCTGCTCGTGCATGGTTGGCTGAAATTCGTGGAGCGACGCCCGCCGATTGTTTATCGGGGGGAGTACCAAACGCTCGATTCGTTATTGGAGCGGCATGGCGCCGATCTGATGCACATCTATTTTGGCCACACCGGCGTGCACCTGCTTCCATTCATCCAGCAGTGGGATAAACCGTGCGTGGTGTCTTTCCATGGAGCTGACGTGGCGCATAAGCAGGACATCAAAGATTATCCGGCCAAGTTGCGAAGCCTCTTTGAGGCCGTTCCGTTGGTTTTCGCGCGCTCCCAATCGCTGGCTGATCGGCTAATCCAATTGGGGTGTCCTCCCGAAAAACTGCGAATTAATCGCACTGGCGTTCCGCTAAGTGAGTTTCCATTCGTAGACCGGCAACCCCCGCCAGACGGCAAGTGGAAAATAGTCCAAGCGTGCCGTTTGATTCCGAAAAAAGGCGTGGCGACGAGTTTGCGCGCGTTCGCGATTTTCAAGAAGGACAATCCTGAAGCGGAATTTTTCATCGCAGGCAAAGGACCATTGCAGCCGGAATTAGAAATGCTTGCCGCCGGACTCGGGGTTTACAAAGACGTTCATTTTGTCGGATTTCTCTCACAGCCAAAGCTGCTGGAGCTTTACAGCAGCGCGCACCTGTTTTTGCATCCTAGCGAAACGTCGCCGAACCAGGATCAGGAAGGCGTACCGAATTCACTTCTCGAAGCGATGGCGACCGGTTTGCCAGTGGCGGCGACGCAGCATGGTGGCATCCCTGAAGCGGTCGAGCACGGTCGCGGTGGCTTGCTGGTGCCTGAAGAAGATCACGTTGCGTTGGCCGATGCCATGCAAAAAATCACACATTCGCAGGGCCTTCTCAGCGAGATGGGATCGCGCGCGCGCGCCACGGTCATCGATCGATTCGAGCAGGAGGCACAGATCGACCTGTTGGAATCGTTTTACAAAGAAGCGATCGCCATGAATGCCGCGGCCGAGCCATCGAAATCCGAGCCAGTCACTCAATTTGCTCCGGACTTTGCCGAGCACGCGCCGGCTAAATAAAAGTCTAAGCGTCGGATTGAGAATTTTGTTTGTCATCCGCACAAAACGCGCTTTGATATGCGCGTCAAGTTGTAGCCGGGGTCGGTCACCCCGGCGAGTCGGTATCACCGATGCCGGCTACAGCTGTGCCCTAAGATGCGCAACCACTGTTTACTATCACTGAGCTTGATGTTTTGCGGCATTGCGTTTGCAACGTCGGCAATTTCGGCGGAAGTCGCGCCAGCACAGGCCGAACACGAAGCGGTTCCGCTAAAAGCTGCGCCGTTGATTCAAATCGGCAAATTTGCGGTCACGAACTCGATGTTGCTGACATGGATTGTGGCCGCAGGCATCATTGTTTTCGCGCAAATTGCGACACGCAACATCAAGCCAATCCCGAGCGGTGTCCAAAATTTTTGGGAATGGCTCGTCGAAAGCCTTTACAATTTTCTTGAAAGTATCATCGGGCGCGAACTGGTCCGCAAAACATTTTGGTTCTTCGCAACGCTCTTCATTTTCATCCTGTTCGTGAACTGGTTCGGGCTGATTCCTGGAGTAGGCACGATCGGCTGGGGCCATCATGACTCGAACTCGGGCGTGTTTCATGTCGATCGACCGCTTTTGCGCGGCGGTAACGCTGATCTGAACATGACTACCGCAATGGCGGCGATTTTCTTTGTGCTCTGGTTTATCTGGGCGATTCAAGCACAAGGTGTCGCCGGACTTTTAAAGCATCTTTTCGCGCCAAAGGGCGAGACGCATGGCGTTCTCAAACTCCTGATGATAGTGATCTTCTTCATGGTCGGCTGGCTCGAAGTGGTTTCGATTTTGTTCCGCCCGGTTTCGCTTAGTTTTCGGCTTTTCGGGAATATTTATGCCGGTGAAAGCATTTTGGAGGCGATGTCCACCATGAACCCGTGGCTTTCGTGGCTCCTGCCGCTTCCATTTTATTTTATGGAGATACTCGTGGGGATTGTGCAGGCGCTCGTGTTCATGCTGCTGACAGCGGTTTTTACTATGCTGATCGCGCAGCATGACCATGGCCCCGAACAGGCGCATGTGTAAATTTCGGTGGGCTTATGATGAGTCCACCAAACCAACAGAAAAACTATGATACTACCAATACTTGCAGAAATGACCGGAAGCATTCACGTCGGCCTGGCCGCGATGGGCGTCGGTATCGGCGTGGGACTAACAGGCTTGGGAATGGCGTCAGCAGTCGGGCGCAATCCGGGCGCGTTTACACAAATCCTTGTCCATGGAATTCTCGCCATCGCGTTTACCGAGGCGATTGTGTTCTATGCACTGTTCCTTTTGGCTCACTGACTTTCGATACGATTGCTTCCGCGTCTGGGATTTGAGTATGAATCTAATAATTGCTGCGGCGGCGGGAGGTTTTAGCGAAATGCTACACGATACAGCCGAGACCTTCGGCTGGAATTGGCAATTATTCCTCTCGCAGGTAGCTAGCTTTTGCATCGTAGCGTTCCTTCTGCGCCGTTTTGCTTATAAGCCGATCCTGGCCGTGCTGGAAGAAAGACGGCGGCGAATCGAGGAGGGCCAGCTCAACGCGGAGAAAATTAAGAAGCAACTGGCCGAAGCGGAGGCGCGTTATGCGGAGATTCTGGCTAAGGCAAACGCCGAGGCGCAAAGGATGATCGACCAGGCTCGGGAAAGCGGCGCGCATCTGGCCGAGCGCAAGCAACAGGAGGCGATTGCAGCTGCGGAGCAAATCATCGCCAAGGCGCGCGAAGCCAGCGCAATCGAGCATGAGCGCACGATGGAGTCTCTGAAGCGGGAGCTGGGCCGACTCGTGGTCGATACAACCGCAAAGGTAACGGGGAAGGTGCTTACCACCGAGGACCAACAGCGCTTGCAGGAAGAAACAGCCCGTCAACTCGCTTAATGAAGGTCAACAAGGAAATCCGCCGGCTATCCCGTGAAATGCTTCGAGCAAGTTTCACTGATGGCCAGCTTAATTCCGGCCGGATTGCATCACTGGTCGATTCGCTCATTGCAAGAAAGCCGCGTAACTACGTCGACGTTCTCAAAAATTACAGGCGTCTGCTTCGACTCGAAGTGGAAAAACGCCGGGCCCGAATCGAGACCGCGAGCGAGGTAGATCGCGAAGCCACTTCGAAGGTCATCGAGAATCTGAAGAAGAGATATGGCGACGACTTGGCGACGGAATTCGTGGTCAATCCCCAGCTTCTTGGCGGGATGCGCATCCGGGTCGGCAGTGACGTTTGGGATGGAACTGTGCGCAATCGGCTCGAACAACTCCAGCAACAACTTTAAGCAATCAAAATCCCATGAGCAGCATACTCGAAGAGATCGAAACCAAAATTGAAGGACTAAAAACGGCCACCACGAAAACCAATGTAGGCGTCGTGCGCGAAACCGGCGATGGAGTAGCCCGAATCGAAGGTCTTAGCGACGTCATGCTTAATGAGATGATCGAATTTCCAAACGGTGTCTTTGGCCTCGCCTTGAATCTCGAAGAAACTGAAGTCGGCGCCATTCTACTGGGTGAGACGACGAAGGTTTCGCAGGGCGACGAAGTAAAAACGACAGGAAAACTCTTACAAGTTCCGGTGGGCAAAGCGTTGCTTGGCCGCGTCGTAAATACGTTGGGCCAGCCATTGGACGGCAAAGGTCCAATCAAGACCGACGCATTTTATCCACTGGAAAAAATCGCCCCGGGCGTGATCAAACGCCGCAGCGTGAGCCAACCGGTGCAAACGGGCATCATGGCCATTGATGCGATGATTCCGATTGGTCGTGGGCAGCGCGAGCTGATTATTGGCGACCGCGCTACTGGCAAGACGACAATCGCAATCGATACCATCATTAGCCAGGCGCGGCTCAACAAAGCTGGCGAAGAAGGACAGATCAAAGATTATCGACCGCTTTATTGCATTTATGTCGCGGTCGGGCAGAAAAATTCCAATGTGGCCCGCGCCCTCGCCGTTTTGGAAAAAGAAGGCGCCATGCCGTACACAACGATTATCTCTGCGCCGGCGTCCGACACGGCTACCAATCAATATCTGGCGCCATTTGCGGGTGCGGCCATGGGTGAATGGTTCATGGATAACGGAATGGACGCACTCATTGTTTACGATGATTTGTCCAAACACGCTGTCGCGTATCGCCAGGTCTCGCTCGTGCTGAAACGGCCTTCCGGCCGCGAAGCCTATCCCGGGGACGTGTTTTATCTGCATTCGCGTTTGCTCGAACGCAGCGCACGTTTGACCGAGGAGTCCGGCGGCGGGTCGGTGACCGCGCTTCCGATCATCGAGACCCAGGCCGGCGATGTTTCCGCTTACATTCCAACCAACGTCATCTCAATCACGGACGGACAGATTTATCTCGAGACCGATCTCTTTTATCAAGGCATTCGGCCGGCTATTTCTGTTGGGCTTTCCGTGAGCAGAGTCGGTTCCGCCGCCCAGATCAAAGCGATCAAGCAGGTCGCAGGCAAAGTGAAGCTTGACCTAGCGCAATTTCGCGAGCTCGCCGCGTTTGCGCAATTCGGTTCCGATCTCGATGCCGCAACCAAGGCGCGACTCGATCGGGGACAACGCATTGTAGAGCTTTTTAAGCAAAAACAGTACACCCCCATCCCGGTTGAAGAACAGGTCGCCGTGATGTGGGCGATGCAAAACGGATACATCGATCCCGTGCCAGTCGAGCGAGTGAAGGAGTTTCAATTGAAACTCCAGGACTGGCTACAAACGCGCAAAGAAAGCTTGCTCACATCGATTCGCGAGAAAAAGCAGCTCGACCAAGAGATAGAGTCGCAATTGAAAACTGCGCTCGATGAATTCAAAATCACTTGGCGATGATTTCCTAGATGGCAAACACTCAGGACATACGCCGGCGGATCAAATCGATTCGCAACACCGCGCAGATTACGAAGGCCATGCAAATGGTGGCTGCGTCCAAGATGCGCAGGGCACAGCAACAGGCGCTGTCCGGTCGGCCGTATGCAGATTTGATGAATAAGGTCCTGGTCTCGCTGCAAAGGCGCACCGACCCACGGTTACATCCACTTCTTGAAATCAGGCCTCTAAAAAGGGAGCTGGTCTTGATCATCAGCACCGACAAGGGATTGGCTGGCGCCTTGAACACGAATCTCTTTCGCGAAGCCGCCAATTTTGATTCGGCGAGGACAGCCTTCGTGGTGACCGGAAAGAAGGCGCGTCAGTTCATCGCGCGCACGAAACGCGAATTACTTGCCGATTTCGAATTGAAAGACGCGCCAAGCTTCGTCGAAACCAAACCGATATCGAAATTTTGCACGGAAAAGTTCCTCAATGGAGAAGTGGATAAAGTTTCCGTGCTTTACACGCATTTCATCAACACAATTAACCAGCGCCCAGTCGTGCAGACGCTGCTGCCGATTAGCGGCTTCGATCTCCCGCAGAAGCATGAGGGGTCGGACATAAACCAGAGCGCCGATCCGATGATCGGCTACATTTTCGAACCAAACGCGGAGACGGTTCTCGATGTGATGCTGCCTTACTACATTCAGTATCAGGTTTTCCAAATGATCCTCGACGCGCGCGCATCCGAGCACAGCGCGCGCATGGTGGCGATGAAAAATGCCAGCGACAATGCAAACCAATTCATTAAGGACCTGACGCTTGAATACAACAAGATGCGTCAGGCCGGCATTACGACTGAGTTGCTCGAGATCGCTACCGCGCAAATGGCGCTCGGCTCTTAATCAGTTTTATGAATACAGGAAACATCGTTCAAGTAATCGGTCCCGTTGTGGACGTGGAGTTCTCACAAGGCAAGGGATTGCCAAAAATTTATAATGCGCTCGAGATCGAGTACGAAGTCGGTGGCAACCCCACTAAGCTCACGCTCGAAGTGCAGCAGCACCTGGGAGAAAACTGGGTCCGTTCCATTGCCATGTCATCGACCGAAGGTCTGAAACGCGGCATGAATGTGACCGATACTGGTGGACCAATCACCGTTCCAGTCGGCGAAGGAGTGCTTGGCCGCCTGTTCAATGTCACTGGTGAACCGGTCGATAATCGCGGTCCTGTAAACTTCGAAAAGCGTTATCCGATCCATCGTAAAGCACCCGATCTGACCGAACAGGACACGAGAGTACAAATTCTCGAAACCGGCATCAAAGTAATCGACCTCATCTGCCCGTTTTCAAAAGGCGGAAAAGTAGGCGCGTTTGGCGGCGCCGGCGTTGGCAAAACGGTTATCATCATGGAACTCATCAACAACATCGCTAAAGGTCACGGTGGCGTCTCCATGTTTGCGGGTGTAGGCGAGCGCTCGCGTGAAGGTAACGACCTTTACAAGGAAATGAGTGAAGCAGGCGTAATCGACCAAAAAGATTTGTCGAAATCGAAAGTCGGAATGGTTTTCGGCCAGATGAACGAGCCACCGGGCGCGCGTTTGCGGGTGGGACTCTCGGCGCTGGCCATGACTGAATATTTTCGCGACGAACGGAACCAGGATGTGCTCCTTTTCATCGACAATATTTTCCGTTTCTCCCAGGCGGGCTCCGAAGTGTCGGCGTTGCTTGGCCGGACGCCTTCCGCCGTCGGCTATCAACCTACGCTTGCAGCTGAGATGGGCGATTTGCAGGAGCGAATTACCTCAACAAACAAAGGATCGATCACTTCGTTCCAAGCCGTTTACGTGCCGGCAGACGATCTAACCGATCCTGCGCCGGCGAATACATTCGCGCACCTGGATTCCACGATTGTTCTCGAGCGCGCGATCGCCGAGCTTGGAATTTATCCGGCGGTGGATCCACTGGCATCGACATCCAAATCGCTCGCGCCAGAAATTGTGGGCGAAGAACATTATAACGTTGCGCGGGGCGTCCAGCGCGTCCTACAGCGTTACAAGGACCTTCAGGACATCATTGCCATTCTGGGCATGGACGAATTAAGTCCGGAAGACAAGCTGACGGTGTATCGCGCGCGCAAAATCCAGCGTTTCCTGAGTCAGCCGTTTCACGTAGCCGAAGTCTTCACCGGCACGAAAGGACAGTACGTCTCGATCGCGGACACGGTCCGCGGCTTCAAGGAAATTCTAGATGGCAAACACGACGATGTTCCCGAGCAAAACTTCTACATGAAGGGCAACATCGATATGATTAAGGAAGGTTAAAGCGTTACAAAAGTTGCATGGTTAAAATGTTCCGGAATTAGCACATCAACTTTGCAACTCTTGTAACTTTGTAACGTTAACCATGGCCACTCTTAAGCTTGAGATCGTCACGCCGGAAAGAAAGATCTATTCCGAAGACGTGGACATGGTCACGTTGCCCGGTTCGGAAGGTGAGCTCGGGGTTTATCCCAAGCATGTCCCGCTGCTAACCACGTTAAAACCAGGCGAATTGCGCGTCATGCAGAACGGGCGCGAGACAGCGATGGCCATTGGTGAAGGCTTTGTGGAGATTAAAGCCGACTCAGTTTCAGTGCTGACCGACATGGCGTTGGAGGCTGAGAAGATTGATATCTCCGCGGCCGAGGCCGCTGTGGAGCGTGCCAAGGCGGCGATGAAGGAAGATCAAACCCCCGAACAGGTGGCAGCCATTCAAGCGTCCCTGCAAAAAGCCCTTGCGCAATTGCACGTCAAACGCCGTCGTCACGGGTAATTATTCGGGGGGAGAAGCTTCAGCTCTCGCCGATGTAGAGGCGCTTGTGTCAAGCGCCTGTTTATTTCAAATTCGGTGCTTGGCACAGCCACCGC
>Ga0137403_10007856_pt1 | contig 11976 bp, 10 predicted proteins | sample CZOMad2_1_16fung_FD_122057 | JGI IMG/M metagenome (GOLD analysis project Ga0137403, IMG submission 122057) | Vadose zone soil fungal communities from Angelo Coast Range Reserve, California, USA - CZOMad2_1_16fungal (Hybrid Assembly) | ecosystem: Environmental > Terrestrial > Soil > Vadose zone...
GCGCAGAAGCTGGGCCCACATCGGAATGAGCGGTAGATTCAACACGAGCAGCATCGCGTTGCCGATGTACATGCTGGTGATAATCCCCCAGAAGACGTCGGGCGCCTGCTTGACCAGGAGGGGGCCGGGCTGGAGCCCATGGATCATCAGCGCTCCGAGGAGAATCGCCATGACCGCATTCGCCGGGATGCCGAGGGTGAGGAGCGGAATGAACGCGCCGCCAGCTGCGGCGTTGTTCGCCGCCTCGGGGCCGGCCACGCCCTCGATGGCGCCCGTGCCGAACCGCTCGGGGTGCGCAGATGCCCGCTTCTCCACGGCGTAGGACGCGAAGGAGGCGATGATCGCGCCGGCGCCGGGAAGGATGCCGAGAAAAAAGCCCAGCACCGACCCGCGCAGAATCGGCATCGTCGATGCCCGCCAGTCTTCACGCGTGGGCAGTAGGCCCCTCGTCGGCGGGGCGAAGATCTCCTTTTGCTTTTCCCGCCGCTCCAAATTCAGGAGCACCTCGGAGATTCCGAAGAGCCCCATGATGACCGGGACCAGCCCGAGCCCGTCCTCGAGCGTCCGAATCCCGAACGCGAACCGAAGGCGCCCGCTGATCGTGTCCTGGCCGACCGTCCCGCACAGGAGGCCGACGGCCGCCATCATGAGCGCCTTCACCATCGACTCGCGGGCGAAGTAGGTCAGCAGCGTCAGCCCGAGAACCATGAGGGCGAAGTATTCCGGCGGTCCGAAGCTCAACGTCACGCGGGCCAGGAACGGCGCCAGAAAGGTCAGGATGACGACGCTGAGCGTTCCAGCAATGAACGACCCGAACGCGGCAATACCCAGTGCCGCGCCCGCCCGTCCTTGACGGGCCATCGCGTGACCGTCCAGACACGTGACGACCGACGCCGCCTCGCCCGGAATGTTCACGAGGATCGACGTGGTCGATCCCCCGTACATCGCGCCGTAGTAGATCCCGGCCAGCATGATGATCGCGGAGACCGGGGAGGCCGAGAACGTGGACGGCAGCAAGAGCGCGATGGCCGCCGCCGGCCCGAGCCCCGGCAGCACACCGACCAGCGTTCCGATGAAGACACCGACGAAGCAGTAGAGGAGGTTGACCGGCTGCAGCGCGACGTGGAAGCCGTCGAGAACGCCTTGGATGATCTCCACGCTCAGAACCCGAAGGGACCGGTCGGGAGCTGGGTCTTCAGCCAGAGCTGGAACAGCACGTGAGTCGCGAACGCGCCGCCCCCAGCCGAGACGGCGCTGAACGCCCAGCCGCGCCGCTCAAGGCGAAACAGGAGCAGGAGAAAGAGGAACGTCACGGTCACGAATCCGAGCGACTCCAGCAGCAGGAGGTAGCCGAGCAGCGCGGCGACCACGACGAGGGGCTTCGACGACTCGGGCCGGATCCGTAGGCGCGGCGCCTGTCGACCGAGCGACCTGACGATCAGTACGACTGAGAGCAGGCCCAGCACGGTAGCGCCGCAGAATGGAAAGAATCCCGGCCCCGGGCGACTGAGGCTGCCGAGCTTGAGCGAGATTCCTTGGACCGCGACGAAGATCGCGACAGCCAGCCAGAAGAGCCCGCTGACCAGGTCGCGTGGCATGACCGCTTACTTCACCAGCCCGGCTTTCCTGGCGAGCTCCTCCACCGTTCGATACTCCTCCCGGATCTCGGTCACGAGCTTTTCGGGGGGTGCCCAGTCCTGGAGGATTCCAAAGCTCGCGAGCTTCGCGGCGATCGCCGGCTCCTTCGCCGCCTTCTCGATGGCGGCGACGAGCGTCTTCGTCACCTCGGCCGGCACGCCCGCGGGCGCGAAAAAGGCGAACCAGACGCCGAGAAGATTCTGGCGCTGGCCGAGCTGGGTCAGCGTCGGGATGTCGAACCCGGGGAACGCGTTCGAGACGACCACGCCCCTCAGCGCACCACCCTTCAGATGGCTGCTCAGCGCCCCGAGCGAGAACGCGCCGCCCTCGACGTGGCCACCCAGAAGCGCGGTGATGCCGGGCGCTCCTCCTTTGAACGGCACCATGGTCAGCCCCGCGCCCGTGAGTGAGTTGATCATCTCGACGTTGAGATGCCCCACCGAGCCCGTCCCGACCGTGCCCACGCGGACTTTGCCGGGATTTTTCTTCGCGAACTCGACCATCTCCGGGAAGCTCCGGTAGGGCGCATCCTCCCGCACCGCGAGCAAGATGGGCGTGCGTGTGGTCAACCCGAGAGGCGTCAGATCCTTCAGCGGATCGTACGTGACCGACTCGGGGTTGAGAATGCGCGCTGAGACGACGGCGGCGTTCGGGGTCAACAGGATCGTGTACCCGTCTTTCTTGGCCTTGACGACGTTGTCGGTGCCGATCACCATCCCGGCCCCAGGCCGGTTGACGGGCACCACGGGCACCTTGAGGATCTTCGCCAGCTCCTCGGCCATGGCCCGCCCGGTGATGTCGGTCCCATCCCCCGGCGCCAGCGGGATCACCAGCGTGATGGGCCCGTTCGGGTAGCTCTGTGCGACCGAGGGAGGCGGGGCGCTCGAGACGAAGACGGCGATCGCCAGGACACCCAGGAGGGCTCGCATCATGCTGAGCAAGCTAGCCTACGTCTCTCCGGCGGGCAAGTCGCTCCTCCCTCACCCCCGCGATCTCGCCCTCGAGCCCGAGCCGGCGAACTAGGACCGCTTGCTATGAGCGCCATAGCTAAGGTACCGTCTGCGGAACCCGATAGCCGACCCAAACGGTCCCGGTCCCAGCGAGGGCGCATGCAACGATATATCGCGAGACGGGTACTGCAGAGCTTCCTGGCCATCTGGGTCATGAGCCTGATCGTGTTCTCCCTGGCCCGGCTGAGCGGCAACGCGCTCGACGTCATGCTGCCGATGGAGTCTACGCAGGAGGACTACGATCGGCTGGCGAAGTACTGGGGGCTCGATCAGCCGGTCCACGTCCAGTACGGCATCTTCGTCGCACGGGCACTCCAGGGCGACTTCGGCATGTCTTGGAAGTGGCCCGGGCACTCGGCGATGGGGCTCGTGATGGATCGCCTCCCCGCGACGCTCCAGCTCGCCGGCTTCGCGCTGTTCGTCAGCGTCTTGATCGCGCTGCCCATCGGGGTCCTGTCCGCGGTGAAGAAGGGGACCATGTGGGACAGCGGGGCGAAGGTCATCGCCCTGCTCGGGCAGTCGCTGCCTGGATTCTGGCTCGGGATCGTGCTGATGTGGGTCTTCGCCGTGCACCTCGGCTGGCTACCGACCTCGGGCCGCGGCGGGATCCAGTACATGATCCTTCCCGCCATTACCCTCGGCTGGTTCCAGGTCGCGGCCATCATGCGGCTGGTCCGCTCCTCGATGCTGGACGTGCTGGACACGGAGTTCGTGAAGCTGACCCGGATCAAGGGGCTCGCCGAGTGGAAGGTCGTCTGGAAGCACTGCCTGCGGAATGCGTCGATCGCCCCGTTGACGTTCTTCGCGATCATCGCCGGCGTCTTGATGACGGGATCCGTCGTGACCGAGAGCGTTTTCTCCTGGCCCGGAACCGGGCTCCTGGCGATCGACGCCGTGAGAGCTCGGGACTACCAGGTTGTCCAGGCCGTCGTGATCGTGTTCTCCGCCATCTTCATCATGACCAATCTCCTGGTCGACATCCTCTACGCATACCTCGACCCGAGAATCCGTTACTGATGAGGGAGGGATCTCGATGGCAACAGTAACCGCGCGATCGCGGCCATGGTACGCACCTCCAAAGATCGCGCTGGCCTTGCGCGAGGCGCGCCGGTACCCCGTGGTGGCGCTCGCGATCCTCATGTTCCTGCTCGTCATCCCGGCCGTGTTCGCGCCATACGTGGCGCCTCACGATCCACTGAAAGGATCGCTCGCCAAGCGGCTCACGCCGCCGGTCTGGCAGGACGGCGGCAGCTCCGCCCACCTCCTCGGAACGGACAAGCTCGGGCGGGACATCCTGAGCCGGCTGATCCACGGCGCCCGGGTGTCCCTGACGGTGTCGGCGATCGCGATCTTCGTCGGCGGCATCGTCGGAACCGCGCTGGGCCTGATCTCGGGATACTTCGGCGGTCGGATCGACGCCCTGCTCATGCGGCTGGTCGACATCTCGCTGTCCTTACCTACGATCTTGCTGGCACTGGTCCTCGTCGCCGCGGTGGGGCCGAGCTTCAACACCGTCATCATCGTGCTGGTCGTGCTGCTGTGGGCGCGCTATGCCCGCCTCGTTCGCGGGGAGACGCTCGCCATCAAGGAGCGGGACTTCATTGCGCGCGGGCGCGTGGCCGGCGCGTCCCATACGCGGATCATGGTGCACTACATCTTCCCGAACGTGGTCAATTCCCTCATCGTGCTGGCGACGCTGCAGGTCGGCTACGTCATCCTGCTCGAATCGGCGCTGAGCTTCCTCGGCGCCGGGCTGCCGCGTCCCCTGCCCGCGTGGGGTCTGATGGTCGCCGACGGCCGCGAACTGATCGTCACCGCCTGGTGGGTCTCGATGTGCCCGGGAATCGCGATCATGCTGACCGTGCTCTCGTTGAACCTGCTGGGCGACTGGCTCCGAGATCATTACGATCCGAAGCTCAGAAACGTGTAAACGCGCGGCGACCCGCCGCGGAGGATAAATCAGATGAGACTGCGACTCACCGTCGCGCTGACAACCGCCGTCGCGCTCGTCTTCTGCCTCGTGTCCACGCCGACGCCAGCCGCCGCGCAGGCGAAGGTGGAGAAGCTCGTCTTCGCCTCCGCCGGGTTCGAGGACACGAACCGGTTCTGGATGGTGGCCCGTCCGGACCATCTGCAGTTCGATCCGTTCCTCGAGACGCTGCTCGAGGTCGATCCGAAAACCGGCGCGTACACGCCGCGCCTCGCCGAGAAGTGGGAGGCCAGCCCGGACTTCCGGCGGTGGACGTTCTGGCTGCGCAAGGGCGTCCAGTTCCACTTCGGCTACGGGCCGTTCACCGCGAAGGACGTTGCGCACAGCTACGCGCTGACGCAGCGGCCGGAAGCGAAGATGACGCTCGGGCCGTTCTGGCGGGGCGTGGAGGAAGTGAAGGTCGTCAACGACTACCAGGTCGTGTTCTACATGAAAAAGCCGGCGACCACCATGGACTACGCGGTCTCGCGCGCCGGCGACTTCCGGATCGTCAGCAAGGCGCAGTGGGACAAGGAAGGGCTGGAAGGCTTCGACAAGCGTCCCGCCGGCACGGGCTCGTACCGCTACGTCGGACGACAGCAGGGCATCTCGATCACGTTCGAGCGGCAGGATAACCACTGGCGCGACAAGCCGGCGTTCAAGCAGCTCGAGTTCCGGATCGTCCGCGAGGAGCCGACGCGACTCGCGATGTTGCTGTCCGCCGAGGCGCACATCGCCGACCTGCCACGCGAGCTTCAGAAAGATGCGCTGAAGAAGGGCATGAAGATCTTCACGTCGAGCTTCCCGGTCGACTGGATGACGGTCTACCTGGGCGGGCAGTACTACCTGGCGGGAGACCCGGCCTTCAAGCCCGACGTGCCGTGGACGAACAAGAAGGTCCGGCAGGCGCTCAACATGGCGATCAACCGGAAGGAGCTCAACGCGTCGGTGTTCGCCGGCAAGGGCACCCCGACGTACGTCACCGGCTGGTCCGACAAGTCGGAGGGGTTCAACCCCGAGTGGGCGAGCCGCTTCGACAAAATGTACGGCTTCAACCCGGCCCGGGCGAAGGAGCTCCTGAAGGAAGCCGGCTACGGCGCGGGCAAGCCGCTCAAGTTCAAGGTCGTCGCGTTCACCGAGCCCGGAGAGTCCGAGGGGCCGCAGGTGGCCGAGGCACTCGGCATCTACTACAAGGAGATCGGGATCGACACCGAGATCGAGGTCCTCGACTGGGCCAAGGTGCGCGAGATGTTCCGGAAGAAGGCGATCGGCTGCTGCATCTGGCCGAACATCATCTCGTGGCGGCCGTCCGAAGAATGGATCCGCACGAGCTACTGGAGCAAGAGCCCGAATCACCACTACGAGAACGAGTTCGTCGACAAGCACTACGAGATGCTGACGAACGCCGTGAACCCCCAGGAGCGGGACAAGATCGCGCGAACCATCGGCGATCACCTCTTCGAGGAGTTCGCGGACATCCCGCTGTTCTGGTTTGCGAACGAGGTGATGGCGAACCCGAAAGTCGTCAGCGAGTGGGTGTACCCCGGGCTCGGCGCCGGCCGATCGACCCACTTCCACCTGATCAAGGCGACGAAGTAGGGACGGCATGCCGCGCCGAGGGGTCGCCCCTCGGCGCGTTTCACGGCATGGCCAGACAGATCGGGGACGTCATCCTCGAGGTCGAAGACCTCCACACCTACTGCTTTACTCGGTGGGGCGTGGTGAAGGCCGTCGACGGAGTGAGCTTCTCTGTCCGCGAGGGCGAGACGCTCGGTATCGTGGGCGAGTCCGGCTGCGGCAAGACGATGACGGCGCTGTCCCTGCTGCGGCTCCAGCCGCGACCGGTGGCGCGGATCGTCCACGGCGTGATCCGTCTCCAGGGCGAGAACCTGCTCGAGAAGACGGAGCGCGAGATGCGGAACGTCCGCGGTCGTCGAATCTCGATGATCCTTCAGGACCCGCAGACGTCACTGAACCCGGTGTTCACGATCGGCAACCAGCTGATCGAGGCCATCAAGACGCACCACGGCAACGGGCGCCGCTCGTTGATGCGACGGGCCGTCGAGAGGCTCCGGCAGGTCCGGGTCGCCGCGGCCGAGCGTCGCGTGCGCGACTACCCGCACCAGATGAGCGGCGGGATGAAGCAGCGCGTCGTCGGCGCCATCGCGATCTCGTGCGAGCCGCGGGTGATCATCGCCGATGAGCCGACGACGGCGCTCGACGTCACGATCCAGGCGCAGTATCTGCGGCTCCTGCGCGAGCTGCAGGAGCAGACGAACCTCGCGATCATCTTCATCACGCACGACTTCGGCGTCGTCGCGAAGATGTGCGACCGGGTCGCCGTGATGTACGCCGGACGCATCATCGAGCAAGGCCCGGTGCGTGACATCTTCAACCATCCGGCCCATCCCTACACCCAGGCGTTGCTCCACTCGGTGCCCAGCATGGACGAGGACATCGAGCGGCTCTATTCGATCGAGGGTCAGCCCCCCGCGCTCTGGGACCTGCCGCCCGGGTGCCGCTTCGCGGCCCGCTGCCCGCACGCCGAGGACCGGTGCCGCGAGGGCTATCCGCCCGTGGTCTCGCTGAACGACGGCCATACCGCCCACTGCTGGAAGCTTTCACCCGAATGGCAGACGAGCCCGTCCTTCGCGTTCAAGGCCTGACCAAGCACTTCCCCGTCACCGAAGGCCTTCTCTGGATGAAGGTCGTCGGCTCGGTGAAGGCGGTCGACGGCATCAGCTTTTCGGTCCAGCAGGGCGAGACGCTCGCGATCGTCGGCGAGTCCGGCTGCGGGAAGACCACGACCGCGAAGCTGATCCTGCGACTGGAGGAGCCGACATCCGGCCAGGTGTTCGTCGACGGCAAGAACGTGCACACGCTCGCCGGCCACGAGCTCAGTGAGTATCGCACCATGGTGCAGGCGGTCTTTCAGGATCCGTGGTCCTCGCTGTCGCCGCGGATGCGCGTTCAGGACATCGTGGCCGAGCCGCTCGTCATCAATCGCTCGGTGCCCGCGGCGGCAGTCAAGGAGCGGGTGGCGGCGATGCTGTCCCGGGTGGGGCTGCGCCCGCAACAGGCCGCGCTCTACCCTCACGAGTTCAGCGGCGGGCAACGACAGCGCATCGCGGTCGCGAGCGCGCTCGTCTCGGGTCCGAAGCTCATCATTCTCGACGAGCCCGTGTCGGCGCTCGACGTGTCGATCCGGGCGCAGATCATGAATCTGCTCGTCGACCTGCAGCGGGAGTACGGCGTCAGCTATCTCCTGATCGCCCACCACCTGGCGACGACCCGCTACATGGCCCACGAGGTCGCGGTCATGTATCTGGGCAAGATCGTCGAGCGGGCCCGCACGAAGACGCTCTTCGAGAACCCCTTGCACCCGTATACGAAGGCGCTCTTCTCGGCCGCCCTTCCGGCGCACCCCGACATCGTTCGGGAGGAGATCATCCTGCCCGGCGAGGTCCCGTCGCCGATCAATCCGCCGTCAGGCTGTCGCTTCCATCCCCGCTGCAGCTACGCGATGCCCCAGTGCGCCGAGGTGGTCCCGGAGGAGAAGACGCTCGCCAGCGGTCATACCGTGGCGTGTCATCTGTATTGATGGGGGGCCTCGAAGGGCCCCCCAAGCCCCCCGGCGCTCGGAGTCGGCCCGGCGAAGCCGGGCCGCCCCTCGAATTCGCGCTCAGGTTTGGGGGGCCTCGAAGGGCCCCCGTAGCCGTGGCGCTCGTCGATAGCGGCTACTTGCAGGGCTTCTGGTCTTTACACGCCTTGATGAGCCACGTGTGACCGATGTCTCCCCCGTCCCAGCCTGAAAACGGCCAGTCGGCGACGATCTTCGGGTCCACGACGACCTCGATGTAGACGTCGAAGAGCGGGATGGTTTCGAAGTTCTCGAACTTGTAGTTGCCGATCTTGCGGAGCTGCGCATCCCGGGCCTTCAGATCGGTGATCTGCAGGAGGTCTTCCCACATCTTGTAGATCTCGTCCGTCTGGAAGATGTGCCCGATCCCCTTGCCGACGTTGAAGACGGCGAGCTGCGGCTCGACCGCCTTCTTCGATGGCGGAATGGCCCAGAGGTACCCGTGCGCCTCTCGCTTCTGCAGCTTGGGGCGCACGGCCGCCACCCAGTCGGCCTCTTCCAGCGCGATGTCGATGCCCACTTCGCGCAGCTGACCGGCCACGGCCTCCATGACCCCGATCATTTCCGGGGCGCCGGCGAAGGGATAGAGCCACGCCTTGGCTTTGAAGCCGTTGGGATACCCTGCCTCCGCGAGCAATCGCTTCGCCGCCGCCGGGTCATGGCCGTACATCTCCGGGAACCGCTTCTCCCAGCTCGGGTCCCAGCCTTCGAGCCCCGGATAGAAGCCATGCACGTACATCGGGCTCGCGCGGTTTTTGTAGAGGGCCCGGAGCAGCTCCTTCCGGTTGATCGCCTTGTTCATGGCCTGCCGCACTTTGACGTTCGTCCAGGGCAGCTTCGGGTCCAGCTTCCCCGTGGTGCCGCCGTATTCCGTGTAGCGTCCCGTGGCCTTGTCCTCGGTGCCGAAGTAGAGCCCACCGAAGTTGATCTGCATTTGCTGCGCGGTGTCCCGGCTCCGGATGAGCTTGTAGCCCTTCGCGACCAGCTCGTCCGTCAGGTCCTTGTTCACTTCGGTGAGATGAGTCTCGCCGGTGATCAGCTGGGCGAAGCGCGTGGGCTCCTCGAGCGTCCACGACATCTTGATCTCTTTCCAGTCGACGACGCCCTGCTTCCAGTGTGGCGTGGGTGCCCGCTCGTACAGGACGTAGCGCCCGAGCTGCCGCTCTTTGAAGATGTACGGGCCCGTCCCTGCCGGCCTCTTCTCGTAACCCATTTCGCCTTCGGCGTCCCACTGCTTCTTGCTGAAGATCATGACGTTCGACGCACTCGAGTAGTAGAACGGCATGTCGAGACAAACGACCTTGCAGTGCATGGTGATCTCGTGGGGATTGACCACCTCGATCTTCTGCACCTGACAGATGCCGGCCCGGTAGCCGGCGACCGGTGGGTCTTTGCGGCCGGGGTAGTTCGGCTCACACCACAAGGCGTGGGTGTGGACCACGTCCTGCGCCGTGAACTCGCCGTAGCCGTGATGGAACTGGACGCCCCGATGCAGCTTCACCCGCCAGGACCTCGCGTTGGGGCCCTGCGTCCAGCTATCCGCCAACCAGGGTTTGTACTGACCCGACGGGTCGACCTCGATGAGCCACTCGTGCATGGGGTCGTGCTGGATATTGTGATCGGCCGTCCCGTTGATCCAGGGGCGCACGTAGTCCAGGTACGGCGTGATCAGCCCCATCACCAGGCGGTCCACCTTGGCCTTGCCCGGCGTCTGCGCACCCGCAGTCGTGGCGGCAACCAGGAGCAGGATCGGCAGCAGCACAACGTAGCGGAGCGCGCCAACCTTCCGAACGTGTTTTCGCTCCATGACTCGATACCCCCGTGTTCCCCAGGGTTGAAGGTCCTCGACAGATGGCTGCCGAGACGCTGGGACAGACACGCTCCGATGTCAACAACTTTCCCTTACGCCGCTGCCCGACGAGCCGAGGTGCTCATCGGTGAAGAGGCCTTTGGGCTGATCTACGTCAACCGCACGGAGCTAAAGACGCTCGCCACACAACGACGGTCCGCACCTAGAAACACGTCCGAGATCACGACCACACTGTTGGAGTACTTGGAGGACTGGCGTGCGATGGCGCCAAGGGATTGGCGAGGCGCGCCGCCTGTTGCGTGCCGTGCTCGTCAACCGCCTGGTCTTCACTCCCGTGTCGCGACCGCCAGAACTGCCGGCACCGAAGGGCCCGGGCCGGAAGCCGCGACTGATCTACGAACTGACGGGCGAGGGATCGCTCTCTAAACTTTTCGAGGGGTTAATTTCTGCAAGTTTGATGGTGGCCCCAACGGGATTCGAGCCCGTGTTTTCAGTCCGCCACGCGCTTTCATAATGGCCGATGGAAGTTAGGCGCTGTTGACTAAACTGCGACACCTCCGGGACTGAAATTCGCTCGTGATTTGAGTCCTGAGCGGCATGGTCGGCCGATCTAAATGGAAGGCTATGGCCGCGGGCGGGCGGCGTCTGTCCGACCCTGGTGGGGTCCGCCACGGCTGGGACGGGGAAGCCGCGAGCTAGAAGGGCGGACGTCTCGCGGTCGCATTTCGCGTCCTTGCGGAAATCGCATGCGGGCGGGGCGCCCACGCCGCCACCGCCGTCACAAGAACGGCACTCCCATGACGACGTCACCAAGTCCGCGGCCGCCGCTTCCGCCTTTCGACCGCGACGCGGCGATCCAGAAAGTCCGGCTTGCCGAGGACGCCTGGAACACTCGTGACCCGGCAAGAGTCGCGACCCTTCTAACCCGCCGGCAGATCCTTGCGTCCGGCGTTGCCATGGCCGTCACGATCCCCTTCCTGCCAATAACGAGGGCTACTGCCGCGCCCGAACCCCGCACCGCTAAGCTTCGCCTTACTGCCGGCATCAGAACGCTCGCCGTCAACGGCAAACCGGCGCGAGTATTCGGCCTTATCGGGCCGAACGGAAAACCTGGCATCACGCTCTCGCCCGGCGAGCGCTTTCACGTCGATCTCGTGAATCGAGCCGGCACATCCACCATTATCCACTGGCACGGCCAGTTGCCGCCCTGGACGCAGGACGGCTTTCCCTGGCCGCAAACGCCGCCGATCCCGGCGGGTGATACCCACTCCTATGATTATGCGCCGATCGCTGGCACGTTCTGGATGCACTCGCATCAGGGCATGCAGGAACAGAGCCTGATGACCGCGCCGCTGATCGTGCATAGCCCCGAGGATATGCGCGAGGACCGCCAGGAAGCGGTGCTGATGCTGCATGATTTCAGCTTCCAAACGCCGGACGAGTTGCTCGCCGGACTCACCAAATCCAACCGCGGTCAGAGCCCGATGCCGAAGAGCGGCATGGGCAACGACATGAACATGGGCTCGGGAAGCATGGGCGCCATGAACATGGGATCCGGCATGGCGATGGACCTGAACGACATCGACTACGACGCATTCCTCGCCAATGACCGCACGCTCGCCGATCCGGAGGTCATCCGCACCGAACCGGGCGGGCGGGTCCGGCTGCGGTTGATCAACGCCGCGTCCTCGACGCAGTTCTGGATCGATCTCGGTGCGCTCACCGGCACCGTCGTCGCCGCCGATGGCCATCCGGTTCGACCGGTGCGCGGCAGCCGTCTCCCGCTCGCCATCGCCCAGCGGCTCGACGTGCTGATTGATCTTCCTGGGAACGGTGCCTATCCAATCTTCGCGCAGGTCGAGGGCAAGCGGGCACGCACGGGGATCGTCCTCGCAGCGTCCGGCGCGCC
>Ga0137403_10007859_pt1 | contig 11974 bp, 12 predicted proteins | sample CZOMad2_1_16fung_FD_122057 | JGI IMG/M metagenome (GOLD analysis project Ga0137403, IMG submission 122057) | Vadose zone soil fungal communities from Angelo Coast Range Reserve, California, USA - CZOMad2_1_16fungal (Hybrid Assembly) | ecosystem: Environmental > Terrestrial > Soil > Vadose zone...
TTCCCCGGTAGCTCAACGGTAGAGCATTCGGCTGTTAACCGAAGGGTTGCTAGTTCGAATCTAGCCCGGGGAGCCAACTTCTCCTTTTTCCTCAATTAGTTACAGATGGCAATTTTTGCCTCCTCCTTTTTTAGGGTCCGACTGTCACGAAAATGTAACGCTGCTCGCTTTCCGTAAAGCCGTTTGTTCGCTTTATCCACCGCGTTACGAACCTGATCGGCCATTCCCAATTGATAGTGACGCTTGGTTTCGGGGCTTGTGTGGCGCATGGCGCGCTGCACGACGGCATCCGGCGCAACTTCACTGAGACGAGTGCAAAAGACGTGACGTAAAGTGTAAATCGGAAACGCTGTCACGCCAGCTCGTTTCAAAGTTGTTTTCCAAGCGGTTTTTACCGTTGAGATCGGCCGGTTCGGAAGGACCGGGCTCGGGAAGACATATTCACTCGTTAAAGCTGTTTCCTTCCTCCATGCCTGCAAAACGTCGCAAGCATATTCGGACAAAGGAATCGGCTCGGCGGAAGCGGGAGTCTTCACGTTGTTGTTCAGGCGGATCAACCTGCTCTCAAAATCCACCTGAGACCAACGTAGTGAAAAACCCTCGCTGTAGGTTCTTCCTCCGGTCTGGGCGAGAAGAATGATCGCGACCCGAAGATAGACTGGCGCGGCATCAAGAATTCGCCGTTCCTCTTCGAGCGTGAGCATTCTTCGTGTCGGTCTTTCGCGGAGTTCGTTGAAGTGTTTCACCGCGGAAGCAGGATTTTCTGCGATGTATCGCCGCTTCGTGGCAAAGTCCAGCATGCACTTCAGACATTCGAGTTCGCGATTGACCGTCGCTCCTTTCACGGTTTGGTTGGGTTTGCGTTTTGATGGCTGTTGCCGGCGTTCATCGCGATACGCTTCGACCATTGCTACCGTGATGTTATCCAGCTTGCGGTCACCAAAAAACAACTTCAGATTAGTTAAGGACGAACGGTGGCCCCTGACGGTATTTTCCGAAAGCCCGGCAAAGTGTGAACGTTCGAACTCTTCGCACAGCTGTCCGAACCTCATTCGTTCACCCGGCCAACCGACCTTGAACAGTCCCATCGCGATCTCGCCTTCTCTTCGCTTCCAAATCTTTTTGGCGAGCTCTTTGCTGGTCGTCTTGGTCGATTCAAAGTACCGCTGTTCGTTCATTGTGTACGTCATCCACCAGAAGCGTGAAGCATGTCTCTGATAGAGTCCCATCGGCGCTCCTCTCACTTGCCGGAACGGGGCGCCGACTGGATTATACCGCTCTCGTGTCGGGAGCTGCGCGCGGGACGCACATGACGGGCCTTGAATTCGTCGAGGCTCGACAGGCGGTATTCAAGTCTTCCGCAAAACTTTCTGGATTCAATTTGCTCCTCTTCCGCATAACGATAGAGAGTGCTACGGCCCACACCTAGGTATTCGGCTGCCGCTGCGTGTTCTAACCAGGAATCGACGCCCTCCTGTGCAATCTTCCTGAAGTCGGTAGGGACAACTGCAGTACGATCCGCCGCGGCGGCAAGCAATTGTTGGAGCATTTCAAAGAGAGGACCCTCGTTGTTGGGAACTACAAGAATGTAGGCAGACGGCAGAGATCCTCTACTAACTTCTCGGCTGTCTTCCGCTCTTCCGTGAGGATAGGTTGTAGTTCCCATTGATTCTCAACTCCTGACTTACTCTCGAGCGATGCCCTTTGGCGTGCTCAAAAGCATCCGGCAAGTGACCAGCGATTTTCTAGTCCATGCTGGGGGCAGCTACTGAAATGTCCACTCAGGACCGCCACAACCTAATGCTACTATACATATAGCACCATGCAAGAAGAATTTCTATTTAAATCAAGATTTTCTGAACGAAGCCGTCCGCTCTCCAAACTAGGTAGAGGGAAAAAGTCGGCTAGGACATAAGGAAGTCGTGCAGGAAGGTCATCGACATAACGACCAGACCGGTGGGTGGATGAGGCGTTGGGAATCGAGGATCGCTCTCATTTCCCCTCTTTATTGGAAAGGGAGAGTCTTCGGGCGTAATTATGCGGTGCAACTCGCGCGTTTTGTGAAATGGGGCTATCGGCCGCGACCCGGCTTCGCGTGTTGCTTTGCAGCCTCCAATTCCTTGCCAAAAACTCTTGCAGCCCAGTCCGGGATCGACTGTGCGGCTTTGCTTAACTTGCCGCCGGTGAAGTGGGCCACTACGCGGTAGCCCCGGTTGTGTGCGGTGTTGTCGTACAGGATTAGTTCATCCGCATGCTTACAGCCTTCGGCCAGATTCCTGGTTGATTCCCTATAGGAGTCAATTACACTCTGGGCAGTTTCAGGTTTTCCACCTCTGCTCATGCGCACCAAGATCCGCCCGACATTCAAATTCGCGTCTTCCGTGGAAATAAAAAGCACCTTCGTCGTGTAGCCTGCAGTCTTGGCCTCGTCCAGTAGATTCGTGTCCACGCGAATGTCCTCGACGGCAAACGACCGCCGATCATTGAGAAACGGTTGCTGTTGATCCCTTACGGCCGGAACCAGCGTAGGGAAGGCTTCCTTCAAGTAAGCTTCATAAAAAGTTGTCTTACCGGCGCCTAATGGCCCCGCGATGATAAACAGTGCTGGCTTTTGCTGGCTCAGGGTGTCATTCCTTCAATCGTGCGCCAGCTCTATTGCGGCGCGTGTTCAAAGTTTGTGTCAAGCCTCTTAATGGGGCGCCTCTCTCCGTCTGGCGTGACTCTTACCGTTGCTTTGAGGTTGCGATCGTATTCGTAATGCGTTCCATCTGGCTCTTCCGCGACGGCGGAGACGGATTGCGTGGCTAACAGCTCCGAGAGCATCTGGTGGAGTTCACGACGTTCCAGATCCGACATTTTGTCGTAGGAATGCCTAGATACGCCGTGTCGCTTTGTTGATTTCTTAGGTTTGACGCTTCCCGCCTTTGAGTAATGGGCCAGAAGAGCGCTGTTCACGAGTTCATTCATCGAACACTTCCGCTTCTGTGCAACTTGATGAATGCGCTTGCGAAGACGCCGCAAAATAACGACTTGTGTCTCTCTCCCGGTTTGTTTCTGCCTGGATTGCAATTTGACAAGCTCAACGGTATCCAGGTCGACCGCTAGAAGGGCATCGTTGATCGAAGTCGACAGCTCTCCTAAATACCGCGGTCTATCCCGCAGGAGTTTGTCGAGGGCACTTAAGAGCCGGACATTGTAGACTGCAAAATGAACGCTTCGCCGTTTGGCCACGATTCCTACGGTCTTTAGACTGGGTTCCCGCAACTTGAGGTACGCTGCGGTCCGTACAGGAGTTGTTCAAGCTCTCCTATTGATTGTTCTTCTCAGATGAGACATCCGTTCCATGCACCAGCGTTTTCAGGCTCTGTGTACCCCGCCAATGAAACCCAGGCCTGTTTTCCTCTAGTCACTTTAGGTTTGCCAGCGGGTCTCGTCCTGCAGCTGTATCCATTTTTGCTCCCTGCAGCCCCTCTGGTTCAGAAGAGCTGTGTTGTTTTCCCCAACTGCTTGGCGCGGTTGGCTCTCTTTTGGCGCGCCACACAACCATGTAGAACGTGTGGTAGCTCACCTGCAAACCCTCGCTTTGGAGCGCTTCCCAAATATCTTTGAGATTCTGTCCCGAGGTCAGCGCCCTTTCTATTCCTGGAAGAAGAGAGCGAATAAGCGCGACGCTAGTCTTTGGGGGATCGGAGGCGAGTTGCTCTAAACAACGGCGGTACTGTTCCTGCGTGGCCATGGAGCTCTCTACTGCTGTACATATAGCACCATGAGAACCAGATGTAAAGTGTCAAAAGTTCGAAAAATTCACGGGAATGAACAAAAGTCAACGATAGTCAACATTTGTTCACGGGAAATCACGCTTCTTCACCCAGAGTCAACAGTTGTCATCACTGTTCAACACTTTTTGGCGACATTGGGAGTGACATGGGCGGATCATCGGCGAAAGACATGCGTATTGGAACATAAAGGGTTTGGGCCACTTCGTGGTGTTTTTCTGCCTTAACTACTTACGTTTCATGCATTTTGAGCGGTACCACTTCGAACAGATTGTGGTATCACATAGGTACCACTCCTGAAGCGGCATGTTTTGGCGGCAAGAAGACCATTTCTAGCAAAATTCCATCCCCTTCTGCCGCGCTGCGGGAGCAAGGTAGCGCCACCGTCAATGGGCGAGGCTTCCGTTCCGAGCAAGTCTTCCTGATTGACGCTTGCGAGCACGAAATTCGGGAGGATGCCAACACCGAAGCGACAGCGTACTTTCAATTCCCCTAAACTGCGATATAATTGAATTGGCTATGCTTTCTGAAAAACCACTCCCGACCGCTTCGGTCAAGCGTCACTCTCTCGACACGATCGACGTGGAGAATGACGCGGAACTTGACGCCCTCACCGCTCAAGTCCTCGCAGCGGGCAACAAGATCGCCGAATCGGAACGCGCGGAGATGATTCGCAAGGGTATCATCGACGAGCATGGCAACCTCCTGAAGACCGAACTCCCCGAAGACATGCGCAAGGACGCAGACAGAGACTTCGGGGGCTGAATTGACGCGACCGCGAATGGTCATCGTTGCCGGTCCTCCTGGCAGCGGCAAAACAACTCGTTTCCCCCTAGCTGAATTCGGCGTCGATTCCTTCAATGCTGATTACCGCGCCGCTCAACTGAATGCCGGTTCCTTTCGGGGTATCTCGAAGGAAATCCGCTCTCAGGTCAACGTCGAGTTTCAAAAGTGGATTTTGGACCATATCTCCGCAAGGAAAAGCTTTGCCCTCGAAACAACACTTCGCAGAGAGGTTACGTTTGAGCAGGCGCAGCTAGCCCGTGAGCACGGTTTCTGGACTTCAATGTATTACGTGACGCCTGGCAGCGTCGAAGAGTGCATCAAGCGCATCAAGGCCCGCTCTTACCGCGGGGGCCACTCAGCGTCTGAGAGCGTTGTTCGCGACGTCTTTCAAAAGAGCCTGCACCATCTTGTGACAGCCCTCGATTTCGGTGACGGCGGAATTAACCGCGTGGAGATTTACGACAATTCCGCCAACCTCGCCGACGAGAAAAACGTACGACGAATAATGAGCATGCGCCAAGGCCGTGTGACCTCTCTCGCCGGCGACGTTCCTAGTTGGCTCGAGCACTTGGTAAAAGGCACGAAATTCGAGATCCCCGCGCTGCGCGAATTTTTGCAGCTTCGGGCCAACCGTCGCAGCCACGATCTTGGCCGCTAATTAATTCGTTGCCGTTTTTGGATAGCTCTCTCGTTAACACATCAGCGTTGTGCCCGCCGTAGCGTCCATTTCTTTGCCCCTTCTTCGGCGTTTGTCCAGCTTCTGCTGTGCGGGCTGATGCGGCTCCTCAGAAGTCGTGAGTCAGTCGGGAGCGAGAACAACCCTTAGCCGCCTTGCCATTTTCCGGAAAACGTCATTCGGCGGAGTGGATGGTTTCTGGAGAGTTCCCGGTCACTCGGGCGCAATCGCCGAGGTGCCTGTAATGGCCGCATCAATGGGTGGCCAGCTAGGCCGCTACTTGGCTAGCAGGCTGAAAGGGTGCCAAGAATTAGCAATGACACCCATGTCGAGAGGCGCTCATCGCTTCACAACCTCATTGCATGACGAGATTCCGAGGGTCCAACTTGGGCTTGCCCGTTGCTTCAAACAAATCGGCGCTGTACCCGGCATCTCTAACATGATGGGAGGCCAGCAAAACGTCGGCGCCTTTGATCGCCGTCACAAATGTCGGGTCATTCAGCAATTCCTTCCATGATGGCGATTCATTGTCACCGGCTATAACCATTTTCAGATCAGCATACGATACAACCACCACTAGGCTGATTGTAAGCGCCGCGGTGGCAAAGGGGCAGACATTCACGTCAGGGCGCTCGGAAACTTTCGACGCTCCTGGTAATGGTGCACTTTGACGCTTACGCTGATTTTTTGAGGGTACTAGCGACCGCCGCCAGCCAAACCTCGGGGTCGTCGGACACGGTGCCGCCATCAGCTTCGGGGAAGCTCTCGGCGCTGTGGAATCGCAGGGCGACGACCGGGATATTAGGATAATGTTGCTTGAACCAGTGAATCATGGCCGCTCGAATAGGATGCGGAGCAAAGGCAGACTATCAAACGCTGCGCCAACGGCTCCACGGCGGTCACAAGGCTGACCTCTTCAACTACCTATGTCGTAGGTATGACATCGATTGCTTTCGTATTCTTCAGGTCAGTACACTGAAACGCATAAGTGTGCCATCATGGATGTGCTGCGTTTGTTGCTCTTTCGAAACCTCTCGATCTATTTAAGAGGCTCCTGAGTTCACACTTGCGACTGTTTCCCTTTCGGAATGGTGGGTCTTTGTGAGTGATGCGGTTGTCCTACAGTACGTTGGGTTTGAAACCAAAGGAGCGATCCGTGAATACACCTTCACCCTTCGCGGAACCGGCGGCGCATCCTCTGAATATTTTGTGACCATTGCGAACGACGCTTTCGTGGCGCATCGCGTGCGCTATCAGGATGCGCCGGACATCTGCTCCCTCCGGCTTCACCGGGAATTCGCCACCCAGACCGACCATCCTCCCTCCGCTCGCTTTTCTGTCACGGACGCAGAACTGGCCGATTACCAGGGCGCCCACGCCCCGAAACCCAAGCCCAGCGCCTATACCCACAAGGAGGACCAAGAGTCTTGAGGTCGCCCGCAGCATCTCAGTCCTGCAAGCATAGGAGAACCCTTGGCGCGACGCATTGAAGAGGAGTTTGGCCATGTTCAGCAGCTCATCCTGATAGGTAAGGAGCGCGGCTACCTGCTCTACGATGAGATTAACGACAGTCTGCCCCCAGATGTGCATTCATCGCAGGAAATTGACGATCTCCTGTCCACCTTAGAGCGTCAGGGTATTGAGATCTACGAGGACCTTGCCACCGCAAACGCAACGCGTGCCGCTGCAAACGCCACGGAGGGTCCCGAAGCCGACCCGAAAGAGGAACTCGCCGCCGAAGCTGGCCTTGACCTCAGCTTCGGTGTGGACCCCAAATCCCAGGATCCGGTCCGCATCTACCTCCGCGAGATGGGCTCAGTGCCGCTGCTCACCCGCGAAGGCGAAGTAGTCATCGCCAAGCGCATCGAGCGCGGGCAGCTCGTGGTCATGAAGGCCATCACGCGCTCGCCCATCGTCATTAAGGAAATCATCGCCGTCGGCGAAGGCTTGCGCAAAGGTGTGCGCTCCATTAAGGAAATTGTTCAGTTCGATGATGAAGAGCTCACCGAAGAAAAAATCGCCAACAAGACTAAGCAGACGCTTCGGCAAATTGAGAAAATCGCTGAGCTCTACAAAACCGCGCTGAAGCAAGCGGAAAAGCTGGCCAAGACCCCAAAATCCAAAAGGCAGTCCTATCTTCGAGTCAAATGGGCCGTTGCCCGGACCCGCATCCAAATTTCTCTGGCGATACGTGACATCTCTTTCCATTGGCTGGAGAAAAAACGCCTGATCGACAAAATGCGTTCGGCTGTCGAGCGCCTGCACGCCATCGAGCGCGAAGCACGCCGCCTCGAGCGCCGCGTGGACGCCGCCCTGGGCGATGTCGCCGCCGAAGCTCGCAAAGAGCTGCGCGCGTGCCGCGCCGACCTGAAAGAGATCGAACAATCGAGCGAAGTTGGACTGACCAGCCTCAAACGCACCCTCACGCTCATCCAGCGGGGTGAGGCGCAGGCGCAGCAGGCAAAAATAGAACTGACCGAAGCCAACCTTCGCCTGGTCGTCTCCATCGCCAAGAAATACACCCATCATGGCCTGCAGTTTCTCGACTTGATCCAGGAAGGCAATCTCGGGCTCATGAAAGGCGCCGACAAGTTCGACTGGCGCCGCGGCTACAAGTTCTCCACCTACGCCACCTGGTGGATTCGCCAGGCCATCACACGCGCCATCGCCGACCAGGCGCGCACCATCCGTGTTCCCGTTCACATGATCGAGGTCATCAACAAGCTCGCTAGGTGCGTCCGCCGACTCGTGCAGGAACTTGGCCGCGAGCCCACCTCGGAAGAGTTGGCCCAGCGGATGGACATGAGCGTCGAAAAAGTGCGCCGGGCTCGCAAGATCGCGCAGACGCCTATTTCTTTCGAGACTCCCATCGGCGAAGAGGAAGACGCTCACCTGGGCGATTTCATCGAAGACAAGGCCGTGGCCTCGCCATCGGATGCGGCCATCAGCCTCAGCCTGAAGGAGACGATGGCCTCCATGCTGAAGAAGCTCAATGCCCGCGAAGAACGCATCATCCGCATGCGTTTTGGGTTTGAGGACGGCAATCCGCGCACCCTCGAAGAAGTCGGCCAGGTGTTCGCGGTCACGCGTGAGCGCATTCGCCAGATTGAGGCCAAGGCGCTGCGCAAACTGCGCCACCCATCGCGCTCCAGCCACGTCCGCACGTTTCTCGAAGGTTCTTTGTGATGCAGTTTCCTCAATCCCAGATTCTGCCCAAATCAATTTCAACTACGCAGTAAGGAAGATCTAAAATGAAGAATCTTTTTGTTGGCAACATCAGTTTTCAAACTACGGAGGCCGATTGGACGGCGCTCTTCCAGCCTTTCGTCAGGTTAGACGCATTCACGTCGTGACAGATCGCGAGACAGGCCGCGCTCTCGTTTTGCTTTTGTGGAAATGCCCAATGACGACGAGGCAGCGAAGGCCATTGCCGCAGCTGTGCCGTAAGAACCGCCCCACCAGCCTCGACGCCATGATCGCCCAATTCGATATCTTCAAAACTGACAAGAGCCTGCTCCGGTGTGGACAAGCCGCAGGCCTTGACTGAAGCGCTGGCTTCAGTGGTTCTGCTCTGTGACTGGCTCGGTCGCGACTGACGGTACGGCAGCGTGCAGCCCTCCTCCGAACCCTTGCTTTATGAGTTTGAAAATTGTGCGCCGATTTTCGAGAATCGTTTTCAGCCAGGCGAAGCGGCCCATTTGCGGAAAATAAATTCCCCGGAAGCAGAGGCGTGCGATAAGGATGTTGATGCGATAACCCAGCGGCTTGTGGTTCAGTGAATCCACCGCCTTTTCGATTGCCTCCGGACTGTAAGAGTTAGCCCACCCAATTCGAACCTCGTTATGCGCTTCGTCGATGCTCATCTTCAACGGCGTATGTGCCATCGCAAAGGGAATGAACTCTTGCCAGTGCTTCGGGCGGGTGAGCCGCCCCGCGGCTTCCAGCTTTTTGTACAGGGGCGTCGCAGGAAGAGGGGTCATCAAGCCAAAGATAGGCAGCCCCGGAGGCCAAGTGCGAATTTCCTTCAGAGTTCGTTCCGCCACGCCAGGCGTGTCATTGTCCATGCCAAAGATAAAGGAAGTGATGGCAAAAACGTTGCGCCGGGCGAGCCGGTCGAGCACCACAGCATATTCACCTGGCTTGTTGAAGCCTTTTTTTACGTCCGCAAGGTTGGCCGGATCGATGGATTCCATGCCAATGAAGATCCACTTGCCGCCCGAAGCCTCGATAAGATCGACGAGCTCCTCGTCGCGCAGCAGGTTGGCGCTGATCTGGGCGACCCAATGCACTTGTGCGTTAGCGGCGATGATGTCTCGTAGCAATGATTTTGTGCGCTTTACGTTGATGGCAAAATTGTCGTCGATGAAAAATACGGCAATCTGGCCGCCCTCCTCCCGCGCGCGCGCTTTCAGCAGCAAGAGTTCGTTCACCACGCTTTCATTGGTGCGAAAGCGGATGGAGTCGCCAAAAAATCCCGTCACGGTGCAAAACTCGCATCCGTAGGGACAGCCGCGCCCGGACTCCACGGGAATAATTCGAAAGGTTCCCCAACCAGCGCCCACTCGCTTGAGCAGTGGATGCAATATGCCCGGGAGCAAGTTGAATTGGTCCAGTTTGATTTTGTCCCAGGGAATGTCCGGATAGGACTGCAGCGATGGTTTGCGCTCTTGGCCAAAGTCGTCCACTGGCACGTAGACATCCTTGAGCGTGCCGCGCACGGCATCTTCCACAATTCTGGGCCATGTCTCATCAGCTTCGCCGAGAGCAACCGCGTCGGCATGGCGCGAGCCGCCGTCACGCCCGAGAGCCTCATCGGCCATTTCCGTGACGTGAGGGCCGCCCATGACGACCTTTACTCCCACGGCGCGCACTGCGTCCGCCATGCGATAGGCCTTGGCGATCATCCTGGTCATCGCACCGATGCCGACCAGTCCGATATTTTGTTCACGCACGTAGCGCGCGATACTCTCTTCATCCATTGGCTGCGCGTTGCCGTCAATCAGCACCACTTCGTGGCCAGGCGGAGTTAGTGCTTGCAGTAGAAACATCCAAAGATGCGGCATGAAGTTGCGAGTCACGCCGTTGTCTGGATTGTAGAGTAAGATCTTCACTAAATCCTTTGCAGGTGTAGTTTCCAATCGAATTGAACTTGCGATCCCACAGGGCCTATCTGCGCGAGCACGGTAGCTTTGGAGAATTGTGGGATTCCTTGACTTGACGGAACGGTTCGCAGCGCACAGGGGCAGATAAAGACTGGTTCGCGTTGTGGCCAGCTTAACATTCGTGACCTAATTATATGTCCCGGTTCGGGACAACAGAAAAGTCAAGTTCTTGTCAGTATGCACTTTGCCACCGCTGAGGCGCAAGGCTCCATCAGCACATCCCCCGGATGCTTTGCGGACTTATTTTTCCTGGAGCATACCCAACACAACGAGTCTGGGTCGATGCACTCTTTCGCAGCAATTGGCGTTTGCCAACCGATTGTGGGCGGGTGACGCTTATCGGAGACCAAAAGCCGCCAGGGTTGGAGTCGAACTCCTCAGGGGGATTGATACGACGTAACTTATTGATTTTACAAAGCGGCAAAACGGAGAAAAACGACACAAACGCCGAACCGAGGTACACCACAGGTACACAGCCGGATTCAGAATCCGCTTTCATGGACGAACGGGGCCATTGTGGCGAGGACCAAAGTTTTGACCCTCTGCTTAGAAGGTGTAGCAAAACTTAGATGATGTGTGGCCTGCTTTGTTCTTTTGCTACCTACGTATACCGTGTTCGATGGTGTTTGGCACATTTTCGGCTGTACTGCTCCCAAAGTTGCTCCCATGATTCGCGAGCACTTCCTAGAACTCCATGTCGGGATAACTTCCGTGTAGTCGACCACCGGGAAGTTGGCCAGACCACTCAATACAAGGGCGTTTTCAGGAGTTGACGGCACGCGGTCTGACCAAATTAGCGAAGCTCGACGAGGACCAGGGACATATCGTCAGTGAGCGGACCGTGTCTCCACTTAGCGACGCCGTCCAGGATGGACTGCTTCATCTCGGGGAGGGCCTTCTGTGCTGACTTGCGGACCAGTTCCTCCAGACCCTCGACGCCGAGCATTTCGTCACGGTCGTTGAAGACCTCGATGAATCCGTCCGTGTACAGTACCAAGCGGTCGCCCGGTGTCAGATCAATTTCTTCAGTGGATTCGGACGGAGTTGCATCGACTACGCAACCGAGAATGGCGCCACGGGACTCCAGGAGGCGAAGTTTCCCGTCGGAGACAAGCATGCTCGGTGGGTGACCCGCAGAGGCAAACGTCATGCGACGCCCGCTCTGGACAAAGCGGCCGGCAACCGCCGTGAAGTAAAAGCCTTGCAGCCCGATCTGGTCACGCACGAAGGTGTGCAGACGTTGCAACAAGCCGCCGGGTCCGGTATTGCGTTCGAGTTCGTGCAATGTTTCCGCGTAAATGCGGTTGGCAACCAGCGCCGAACTTATCCCGTGACCAGAAACGTCGCACACCAACAAACTGAGAAGCTCGTCGCTATGCGGCAGCACAAGTCCGAAGTCCCCGCCAACGGTGTGAACCGGGCTGTAGTAAGCCTCGACGGCGACCCTTCCCCACACCAGACTGGCGGGTGCGAGTGACTGCTGGACGCGCGCTGCCAGGGCGAGTTCCTGTTCAATTTCCCTTTGACGCTGTTCTAGCTGCACATTGGCCTGGCGAAGTTCCTCTTGGATGCGC
>Ga0137403_10007860_pt1 | contig 11974 bp, 6 predicted proteins | sample CZOMad2_1_16fung_FD_122057 | JGI IMG/M metagenome (GOLD analysis project Ga0137403, IMG submission 122057) | Vadose zone soil fungal communities from Angelo Coast Range Reserve, California, USA - CZOMad2_1_16fungal (Hybrid Assembly) | ecosystem: Environmental > Terrestrial > Soil > Vadose zone...
GTCAACGTGAACAACCGCGTGTCGGTGGCGGAGCCGCGCCTGCCCGACGACGTGCGCCGGTTCGGGGTCACCGTGCGCAAGCAGGCGCCCGATCTCCTCCTGGTGGCCAACCTGATCTCGCCGGACGGCTCGCGCGACGGCACGTTCCTGTCGAACTTCGCGCTGATCAACCTGCTCGACTCACTCAAGCGCGTGCCCGGCGTGGGTGACATCAGCAACTTCGGCGAGCGGCGCTATGCGATGCGGATCTGGCTCGATCCGGAGCGGCTCGCCAAGCTCGGCCTCACGGCCTCCGACGTGATCGCGGCGGTTCGCGAGCAGAATGTCCAGATCGCCGCGGGCCGCGCCGGCTCGCCGCCCGCGCCTGCGGGCGTGCAGCTCGAGCTGCCGCTGCGCACGAAGGGTCGCCTCTCCACCGTGGAGGAGTTCCAGCAGATCGTGATCCGCGCCGAGCCGGGCGGGTCGCTCCTGCACCTCGGCGACGTGGCGCGCGTCGAGCTCGGCGCGCAGAGCTATGCCGCATTCACGCGCGTGAACGCCCAGCCCTCCACGACGATCGGCGTCTTCCAGCTGCCCGAGGCGAACGCGCTCGACGTGGCACGCGCAGTTAAGGCAGAGCTCCGGCGATTGTCCGAGCGCTTCCCGTCGGGCGTCGAGCAGATCGTACGCTACGACCCGACGCAGTTCGTGGCCGAATCGATCTCGGAGGTCCTGCGGACGCTGTTCATCGCGATCGCGCTCGTATTCCTGGTCGTCTTCATCTTCCTCGAGGACTGGCGCGCCACCCTGATCCCCGCCGTAACGATTCCCGTATCCCTGATCGGCACGCTGGGCGTGCTCTACGCGATCGGCTTCGGCATCAACTTCATCACGTTGTTCGCGCTCGTGCTCGCGATCGGGCTCGTGGTGGACGACGCGATCGTGGTGGTCGAAAACGTCGAGCGAAACCTGGAACTGGGCTTGCAACCGCGGGAAGCGACGCAGCGGGCGATGGCGGAGGTGAGCGGACCGATTATCGCGATTGCGCTGGTGCTTTGCGCGGTGTTCGTACCGACGGCGTTCATCGTCGGGCTTTCGGGCCAATTCTACAAACAATTCGCGTTGACGATTGCTATTTCGACGGTGATTTCAGCGTTCAACTCGCTGAGCTTGAGCCCTGCCTTGGCGGCGCTGCTTTTGCAGTCGCGCGATGCAAAGAGGGATAAATTTTCGCGGGCGCTGGACTTTGCGTTTGGGTGGTTTTTCCGCGGTTTCAACAAGTTTTTTGGGTGGGCATCGGGCAAGTACGGAACGTTCGTGGGACATGCGATTCGGTCGACGGGAATTGCGCTGGTGATTTACGCCGGCTTGATTGCATTGACGGGCATCGGCTTCAGCAAGGTACCGAGCGGGTTCGTGCCGACGCAGGACAAGCAGTACCTGGTGGCGTTCGCGCAGTTGCCGAATGGCGCGACGCTGGATCGCACAGAAGCGGTGATGCGCGAGCTTTCCGACATCGCGCTGGCGCATCCGGGCGTGCAGGATGCGATCGAGTTTCCTGGGCTTTCGATCAATGGATTTACGAACAGCCCGAACTCTGGAATTGTGTTCGTGGGATTGAAGCCGTTTGAGAAGCGGACGAGCAAGGATCTTTCCGGCCTGGCGATCACGAAGCAGCTGAACGAGAAATTCTCGGGGATTCAGGAAGCGTTCGTGGCAATTTTCCCGCCGCCGCCGGTGCAGGGGCTGGGAACGGTGGGCGGCTTCAAATTGTACGTGGAAGATCGCGCGGGATTGGGGCTGGAACCCTTATATAAGGAGACGACAGCGGCGATAGGGAAGGGTTACCAGACGCCGGCGCTTACCGGATTGTTTTCGAGCTTCGACGTGAACGTGCCGCAGATTGACGCGCACGTGGATCGCGAGAAGGCGAAGACGTTCGGGATCAGCCTGGATGATGTATTCGAGACGATGCAGGTGTATCTCGGAGCACTGTATGTGAACGACTTCAACCGGTTCGGGCGAACGTACCAGGTGAATGCGCAGGCGGAGTCGAGTTACCGGTTGCAGCCGGAAGACATCGCGAAGCTGAGAACCAGAAACGCAGCGGGGGAGATGATCCCGCTGGGGTCGGTGGTGACGGTGCGCTCAACGTACGGGCCGGACCGCGTGATGCACTACAACGGTTTTCCGGCGGCGGAGATCAACGGCGCGGCGGGGCCGGGGTACAGTTCGGGGCAGTCCGAAACGGCGATTGCGAATATTTTGAAACAGAGCCTGCCAAATGGAATGCGGTTCGAATGGACCGAGCTGACGTACCAGCGAATCCTGGCAGGGAACACGATGGTGTACATTTTTCCGCTGTCGGTGCTGCTGGTGTACCTGGTGCTGGCCGCGCAATACGAAAGCTGGTCGCTGCCGTTGGTGGTGATTTTGATTGTGCCGATGACGCTGCTCTCCGCGATTGCGGGTGTGTGGCTGCTGGGTGGCGACAACAACGTGTTCACGCAGATCAGCTTGATCGTGCTGGTGGGCTTGGCTTGCAAGAATGCGATTCTGATCGTGGAGTTTGCGCGCGAAAAACAGCACGAGGGGATGAACCGGTTTGAGGCGGTTATGGAGGCGTGCCGGTTGCGGTTGCGGCCGATTCTTATGACGTCGCTGGCATTCACGATGGGTGTGGTGCCGCTGGTGCTTTCGTCCGGCGCCGGCTCCGAAATGCGGCAGGCGATTGGCGTGGCGGTATTCTTTGGAATGCTTGGCGTTACGTTTTTCGGATTGTTGCTGACGCCGGTGTTCTATGTGGTGGTGCGGCGGTTGGTGGAGGGCAAGGAAGTGAAGACGATTACGCGGCCGGAGAATCTCGGCGAGCCGGGAAAGGCGGAGGCGTAATCATGCGAAGGCTTTCCATCGCGATACTCACATTTGCCGTGGTCCTGTCGGGTTGCTCGGTTGGGCCGCACTACAAGGCGCCGAATCCGGCGGAAGTAAAACTTCACCAGGCGCAGCCATCGGAAATTACGCAGGAGAAGTTCGATGGGAAATGGTGGGGACAGTTTGACGATCCGGTTTTGAACACGCTGGTGGATTCCGCGCTGCATTCGAACTGGGACATTGAAGTGGCTCGAGCAAGGTTGGCGCAATCGCGGGCCATTTATGACGAGCGGAAGCTGGACAAGTATCCGACCATTTCGAGTACTGCGAGTTACCAGCAGGCGCGGGAAGTTGTTCCCGGGTTTATCAACACACCAGTCAACATTAAGACCTACCAGGCGGGTTTCGACGCGTATTGGGAGTTGGATGTTTTTGGACGCGTGCGGCACCAGGTGAAAGCGGCGGCGGCGCAAGACCAGGCTTTCCGGGCGAATCTTCGCGACGTGCAGGTCAGCGTGGCCGCCGAAGTGGCGCGGAACTATTTTCTGCTGCGCGGGGCACAGTGGCGGCTGGCCGTGGCGCAACGGAGCCTGGTGAACCAGCAGGACACTCTGAAATGGACCGAAGTACGGCGCGACGCGGGAGTGGGAGAAGAACAGGACGTGGCCAGCGCGGCGGCACGCGTGGCGCAAACGGCGGCGACGATTCCGGATATCAACGCGGCCATTTTTACGTATCAGAACCAGATTGCGGTGTTGACGAGAGTGCGCCCGGGGGAGCTTGCCGCGGATCTTTCGGCGCGAGAGTATGCTCCGATCACCAAGGCTTTGCCGATTGGCGATCCTGACGAGTTGCTGCGGCGCCGGCCAGATGTGCAAGCGGCAGAACGCCGGTTGGCGCAGGCGACGGAACTGCAGGGCTCGGCGGTGGCCGACCTTTTCCCGCACGTTTCGTTTGGGGGATTTCTGGGATTCATCGCGGGGCGCGGAAGTACCTTCTTTCAGTCGGACTCGGAGGCGTGGAGCTTTACGCCGTCGATTTCATGGCCGGCGCTGGATTACTGGCGGTTCAAGGCGCGGGTAAGGCAGTCGTCAGCGGTGACGCAGGAAAATTACGCAGAGTATGAACAGACGGTGCTGCGCGCGCTGGAAGAAACGGAGAACGCGCTGATCAGCTACCACGCGAATCAGGAAAAGTTGATCAAACTGAACGACCAGGCGAGGGAAAGCAAGAGGGCGGCCGACATCGCGCGGGACCGTTATCGTGAGGGCGTGATTGATTTCCTGCAGTTGCTAGACGCGGAGCGCGTGCAATTGCAAGCGGAGGATAATCTGGCGCAGGTGGAAGGTGACGTCTTCGTCTCCGTCGTGACGTTGTACAAGGCGCTGGGCGGTTTGCCGGAAGATAGCCAGTTGCCGGGGAGCCGGAATCCGGTTGTAGCAACCAGCGCCGGCGCGAAGGCGGGGATTAAGTAAGCGCGAATAGAGTTCCCCGGTTGCCGCTGGTCGAATTACAGACACTCTTCAAGCCAAGATCACCAATCGCCAATTCAAACCGAAGGCGCCCGCCTCAGAAGGCGGCCGCTACAACTGCAGACCAACCCAAGAGGCTGGCTTGAAAGCCAGCGCATTTAAGAATAAAGAGAGCGGGAAAATTGGGGCGGTGGTTTCGCTAGCGGCGCCAGTGTTGGGGTGCGTCTATGTAGGAGGAGTCGAGGGCGGCGATGGAGGGGCAGCCGAGGAGGCGGAGGGTGCGTTCGACGTCGGCGCGGAGGATTTCGAGGGCGCGCATAATTCCCGAATAGCCGGCGGCGGCCATGCCGTAGGCGTAGGCACGGCCGATGAGAACGGCGCGGGCGCCGAGGCAGATGGCTTTGACGATATCGCTGCCGCGGCGGATGCCGCCGTCCATCAGCACTTCGGTGCGGCCGTTGACGGCGGCGACCACTTCGGGCAGCGCGCGGATGGTGGGATAGACAGAATCGAGTTGGCGGCCGCCGTGATTGGAGACGATGACGGCGGCGGCGCCTTCGTCCACAGCGCGGCGGGCGTCGTCTGCTGTGAGGATGCCCTTCACGATGATGGGACCGCTCCACACATTGCGGATCCATTTCAAATCGTCCCAGGACACCGCCGCGTCCGCGAGGGCCGCGGAGACGTCAATTAATTGCATCGGTCCTTGGCCCGGGATAACGATGTTTTCGAGTTTCGGCATTCCGCCATCGGCAAGAAAAGCGGCCAGCCAACGCGGATGCGCCAAAATATTGGGCAGGAACGGAAGTTTCGCAAAGAGTGAGCTGCCGAGCATCTGCTTCATACCGTTGCGCGGATCGCGTTCGCGCATGCCGGCCACGGGCGTATCGATTGTGAACACCAGAGCGGAGTAGCCGGCGCGGCGAGCGCGGTCGATGCCCGCTTCCGCCGCTGCGCGGCCGCCGAGCAGGTAGAGCTGGTACCACGCAGAGCCTTTGGTTGCGGCCTTCACGTTTTCCAGCTTGTGGCCGGAAATGGTGGAAAGCGTGTAAACGGTTCCGGCATCGCCCGCAGCCCGCGCGGCGGCGAGTTCGCCTTCCGGATGCATCATGCGGCTGTACCCCACCGGAGCCAGAATCGCAGGGAAGGCCAAATCGTGGCCCAGCACGTTTGCGCGAAGATCGCAATTGTCCAATGCCACGGCATTGCGCGGGCGGAAGAGGATATCGTTGAACGCCCGGGGATTTTCGCGGAGCGTGGATTCGTCTTCCGCGCCGCCATCGAGATAGTCGAAGACGGAGCGCGGCAGGCGGCGCTGGGCGAGGCGGCGAAGATCCTCGATGTTGATGACGCGGGGAGGGCCCAGGGCGGAGGTTGCGGATACCATGGGAATTACATTACGGAGAAACACCCAAGGGAAGCAATACAGAATTGCGTGGGAGACGCGGAAGCGAAAGGCCGCCGCAAGATATAGAGAGAACATTATTTAAGGCAGTTGGTAGTCATGGAGATTGTTTTTTTCTACAATCGGGGGCACGCGGGTGGTTGACTCGCAGGCTTGGATGAGTGATTCGGGCGATTGCGGAGGATGCTGTGGGTGCTGCTGATTCTTTTGATCTGGTGGTGCTGGGTTGCGGGCCGGCGGGCGAAAAGGCCGGGGCGCAGGCAGCGTACTTCGGGAAGCGGGTGGCGGTAGTGGAACGCGCGCCCGCGGTGGGAGGAAGTTGCATCAATACGGGCACGGTGCCGAGCAAGACCCTGCGCGAATCGGCACTTTATTTTTCGGGATTGAAGCAGCGTGGATTGTACGGGATTGATTATTCGTTGAAGGAAAACCTGACGGTTCAGGATTTCATGCACCACGAGCGCGAAGTGGTGGAGATGGAGCGCTCGCGGATTTTGAAGAACCTGGAATTGCACAAGATTGAGTTGGTGCGCGGGCAAGCGGCGTTTGAGGATCAGCACACGGTAGCAGTCACCGGCGCAGGGGGGACGCGGCGGCTACGCGGGGAGGTGATCCTGATTTCGACGGGATCGAAACCGCACCGGCCGGCGGAGATCGCATTTGACGACGTTCACACGTTTGACTCTGACACTTTCTTGCAGATGGACCGGATCCCGAAGAGCCTGGCAGTGATTGGCGGAGGAGTGATTGGCTGCGAGTACGCATCCATTTTTATGGCGCTGGGTGTGGACGTGACTTTGGTGGACGGCCGCGACAAATTGCTGCCGTTTCTGGATACGGAGATTTCGGAGCGGTTGCGCGACCGGTTTGCTTCGTTGGGGATGCACCTGTGGTTCAATGAGCGTCCGGTGAAAGCGGAGAATACGGCGTCGGGTTCGCGGCTGACGATGAAGAGCGGAAAAGTGCTGGAAACGGACGCGGCACTTTTTGCGGCGGGGCGGCGCGCAGCGGTGGATGGGTTGGCACTGGAGAAAGCGGGCCTGGCACTGAGCGACAAGGGGTACATGGCGGTGGACGAGAATTTCCGGACCGCGGTACCGCATATTTACGCGGCTGGCGACGTGATTGGGTTTCCAGCCCTGGCTTCAACATCGATGGAGCAGGGACGTGTGGCGGTGTGCCATGCATTTGGATTGAAGTACAAGCAGCGGGTGGCTTCGCTGCTGCCGATGGGGGTGTATACGATTCCGGAAATTTCCGCGGCCGGCGAGACGGAAGAGAGCTGCAAGGAAAAGAAGATCGACTATTGTGTGGGGCGGGCGCGGTATGACAACAATGCGCGCGGACACATAACCGGTGACACGGCGGGGATGTTGAAGCTGATTTTTGCGAAGGCGGACAGGAAGCTGCTCGGCGTGTGTGTGATTGGGGAGTCGGCGACGGAGTTGATCCATGTGGGGATGATGGTGCTCGACAAAGGTTTGACGATTGATGAATTCATCGAGTTGGTGTTCAACTATCCGACGCTGTCCGAGATGTATAAATACGCGGCGTATGACGGGCTGGGGAATCTTTCGGGGCACAAGCTGCGCGAGGGATAGAGGCTGTGCCGGCTCGTTCGCCTCGAGCTTCGAATAAATATAGAGGAGACAGTTTATGCCACTCGTTCGCATCGATCTGCGGGCAGGGAAGAGTGCAGAGTATCGCAAGGCGCTGGGGGACGGAGTACATCGCGCGATGATTGACGCGTTGGCGATTCCGCCGGATGACCGCTTTCAGGTAATTACCGAACATCCAGCGGAAGGATTGGTCTACGATGCGCGCTATCTGGGCATCCCGCGAACAGACAGCGTAGTCTTCGTGCAGATAACGTTGAGCGCCGGGCGGAAGCCTCAGCAAAAGCGGAAACTTTTCAAGCGGATGGCGGAAATACTCGGGGAAGCCCCCGGTCTGAAGCCGCAGGAGTTGGTGATCAATCTGGTGGAAGTGGTGTGGGAAAACTGGTCGTTCGGAAACGGCGACGCCCAGTATATGGATACCTGATTTCGCTCTGCAATCGCGTGGCACTGATGTAAATTCAAGTCATGCGCGCAACCGCGATTCTTCTCTTCGTTCTGGTCTTATCCATTTCTGGGATTGCGCTTTGCCTCGCAAGGCCTGCACCGCGAGCACTTCGCCCCGCCGATGGGCGCAGCTATGTGGGCTTCGATCGCAATGAGTATCCCGGCGACGAAGCCTTGCCCTTGCTCCGCAAATCCTATTCCTTTGCAAGCTATTGGTTGAGCCCGCCGCCCGGCGAAAAAAGTAATTCCTGGATGGGCAAGCGGAGCGTAATCCAGGCGCACGGATTCGGCTTTCTGCTTTTGTTCCAAGGGCGAACTTCCAGCCAGCTTCCCTATAAAAAGGATTCGATCGAGGCCGGGCTTGCCGATGCACAGGCAGCAGCGGCCGCGGCACGCCGGGATGGCTTTCCGGAAGGCGCGGTTATTTTTCTGGATGTAGAAGAGGGCGGCAGATTTTTCGGTGGCTACCTCGCGTACCTGCAATCCTGGGCAGAGTCTCTGACAAAAGAGAAATACCATCCAGGAATTTATTGCTCGGGAATTGTGGTGGATGAAGGAGAGGGCTCAACGATTATTTCAGCGGATGATATTCGCGCGCACATTGGAACGACTGACGTGGTGTACTGGGTTTATAACGACGCGTGTCCGCCGTCACCCGGGTGCGGAATTCCGCAAAGGCCGCCTTCCTCGGCTGCGAGCGGCGTTGCGTATGCAAGTGTGTGGCAGTATGTGCGGTCGCCGCGGGAGAAGCAGACTGCGCGGCACTGCCGCGGCTATGCCGCCGACGGGAACTGCTACGCGCCCGGCGATGCGGGGCACAAATGGTTTTTGGACGAGAACGTGGCGACGACGGAAGATCCCTCCGCTCCACGCTGAAGCGATGGGTTAGAAAGTGGGATTACGGGGAAACTTGAAGTAGGGGAGGCGGACGCCGTTGATAAAAATCTGGTCGGCTCGGATGGCGGTAGGAGCTTCAAATCCGACGGAACCCCCCGCAGTAACAAAGTCGTCCTGATCCACGCCGTCGCCGCTGATGCCGAGGCCGCCGGCGAGCGTGCCATTCTTATAGAGTCCTACCGCTCCTGGAAAAAAGACCACGCCGCTCTTGTTGCTGTTTGCTGCGCCGGTCTGATTGCCTTGCGTGCAGGGATTCTGCACATCCTGAAGAAATAAATTGTAAAACGGGCCGGGGTTGGAGCCATTAATGCCTGGCGGAAAAAGCGGTTGCGAACCGAAGCTGATGGTCCGGCTGGTGACCGCGGTGCCCATGGGGACGCCGGGAAGATCAGCGGCGGTGCGATTGGGACCGTTGAAGTAGACCATGTTGCGGGCCTTGCTGGCCGCCACATCGATACTGAAGATCGTGGAGTCCGGCATGCGCCGCAAGCCGATCAGAGTGCCGTCCAGATCGGAAACGGCGATTGCCATGCTTGCCGCAGAACTGGTAGGCAGGCGAATGGCAGCGCGCGTTTTTTTCGCGGTCGCTTCGGCGTCGTCCAGAATTTCCTGTACATCAGAGGCGGTCAGCATGCTTCCCGCCGTGGCCTGAATCAAATCATTTTCGGGCGGCTGGCCATTGCTACAAGCCGCAGGAGGGCCGGGGCATAGCTTGAGAAAGGCTCCGTTCGCCGCGCCGGCGGCTACGGCAGCAGGGCGGGACGTGTTGTTCACGAGCGGCAACGCAATTCCACCGATGAAGACTGCGCCAGGGGCGGGCAGGGGATTCGGAATGAAACTAAAGCCCGTAGTAGTTGCTCCGCTGAAGGCGGCGAATTCCGCAGCGTCGTGAGAAACGCCGGCCACTCCAATTCCACCGACAACCAGATTCCCGCGGAAGATCGGGACTCCCCCCGGATTTACCGCGTTGGGATCGCTGTCATCCAGCTGTGATTTTCCGGTGAGGATGCCCAGACCTGTTCCGCCTGAGAGGGAAAGAGAGGGGCTGACTTCCTGCCCTGGAATAAAATTCGTGGAGAGTGTGCAACCGCGATTAGTGTTTTCGATGCCATAGAGGTCGGCGGTTGGGGCGTTGTCTACTCCCGGAGGGAAGTGAATTCCGCTGATAAACCGCACAGTGCGGGAAGAAAGTGGCGCTTGATCGTTGCTGAAGTAGGCCGCTGTACGAGCAAGAGCGACTGCGAGGTCGTCGACGTCCACGCTCGTTCCAAAATTTCCGATGTCTTTGGTGGTGCCGGGAACTACACCGGGTTTGTTGTAAACAGCGAGGACGTCGCCGCGGCGATCGACGACAGCGATGGCCATGGTGCTGCCATCAACGGCCAAAGCGGCATTTTGAACGATAGCTTGTACTTCGGCTTGAGTGAGTGGAACGTCGGCCGGAGGAGGCGGATTCTGTTTGACGGGGGCGGGAGAGCCGCCGCAGCCGAGAAAAAGCACAGCAATGGCTCCGGCGAGCACCAGCGCGACAATGATGCCGAGACCCACGGTTTTGCGGCGCTGGAAGTGAGCGCGGCTGGATTCGACAGGTCTTCGAATGATAGGGGCCATTGGGAGAGCGTTGGGCTTCATGGTACACGCCGCCAAAAAGAAATCACGTGGATTGTACCTCCGTTGCAACGAACTGGTGACGCCTAAATAGGAAAAGCGGGTGTTGCGGGAAATTCACTGCGCAAGCGGAAAAAGGTTGCCGGAAGAGCGCATTTTTGATTAGTTAGCGGAGACTGTTGTCCACCGGTTGGCCGGGTCCTGCGGAAAACATGACTTTCGATTCGTTGCGCAAAGCGGGGTTCCTCAGATTGGCACGAGTTGCTGCGTGCTTCCTGGCTGGAGTTGCGGCTGGCAACGTTGCGGTGGCCCAACAGCCTGCCGCTCCGCCAGCTTCCTCCGAACAACAAACTCACGAAGCGGGGCCGCCGCGGCGCATCCCGCGCCAACAGGCGCTGACGACAGCGGCGCTGGACGGCACTGTGCGGGAACAGGTATCGGAAGGCGTGATCCGGCCGGTGGGCGGGGCGCGGATTCAGATTCGAAATCTGCAGACGGGGCAAGTGAATTCGACATTTGCATCGGGCGAGGGGGTCTTTCGGCTCTTGCTATTACCGCCGGGCGGCTACGAATTGCGAGCGGAGGCGGAGGGTTACGAAGGGCTAACGATTTCATCTTTGGCGCTGAACGCGAACGAAGTCGTGACGCTGGAGATTCGGCTGGTGTCGAACGGAGTGATGGAGGCGCGCTCGCGATTGCCGAGGCAGCCGGAACTGGGGCCGCCGTTGCCTGCGGAAGCCGCGGCGATGACGGGATCTTATCGGGAATTTCGCCATCGGCTGGATTCGGATCCGAACTACATCTTGGAGCTTTCGCCGGATGTTTTGCCGCCGATTTCGGATGTTTTCAACGTGGTGCCGAATCGCTGGGCGTTGGAGCAGCCGGATTACCGGCGGTACCGCCCGTCGGGCGAGTCCATTTATACGAAGACGCATTGGTACGACCCATTCAATCGGAATCGTTTCAAAGGAGACGAGCCGATCTGGCCGGCGGTGCTGGGGCAACAGGTGTTTTTGAACGTTACCGCGTCCGAAACGACATTCATTGACGGGCGAAAAGTGCCTTCCCCAAGCGATGTGAGCGCGGCACAGACGGGAAGCAGCCAGTTCTTCGGGCGGGGCGAGCAGTTTTTCCTGGACCAGACATTCCGATTTACATTCGATTTGTTTCACGGAGATGCTTCGTTCAAGCCGGTGGACTGGCGGTTTCGCGTCACCCCGGAAGTCAGCTTGAATTATCTGGACGTGAAGGAGTTGGGGATTGTGGGGCCGGACGTGCGCGCGGGGACGACGCGGCTGGATTCACATGTTGGATTCCAGGAAGCGTTTTTGGAATACAAGGTGCACGACCTTAGCGCGAACTACGATTTTGTGTCGGTGCGCGCGGGGATTCAGGAGTTCAATGCGGATTTTCGCGGGTTCCTGTTTGTGGACGAACAGCCGGCGCTGCGCGTCTTCGGAGATTTGAAGAGCGACCGGCTGGAGTACAACGCGGCGTATTTCAATTTCCTGGAAAAGAACACCAACAGCGGATTGAATACCTTCAGCCGGCGCAACCAGCAGGTAATGCTGGGAAACGTCTATATCCAGGATTTTTTCTTTCCGGGATATACAGCGGAATTTCTGGGCGCGTACAACAAAGATGATGGCGGGTTGCATTACGACGACAACGGCTTC
>Ga0137403_10007861_pt1 | contig 11972 bp, 9 predicted proteins | sample CZOMad2_1_16fung_FD_122057 | JGI IMG/M metagenome (GOLD analysis project Ga0137403, IMG submission 122057) | Vadose zone soil fungal communities from Angelo Coast Range Reserve, California, USA - CZOMad2_1_16fungal (Hybrid Assembly) | ecosystem: Environmental > Terrestrial > Soil > Vadose zone...
ATAACCAGCAACAATCTGCGCAATCGTCTGGAGGGGCACTACGATGAAGTTACTATGGATGATGAGGCATGGGCGAAACACCGCGCAGCCGAGCCGTCCGACCACCCGGAAAGAACGCCCACCGCGGAGCAACAGGCATTTCGCGCAGCGTTTGCCGCGCTTTCGGAACGTGAGCAAGTTGTGTTACGCGTAACCTTTCAGTACCACCGGTTCGGCGCCGACTTCCAACGTCTACCGAACCATATTGTTCGCGACTTAGCTGACCAGCTTGGCACGACTCCAGAGAATCTACGCACGATCCGCAGTCGCGCCTTGCGAAAACTTGGCGTCGCACGCGCCACTACCTCTGCTGCAAAAACTCAGAAAACTTCCTTAAAATGAAAAAACATCACCAGCCACCGCAGCCGGATGCGGGATCCCGCGATCCGCAATCGGAACGCAGAATTTTTCGAAGTCTACTTTCCGAAGGCTACATCGTTCCCGAAACACCGGACGAGGTCCGCGCAGCGGAAGCAGACGCGCCCCAAGCCGACATTCCGCTTCCATCCGGACTCGACGATCCTGACACCGTACTGCGGCGCATCCAGGCGAGGATCGCAAAGCGGGAGGAGAAAACTGTTCCATTCCCACTCCCGCAGGAAAGTGGGGTAGACGAAGAGTTATCGCGCGCCGCACGGCACGGCCGCAAGCTGTCTCCTCGCATTAAAGCGAAGATGGAAAAGAATCGGCGCGACGAAGATCGCAAACCCGAGGTGGATGGCACAGAGGATTAAACAGCACATCGCCTCTGAACGGGCCGAGGAGATCGCACAGCTCGCCGAAGCTGTTGCAGACGAGTACTGCCCGACCGGCAAGGTTGCGCCCGAAGAAATCGCCGTCCGCAAAGGCATTTCCCTGATTTACGATCATTACGGCGACGCGTTCGACGGCGTAATCGAGCACGAGGATGGCCAGTTCTACATTCACTGCAATCTCGATCGTGAGAACGTCCTCGGTTCGCCCCGCGGTCGATTCACGGTATCCCACGAATTAGGCCACTATTTCATCGATGAGCATCGGAACGCGCTCGCTTCCGGCCGAGTACGTCCGCACCCGTCCTTCACCGCCGATCGAAATCGCAGCGATTTACGGATAGAACGGGAAGCTGACCTGTTCGCTTCGAATCTTTTGATGCCGCCGGCGCGCTTCTTGGCTGCGCTTGCGCGCGCGCGGAAACGGCTCGGCGCGATTCAGGATCTTGCCGGAAAGTTCAATGTGTCGATCACCTGCGCTGCCATTCGCTACGTCGACACCGAAGTCGAGCCGAGCGTGATGATCCACCGCGCTCCCGATGGATACATGTGGAGCCGCCTTTCGAAACAATTTGAAGCGATGAATTGCGGTAGAATCATCAACGCGACTGCGCAAACACCGGCCGGTAATCCCAGCGCAATTTGCCGCGCGTTGGGCGAAAAGCCTTCGGGTGTAATCGGAGCGAAAATCGCAGCTAGCACGTGGTTTCCCGCACTCCGCCGCGGTCGAGCCTTTCGGCTCCGCGAAGAAGCAATGACGCTGGGTCGCTACGGTGTGCTCACTTTGCTCACGCTGCCGGACAGCGGTTTTCCCAAAAACGCCGCGACAACAAATCCACGCTTCTGGTAAGTTCGATCAACGATGTTCATCTGGGCCATATTCCTAGAGACCGCCTTCCTTCTGGCACTCGGCGGCGCAGTTCTCGGACTAATTCACTGGAAGAACCGGAAGAAACGTCTGCCATTTACACAAAAGATTCTGCGCCCGCCGGGCGAATCGCTCCGCATACGCTTGGTCGAACTTGACGAGAAACTGAACGAGCGACTCATTCAGCTTTTCTTGGCGGCATATTCGCCGCTCATAATGGCAGGTCTGGTCGCACTCCAAGGCGTGCGCCCCAGCACCGGAGTATGGATCGCGATCGCTGCCATCGCTGCGATTGCATCGATCTGGTCGGCCTATCGACTCTGGAAGGTAATCAATTTGCGCCGCCGAATTCGCCTGGGTTTTGAAGGAGAACGCCACGTCGGTGAAGCGCTCAATCAGCTAATGCTCGCCGGCTATCGCGTTTTCCATGATTTCCTAATTACCGACAAACCGCGCTCGATCCGAAACATCGATCATGTTGTAATTGGTCCGAACGGAGTCTTTGCCGTTGAGACCAAGACTCGTCGCAAAATGAAGGGTGAAAACGGCGCGAAAGTCAGCGTTCTCGAAAATGCGCTGCAATATCCGTGGGGCCTTGATCAACGTGACCTGACGCAGGCACAGGTGGATGCGGCATGGTTGGCCGAATGGCTCTCGAAAATGTCCAGCGAACCGGTAAAGGTTGGACCGATACTCGTTCTTCCCGGCTGGTTCGTTGACAGGCGCTCCAAACCGCTCGTCACCGTTCTCAGCGGCAGCGAAGTCGCCGCGAATATTCCAAAACTGAATGGAATCGTGACTACTGATGGCGAGATTCGGCGTTTAGCGGCAATCATCGAAGATCGAAACCGCAGCGTTGAATATTGAACAGTCTCAGTTGCGTGCCGGATCGTGTTTGGTCGCATGGGAACAAGCACAGACGGCGGCACAACTAGGGCATCGACACTGGGCATACCAACCGGCATGGCCGTTACGTCGCTATCTTTCAACTGGACGAGCCGCCAGATTGCCGCGTCCACGCTTGGACGAGGGGTGTATACTCTCAGTGTAGGCAACTAGCTCGGAGAGGGGGCGATTTCTTTTAGCTGGGCAAAAGCTCTACCGCACAAGAAAAGGTTTTTCGGTCCCCGATGCCAAGCCTCTTTCGTGCGAACTGCGCCTAAGTTTTAGCTGAGGCGCAAAGTAACTTTGAGGGTCCTGTACTGATTTCGACTGCATCTACGTTGAGTCTATCTCGCGACCCGGGCCACGTAAGGGTCGGCCACTCGATCGCGCAATGCTTGCACGTCCACAACGACTTTGTCAGTGGTTTGCCGAACCGATAGAATTTCGCGAGTATAACCTCGAATTTTAAACATGCGAAGGAAGTCCAATAAAACAGTGCGCAATCAGAAAAAGCTCAAGCGAAGTGCCAGCAAAATTGCCAGCAAACCGCACTGAAAAAGCTCGCGCGAGCAGTGCGAGAGTTTGCTTGATTACCCAGGTAAACTGCGCTTGAATCGCAGCAAATACAGGGGAAGGAACCGCCGAATCCTACCGCTGGAGCCCTGGGGCGCCTGTGTGTCGGGATCAGATGATTCAAAGTTACTTTTCCTGAGGCAGAACTCGATTCGATTGGATTGACTAAATGCGACGTCAAATAAAAGTCGCGTAGTTACACGCCAGGTTATATTCTGAACACCGCATTCGACGTAAACTCTTTAACCGGAGATATATCAAGTGCACCGTGCAGGAATCGAACCTGCAACCCAGTGATTAAGAGTCACTTGCTCTGCCAATTGAGCTAACGGTGCAAATGTTTTTGAGAGGATAATAAAGGACCGGAAATTACTTATGCCAGTTCGATGCACAACGCGGAAATTTTATCCTCAGTCCGTCTGCTGTAGAAATGATCTAAGCGCTTCCTCGCAGCCGCGTCCGATGACAGTGGCGCTTCTAGGAAGTTCGACAATCGTCGCCGAACGATATGCGTCCTTCTGCCATCGATTCGGCGATATTTCCCAAACGCGACCGATCATCGTTCTCAAACAAACCGGCGACCACTCACCCCCGCTTTGTGGCTCATGCACATGGAAAGTCTTGCCAAGATGTCGAGGCGCTCCGTTCACGGGCGAAACCCTGGTGGAGATCGGCTCCCGCACCAAGACGTTCCCGCTCGGTTGAACGGCGCACCGCCGCTTTTGCATCTGAGAGAACGTTCGCTTTCCACCACGCGCCGTAGTTTCGTTCGAATGAGAATGGTTCGATCCTTTCGAGAATACGTTGGATCGCGGCCGGCCCCGAGCGGAATCAGGTTCGGATAACTTCGCATGAAGCTCACATAGCGGCGATCTTGCACGACTTGAATGATGTCGCCGGTGAGCAATGCGCCTTTGCCGTTTGCACCGGCTGGCCAATAGAACACCGCGCCGCCCTCGAAATGTCCGTCGCAATTGATCAGTGTCACACCATCCCACAACGAAAGCGTTGTTCCTTCCCAAAATCGGATGCGCGAACTCTTGCGCATCGCCCACTCGCGATCGGCAGTGTGCAAAAATATTGGCGCATCGAATCGCCCCGCCCAATCCACCATCGTCGTGTAATAATGCGGATGCGAGATCGCGATGGCGCGGATACCGCCGCGCGCGTTGAGCTCGGGCAGCGGTCTGGCCGTCGAGAAGCGTGATGCAATCCCAGAGCAGATTTCCTCCGTCCGATTGCAGGAGCAGAGCGCGCTAGCCTATCGCAAATTCCGGTTCGGTGCCGATCCCCAGAAGGCGTGGCGCTTCCTCTTCGAGCCGGTTGTGATGATCAGCCGCCAGCCGTTTGAGCGTCGTCCATTCTTGGCCTCCGTGACGAACAAATTGCCGTTCATCCTCGCAAGCTGCCGTGGGTTGGATGATCAAAAGTAACCAAACTGTTACTATCTTTAGTTGCCATTTCGCGAGAAAATCAAAAAGCGAATTTGACAGCTTTCGCAGCCACCGCTAAACGACAAAAAGCAAAACACAAAAACTCAGCTCAAACTCCATCAATGCTCCACATCTATGAAAAAGAAATCCACTTCACAATCCGCGTTCTTTAATGTTCGCGTCTTAATCGGACTCTTTGTAGTCCTGACCGGCGTCTTTCTGGCGCTGATAGGCTTTGGGACTTTCTCAGGGCTTACTGCCAACTCAGTACAAGCGCAGCAAACACACAAAATTATCAACGTCGCCGGCCTTCCTCCGGGATTTGACTGTGCCCAGATTAGCGCGCTGGGCATCGACAGGCAAGAAAATCTCCGGGCTGGAGCCATCATGATTGCCTGCGGCGAATCAGAGGGAGGTTCAGCTTTTTCTTACGGTGCCTTCTCTCGGCTTTACCAGCAAGTGACAGGCCCTCTCACGTTTGGCGGTACGGACGTCGATCTGATCAGCCCGCAAACCGACGCGGGCACACACATTACCCAGTCGGAGACAATGTCTGCGGCTAACCCAGATAACCCCAACCAAATAGTCGTCGCCTACAACGACTCACGAAGCTTTGCGACCTCCAACAACATCTCCGGCGCATCGGTCTCTACCGATGGCGGCACCACCTTCGTCCGCCTCACCGCTTCCACCGGTCGAAGCCCATTCGACAACACTTTTGGCGACCCCGTTGTTATGTACAACCGCGAAAGCGGCGAGTGGTTCACCGTCTGGATCGACGTGGCCTGCGGCAGCTTTGGCTTGGGCGGATACAAGACCACCACTCCCTCGGACCCGAATAGCTGGACCCATTTCTGCGTTCACTCGGGCTCAAGTGACGACCGAGAATCTGGCGCGGTCGACAATAATCCAGCCTCTTCACACTACGGCAATATGTACGTTTCCTGGAACGACTTCGCTGTCGGAGGGAACCTTAAGGTCCGCTTCTCTAGCGACCACGGTGTCACCTGGACCGAGCGACAACTGGCTCCCGCCAGCCCATTTATCCGCGATGTCCAAGCCACCGTCGACCTGACCAACGGTGACGTCTACGTCGCCGGCATGGACGAAGGAGGCGGAGGATTCCCTCACAATGACACCAACCACATGTACAGGTCCACCGACGGCGGCAACACCTGGGTTCACACTTTCATCGGCAACCCCTTCCCAGGGCCTGGTCTCACGACATGCGCATCCAACAGCTACTTTGCCTGCATGTTTACCGGCCCCTCCTACTGGCGGCACGAGGGCTGGGGTCAGCCCGCCGCCAACAACGGTATCGTTCACCTGGTTTATGCCCAGGACGGCGCCGGCGCGGACCCTGGTGACGTCTTCTACATCCGCTCCACGGACAAAGGCGTGACCTTTGGTGCACCGTTCAAGTTGAATACCGATGCCACGACCCGTCCTCAGTGGCAGCCCAACATCTCGGCCGCCGACGACAACAGCCTCTTGGCCGTGTGGTATGACGCCCGCGAGAGCACCAGCTGCAGCAAGGGCAACCCGGCCGTTCCGTGTTATAGAATGTGGGCGCGCAACTCCACCGACGGCGGTGCCACGTGGGGTGCCGACATGGAGTTCAGTGACATAGTCACGCCACTACCTGGTCAACCTGACCCGAACATTGTCACGGAGTATGTGGGCGATTACGACTACAGCTACCATGTGCTCAACGCGCACCTCCATACATGGGTGGATGGGCGTGTGCCGATCAGCGGGGCATCCCAGCAGGATCCTTTCTTCGATCAGGAGGGAGGCGGCGGTGGTGGAGGCATCCCATGCGGAGACTTGGTTTCTTTCCAGGCGCGCTGTAAGCATACTGTCCACGGCGACAGATTGCAGGCCAGGGTCATCCTCACCGATACGAGCCACTCGGGCGAGCAGGTCACCATCACCGTCGATGGCAATCCTAATTCCGTGACAATCAGTGGCAACACGGCCACACTTCAGATTCCCAACGAGCCGCTCGGGCAACACACGGTTGAACTTACTGATCCAGCCGGTTGTTTCCCGCCGTCTACGCCGACCTGTAACTAATGCAGACTCTTACTGCAATGGATTCATCATCTTCATGCTCGAAACTCACATTGCAGGATCGAGTTAGGTTCCGGCAATAGAGAAACAATCAATCCTCTATCAACGCGGCGTCCGGCAGTTGCCGGACGCCGTTTTGTAGAGCGGAAACAAGAAAAATTCTATGACTTCAAACCGGGCATTCACATCGCCGCGCTTGCGGCGTCTCATTTGTTCATTGTTCATCGCAGCAGCTGCCATAGCAGCGATGGCGGCGTTCGGCTCCTCGCGTGCTACCAGTCAGGGCAACTCGCTTGAACAGACTGCGAGCGCGACCAAGATTGCGCCCTGGGTCATGGAACATACGGCGAACGGTCAGCAGGCGGAATTTTTCGTAGTGCTCGCTGACCAAGCCGACGTGAGTGGAGCGGCGGCCTTGCCGACAAAAGTTGAAAAGGGTCGTTTTGTGCACGATGCGCTGTGGAATAAGAGTCAGGCCACCCAAGGACCGATTTTGCAGTGGCTGAGTGAACGCGGGCTGGAGCATCAATCTTTCTACATCATTAACGCGATTTTGGTGAAGGGCAGCCGCGAGGTCGCCGAGGCATTGGCTGCTCGCCCGGACGTGGCACGTATTGAGGGCAATCCGCAGATTCGAAATTTGCTACCTCAACCGGCCCCTGCGGCTAATACGCCTTCTCAACCCGGGGCTCCGGCAGCGATCGAGCCGGGCATCGTTTACACGCATGCGCCTGATGTCTGGGCGCTCGGATTTACCGGGCAGAATATTGTGGTAGCGAGTGCCGATACCGGTGTTCGCTGGACGCATAACGCGCTCAAACCTCACTACCGCGGGTGGGATGGGGTGACGGCCGATCACGATTTCAATTGGCATGACTCCATTCATTCTGGCGGAGGCGTCTGTGGTCCCGACTCTCCACAGCCTTGCGATGACTTCTTCCATGGCAGCCACACGACTGGCACTGCGATCGGCGCCGACGGCGGCGCGAACCAGATTGGGATGGCTCCCGGCGCAAAGTGGATTGCTTGCCGCAATATGGACCAGGGTGTCGGCACACCGGCCAGGTACATCGAGTGCATGGAGTTCTTCCTGGCACCTTACCCGGTAGGCGGCGGGCAAGGCGACCCGACCAAGGCACCCGATATTACCATTAACTCGTGGGGTTGCCCAACATCGGAAGGCTGTTCTGTTAACACTTTGCAATCTGCCGTTGAAGCTCAAGCCGCTGCTGGCATTATGATGGTAGTCGCAGCGGGTAATTCCGGATCGCTTTGTTCCACTGTGACAGATCCACCGTCGTTCTATGCGGCATCCTACACGGTGGGGGCACTAAACACCGGCAGCGATACCATTGCTTCCTTTAGCAGCCGCGGTCCCGCTACTATCGATGGTAGCGGCCGCATAAAACCGGATATCAGCGCTCCGGGCACTAACACGCGTTCGGCCTCTAACACATCCGACAATGCCTATACGTTTGCCAGCGGCACCTCCATGGCTACTCCGCATATCGCTGGAGCAATGGCTTTGCTTTGGTCGGCTATTCCGAGTTTGCAGAACCAGATCGACGCGAGCAAGACAGCCTTGAATAACGCGGCTGTTCATGTCACTTCCACCCAGTGTGGCGCTGCAGGACCACCAAACAACGTTTTTGGATGGGGCCGCGTTGACATCCTTGCGGCTGTAAGCGGTGGCACGCCAACTCCTACTCCTACCGCAACACCGACGGCTACTCCAACGGCTACTCCAACGGCGACGCCTGGATCGATTCTGCTCAGAGGGCAGGGAAAAAAATTGGGGGGAATAAATACCTCACGCCTCAAGTGGAGGGGAGCGACCTCGGCTAACGTCGACGTCTACCGCAATGGGAATGTGATCGTGACAACGCCGAACGACGGTTTGTATGACGACTCCACCGGTACCACCGGCCAGCAGAGCTTCCTGTATAAGGTTTGCGAAGCTGGAACCCAGACCTGCTCTAACAGTGTGACTGTGAATTTCGGGCCGTAAGGCGAACAACCAAACCGCCTCTGTATCAACGCGGCGTCCGGCAGCTACCGGACGCCACCTGTCTTGTGGCTGGTCCCTGGATCCAGAAACGCGCCTCCATTTGATGGAGAGAGTGTCACGACAGGTGCTTCCTGTTTCGGGGACAATAGGCGCAGAGCGAGGGCTTAAACGACAAGATGCTGGCTACGTGGGCCATCGCTGTCGATTAACCAACGTATTCCGCAAAGCTGCCAGCGCCGCTCGGAAACAATTAGGTAAGATTTTCAGATCTTTTCCGAAACTTCACCTAGGAAAAACCGAAGAAGAAGTCATCAGGAAGGCCCCACGTGGGACCAATAACAAGAATAATTCATGACTTCAAATCGCGCATTCACATCGCCGCGCTCGCGGCGTCTCTTTTGCTCATTGTTCATCGTGGCAGCTGCCGTAGCAGCGCTGGGAGCGTTCGGCTCCTCGGATCCTAGCGGTCAGGGCAGCTCGCCTGAACGGACTACGGCCGCGACCAAGATTGCGCCCTGGGTCATGGAACATACTGCGAACGGCCAGCAGGCGGAATTTTTCGTCGTGCTCGCTGACCAGGGCGACCTTGGTGGAGCTGCAGCTTTGCCGACAAAGAACGAAAAGGGTCGTTATGTGCGAGATGTACTGTGGAATAAGAGTCAGACCACCCAAGGTCCGCTTCTGCAATGGCTAGGTGAACGCGGGATCGAGCATCAATCTTTCTATATCGTTAACGCAATTTTAGTGAAGGGCAGCCGTGAGATTGCCGAGATGTTAGCAACTCGGTCTGACGTGGCACGCGTCGAGGGCAATCCGCACATTCAAAATTCGCTTCCTCAACCAGTCCCTGCGACTGAGGGGTCTTCGCAACCTGGGGCTCCGGCGACGATCGAGCCGGGAATCGTTTACACGCATGCGCCTAACGTCTGGGCGCTCGGATTTAACGGCCAGAATATTGTGGTGGGGAGCGCCGATACTGGTGTTCGCTGGACGCATAACGCGCTTAAACCTCACTACCGTGGCTGGAATGGGGTAACGGCCGATCATAATTACAACTGGCATGACTCCGTTCATTCCGGCGGCATCGTTTGCGGTCCCGATTCTCCACAGCCTTGCGATGACGACAACCATGGTAGCGCCACTACTGGCATCGCTATTGGCGACGACGGCGGCGCAAATCAGATTGGAATGGCGCCCGGGGCAAAGTGGATCGCTTGCCGCAACATGGACAAGGGTGCCGGCACCCCTGCTAGATACATCGAATGCATGGAATTTTTCCTGGCCCCTTACCCGGTAGGCGGCAACCCCAGCCAGGGCGACACGACACTGGCGCCTGACATTACGATCAACTCGTGGGCTTGTCCGACGCCGGAAGGCTGTTCGGTTAACACATTGCAAGGTGCCGTTGAAGCTCAGGCCGCTGCTGGCATTATGATGGTAGTCGCAGCGGGTAACGCTGGGTCGAGTTGCTCCAATTTGACAGATCCGCCATCGTTCTATGCAGCGTCTTACACGGTTGGGGCGCTAAACACCGGCACCGACAGCGTTGCTTTCTTTAGCAGCCGCGGCCCCGTTACTGTCGATGGAAGCGGCCGGATGAAACCGGATATCAGCGCTCCGGGTACAAACACGCGGTCGGCCAGTAACAGTTCCGATAATGCATATACGATTGCCAGCGGCACTTCCATGGCTACTCCGCATATTGCCGGCGCTATGGCACTCCTCTGGTCGGCTAATCCGAGCTTGCAGAACCAGATTGACCCGAGCCGGGCGGCCTTGAATAACGCCGCTGTTCATATCGCTTCCACCAAGTGTGGCTCTGCGGGATCGCCAAACAACGTTTTAGGCTGGGGTCGGGTCGATATCCTGTCCGCTGTAACCAGCGGCATACCAACGCCGACGGCAACCCCTACAGCTACTCCTACAGCTACAGCTACTCCTACACCTACACCGGGACCGATCACGCTCAGCGCCAGGGGGAAAAAGGTGGGGGCAATAAATACATCGCGTCTCAAATGGAGTGGGGCGACTTCGGCCAACATAGACGTCAACCGCGATGGAGTTGTGATCGCGACAACGCCGAACGATGGGTCGTATGACGACTCCACCGGCACCACTGGCCAGGCTAGCTTCATGTACATGGTGTGTGAAGCTGGAACCCAGAACTGCTCTAACACTGTGACTGTGAATTTCGGGCCGTAAGGGGAACAACCCAACCGCTTCTCTATCAACGCGGCGACCGGCAGCTGCCGGTCGCCCATAGCGCTGATTCCCCATGATCGGTGATTTGTAGCCGGGGTCATTGACCCCGACCGTCGCTGTCGACGCTCGCGTGCTTTGCTGTGCCATAGGCTTTGCCGCGGCGTGCCGAGGGACAACGCGTTGCACCTTGTCGAGCATCGAACTAGAAAAAAGGGCCGACTGCGGTCAAACGTCCGATTTCTTTTTGGAAGAGAGACGTTTTATGGAAAGAAGACTTCTCCCGGCGTGGGTCTTGGTCGCGCGGCGCAATCCTAATCCACAGGCAAGCTTGCGGATCAGTCTTCTTGACGAAGAGCGATTGCTCCAACTTTCTCAGCCGGGAGTAAGCCACCTCGCGCAACCTGTGGCCTCATTTCTCGCCTTCGCCCTGTTCATGGGGATCTCCATGAGCATCACCGCCTTCCCTGTGCTGGTTCGTATCTTGCAAGATCGCGGTATTTTTAAGACGTCGCTCGGAAGCACCGCCACGGCCTGCGCCGCGGTGGACGATGTGACTGCATGGAGCATGCTGGCCTTCGTGGTGGCTATCGCGCGGGCAACTCCTGCTCTTGCAGGTGTTCTTCGCTTTCACCGGTCTGCGCACCCAAATCGGCCTCCTCAACAGCGCTCAGAATTGGTTGATCTGCTTGGTCGTTACCGCGGGAGCCACTGATGGAAGCCCGGCAGCCCGTCTAACCGGGATGAAATGGCGCGAGTCCCTTCAACTCGGCGCATTAATGAACACCCGTGGACTGATGGAACTCATCGCCCTCAATATCGGCTATGACATGGGCATTCTCTCACAGCACATCTTCACCATGCTCGTGATCATGGCTCTCGTCACTACCATAATGACGGGACCACTAGTGACTGGTTTTGGGAAAACACGAGAGATGGCTGGAGCGTGAGCCGAGCCATTGCTTGAAACTCTTCGAATAGGGTGTGAAAATAGGTCTTGGTTGCGATCCCGCCAGGGCTTATTAGAAAACGGGATGCCCGCTTGCTGTTTGTGGCCAAGAGGTGAAGCAAGGTGGCTGGACAAACGACGTGATGTAAAGAGAAGTCCCAGTTGTTATGTGGGCGCACCACTGTAGGATCGA
>Ga0137403_10007862_pt1 | contig 11972 bp, 8 predicted proteins | sample CZOMad2_1_16fung_FD_122057 | JGI IMG/M metagenome (GOLD analysis project Ga0137403, IMG submission 122057) | Vadose zone soil fungal communities from Angelo Coast Range Reserve, California, USA - CZOMad2_1_16fungal (Hybrid Assembly) | ecosystem: Environmental > Terrestrial > Soil > Vadose zone...
GGCGTCCATCGTCTTTACAAGATGCATCAGGAGAATCGGCTGCTTGTTCCCGCCATCAACGTTAACGATTCCGTCACGAAATCGAAGTTCGACAATCTCTACGGCTGCCGTCATTCACTGGTCGATGGGTTGAACCGCGCTCTCGACGTCATGATCGGTGGCAAAATCGCGGTCGTGTGCGGCTACGGCGACGTCGGCAAAGGCTGCGCGCAATCACTGCGCGGCCAAGGCGCGCGCGTCGTCGTTACCGAGATCGATCCGATTAATGCATTGCAGGCTGCGATGGAAGGCTACGAAGTCACTACGATCGAAGATACGCTCGGCCGCGGCGATATTTACATCGCTGCTACCGGCAACCTTGACATCATTACGCTTGAGCACATGCAGCGAATGAAAGATCAAGCCATCGTCGCGAACATCGGCCACTTCGACAACGAGATTCAGGTCGATGCGCTGAACGCCGCGCCTGGCGTCAAGCGCACGAACATCAAGCCCCAGGTGGACAAATATACTTTCCCGGACGGACACGAAATTTTCCTCCTCGCTGAGGGCCGGCTCGTGAATCTCGGATGCGCAACGGGCCATCCGAGCTTCGTCATGTCGAACTCGTTTTCCAATCAGGTGCTCGCCCAGCTCGATCTCTGGAAGAATCGGGACAGTTACAAAGTCGGCGTTTACGTCTTGTCAAAGAAACTCGACGAAGAAGTCGCACGCCTGCATTTGGAAAAAATTGGCGTCAAACTCACCAAACTTTCGCCACAACAAGCGGAGTATCTTGATGTTCCCGTCGATGGACCGTTCAAGTCGGAGCATTACCGGTATTAGTCGGTAGACCGAGACTCCGTCGCCTGCCGCCGTAGCGATTCGGGCTACAAGAGGACGACAACGTCGTCCGCCTGCAGAACACCTAGCGGCGCCGCAGCTGCGGCGGTGCGATAAAAAAGAGGGGCGTGAGCGCGTAAAAGCACAAACGCGACGGCCGGCCAAAATTACCATCGAGCAGTGGACTGCTCGATGCATCTTTCCGGCATCTAAGATCCGGGAGCTCGCATCGCGATTTTGCGCGCCAGATAAGCTGAGAAATATCCGGCGTAACGTTTTTGCAGTTCCGGGCGTTGCCAGTCTTTGCCGGTGAGAATTTTCCGGCAATTGGGCGCGCCGCATTTGCATTCAACGGAGTAATCATCGTCGTCCGTCATCGCCCAATCGTGAGTAAGTTCTTCCTCCGCGCGAATGTCGCGTATGGCAACGAACGTTATCTCACCGCGCACACCGAGGTTCGGGTCGCAGGAATGATTGCTGTAAAGCATTGAGCTTTCGCGCTCTTCCTCCGTAACCGGCGCGATGAAGAGATCATCGCCGATCTGAATTTCAACGGGGCCGAGCCGGGGCGTGATTTTCTCGCGCAATTGCTCGCGCGAAATGATGTGACCGCCCTTCACCGCCACGATCTCGTCTTTTGCGATGTCGGCCGTAGCAAACAGCCCACGGCCATGGATTTTACTATCGCGCACTTCCGTTTTGGGCGAGCGATAGGAGAGCGGAGTCATCGATTAATTCATGCTCGAATTGACAACCTGGCAAATGGTCGTAGCCACGTCGCTGTGCGACGTCTGATCCAACCGGCCACAGGCCGGTTGCTACAGGAAATCTCGATCTTGCAATGAAAGCACGCAAAGCCGCGGTCGTTTTTATTTTCGTCACGGTCATGCTCGACATGCTGGCGCTGGGATTAATCGCACCGGTTCTACCGAAGCTGATTCTAGACTTTCTCGGCGGCAATGCCACCACCGCGGCAACGTGGATTGGCGTGTTCGGCACCGTTTTCGCGCTGATGCAGTTTTTCTTTTCCCCGGTTTTGGGCGTGTTATCGGACCGATTCGGACGGCGGCCCGTAATCTTGTTATCGAACCTTGGTCTCGGTCTCGATTACATTGTGATGGCGCTCTCGCCTACCATTGGCTGGTTGTTCGTCGGCCGCGTCATCTCCGGAATCACCGCCTCCAGCGTCCCGACGGCCATGGCCTATATCGCGGACGTCGTCCCAAGGGAAAAACGCGCCGGTGCTTTTGGGATGATCGGAGTCGCGTTCGGTCTCGGTTTTATTCTAGGTCCGGGAATTGGCGGACCTCTTGGAGACATTAGCCCGCGCCTGCCATTCTGGATCGCAGCCGGCTTCAGCCTGGCGAATTGGCTCTACGGATTTTTGTTTGTGCCGGAATCGCTGCGGTCGGAGCGTCGAAAAGAATTCACACTGCGCCGCGCCAACCCAATTGGCTCGCTCGTTCTGCTTCGCTCCCACCCCGAGCTATGGAAACTCGCGAGCCTCCAATTTCTGGCTTATGTGTCGCACGAAGTTTTCGTTATTTGGGCGCTCTACGCGATTTATCGCTTCGCCTGGAACCAAACTACAATCGGCATCTCACTTGCGCTCGTTGGCGTGTTCACGGCCGCGATTTCTGGCGGGCTCACCGGGCGAGTCGTCGCGTGGTTGGGAGAACGGCGCACACTTTATATCGGACAATTTTTCGGCGCGGTCGGAATGGTTATTGCTGGTCTGGCCAGAACCGGCGGGATTTATATGGCTTCAATCCCGGTAATCTCGATGTGGAACATTTCCTTCCCGGCAGCGCAAGGAATGATGACGCATCGGGTGAGCGAGAGGGAACAGGGCGAATTGCAAGGAGCAATCCAAAGCTTGCGCTCGATCGCATTCGTTATTGGGCCGTTCTTGTTTTCGGGAATATTTGCCTGGTTCATCAATCCGAAACATTCGCTCTATCTGCCCGGCGCGCCGTATTATCTGGCAGCCGTGTTACTGTTCACAGCGATGCTGTTAGCGACGCGGGTAGAACAACCGCAGTTCGACCAAACGAGCCAGACGCCAGTTGGAGCCGACGACGCTGTGGCGCCGGACCGCATTGGATCTGGTGTTGGACGAGTCGCAGACCAAAAAGAAAATATTTGAGCGTTTGCGATGCGTAGCCGATTAAAAGCTCGGATGAAACTAACGGGGCAACGGAATTTCGTACGATGTGCGACAGTTGCGCTCACGATTTTTTCGTGGCTGGCAATTTCGAATCATTGCGCGTTTGGCGCGATTGCAGATCGAGGCCGCGAAACACCAAGCGCTTGTCCGTTTCATTCCGAGCCGGTAAAGCCTCAGCCGCCGCCATCCGGGACCCAATGCTGCAAGATCTTACGCGCAGTTCTTCCTGTGGTAACAAAAAGCTGGGCGCGCGACGACGCAAAATTTTCCAGCGTCGATCTTCGCGTCGATGAATTCGCGCACTTTGCGCATTCGCATACGACGCCGGCGCCGTTGTTCCTCGATACAGGACCGCCCAAGGCGCCGACATTCGCTGAATTGATTTTGCAGGGGAGCCTTCTCGCGCACGCTCCACCGGCGCGCGTTTAGACGCGAATTTTCGCGTCTCAATTGTATGGCAACCGCTCCGGTTGCCCATTCTCGCACATCGGGCAGGCGAAGCGCCTACCCACAAACCAATTCACAAGATCGACATGCAAAAACGAATTCTAATTTTGAGCTGCACAATTTTATTCGCCACGTGCGCAATTGCGCAGGTAGACGCGACCGACCCAAATCGCTCGCACGGGGAGCACCAGCGCACGCCCTCACTCGCCCCCGCGAACTCCGGCGCGACAGACGATACCGAGCAGGAACAGGAGCATGAGAGGAAACAGAAATACACATGTCCGATGCATCCCGAAGTCATCACAGATCATCCTGGCAATTGCCCGAAATGCGGCATGAAGCTCGTTCCAAAGAAAGCGGAAACTAAGGCAAAACTGAAAGGCAACGCCCGCGAGTCACGCGACATGCATCAGCATCACGGCGACGAAGCGATGCCGCCTGAATCGCATCAAATACACGCCCCGCAAGGGCACGAATCGCACGACATGTCGCATATGCAGATGTCGATGCAATCGTCAGTAAACATTGCCGACCCAATGAGCCGGGAAAGCTCAGGCACGGCCTGGGTGCCGGACTCCACACCGATGTATGGGCGGATGTTCATGTTTGGCGAGGACATGCTCATGCTGCACGGTGCAATTTTTCCGCGTTACACCAATGTGAGCACGCGACGCGGCGATGACCGAATTGATGCGCCGAACTGGATCATGGGAATGTACTCCCACCCGTTTGGTCAGAATACACAGATCGGCGGACGATTAATGATGAGTCTCGATCCGCTGACAGAAGGCGGGCGTGGTTATCCGCTTCTTTTTCAAACCGGCGAATCGTGGCACGACCAACCGCTCCACGACCGACAACATCCGCACGATCTGTTCGACGAGTTGTCGATAAGCTTTTCGCAAAAGTTCGATTCCGATTTAAGCGCGTATTTTTATTTTGGTTATCCCGGGGAACCGGCCCTCGGGCCACCCACTTTCATGCACCGGCTATCGGCAATGGATGATCCCGACGCGCCAATCAGTCACCACTGGCAGGATTCGACCCATATCACGTTCGGCGTCGCGACGCTGGGCGCGCAATGGCGCAACGTGAAGATCGAAGGAAGCATTTTCACTGGCCGCGAGCCGGATGAGAATCGTTACGATTTCGACCGGCCACGGTTTGATTCGTTCAGCGGCCGTATTTCATGGAACCCAATGCCGAACCTCGCGCTCCAAGTTTCGCACGGCTACATCAAGAGCCCCGAAGCGCTCGAGCCGGATTTGAAACTGCATCGCACAAGTGCGTCGGCCATTTACAATCTTCCGCTCGGCCAGGACACGAATTGGTCCACGTCATTCGTCTGGGGCCAGAATGACACCAACGTGGAAGGCCGGACGCAATCCTTCCTGTTCGAATCGAATTATCAGCGCGGACGCAACACCGTTTATCTGCGCTGGGAACGCGTGGAAAAATCCCGGCACGAACTGGTTCTCGATCGCGTGGATGAATCGCGGATCTTTCCGGTGAGCGGTTACACGATCGGTTATGTCCGCGATTTGTCGCATGGCAACGGCCTCGACATCGGACTCGGCACTCAATTTACGATCAACGATCGCCCGGATAGTCTCGACCGCTATTACGGAGACGATCTGGGTTATGCCTTCCAGTTTTTTCTCCGCATCCGCCCCTCGCTGCACAGTCACGCTATTCACCAACACCGCGAGCACGTTGCTGGAATGGAAAAATAAGCACCAGAATTCCACAACCAATCACAAATCACTCCTTCGGTCTCAGCGCTCTGCTTGTCATCGTGCGTGACTGTGTGAACCTTGTCTCCCGCCATGCCGCGATTGCAGCGACAGCATTACCAGGACATTGAGCGCATCATTGAGTTCGATTTCGTGCGCGCTACCGAGGCGGCCGCGCTCAATTCATTGCGCTGGCTTGGTCGCGGTGACAAGGAAGCCGCCGACGCGGCCGCGTGCGACGCCATGCGCGGCATGTTCGATCTGATGAACATCTGCGGTGAGGTCGTGATCGGGGAAGGAATCAAGGACGAAGCGCCGGGTATTTTCAAAGGTGAGCAACTGGGCACCTGGATCCCCGGTTCGCCGCCGTTCGACATCGCCATCGACCCAATCGACGGCACCACCAACATTTCCAAAGGCGCGCCGAATTCGATCAGTTGCATCGCGGCGGCGAGTCCCGCGGAAGGTGTGAAAGTCGCGCTGCGGGATGTGCCTTCGTTTTACATGATGAAGTTATCCTACGGCCCGCGTGTGATTCAATACATGCAGAAGCGCGGCGATACGTTGCAGCTTGAGGCGCCTGTCGCCGAGACGCTCGCCATCGTCGCGCGCGCTCTGGAGAAACGGGTACAGGACGTGGTTGTGATGATGCTGGATCGGCCGCGGCACAAAGCGATTGTCGAAGAAATTCGCTCCGCCGGGGCATCGTTGCGCATGATCGGTGATGGCGACATCGCTGCGGCGATGGCGCCGGCGTTACCCGAAAGCAATGTCGATCTTTACATGGGCATCGGCGGCTCGCCCGAGGCGGTATTGGCGGCGGCAGGGATCAAATGCCTCCGGGGCGAGATACAATGCAAAATGTGGCCGCGCGATGAAAAGGAACAAAAAAAGTTAATCAGCGATGGCTACGAAAAAGATTTGGAGCGCGTTTTCCTGGCTGACGATTTGGCCAACGGAGAAAACATTATTTTTTGCGCGACCGGAATCAGCGACAGTGCCCTTTTGCGCGGTGTGAAAGGCCAGGGCACCAAGGCCACCACCCATTCCGTTTTGATGCGCGCAAAGAGCAAGACCGTCCGCTTCATCCGCGCAGCGCACGATTTGCAGACAAAGACGATCCGGCTCCGCTCCGATAGCCGGGAGCACCTCATCTAGAGGAAGGGGTTCAGGCAGTTCAGTGGTTTAGATTCAGTCTGAACCTCTTTATTGCCCCGAACACTTTGCTCGACAGCGCAACCTTCATTTGCTCAAATCCTAAAAGAACCCCGCCGTACACGCTTATGAAAAAACTACCCAAAACTGAATTGTCGCCGGACAATGGCTGTATCATCGACACGAAATGGACACTGGGCCCACTAAGCTATCATGCCAGCGCTGCCGGCAAAGTCAAGGTGGAGCCATCAAAAGAAATCATCCGTCTGCCGGAGATCGTTCTCTACGATCACACCGGATTTGGGGGAGCCTACGCTCGTACCAACCTGAGTTTTCATTACATTGGCGATTTTTGGAATGACCGCATCAGTTGCCTCATTGTGGTGAGCGGCGTCTGGCGTTTTTACCGCGATGATTATTACAAAGGCCCGTATTGGGACCTCGGTCCGGGATATTACGAGAGCTTCTTCGCCGAAAAAGGCCCGGACGACGTCGTCAGCTCATTCCAAGCCATCGCGCTGACGTAAGTCGTAGTGCCCAAGATTGACAACCTCGCGGGCGCAGCCCCACGAAAGTGTGAAGCCGGCACCGCCGTGACCGTAGTTGTGAATGACGGTGCGGTCGTCGCGCAAATGATCTCGTTCGAGGCGGACGCCTGATTTGCGGAATGGACGCAAGCCCACGCGTTCGGCGAGAACCCGCGGATTGCTGATCTTCAAGACGCGGCTGCATTCGGCGACGATGCGCGATGTAACCGTTGGATCGATATCGCGATCATCGCTCAATTCGTTCGTGCCGCCGAAAACGCAATCGTTCGTGCGCGGGATCGCGTACATCAGCGGCGGCTCGTCGCAGACGATCGCGCAACCCAGATCGATCTTCGGCACGATCGCCACTTGGCCGCGATGAGGTTCAAGATTAACATCATGAACCAGCTCACGCGCGCCCATGCCGGCGCAGTTGATTACGAGCACGAATTCGTCGTCAACATCTTCGAGTTTTTCGAAGAAAACATTTGCGGTGATTGACCCGCCGGCGGCTAGGAAGCGGCTCGCGAGATAGTCGAGATAGATCGTCGTGTCCATCAGCGGAACGGTGAGCGCGAAACCGCTTTTAAATAGCGAAGGTGAAATAATTGGAGATTTCTCCCCTTCGGTCGAAATGAGAGAAGCACCCAACGAGTGCGCCCAATCGGGAATTTGAATTTCGCCCGCTCGCGAAAATTGGCGCAGCTCGATCATTGATACGCCGGTGCGCGGCTCGCCGCTCAGATCCACAAGTGATTTGTAGGTGTCCAGCGCCCAGGCGATGACGTTGTCGGCCGGTTCGGCATCGTAGGGATACCAGACTGCCGCGGCGACGGCGGAGGTTGTTTGCTGCCCTGTTTCTTTGGCGAAAATTACCGCGCTATATCCGCGCTCGGCAAGAAGAACGCCGCAGGTCAAACCGGAAACGCCCCCTCCGATAATTGCCACGCCGCGCTTCATTCAGAATGATCTACGTGCAATAAGTCGCTCGGTCATATAAAATGGCCTGGAATGGTTTCGTTGAATCGAGATTGGCTGGCGGAAAAAGTCCTCGCGGGCGAGCGGATTTCGCCGGATGAAGCGCTAGAGCTTTATCGCTTTCCCTTGGAAGAATTGGGCGCGCTGGCAAATGCGCGGCGCGATCTGGCCAAAGCAAACAGCTACGACGGGCGGGGCCGCGAGATTGTGACCTACATCGTCGATCGAAACATCAATTACACGAACGTTTGCAACGTTTACTGCAAATTCTGCGCGTTTTACCGCACCGAGCGCGATGAAGATCATTACGTGCTCTCGTTCGAACAGCTCGATCAAAAGTTGGACGAACTTTCGGCCGTGGGCGGTGTTCAAATCCTCATGCAAGGGGGGCATCATCCGAAGCTGGGGTTCGACTGGTATATCGCTCTTCTCTGGCACATCCGCGAAAAGTATCCGCACATCAATATTCACGGATTCAGTCCTCCGGAGTTTCAGCATTTTGCCGAAACGTTCGGGATGCCGCTCCGGGAGGTGATTTCGGAGTTTAAAGACGCCGGCCTCGGCTCGATCCCGGGCGGCGGTGGTGAGATTTTGGTCGACCGAGTGCGGAAGAAGATTTCGCCACTGAAGATCGACAGCGATCAATGGCTGGAAGTAATGCAGATTGCGCACGAGCTCGGATTGAAATCGAGCGCCACCATGATGTTCGGCCACGTCGAGACAATCGAGGATCGGATAGAGCATTTGCAGCGCATTCGCGACCAGCAGGACCGCAGCTGCGGGTTCAGCGCGTTTATCTGCTGGACGTTTCAGCCGCAGCATACTGTTCTAAAAGTGACGCACCCGGCTGGCGTGGCTGAATATTTGCGGACGCAAGCGCTGGCTCGGATTTTCTTGGACAATATCGACAACGTGCAAAGCTCATGGGTGACCCAGGGCCCGGGCATCGGCCAGATCGCGCTCAAGTATGGCGCGAATGATTTCGGATCGGTGATGATGGAGGAGAATGTTGTGAGCAGCGCCGGGACAACATTTCGGCTAGACGCCACCGAGATTGAATCGCTCATTCGCGATGCGGGCTACGAACCGCACCGGCGAAATAATTGGTACGAGCTTTTGAATTAGCGTTGCGGGCGATTTGCTTTGTGAACAAACGGACCGTTTCCATAGAAAATCGCCTTGACGATTGCTCTCTTCTTTCGAATATAGCCGCCTGACCTACGTGGGTTCGGTGGGCGGGATGGCGCTTCTTAACTTATGAGACATTTTTCCGGATGGCTGCGTCGCCCGCCGTTTGCAATCTGGGTCGCATCCATTTGCGCACTGCTTGGCATCATATCAGGTCGAGCGCAGGCGCCTGAGGGACCGCCAATCATTCGGTCAATCGACGTGGAATACGCCGGGCCAAAGCTGGTAAGCAAGGAACGGATCCTCGCGCAAATGCGGACCAAGGTCGGCCAGCCCTACAACGATCAAGTGGTCGAGCAGGATATTGAGGCTCTTTACAAGACCGGCGCTATTCTCAACGTTCGCATCTTCGCGCAACCGGAAGGCGACGGGGTGAAGGTGACCGTGGCGGTGCAAACGCGTTCGGTCGTACGCGAAATCGAAATCGATGGCGCCGAGCGAATCAAGCCAAAGAGGCTCCGCAAGGAAATCAAACTGAAAATCAACCAGCCGGTCGATGAGGAGCTTCTGGAGGAAGCGCGTCAGAAGATGATCGAGATTTATCAGGGCCACGGCTACAATGACGTTAGCATTCAATATCGCGTCGATCCCATCGATCAGAATCGCGGTACAGCGCGCGTGGTTTTCACGGTCAACGAAGGAATCAAGGGAGCGATAAGCAGAATTCGTTTTGAAGGCAACACTCATTTCAAGGAAGGGCTGCTCCGCAAAAAGATGAAAACGAAGGGCAAGACGCTCATTTCGCTATTCGATAAGTCTGGCCGGCTCGACGAAACACAATTGCAACAAGATTTAGACAGCATTCGGGAGTGGTACCAAGACCACGGCTACATTGACGTGGACGTTAAGGACGTGCGGAAGGAGCGCAGCAAGAATGGTCCCATCATTATCACGATCGTGATTAACGAAGGCCCACAATATCACGTCGGCAAGCTTGCCATCTCGGGACAGGTAGTGGCCTCGCCAGATAAAATTCGTGCATTGTTAAAAATGAAGGAGGGCAGCGTCTATTCCCCCAAACAACTGCGCGATGACGCGAAGGCGTTGGCCGACGCTTACGGCAGTGGTGGTTATGTCGATCTTGAGATTTTGCCGGAAGGCACGCCAGCCGGTCCCGCGCTAATCGACGTGCATTACAAAATCGACGAAGGTGCCCGCTCGTTTGTGCAGCGCGTCAACATTACCGGTAACACCCGCACGAAGGATAAGGTTATTCGCCGCGAAGTTCTTGTCGCGCCCGGTGATGTTTTTAACACGGTTCGCGTGGAGACGACTAAGAAACGCCTCGAGAACATTGGCTATTTTTCCAAAGTCGAAACTTATCCAGAAGACACAGACATAGCCGGTCGCAAAGATCTTACCATCATGGTGGAAGAGAAGCGCACCGGTTCGCTTAGCTTCGGCGGAGGATTCAGCACGATTGACGAGCTGGTCGGTTTCGTAGAACTGACCCAGGGAAACTTCGATATAACGAACTGGCCTGGGCTTACTGGCGGTGGTCAGAAGTTTAGAATGCGGCTGCAATACGGCTCCCAGCGAAAGGATTTCCTTCTGTCATTGACCGAGCCGTATTTTCTTGATCGGAGGTTAGCGCTCAGTGGTCAGCTATTTTTTAACGAGGCAGATTACTTGAGCTCGGAATATAACCAGCGCAATTATGGGTTTTCGATCGAAGCGCGCAAACCGATCAACCAATACAGCTACGCGAGCTTGGGGTACCGCCTGCAAAACGTGGATATTTTCGATGTAAGCTCAACTGCTTCCACGCAGATCCAGGCAGCAAAGGGCACGACGGTGGAGAGTCAGATCTTTACCAGTGTCGTATTTGATCGGCGCGACAGCCCCGTCCTTACGCGGACTGGGCAACGTGTGAGCCTTGCGCCCTACGTTTCAGGGGGTTTTCTCGGAGGCGATGTGCAGATTTACGGATTTGATCTCGAAGGTTCTCAGTACTTCCATCTTCCCTGGGACCTGATCTTGCTCGTCAACGGTGAAATCGCGACTGTCAGTGTTTGGGATCAGCCGAAAACGCATACCGTTCTGGCGTTCCCTGCGGCGAGTCCATCGCCAACGCCTGAACCGGTTCCCGTGGAGGTTTCAAATGTGCCGATTTATGAACGGCTTTACCTCGGCGGCTCAAACAACCTCCGCGGGTTTCCTTTCCGCGAAGTTGGGCCGAAAGATCAGTTCGGCGAACCAATCGGTGGTAATTCCCTGGCACGCGCAACGGTGGAACTTACTTTCCCAATTATCGAAAAAGCACGCGGCGCAATCTTTTATGACACCGGTTTCGTCAATAGCGAGTCGTGGTCATTTGGCTTCAACCACATGGCTTCCGACGTCGGCATTGGACTTCGACTTGATCTGCCGATTGGGCCGCTGCGCATTGACTACGGATATCCGATCCAGCGTGATGGGTACAATGGCGGCGGGAGATTTAACTTCAGCGTCGGTTATCAATTTTGAACGAATATAAATGGTTGCAGTCTAACGCGGTTCCAACCACCGTTACCTCTGTCTTATGAAAAGGTTTCTCTCTACGATCCTCGCTTTGATCCTCGCATTTCCGATCGCGGCTTTCTCGCAGGGCGCGCTGAAAATCGGAACTGTCGATATGCAGCGCGCATTCAAGGAATACAACAAGACTAGGGACGCGGAAGCGAAAATTAATGATGCCCGGGGTGCCGCCAAGAAAGAATACGATGATCGGGCGGAGGCTTACAAGAAGGCGCTTGATGAAATCAATAGCCTGAACAAGCAGCTCGATGCTCCCGCTCTGACTGCCGAAGCCAAAACACAAAAAGCCAAGGAACGCGACGACAAGATCGCAAACATCAAAAAGATGGAGCGCGAAATCAACGATTTCAGTCAAACTCGGGACCGGCAGCTGCAAGAACAGTTAATGCGCATGCGAGAGGGTATCGTGAAGGAAATTACCGATGTCGTATTGGAAAA
>Ga0137403_10007863_pt1 | contig 11970 bp, 9 predicted proteins | sample CZOMad2_1_16fung_FD_122057 | JGI IMG/M metagenome (GOLD analysis project Ga0137403, IMG submission 122057) | Vadose zone soil fungal communities from Angelo Coast Range Reserve, California, USA - CZOMad2_1_16fungal (Hybrid Assembly) | ecosystem: Environmental > Terrestrial > Soil > Vadose zone...
GTTGTTGCTGCACCAGCACCGGCAGGTTCTGCGTGGCCGTGTGCCCGAAGATGGAACCAAAAACTCCAATGTCAAAGCTGCGACCGTAGCCCATCCGGACCACCGTCTTAGGCGTGGCCTCATACGCAATACCCAGGCGAGGCGCCAAGTCCGTGAAACTATTCGCCACGTTTCCCTGAAGATTGACGTTGCCGAAACCGGCCACATTGACCAGGCCAGTGCCAAGGTCCACCCATCCCCCCGCGCCCTTTCCCGTAACCGACTGTGGAAAATAAATTTCCCATCGCAGTCCATAGTTGAGGACCAGTTTGCGTGTGACCCGAAAGGTGTCCTGGCCGTAAAAGAACCATCGCTTCTGACGTTCTCCGGCATCGTCAATGTTACTTGCAAAGCGGCTGAATCCGCTGACGTCGCCCAGCAGGAATGTGGCCAAACCCAAGCCGCCGCCGCTCGATCCCTGGGTGCGCGAATTGAAAAAGCCGAAGCTGCCTGTGCGTGAGCCGGTGCTGGCCACGCGGAGGTTCTGCGCGTACCGAAAATCCGTGCCCCACTTGAAGACATGGTTGCCGGCGGTCTTTGTCCAGTTGGTCACCCACTGAAACTGCTGCTCGTTCTCCAGCAGGGGGCAATTGCAGACAGGTCCGAAAGAAAATTGGTCATCCGCTTGGCCATCAACAAAAACGTTCGGCATGCCGGAGGTAAGCGTATCGCCTAGGTTCACGCCCGGGATGCCTGCATCCTTTGCAGGTGTTGTTCCAGTGTCGTTTGGCAGGACGTTCACATGGTAGCGAAAGAAACCAAATCGGAAGTCGATCACCAGATCGGGTTTGGGCACGTAATTGATGCCCGCGGCGATGCTCTGGTTCCGGGCCAGCGATTGGCCTGCAAAGCCGTCGGGAGACAATCCCGGGCCTCCTGCAATGGCTCCAAACACTCCGAGGGCATGCAGCCGGAAGTCGGCGAGGCTATAGCGGCCAAAGAGGTTCAGCTTTTCCGAGGCATTGTGGTCGATGCGGATATTGAAATCATCGTCATTGAATTGCTCGGTTCCGGATGTAATGAAGTTCTGACTAATTCCTGCTTCGGACACGTTCGGGCCAGGTAACAACTTGAGCAAGTTGACAGCCTGGGAGGATATGCGATCGCGTGGCAACTGGTTATTGGTGAACTGGTTGCCGCTCGCCGGGTCAAAGATCAACTCCGGGTATTCACTCAGATCGCAAAGTGGGACCGCAGGTTCAAGACAGGTGGAGCGAACCAACGCGGTCGGCACGTTGAGGCGCGCTGAAATTCCATTGGAGCGCCTTGTTCCCTGATAGTCGCCGAAGAAGAAGAGGCGGTTCTTGATCAAGGGGCCACCCAGCGAGCCGCCGAACTGGTTCCACTTTGTGGCGGGCAACGGCAAGTCGGGCGGTTGGGTAAAAGGGTTCCGAGCTTGCCCCCACCCGGTGCGCCGGAACTCAAAAGCGCTGCCATGAAAATTGTTCGTGCCGGATTTAGTCTGGACCGTGACCACCCCCGCCAGCGCCTGCCCAAATTCTGCGTCGTAATTCTGCGTCGTGACTTTTGTTTGGGTGACAGATTCCAGAGTGGGATTGATCACAATAATTCCCAGAACAGGGTCACGGTTGTCAGTGCCATCCAGTTGGAACGAGGTGCCGCTGAAATGTTGACCGTTTACCATGATCTGAATGCCACCCTGCGGGTTTTCGGCCGAAGCGTGCTGCCAGCCGAACTGCGACGTGCCTGGAGTGAGCAGTTCCAGGCTGGTGAAGTTTCGGTTAAATAGCGGGAGACTCTTGATCTCCTTCTCGCCGAATGTGGTGGCGACATCGGAGCGGTCAGTTTTCATCAGCGGTATATCTTCCGCCGATACCGTCACCTTTTCTTCAGTTCCTCCGACCTGAAGGTGTACATCGAGCCGGGTTGCCTGATCGGCGTACACAGGAATGCTCGTAGATTCGACAATTTTGAATCCTGGGGCTTCCGAGCGAACGTCATATAGGTCGGGAATCAGGTGGGTCAAACTGTAGTTGCCGGCCCTGTTGCTAGTCGTCGCAAATCTGATTTGTTTTTGAACCGATGTCACTGTCAGCTTCGCACCAACCACCGCCGCGCCTGATTGATCGGTGATCGTACCGAAGATGCTTCCGTAGACGGCTTGAGCGCGTGCGGGTGCGGGAGCAAGGGCGCAGACACTCAAGATGACCAGGACCAAAACCAGTGGACCTGCAGGGTCGAAAATGTTGCTCATGCCGGGTTTCCGCGGACGGCCTAGACTGGTGGCAGAACCTCGGAACATGAAATGGCCGTAAGGAACCAACATCGGGCTACCCCCCCAGCGTTGCCCGAACTCTACCACCCCTGCTCACCGTGTGTCAGGGTATATTTCGCAACGCCTAGAGTCGATGGCGGCATCGGTTGTTCCATTACAACTCGTACAACTCGCTGCAGGTGGTGGCGGAGAAGCGTTTCACCCACGGATACCAGTTTCTCGCCCACTACACCTGGTCAAAAGCCCTGGGCTACGACAGCGGCTATTACGCGATCGATCCACGACTCAATTTCGGTGTTACCAGCACCGATCGCAGACATGTTTTTGTTTTGACCAATCTGGTTGAACTGCCTTTCGGAAAGGGCAAGAGGTTTTTAGGAAGCGCCGGCGGGATCTTAGGCGCCATTGTGGGGGCTGGTCGCTCAATGGAACTATGACCTGGGAGAGCTGCTTGGCTTTTTCGCTGTCATATTCGAGCTGCGGCATCAATCGAGACACCGGCCCTGCCGACCCAATGTGGTCGGGGCGAAAATGCATCCAGATCTTCTGTACTTCGATACCATCGCTAATGCGCTGCCAAAAAGTACACAGGGGGGTTGACCATAACCGCCAAGTATAATGGAGGCGTTTGCGATCGGGCGGTGGTCACTTGTGACGCGGGCTGATTTCGTTGACCGGAGACCGTGGTCGCGAGGCGTGCATATCGGAAAGCTTCAAGCAAGCGCTTATGTAGTCCCGATGCCGGAATGTGGGCGCTTCTGGTGTATCGTCGGCAATCCGGAAGTTAACAGCTGGGAGCACAAACTTGGCGTGTATTAAATCGCTCCATCAGGCACGTATAGTCAACGGATAGGTCATTCTTTCTAAACGAATACCGCGTTCTGCGACACCGCAAACACACGCCAAAGAAACCTCAATCACACTGCAATGTTCTCCCAGAGAGTACCTGTCTTTTGCACTGCACGCCCGTGAGTCAGAACAGAAGTGAGCGTCAGGGAAACAGGGGACCCGTTCCTCCTCACTGGCAGGGCCAAAGTTAGCTGAAGAAAATCCTTGAGCAGACCAAAGTGAACCGCGCGCCTACACTCCGACAGCTTGTCAGCAACGAACCACAGGAGATCGTAGTTCGGCGTCAGGTACAGAAAATGCGTGATCGACGTTTCCTGTTCAATCCGCTGGCGGATGCTCACGTATTGACGTGCTGCTTTGGGTGTGCGCTCGTACTCCAGCGCGAACTTGCAATCTTGTCCGGCAAGACGGACCACCACAACCGCGTCGTAATACTTCCAATAACCGGCCGTGGTCAGGTCATTTCGTGACCGGATCTCCGTCTCGGGCGTCCAGTAAAGCAGCGTGCCGGTGCGTTTCAGTGCCAAATGGATCTCGTTCAATTCCAGGGAGTGGTGAAGATGGTTTGGTCCCTTACCGAGCTTGAGATGCGCGACTGAATTTGCGTGGTATTCCCCTTTCCCAGCCAATCCCGACGCTCCTGTCTCCGAGACTGAGTAGACAATTTCACGGTTGACGAACGGCAGTTCGTGTCGGATGAGCAGGCCATGCTCCACTAGCCGGAGAACGCGGTTGCTGAAGGCGTTGCGCGATGACGCGCAATAGTCCAGCCTCAGGAACTCGAATAGCTGGCTGTGCGTGATGAAACCCGAATGCAGCACTTGCCGCAGCAGTGGGTAATCTCGTGAAGCACTGAGCGCGATGGACCCCTTCCAATAACGCATGGCGTGACTCCGTTATTCGCCGTAGCTGAGGGCAAGCCGCCCCATCCACGGCCGCTGTCCCGAAGGTTCGAGCACGAATCGGCCCAGTTCGCCTTTTATCCAGCTGTGCGCCGGCATCAGTAATATGGCTTCCTGCTGTTGGGCACATTCGCTGAAGGAAAGAAGCCATGTGTCGGCGGATCGCCAGTCCGCGGTTCCCACGGCCAGTGTTCCGGTCAGCTCCGGCCGCACAACCACGAAGAACCGATCCGGACGCTCGCCGACCGTCATCATCCGCTTGAACAGCAGTTTGTTACAACCCATCCACACGGACGGTCCCGCACATTCGAACACACGGTTGATCATCCTCGAAGGATAGTTTGGATTGAAGCCGCCAGCGGCATCGAATCGTGCGTACCCGCAAATCCGAGGCCTCTGTCGTACGTGTCCTTTTACGACAACGCCTGTGGTATTGAAGTAGGCACCCCGAGCGAAGCGGCGCGGATCATCCACGTTCCTGCCGAAGCGGTGACGCCAAACCCGGCCAAAACCTGTGACCGCTACCAGCATGCTTCTATGCGCCCTTCAGTCTTCGATTGTTGTGCCGCTCTGCGTACAGCTGCTCTTGGAGGTTGTTGATATGCGTGACCAACTTGGGATCCGTCACGCGGAATTCAGCCGGTTGGGCAGTGACACCTGTAGCGCCAGACTTGGTCGCCAGAGCCTCCAGGCGAACGGACATGTCAGTCAATATCTCGGACTTCTTCTGCAGCTCTTCCCGTGCAACATCTCTCTCTCTTGTCGCCATATCCCGCTCGCCAGCGACTCGCCGCAACTCGCCTCTTAACTGTTCGATCTCTGTGTCCGTCCCTGAAAGGGTCTCCCCATGTTCCGCCGCCTCGATCGCACGATTGCAGCGCTCTATGTGACTGTTGTATCTCTCGATTGCCTCCTTGGCGACCTCTCGCGAGTAAGCGTCTTGGTTGTAAACGTCTGCCATCATCTCTGCTGTGATCCACATTTCCCGCCGATGGTCGATCCACACTTTTGCGCACACCATTGTCATCAGCAGCAACGTAATCGTTGCACTCAAGCTGTACCAGAAGTACGGATTGTTGAGCTGGCCGTCCCGGAATGCCTGGCGCCGATGCTCGAACCACCGCCCGTAGTCAACATCGTTGGGGTTGAATTTCTTCAACATGAACTCGTACCAAGTCCCTCGCCGCTGGTATAAGGGGTGTTCTGACTTGGGTGCAGCTTGTACCTGCGGTTTCGGACGCGACGGTGCTTGTGCTTGCGCCGTCTGTTGCGAAGTCGCCATGCTGACAACCGTCAGCCAAACCAACAAAGCGCAGAGGGCTGCCAGCCTGCCGTTCACGACCAACCTCCAGAGCCGCGGCGACCGGAACGCCCGACGGCGGCGAATTCGGGCATCTTGAATCTCAGGTTTGCACCACACGATTCGTCGCGCGACTGGCGCAGTGCCGGATAGAGCTGCGGTTCAAATCTCGGGACCCTAACATCCTCTGGCGCACGCACGTGCAGCAAGCTGTGCAGGGTGCCCTGGGTATGGTCGGTCATGAGTATTTCCATCTGTGCCGTGGGCAGATTCTTGATGTGCTCATCCAGTGCACGGGTTTCCTTGTCCTCACTTTCGACTGCGCGGTCGGTGTTTTCGTATCTCTCGTAGCCGAACAGTCTCGACCGTTGCACCGACACGCTACGGCGTGTGACTTTGTGTTCCGCCGAGGCGCGCAGGAAATAGCGCGCGGTCTCTTCATCCCTTGTTCGCAGAGTCATGGCGGTGTTGGGTGCAGAGGTGACATCTTCCTTGAACCCTCTTTCCACTTGCATGAGCTGCGGCAAGCTTTGCATGGAAAAAAGGAAGGCGGTGTTCGTTCCACGCGCAGTCTGCAGGATCTGCGCGAAATTGCGATACCCAAACGGCGCAAACTCATCCAGCACGACGCTGAACATTGGGCGGTTCGCACGGTGCCTCTGTTCCTCGCTTTCATAACGCTTCCCGACAATCAGCTGCAGATTTTGCAGAAGCATCTTTCCCAGCGCTCGCATGGGCTCGGGGTTCTTGTTGATGTTGAGCGTGACAAAGAGAATGAGTTCCTGGTCGATCACGTCGTCCAGCGACAGCAACTGTTCGTAGGGACCAGTCAGAATGCTTAGTTGGTCATCCAGGAAGGTCATGCATTCATTGACCAGTCCCTGGATCTTCGGCACACGCTCCCGATCTGCCAGAGAGGTGCACAGACTCCTGACGGACATCTCGAAATTGAGGCGGCGCTGTGTCGGAAGCGACGAGTCCAGTTCAATGCGCTTACGCGCCTTCTCGATCTGTTCCTTCATGACACGTTCGTCCAGCGCCATTACCAACACATCGTAGAAGTTGAACTTCAACCCGGAGTAGAAGAGTACTCGTACGATGTCGGTCAGGTAGTTCAATTGGTGCTTGGCGAAGAACTCCTTACGCAAGTTGAATGATCCAAAGATCATGCTGACAATCGGCATGTACTCATCATCGGCGCACTGAAATGGGTTGTAGCGAACGGAGATGTCTGCTCGCGCCGGGTTGAGCACCCTCAGTTGGTGGAGTCGTCCAGCCCGGTGGACGTGTGGCAGCAAGTCATAGAAAAACTCGAGGTCCCCTTTGCCATCGAAGATCACCATTGGTAGTCGATGCGGCTGATCCGGAGGACCGACAACCCGTGCGAGATCCTGCGAAATGATATTTCGCAACAACGTTGTCTTACCTGTGCCGGTCATGCCCAGCACGATCCCTTGCATGACGCGCACGCGGTCCGGCCAGTGCCAGGGTTGACCTTGAATGTCATAACCGAGAACGACTGCATTCTGTTCCCAGGCTGCTTTGGTGATTCGTTCGTCGCGCTTTCGGGGCACAACCATGGGAGGATGGGGCCATTCTCGCTCCCTTCGCGCGCGTCGCGTGACCAACAGGATGGTCGTTCCAACAACGGCAAGGGCAGCAATAATAAGGTAGGTGGCCAGTTCTGCTAGTTGGTGGTTGGTGAGGTGGTACCGCTCGCGCGCGACGTACCAGGAAAACCAGCATACCGCCATGAGGACCAGGGCTACTACGATCTCCATGCTCTCCAGCACCGGCGGATGATGGTGACGATCGGAGTAGGACTCCCGCATCATGACGTCGCCACGAAGCCTTCGAGGCAGAGCGCAAGCCCCTGCGTCGCAACGAGGGCCATTACCCAGCGCCACAAGGCCAGGAGATCTCGGAGGAAGAGAGTGAGAGTCTCAACTCTACGCAGCATGCCTTTCACCTGATGCTTGAGTTCCAAACGTTGAAGTAGACAAAAGCTCCGAGTGCCGCCACCGAGATAATGCAGAGAAGCACGAACCACCTTTGCGGCCTCCTAATCAACCCGGGTTGGAAAGGATTCGGTGCCTCCAGCAATCGATCCGCCACAGCCTTACTTAGCCCGACGTCGGATCGCTTCCGCAGGTTGCGGCGCAACGTCGTCAACACCTCTTTGGCTGTTACCGGGTTTGCCATCGTTTTATCGCACCAAAACGGCTGTGACTGGCCCCCTGTCGTCGCTGGAAAACTGAAAACGCAATACTGTCGGTTCTGTGGTCGACGGTAGTCTCACAGCAATCACGCCGACAGCTTCATGTCCGGGATCAATGCGCGAAGACTGCACGCTGCTTTCGAGCACAGGGATCTGGATCTCTCCCTGGTTCGTCAGGTGCGCTATTTCTTGATACCCCAACTGTGAGTTGGCAAGGCTGTACAAGGATCGTGGGTAACGCGCTCCGGTCAACGCATACACCTGCGGCGTGTGGGCGTAGTACGCATGATCGCCCTGGTTCCGTAGCGCGTACCGGACCAAAACGCGGCCGTCCCCCTCATAAAGGTCGCTAATGACAACTTCGACCCGTTTCTTGCTGGCCTTGGCTGACTCCATTCTGACGTGCTTTCCAGCCAACAACACTTCCGTTGGTGAGGGTTGTGGCGGCGAAATGCTTGTAGGCTTTGGCCGGGTGACCTGGACGGGCGTCTGATCAACCGCAAAGTCCATCGTGATCACGGCGCCGGCGGGTTCCAACTCATAGTTGAGCCGCTGGGATGCCGTCCAGATAAACAAGTTCGTGGAGGCGTCGGGCTCCGTTGGCTCGACAAACACTCTGTTTTCCCGCCACTCGACTTTGAATGATTGGCTACCTGTCGCCACTTGAGTCACAGGTTCGCGGAGCTCGATCACAGTCAGATGGTTCAGGGCCGTCTTGAGGTGGATGATTTGGTTGTGGTCGCTCGTCGCAGTTTCGATCTTTTGTGCCAGCGCCGGCGCCGGCATCCTTGCCGTGATCAGGACCGCAATAATAAGGATGGCCCAGAGCTGTTTCATAACATTGTCCCTCCGAACGATGTCGCGTTTGCCCTTCTCGTGCCCAGTCACAATTGGGTTGGGGCCCAGGAGGTTCGAGGGTGAACCTCCCAGGCCGTTGTTTTAGTTAGGCGCTCCCGGCAGCCCGACCTTTCCTTTCGGGACTTCCGGGCGCCGCTGGGTTCCGGGAAATACGACAATCCCGTTCTGTGCCTCGCTCCGGCCGGACTGGATGGGGAACGGATGAACTCGCTCGATCACGTTGGGCGAGCCCTGCGCGTCCCGATCGCGAAATACCTCACCCTTCTTGGTCACTTGGGCCAGGAAGATTAGGCGTTCGTGTATTTGACCTTCACTGTTGGTGAAATGGCTAACCAGGAAGATTCTTCCTTCCCGATCGATTTCCACCTCGCCGTCGCAGAGACTCGGTATCTCCACGCTGACGGGACGGCCCCCAGTTCGTTCGGCTATTTGGTCTACGACTTCCTGCGGGAACGCGTAGAAAACGATGGACCCAGTTCCGGGCACGAAGTCATACTCTTGGCTTGGCCGCCTGTCTCGACACACAATCGCGTGCAAGGCAGACAGATAGGCCAATCGTGTTCCATTCCTGCTTTGGGCCCAGATCCGTACTTGGTCAATCAAGGCTCTAAGCTCTTCTCGCGAGCGCTGTTCATAGACCGAGAACGCTGCGGAAGCCTGGTTGCGCCGGAACATCACTTCTTTCCGAGCCTCGGCGTCATTCTTCTTCGCGTCGACCTCGGCATTCGCTTTCTCCAACTGCTCCCAGAGTTCCCGCCGCCGGCTCAAGGCTTGAGTCACGACGTTCGCGTAATACTTGTTGACTACGGAGCACTCCGCAAAGATTTCTGGGGTGAAGGTTGCACCTCCAATTAATCCCCGGAAGTCGCTGAGAGGCGCTACCGCAGTGTCTGCGAAATACCGGCCAAGCTCTTTACGCAGAAAGTTGTACAGCTTTCCGATCTTGTCGCGTTCTGTGACGGGCAGATGCTCGTCCATGTCCGCGATTTGCTGTTTCTGCTTGAGCTTCAGCCAGGGTGCTTTGCCGACCTCATTTCGGATGTTGCGAATGACTTCCTGGTCGGGCTGAGTACCATGCTTCAGCTGGTCGAGCGCGTTCTGAAGCTCGTCCACGAGCTGCCGGGCCAGGTCGTCCCTTCCGTTGGCCAGACACGAAGTCTTCAGATCGGTAATGGATCCGATCTGGTTCCCGCGCGCCTGCATCGCAACTTGTGGGAGGTTCCACCAGGGACTCGGCGGTTTCGGGGTTTTATTCTTCTGTGCCGCGTGTTGTTCCTGGTATTTGAACCGGTCTTGGACGAATCGCGGAAACTTGTCTCCCTCAACCACACATACTTGGTCGAAGTCGAAGTCACCGCCGTTTCGTGCAGCTGCTTCTGAATGCAACGTCAATGTGCCTTTCAGTTGCAGTTGCTCATCCATCACCGCGGCGACCTGTTCGTCTGACATATGGCAGCCGCGCTTCTGTAGGTCCCCGGCCAGCAGGCCCGGGATTTCGTCAACCGAGAGATTCTCGAAGGGCAGCAGATCTTCCTTCATGCGGATTGGGTAGCGAACCACCAGACCGTGGCGGGATGGAACAAAAGCAATAGCCCGGTCTTTCGGAATCCAGTCCGACCCCCAGAACACCTGCCCGTCGTGCAGCACGAGGTAGCCATCGTCCGCCAGCGCGAAGCCAGGAAGACGAAAACCACCGCTGGTGCAAAGCCGGTATGCCCATCGAGCCAGCACCTTCTGCAGGTGATGGTTGACGAACGGATGCTTGAGCATGTAGCCGGTTCCGTCGGCGACGAGCGCACCGTCAGCGACGGTATATTCGCTGCTGGTGTACTCGGGATCTGGTTCTTCGCCAACATCGAGCACACTCTGAGTTTCCTGCGTGCCGAGGAGCTCGAATAGGTCCGTGAAGTTGTTTTCCTCCCACGCTTTCCGCAGCTTCTCGATCTGCCTGAGAGCGTAAGGTTTGATCTCAAGCTCAATTGAGTCTTCTGGTGCGTGCTCCACCAGTGTGTAACTCGATTGGAACTCGAGATCGCGGGAGACATCACGAATGCCGACCAACACGTGTCCCCGGAAAGAGTGAGCCTGACGATCTCCCAACATCGATCTGATCGTCCGTACTACTCCTCCTTGGTACTTGGGTTTGACCGAAGACTTCGGCAGGATGATGTCGGCCTCGAGTTTCTCAGCCAACTCATCTGCCATGACCTTGAACGAGCCTTTCGCCTGCGTTTTGTCGAACGACAAGCGGAACTGGTAAAAGCGATGACCTCGCAGAACCTTGCGTGCGATCTTCGATTGTGCTTGTTCTGCGAGCTCTGCTTCGCCTTCTTGGGGTAGGGGAAGATCCTTATGTTCATCTTGACGTTGTTGCTTCCATTTGATGAGAAGCTTCTGAGTCTCGTGAGCTAAAAGGTCGTCCCGGTGCTTTGCCTGGAGCCTCTTGAACAAAGACTGCGAGATCCATCCCCGGCAGTCGTTGGTGCCAAGTTGATGATCCTCCACGACCAGCAATCGGCAGTCCGGCACCTCGATCATTACTCTGGACGAGGACACCAGAATCCCGAAGTAGGTCATGGCCGCCTGCGGCGAGAAACGAAACCTCTCCGCGAGTCGCTTCTCGTACTTGGTTTCGACGGCGTAGAATTTTCCTTTTTTTGCACTGCCGCTGGCTCCGACCAGGCTGTAACGAATCCCATCGAACTCGACTTTGGTCAATGCTTGCTCCACAATCGCTTGCTCACAGGCGTCCAAGGGCTCCGTTGGCACGTCAATCGTAGCCACGCGGATACCTGGATAGAACCCCTGTAGCAGAGTGTTCGTGAGCTGTTCTTCGCGGCCGAGTTTCATGGTTTTCTTTGACAAGTGACCATCGCGATCAATCTCAAGCGCGAAAACTGGTGTCGGGCTGTACTCCATAACGTTTGGCATGTGTGATCTCCTTGATCTGTCGGGCAACGGCAGAGCAAGGAGGCTGCTCGTGCCAGTCTCTTCGCCGCCCATTGCCGAAAACGAAAAAAGATTTCGGCCAAGCAGCGAAAGCGCCAGGCCTGCACGGGTTGTTTTTGGTTAAGCCATATTCCTCGTTACAGGTTGTGAGGTCCTCACTGCTTTTGGTCCCCAGTGATTTCTGAAAGCTCGCTTCAGCTCGGCACGAAAGCCCCGAAGCCTCTGCAATTTGAACCAGCACCACTCTCCCCATGCCCATAGTCCGCAGAGCAGACCGGCCATCAGGAGAGCAACTGCCGCTCCTAGCAAAATGTCGATGCTATTGAGAGGAGCGTATTGAAGGTACGTACGAGCCTTATCGAAGAGTTGGTACCCAACAATCAGCCCGACGACCCTGATCACGGCAAAAGGCCACGGTTTGAAGTGTGTCAAGAACCGTTGCTTCACCATTTCTCTGCCTCCTTTTCTGTCTGGAACCAGAACAGATAGGAGGGCGCTTGCGCGGCTCTCTTCGCTGTCCTGGTCGAAAACGTTAAGGTTCCCGGCCAAGTTCGCGAAAGAACCGGACCAGCACTCATCCACAATCAGCTTGTGGATCGCTCACTACAGACCAACGTCT
>Ga0137403_10007864_pt1 | contig 11968 bp, 10 predicted proteins | sample CZOMad2_1_16fung_FD_122057 | JGI IMG/M metagenome (GOLD analysis project Ga0137403, IMG submission 122057) | Vadose zone soil fungal communities from Angelo Coast Range Reserve, California, USA - CZOMad2_1_16fungal (Hybrid Assembly) | ecosystem: Environmental > Terrestrial > Soil > Vadose zone...
ACCCCGGCACATCGTCTGGGCCCTTTGGCCGAACGGACGACTAACAGGGCCCGTTGGCCCAACGCCATCAGTGCGCTCGGAAATGCCCCGACGCGGGTGATCGTGAACTGGAGGACCGGCCGCGGGCGCCGTCTTGCCGAAGGTCTGTTATTGGGAGATGAGCGGGCTCTCACCGAATGCAACGCGACTTCTCAGTTTGACCCATCTCGACCATAACGAATTTCCTGCCGACGCCTTTTTCCGGCGGTTCGCTGTCCGACGTCGATTCCAAGCCAAGCCAAGCCAAGCCAAGCCAAGCCAAGCCAAGCCTACCTAGAAGGATTCCGCCGGCTGCGATCAGAGCATGATTTGGATGGAACTGTCCGACTGGCGCGGCAACCGCGCCGACGCCGGCCGTCGCGTGTGGGGCGCCGGGACGGATCAACGTCTCGGAAATCGTAGCCGAACATGTCCAGGGGCTGTTCGAACTGGAACCGCGCGGCCCCATCGAAGCCAAACACGATCGTGCGCACGAAATGTTCTTCCTCAATCGCCTGAAGGCCGAATATTCGCGCAGCGCAGACGGGCGATTGCCCAACGACAATTTTTCTCGCCGAGTACAAACGTCTTGGTGGTTCGCGGTTGGCCGCGACTGCGTAAGAAGGCGCGCGACGTGCGCGCGTGTTAGCCCGCGAAGCCGGACGCCTGCTTCTGGGCCCACCCCGGACATTGGGTCGCAGCGTTCGTGTCCGATTGTTGCCCTTTCTCACGCGCCGCCCCGTCGAAGAGCGCCCAATCGCTTAAACGCACTTCGCGCCTTCGAGGCGCGGCTCGCCACCTCAGCTATGTTGCGGCGGCAAACGAACTCGACGTGACGTCCGCGGCGGTGGGAAATCTCGTCCGCGGGCTCGAAGCTGCACAGCGCCGCCTCGACCAAAATCCGCAGGCGATGCGCGTTCGCCGCGAGACGCTCGAGCACCCTTTCGGCACGATGAAAGCGCGCATGGGCGCGACCCACTTTCTGACGAAAACGCTGCCGAAGGTCGTCACCGAAATGGCGCTCAGTGTGCTCGCCTACAATCTCACGGGCGTCATGAATATCGTTGGCACAAGAGCCCTGATCGCGGCAATCGAAGCGTAAGCCACGGGCGCGCGCTTTCGTCCATCTCTGCGGCGCCGATGCGCCCTGGGGGACTGATCTTGAATGCATGAGCGTGTCGCGACCGTCCGACAATTGGAAAATATGTTCAAAACCTCCGTCCCGGAGATGCGCAGGCCTGATGGCGACCCGTTCAATACCCCCATAGAGCGTTATCGCACGACCAAGACTACCCATTCATCGCTCGTGCCGATCGTCAGTCGGTTTGCACTCACTAAGTCAATGGCTTGCTGCGTCGCAGCGGCGAAAGTAAACTGCAACTGCGAGCCAAAGCTATTCATATTATCAAAATGGGTTTAGTCTTAGATATCATGCATTCCGCTGGTCCTTGGTCCGTCCCTACGCGGGGCGGAGCTTTATCGTAAAGGCTTTTGTCTGGGCGTAGCCGGGCATCGAGCTGCACAGTGAGGAGGTTGAGCGATGACTAGTCTCCATAGAATACTCTCTAAGGTCGCAATTGTCGGATGTGCAATCTTGGGCGTCGCATGGCAAGCCTGTGCGGCTTCGCCGGAAGGAATGAAGCTCTACATCTTCTCGTCGCAGCCGCTGGACATTGCCAAGTCGGCTTTGTCGAGTGCGGCAACCGGAGATGAGAAAATCTTGATCCCGGTCGCTTTCTTTCTGATCAAGCATCCCAAGGGGAACATCTTGTTCGATACGGGCGATAACGACAGGATTATTACCGACCAGACCTATTGGGGGCCTATGGCGGCCATGCTTGACAAGGGCGTGAGTGCTGACCTCGCCATCGACACCCAGCTCGGCAAGATCGGAATCAAACCTGCGGACATCAACTATGTGATCCTCGGACACATGCATCTCGACCACGCTGGCAACGTCGGCAAGTTCCCCAACGCGACGATCGTCGTCCAGCGCGACGAGATCGCCAATGCGTTCTGGCCGCCGAAGGCCTATGCCGGCCCCTATATCAGTGGCGACTTCGAGATGTTGCGCGCTCCGACGGGTTCGGGATCGACCGGCCGACAACCGACGATCGAGCTCAACGGCGATCTCGATTTGTTCGGAGACGGCAGCGTCTTCGTTCATCGCGCGGCTGGCCACACTCCCGGAAGCCAACTGGCGGTTGTCCGTCTGCCCAAAACCGGCACCGTGATACTGACCAGCGATGCCTGCTACCTGCCGGAGAACCTGGCGAAGGACATTCTGCCGAGTATCGGGCTGACCTATAACCCGACCGAGATGCTAAACGGCTATGCCTACATCAAGCGGATAAGGGACACGGAGAAGGGCGACGTGCTGATGGCCCATGATGCCGAAGGCTTCAAGGCGCACAGGCATTCGCCGGAGTTTTACGAGTAACTCGATGCGACTCGCATCGAGTCTGCGGGCGGGTGGCGGAGCTTTCTGCCACCCGTTTTATTTGTTCATATCCACCCGCAGTTTGCGCTCGCGTGCTCACGTTCCCATGACGGTCCGCTCGAAAACCCAATAGCAGCCTAGAAAGGCGATGATACCGGATACGGCGTAAACGAGCCCCGCCGTGCGCTTCTGCGGCACGTCACGCATCGTGGCGATCAGCCAATCAACGCCGATCAAGAGCGGAATGACAAGACTGACAATCGCCACCTGGCCCACCTCGACCCCGATATTGAACGCCGCCAGCGCCGGCACCACCGCGCCCCGCGGTAAGCCGAACTCTTGCAGGGCGGAAGCAAAGCCGAAACCGTGAACGAGACCGAACGCGAAGGTGTCGCGCCAGCGTCCGTCAACATTGCAGGAGAAGAAGTTCTCGATCGCGACATAGACGATCGACGCGGCGATCGCCGGCTCCACAATAGAGCTGGGAATGACCACAATCTGCAGGGCGGCCAGCGACAGCGTTATTGAATGCGCCACCGTGAAGGCGGTGACGATCTTGATGACCGGCCATAGGCGGCGCGCCCACAGGACAATCGCGATCAGGAACGCGACATGGTCGTAGCCGAGGAAGATATGCTCGATGCCCGCGTCGACATAACGAAGGATCACGTGGAGCAGTGGCGGAGGCGGCGTCGAGATTTTGACTTCGGTTTGCGACGCGTCCAACAGAGCCTGCGTTGCATTCGGCTCTGGCCCGATGAGCACGACCTGCTTGGCGCTTGGATCGACATCGATCAGTACCATCGAGCGATAGATCAGGTCGCCCTCGACTTCATTACACGACCAGGTCAGGCGGGCCGTGACGCCGTCCTGGTCGGGAGCAATTTCTGCATTGCTGGCCTTGCAGGGTGTGCCGTCGGCGCCGTGAACGACGGCGTGGGTGGTCACATACGCGGCGATTGCCGCGGTCGAGGCGGCAAGCCGCGCGGCGTCGACAAGTCCTGATTGCGCGTCGAACACCTTGGTTCCGGCCACGCGATCCACGTCGCTTCCCCTGAGCGCGATCTCGAGACGCACCGTGCGATCGGGCTTGAGCTCGATGCGGGCGTTGGACAGGTTGATTTGATGCGCTGCCAGCCTGATTGGGCAGAGGCTGACTGCTGCCATTATTGCCCAGGCGAGCGCGGCAGTGCCTGCCTGTTTGATCACGAGGCGGCCCCGACCGCTTTCAAAAGCTGGACCATGTTGGTCGCCGTGTAGGCCGCGATGGTCACGACGTCGCCCCCCGAAAGCCGTGCGTAACGGCTGAAACCATCGCCGCTCACATTGCCGATCGCAAGGCGGACCAGCGGTGACGAGCTATCGCGCGCATACATCAGCGCGATCACCTCCGGTCGGCTCAAGCCGTACCGTCCGAGGTCCGCCTCGCTCGGATGTTTCGCGACGACCGTTTCGGTCTGGGTCTGGTCGAGCGCCGCCAGCGCTGTCGCGATGATGCGAGCCTTATCGGGATCAGCGATGTGCGCGTCGGAGTTGCCGGCGTGCGCATGCTGGCCGGTATGGAGGAGCCAGTTGCCGGCGCCGTCTCGCTCCAGGCGATGCAGTTTCCCTTGGATCACGATCTCAATCGCCCAGATCCGGTCGATCGATGCTGGTAGCAGCAGCGCCGTCAGGCCCTTCGCATTCTCATCGCCGCTGCCGGCTTCGGGCGGCAGGATCCGCCTCGCCATGTCAGCCGTGACCTCCCACTCCGTTCCGACATGGCGTGGCATCAGGTGGACCGTGGGCAGACCTACCAGTCTCAAATACTGCGACGTACCCGCCGGATTCAGCGTGCCGAAATCCGCAACGATCACGGATCGGTCGGGCTGCTCCAGTGAGACAAGGTAAGCGGGCGGATCGAGCCCGAATTCGGCGAAGTTTGCGCCCTCGTAGTCGCTCGGATCGAGACTTCGCGTAGGCTGCGAGACGTGCATGAAATGCAGCGCCAAATCGAGATGCGATGCGAGCTCCGCGGGGACGGGTGCGTTCGACCGCTCGAAACTCCAAGCGCCGCCTATGGTGCGGCGGAAGCCTATTCGCTCCTGGCCGCTCCTGATCTCGGCGGCGGTGATGTCCGAGGGAAGGGCGGCTACAATACCGTGCGGCTCGAAACTGAGCTCGGGCAGGCCTGGCGAACGACCCGACAACGCCAGGGCCGTCAACAGCGCCACCATCAAGGCGCTGGCGGCCAGCGCTGCGATATTCCGTGTCCGCGCAATCAACGTCGTTTCCACCAGACCACGCCCCCTAGCAGTATGACGCTAAGAGGCAATAGCACCTCGACGGAGATGAACACGGTGCGCATCTGGTCTCTGGTCAGCGTGATCTGTTGCGCGGGGCTGAAGGATTGCGGTTTGGCTGCTGGCCTCGTTTCGTCCTCGGCCAACCACCTCACCATCTCGACAGCGAGATCGCCGTTTGAGACGTACGGGAAATAGGAATTGGCGGCGAAGTTGCTGTTGCCGACCAAGACCAGCCGGAATGGTTTTGTCTGGTCGGCGGCACCGTCGGGCCAGCGCCCTTCGACCGCGACCGCCAGCACCGCCGCCCCGCGCGGTGCATCTGACCCGGTCGGTTCGGCTCCGGCTGTTGCCTGCGACACGGGGCGCAAATAGCTGTCCTTGCTGCTGCTCGCGAGAATGGTCATATTGACGTCGGGCGGAGCCGCTCCGAAACGGATTGGTCGCGCGTTCGGAAAGATGGTCAAGGCAATCCGTCTCGTGATCTGGTGTGGCGGATAGTAGGGTACCGCGACCTTGTCATGATCCGATCCATAGTGATTGAGCGGATCAATCACGGTGGCCGGGTCCGACGCGAGTCCAAGTGTACCAAAAAGATCGCCAAGGCCGCCTTGCAGAGGAAATTCGGGGTCAATCATGGCCAGCAGCCGACCGCCGCGCGCCAGATAATCGGACAGCAGGGCCGCTTCTGCTGGCGCATACGCGTGCCGAGGACCGATCTCAGCGACCACGCTGCAGTCAGGCGGAACGGCCGAAAGGCTCGTTAGCGCAATCGCGCGGACCGTATAGCCGAGCGTCGTCAGCGCAAGCTGCAGCCTGTCGAGACCGTCGGTGTCGCCTTGCAGAAGGTCTCCCGCGCCCGGCGTCTCATGGCCCCGCAGTGTTTCAACATGACTATAGTGGAAATGTGGCGGGCCCTCGGGAACGCTCTCGCCATGGCCGGTGACCAAACAGACGACATCGACCTTCCTTTTCAGAACCCGCAGGGTCGCAAATGCCATCTGGGCGAGATCCGCGGTATTCTCGACGACAACGCGCCGGCCGTCTGCCTCCACTACCGCGGTGTTATAGGCGCGAGCCCCGAATGCCCGCGCCTTCGCGGGCTCCTTGTCGATGTCGACGGCGGAGAAATGGAAGTGCGGATTCTGGCGCGCGGCGACCGTCAGCAGGTCCTTGGCGTCGATCGCGTTCCGGTCTGAATGGTTGTAGAAATAAGTCAGCGAGACGTCGCTGCTCAGACCGTCCAGTACCGAACCAAACTGCGGAGGCGGTGTATTTGTGGCCTTGCGGGTCGCGTCCAGATAGACATCGTGGCGGAACATCGCGACGTTCGCCAGGCAGACCACAACGATGGCGCCAATTGCGAGCGCGGCGTTGTACAGCATCGCTCTGGCCCGCGAACCCGCGATCCGCAGGGGGAGTTGAAGCCCAAGCGCAAACAGCATGAGCATGGCGGCACACCAGCTGCCGAAGAACAGGAGGTTGGAGCCGCGCTCGCCCCAATGATGCGAGGCGCCGAGCGCGCCGAAGACGAGCGCGGTGGCTGCCAGCACCAGGATGAAAAACCATGAAAAGCCGCGTGACATGTTGGTCCCCTCAGCAGCGTCAGCGCCAGGCCAGCGCGCGGACGCTGAGGAACAGGCTGAGCATGGTCGCGCTCAGATAGTAGGCGACATCGGTCAAATACATCGATCCGGTCGCGAACGGCTTGAAATGCACCGAGAGCGACATGTTGACGAGCAGCGAGTCGAAGGGGTCGGGAAGCAGATAGCCATATTCGTCGATGATCCACAACAGCAGGAAGACGCTGAGCGACAGGAGAGCGGCGATGATCTGATTGTCGGTCAGCGCCGACGTGAGCAGGCCGACCCCGACGAGCGCCGCAGCGAGCAGCACGAGGCCGAGATAACCGCTGAAGATTGGCCCCCAATCAGGGTCTCCATAGATCGCGAGCACGATTGCATAGGCGCTAGACAATATCAGCATCAGTACGATGAGGCTCATGCTTGCCGCGAACTTTGCGAATACGATCTGCGTTTCGGTTGCCGGCGAGGTGAGCAGGACCTCCATCGTGCGCAACTTCCGTTCCTCCGCGATGAGCCGCATGGTGATGATCGGCACCGTGAGCAGGAACAGGACGAAGATCTGGAAGAACAAATGAACCAGCGTCATCGAATGACTGATAAAGAGAGCGAGGGTGAAGCTGTAACCCATGATCAACAGGAACACGGCGATCAGCACATAGGCGATCGGAGAGGTAAAGAGGGCCTTTTCTTCCTTGACCAGCAGCGCCAGAAATCGCCTCATGCGGCTGCCTCGCTCGGTCGCCGGGTCAGTTGCAAAAAAATGCGCTCGAGATCAGGCCGCACGGTTGTGAGCTCGGACAGCGCCAGGCCGCGCCCCACCAGTGCCGCTGCCAATTGCTGCGCTACTTCCGGACGCTGGTCGGCTTCCACCAGATAGCGGAGATCAGGGCCGCCGGATTCAGGTTCGACGACAATCGAGCGTACCCCCGGTACGGCCGCGATGGCTTCGCGCACCATGGGCTCCGGTCCCGCGACTTGCAACCGCAGCCGCTGAGCATCGACCGCCAGGGCGAGCGCGTCAGTTGTGAGAAGCCTGCCGTTGAGAAGGATCATCACCCGGCTCGCGATCTGCTCTATCTCGGGTAGCACGTGGGAGGCCATCAGAACGGTCCGCCTGCCAGCCAGCTCTCGTATGAGATCACGGATGGCGATGACCTGGCTGGGATCGAGCCCGCTGGTCGGCTCGTCGAAAATGAGTAGCTTCGGATCGTTGAGCAGCGCCTGGCCGATGGCGACGCGCTGCCGATAACCCCTCGATAGCTTCCCGATCGGGACCGCCGCCACGGCTTGGAGCTGCAGACGCTCCGCAACGGTCCCAATGGCGCGAGTGGCGGAGCGCCCGAACAGCCCCTTGAGATGCGCCATGAACCGCAGGTACTCATTGACCCGCATGTAATCGTAGAGCGGCGCATCCTCCGGCACATACCCGACCTCGTGTCGCAAGGCGAGGGATTGGGTCGTCGCATCGTGGCCGGCCACTGCTGCAGAGCCGGTCGTCGGCACGAGATAACCGGTCAAAATTCTAAAAATGGTGCTCTTGCCCGAACCGTTCGGGCCGAGCAGCCCAATGACTTCACCTTCGGCAACGGAAAACGATACGTCCCGTACCGCGAGACGCGGACCGTACCACTTGACTAGGTTTTGCACGTCAACGACCGGCGCCCTCATTGAGGGCCTTTCAGGTGTTCGGCACCGATCATCCTCCCACACCTCGGCGATAGCATGTTGCGCGCCGGCACACCCGCTCCTCCCATTGCCGCCGCCTTTCAGGGCTCTAGGTTGGCCTTTATGCGGCTAACTACAGGCTACGCCGCGGAAATCACGAATTCAAGATCGAACGCTTCCACACCGCTTCTACTGTCCGCGCGGCCCAGGCCTTCACAAAACCTGGCGACCTCATGCTCGATCCCACGCCGGTGGTGGCACCACACTCGGCGAAGCCCTCGCCTCCGGCCCGTAAGGCCGTCGGCGTCGATATCAGTACCCCGCCGAGTTCGTTGACGGTGTGAAAAATCCACCGTCGTCTCGGACGCCGAATTGGAAACACTCGCGCGGCGGGCTGGTCTCGTCGCCGCGTCGGTAGATATTCATCGTCCGTCAATGCGCTCACCTGACTATCAAGAGCTAGGCTACTACAAGCACCTCGATCATCCGTCGCGATGGCGGTTACTAGCTCGTGACGCGTTCGCCGCGTCCATAGACGAGCAGCATCAGGATGATGACGAGGCCGTAGATCACCTGTCGGCCGGCCTCGGGCATCTCCATGATCGACAGCACGCTGTTGAGGAGCACGATCAGCACCACGCCGACCAGCGTGCCGAGATAACGGCCGCGACCTCCCAGGATGTTTGTGCCCCCGATCACGACCGCTGCGATCGAAGGCAGCAGATAGGCGTCGCCCATCACCTGATAGGCCTTAGTTGAATAACCGGCGAGCAGCACGCCCGCGAGAGCGGCCGCAAGACCGCAGAGCACGAAGCAGATGACGGTGACGCGGCGCGTATTGACGCCGGCCAGATAAGCCGCAGCCTCCTTGTTGCCGATGGCGTAGATGTAACGGCCGAGCGGAGTGCGCTGCAGGATGACGACCACCAGCACCGACACCGCGGCCCAGACGAACAAGGCGTTGGGGATACCGAGCGTGCGCTCCGAGGCGAGTGTCCGCATCAGGTCAGTGGCGAATGCTCCGACGGCTACCGCACCGGGAATGGCGTCAGCTTGATGGCGGCTAGGATCGTCAGGGAGACCGCCCGGTGCGTTGAATGCCGAGGGGCTACACCCCCACCAAGCAGACTGCCGAATACGGACGGCCCGCCTGAGCAGAAATCCATGATTGCCGTCAGGACCCGCTTTCATCCTCTGGTCGATACCGACGAAGCGCTCGCTGGCAGATGCGGCAGGCAAAGCCGGCGATGCTGAACGGTTGCGGAGGTGGACATGCGCGCCAGCTTCGGATCCCGATTGTCAATGGCACTTGACAACGACGAGCGGGCGGCACCGGCGGAATAATTGGAGATTTCCTTAGTATTGGCAAAGAGTTAGCCGGCAAAGAAGCCGAAATTGGCGAGTCGCCGAGGACCCGCGCCGCCCACGAGTGGGTCACCCAGCGGCTTTTAGGGATCGCGGCGGTCTCGCGGTCGCCGCGTGTTTCACTGTTTCACTCACTGACTCGCTGTCTCAGTTGTTGACTCCCTGTCTCGCGGCCTCGGTAGTTTAGCGATATCAAGAAGCTTACGCGCCTCCTTCTCAGGGTCCGCGAAGGGGCGGTCGGAGGCGAACTTATGCTGCAGCCTTGTCCCGCGCATCACGATCTTGAGCGTATCATCGGGCAACGGGCGTTGCAGCGCCTTCGCGTCATCCCACGGCGCCCGCATCCAAACGTCCCATTCTTCATCGGTCGTCAGGATCGCCGGCATGGCCTTCGGATGGGCGACCACCGCGTTCGCTTTCGTCGTCAGGAAGCCGTAGACGTGATGTGGTCCTGGGAACGGCAACGCCTCAAAGGCCCGCGTCAAATGGATGTTCACAACCGAAAAACTTGCACCAAACTGGAGCGCGTCTATGTGCAGCCAGACGCCATTCCCGGGCCCAAAACCAAAGCATCATAATCACGGTGCCGCGCGGTACTAGCGCTTCATGGCTCCGCCTGCACCGTCTGGAGAAAGGCGAAGATAATCCAGAGCGTCTCGTCATCCAGCCGCCCCGTCCAGTTGGGCATGCCCTTGTCAGGTCGGCCATGCGTGACCGTGAAGTGGAACACGTTGGCCATGTTCTCACCGTAGCTACGCTTGAGCCGGCGGAGGTCTCGGGGCGGATCGGGGCTGACCGCATTCGGCCCATGGCAATGCGCGCAATATTGGTTGAAGAGGCCGCGCCCCGCGGCGGCCTGGCCGGCGTCGCCCTCGTAAGGGTTTTTGGCCGAGACCGCAGGATCGTCCGCGCGCGCATACCGCGCCGCACTGGGCAGACCAAAGAAGACGGCGAGCATGCTCGCCCCCGCGAAGATCGCGGCAGTGACCTTCGCTGGGCGTACTTGCATGCCGCTAGGCTGCCCCAAGCTCACGACGGTACAGTCGACCGGCTCAGTCTGGCAACTCGAAGACAAACAGCGCGCCGCCCTCGGGGCTCGAGGCGAATATCCGTTCGCCGGTATGCCCGAGGAAGCTTGGTGGGGTCTTGAGCCGGCCGGAGACGACGGCGACATACTGCTTGCCATCAAGCTCATAGGTGATCGCACCCTGGCTGATCCCGGACCCGGCGTTGAACTTCCACAGTTCCTCGCCGGTTTTGGCATCAAGCGCCTTGAACCAGCCCTGGATGTTGCCGTGGAAGACGAGCCCGCCGCCTGTCGCCAGGGCGCCGCCCAGGAAGGGCAGCTCTTCTTTGCTGCCCCAGACCCGCTTCTGACTGATCGGATCCCATGCCACCATTTCGCTCATAAAGCCACCTGGACCGGGCTTGTCGAGATCGAACTCCTCGGCGAGATAGAACGCACCCTTCTTCCTTTCTTCCTTCCTACCGACGAGATCCATGCAGAGATTGAAGGTCGGGATGTAGACCAGACCGGTCTGCGGGTTATAGGCCATCGGCTCCCAGTTTTTGCCCCCGAACAGGTTCGGGCAGATGTCCTTTGCCCAAACGTCGAGCCGCGGCCGTTTTTCCGGGACTTCGACCGGCCGCCCGGTCTTGAGGTCGATCTCTTTTGCCCAGTTGACCATGACGAAGGGCTGGGCCGATATCAGCGCCCCGGTCTGGCGATTGAGCACGTAGAAGAAGCCGTTGCGGTCGGCCTTGAGCCCGACGGGCGTCTTCTGCCCGTTGATGTCGAGGTCGGCGAGCACGAGTTCGTTCACGCCGTCATAGTCCCAGGTGTCGTAGGGCGTCGTCTGGTAGTGCCAGACGATCTTGCCGGTATCCGCGTCGAGCGCCAGCGTGCTGGCCGTGTAGAGGTTGGTGAACTTGCCGTAGTCGCTCGTATCCGGGCCGCGCACCGAGGCGCCCCACGGCGCTGGGTTGCTGGCCCCGTAATAGACGAGGTTGAGCTGCGGGTCGTAGGAGCCGACGAGCCATGCGCCACCGCCGCCATATTTCCACGAATCGTCCTTCCAGGTTTCCGCGGCAGCCTCGCCGGCGGCAGGGACCGTATAAGTACGCCACACCTGCTTGCCGGTATCCTGGTCGTAGGCCGTGATGGCACCGCGAATGCCGTATTCGCCCCCGGCATAACCGGTGATCACGAGGTTCTTGACAAGGATCGGCGGCGAGGTGATCGCGGCGCCCTCGTGGTAGTCGATGACCTGAGTCTTCCAAAGCTCCTTGCCCGTGCTCGCATCGAGCGCGACGAGGTAGGCGTCGAGCCGTCCAAGAAACAGCTTGCCGCGCGCATAGGCGACGCCCCGGTTGTCGAGCCCGCAGCAAGTCGTCGGCTGCACGTCTGCGGGAATCTCGGGCGCATACTTCCATTTCGGCGTACCATCTTTCGCATTGAGGGCGTAGACGTAGCGGGGCCCTGCGGAGGTGGTGACGAACAGCGTATCGCCGACGACCAGAGGCGTCGATTCCTGGGCCTCCAGCGAACCAAGCTGAGCCACCCATGCCACCCTCAGCTTGGCGACATTGCCCCTATTGATTTGGGTGAGCGC
>Ga0137403_10007865_pt1 | contig 11968 bp, 10 predicted proteins | sample CZOMad2_1_16fung_FD_122057 | JGI IMG/M metagenome (GOLD analysis project Ga0137403, IMG submission 122057) | Vadose zone soil fungal communities from Angelo Coast Range Reserve, California, USA - CZOMad2_1_16fungal (Hybrid Assembly) | ecosystem: Environmental > Terrestrial > Soil > Vadose zone...
GTAAGTTGCCGCCGATATCCTTGATGCGCGAACCTTCGACGAGAATGATTTGATTCGACGCGGTCTTGCCGGTCTCGGGATCGAGCAGTTTGCCGGCTTTGATGGCCACGATTTGCGGGCTTTCTAGCTTTTGCGCGAGCGCCGACGAATGGCAGACCAGGACCGCGACGAATCCGAGAGTGAGCGAACGAAAGGTCATGTGTTCTCCGAGGAACCGGATTTATTGTTCGAGAGCCAGCGCAGCGTTCGAGAGCCAGCGGAGCGGATGATACTCCGCTGCGGGCAGTTGTTCAATTTCAAGCGCGGGAATGGCATATAATCGCGGCGACTTGGGCGACGAATGGCGGGGTAGCGCCGTCGCATGTAACCGAAACTATTCCCGAGAAATACATAAGGAGAACTGACGATGCCGTCGAAATTGTTGTTGAGGTTTGTTGGCGTGGTAGCACTGGCGCTCGGCGTTTTGGCAACCGCGGTGGCGCAGATGCCGAACCCGTACGGCGCGCCGATCAGCGTGGAGAATGCGAAGAAAGCAGCTGCACCGGCGATTGCCGAAGCGGTGAAGAACAAGTGGACGGTTGCTGTAGCGATTGTCGATCCGGCAGGCGTGCTGGTGTATTACGAAAAAATGGACAACACGCAGATCGGCAGCGCGAATATTGCGATTGAAAAGGCGCGCACAGCGGCGCAGTTCAAGCGTCCGACAAAAGCGCTGCAAGACGCGCTGGCAGCTGGCGGAGCCGGGATGCGCATTCTTGGATTGCCCGGAGTTGTGCCAGTCGAAGGCGGAATCCCATTGGTGATGGATGGAAAGATTGTGGGCGCGATTGGAGTTTCCGGGATGGCCAGCAATCAGGACTCACAATGCGCGCAGGCGGGCGCCGACAGCGTGAAGTAGGTTCGCGGGAGCCAGAGGCTAGATTACGTCTTCATGTAGCAAGTGTCGCAAGCTGATGAGGATTTCGGCTGCGAGCCAGGGTTTGCCGGTGGTTTCGCGAGCGATGGCTTCCTGACGCCCCGAGATTTGTTGAAAGAGTCTGAGTGCGTGGGCGCGTTGCGACCAGGTTCCATGGCTGTAGGCGTCCACGGTGCCGATCAACAGCCAGGGAAGGCTGAAGTTATGAGTTGGGTCGGCCATCGGCCCTTCGAGCGTTGTGACAATGTGATTGGAACTGGAATTGTCACCGGGCGCAGGAAGGCTGTCCGGTAGATTGGCCATCCAGTAGAGGTCGTTGGCCACGGGCGGCGCGCCTTTGGTGTTGTGCAAGACATGCAGGGCCAGGCCTGAGATACCCAGGGATTCCTCGTGATAGAGGCCGGTCGGGCCGGGGTAATCTTTCCAGCGACCCGGTTTTCCGGGAGTGGAATTGTCCAGCAGCCAGCCCCGGCCATTGGCGATGGCTTTGTCGACGTCGCTGGTTTGCTCCGAGGCAATGAGGTTTCGCTGCAGCAATTCATTGAGCGCCCACACGGACATGGCGGTCGCGTAGGTTGAGGCGTTAGAGGCGACTTCGGGTGCAGGAAACATAGGCCACCAGCCGGCGCGTTTCTGGTGGTCCAGCAGGAATTTGATCTGACGGTCGTCGGGTTTGACGCCCATGCGCGCAAAGGACAGCAATACCCAGGCGGTAACGGCAAAGTTTCGCGGACCCTTTTCGTATTCGCGCCAGCACGGACAATCTCTCATTTCGCCAGCGAACCATTGAGCAAGTTCAGCGGGAACGACCATGTCTTGTCCCTGGAGACTGACCGCCATCTGGGCTTGCGTCCAAGGGCCGTAGCTTTCTTCGTTGCCGCTCTTGCGTTTTGCCGGAGAAACGTCGTCCTTGAGTTGATTGAGGAGCCCGCGCCGGACGTCCAGAACGCTGGAATCCGCGACAGGGGATGAACCGCGCGCGGCGAAACCGAATCGCGTGAGGGTAATGAGGCGCTTGGCGTCTTCTGGATTCCGGGAGAAGTGTTCGATGGCCCAGGAGCCCAAAACAACCACGAGCAGCAGAGCGGCGGCGCGTGGATAGGTAAGGCGATCGACCAGGCGGTTCAGCGGACGATAGATGCGGTGCTTGATCGGGTCGAGAACGCGATGCTCGAGATGTTCAACCGGGGTTTCGTCGCTTTCGTGCGAGGAAGCTGGCTCGGCAGGATTGGCTTGCGCAACCGGCGATTTCGTTGTGGATTCTGCTGTTGCGGACGGGGACTCCGCGGTGTCAGCGCGCGCGGGGTTGCGAGTATCGTTCGAATCGGAGTCCGACATATTCCGGCCCAGTAGTCAGCAAGTGGGCTGCCAGAAAGTCTACGACATCCTCCGCGCGGACTCACCCGCAATCGCCTGGGTGTGAACTGAAGCTAAATGGCCGGCGGCAAGAATCCTGGAATGATGCGAGTGTATACACCAATTCCAGCAAAAACGGTGTATGCTGTCTCTTATGGGAAGAACCAACATTGAAATCGATGAGACTCTGATTCGCCAAGCGCGCAAGTTGACGCGTCTGAAGACCAAGCGGGAAATTGTCGCCAAAGCCCTGGAGCTATTGGTGCGCTCCGAAAGCCGCAAGGGCATCCTTCGCTACGCCGGAACAGGGATCTGGAAGGGTGATGTGAAGGCGATGCGGAGAAACCGGGTGTGATCCTGGTCGACACCTCGGTGTGGGTGGATTTTTTCAACTCGTCATGGGGGCAGGGGCGAATCGAGCTGCAGCGGATGATCGCTGCTGCGGAGTCCCTGGCACTGACCGGGGTGGTGGTTGCGGAGGTCCTGCAAGGTATCACTCGGGATGCGCAGGAAATCGCACATTACCTTTCTCAGTGGCCGCTGCTGGAACCACGGGGTTTTGCCACCTACGCGGAAGCGGCCGCGATCTTTCGACTGGCGCGCGCGAAAGGCGTTAGCCTGACCACGATCGACGCGCTAATTGCGGCCATTGCGATCGAGCATGCCGCGAGTGTATTCACACTTGATAAAGATTTCTCGCAAATAGCGCGACTGACTGCTCTGGTATTGCATCCCTCGCCGTAAGCTGAGTCAAGTGATCAATGGAAGTTGGAGATGAGGACGACGTCGCTGGTGCCTTCGCCGCGGGAGAGCAGCAGCTTGCCGTCGCGGGTCCAGGAAAAACCGAAGATTAGCCCCGAGGTGAAATTGGTGATCTGGCGAAGAGTTCCTGCGGCGAGCTGCCGCTCCCAAATGTTGGTTACGCCGTTCTTGCTAACGCTGAACTGGATGCCCTTGCCGTCCGGCGACCACCGGATGCCTTGGGAGTTGGGCGGAAATCCGAAGACGTGCGTCGGATCGCCGCCGCCCACGGGAACCACGGCGAACTTGGGCAAGGGCACGGGATTGCCTTCCTGATAGCGATAGGCGATCCACTTTCCATCCGGCGAAAGAAGAGCAACTTCCGCGGCCCGCGGCACGCTGGGCAGCTCCACGGGAGTTCCGCCGTCGATCGGTATCCGGTAGTGCTTGAATCCCGATCCGTAGAGCACCCAGGTGCCGTCCGGAGAGCAATCGGAGGAGCGGCTGGCGCCGGCCAGCTTGAGCGGATTACCGCCGTCGGCGTCGGTACGCCACAGTTGCACGTCCGTTCCGGTGTCCACGTCGAAGACCAGGTAGCGGTCCGCGCAATTGGATATGGAGAAAAAATTTCGCGAGCCGGGCATCAGCGGCGTGCGTTCCCCGCCGTCCGCGTTCATGAAAGACATCGCGCCGAAGCGAGTGCGGGTCAGCAATTTGCCATTAGGTCCGGGTAAAGTGGCGACATAGGGAGTCTCTCCAGAAGTGATCTGCGTGGCCTGATCACTGCGCCCTTGCGGCGCAATCCAGATATGCGCGAGCAGGCGCTGATCGAGAGCGGCTAGCATGGCACCGTCGCGGGTCAGGTCGATGGCCAGGCTATAGTCGGAGAGGTCGTTGGTAAAGCGGCGACGTTCGCCGCTGGGGTAATCGAGAGACCACAGTTGCGTCCGATTCTCAACGATGGAAGCAAAAGGAACGGCCAGGGAACGGCCATCGGGAAACCACATGGAGCGCCCAACGAAATCGGAGCCGGAGTACAAATTTTGCGCAGCACCGTCCGCAATGTTGTACGCCGTAAGGAAGCAGCGCTTTTCCTTGCCGAGTTGGCAGGATGAGACGGCTAAGGTCGCCCCGTCGGGAGACCACGCCGGGCCCATGATTTGCAGCGCGGGAGCCGGAATGGAAGCCAGAACGCGATCCGCTGTGCCATCCGTATTGGCGATGTGAATTTCTGTCACGATTTGCGCGGGGATGCCGCGTAGAAACGCGAGCTGCTTGCCGTCCGGAGAGAAAGTGACGGGCGTGTCGATGTCGCGGATGAGTTGGCGAGGCGATCCCCCGAGAACGGGCATCACGTACAGATAGCGAAAGTTCGAAGTGCCGCGGTCGCTGCGAACAAAATAAATGTAGTCGCCGTCGAGAGAAAACGTGACGCCAACAAAGTCCACCGCATCCGTGGGCAAGACCTGGACATCGCTCTTCGAGCGCACGTTGCGCACCCACAGTCCCTGGTGCCCGGGTTCGCCGAGCGCGTAAACGATGTAGCGGCCGTCAGGCGCGATCGCCACCAACAATGCCTTGCCGCTGTCGGTCAGTTTGCTGATCTGCATGTTTTGCAGATTGAAGCCGTGGGAGCGGTTGCGGAGTTTGTAGGCGCCGAAGACCGCAAGGGCCAGGACAATCACCGAGACCGCGGAGATGGCGCTTTTAAGAATGCCGACTCTTCGCTTGCCGAGGAAACCTGGGACGCCGGAGGAAGAGGCGACTGCGCTTGACGCCACAACGGGAGGCGCATCCGCAGTGGCGAGCGCGCTGGCCGTTTGCACTCGGCCGGAGCTGGAGTCGCGCTTGAGGCGTTTGAGGTCGGCGCGAAGTTCGGCGGCGCTTTGGTAGCGCAGGTCGCGGTCTTTCTCCATGGCTTTGTGGATGATTTGCTCGAGTTCGGCGGGAACGGAGGGATTCAGGCGGACGGGAGCGACGGCCGCTTTGTTGAGAATTTCATTGAAGATGGCGCCGGAGCTTTCGCCGCGGAAGGGAAGCGCGCCGGTAGCCATTTCGTAAAGGACGACGCCGAAGGAGAAGAGGTCAGTGCGGGCGTCGAGCGGCTTTCCGAGGACTTGCTCGGGCGACATGTAGGAAACGGTGCCGAGGGTGCTGCCGGGGCTGGTGAGTTGCTCGGTGTCCACGCCGACGGTGGCCAGAGTGGTGCTGACGCCGGCGCGGGTTTGGCCAGAAGAGGAAGGAGCTTTGGCGGCTACTTTGGCCAGGCCGAAGTCCAGGATCTTGGAAAAGCCGCGGCGGGTGACAAAAATGTTTGCGGGCTTGATGTCGCGGTGCACGATGCCTTCGCTGTGGGCGGCGTCGAGCGCGTCGGAAACTTCGATGGCTACATCGAGGAGGCGATCCAGTTCCATGGGCCGGCCGGTGATGAGGTGCTTGAGCGTGGCGCCGTCCAGGAATTCCATGGCGATGAAAGCTTTGCCGGAGTCTTCGCCGATGTCGTGGATGGTGCAGATATTCGGATGGTTTAGGGCGGATGCGGCTTGGGCTTCGCGCTGGAAGCGGCCGAGAGCTTGCGGATCACTAGACACACTGTCGGGAAGGAATTTGAGCGCGACGAAACGATGCAAGCGAGTGTCTTCCGCTTTGTAAACAACGCCCATCCCTCCGCCGCCGATTTTCTCGACGATGCGGTAGTGCGAAATGGCCAGGCCGATGAGGTTAGGAGCGTCGGGCATCCGGTGGACATGTTAGGTTGGCGGCGAAAGGCAAGTCAATGCGTGTTCGCCGTGGTCTTGCGCTGAAATGGTAGAGACACGCGGCAATGCGCCGATTGCGGCGGTGGTCAGGCGCGGGCGTCCCGTTGGTGAACTCGTGGGATACACTGGCAAGCGCAGGAGCGGCTGAAAGAGTGCAAGCGCCGCAGTGAAGGTGAGCGAGAGTGAGCGAGAGGGGCAGGGACGCGACGCATGACTGATCCACGAAGCGAGTACGCGGAGCGCTTGCGGCAGAGTGAGGCGGCCTGGAGCGCTGCGGAGCGGCGGCATATTTGGATTGGGAATGTGAAATTGGCGGTGGTTGCGGTGGGGTTGGTGGCGGGGTGGTTTACGTTGCAGCGCCATGTTTTGGCGGGGTACTGGTTGATTTTGCCGCTGGGGATTTATGGTGGGCTGGCTATCGCGCATGAGTATGCGCTGCGAGCGCGGCGGCGGGCGCAGACAGCGGGAGACTTGTACCGGCGGGGGACGGCGCGGATTGAGGATCGTTGGGCGGGGAGTGGCGCTGCGGGGGAGCAGTTTCGCGATGCGGAGCATGTTTATGCCGAGGACCTGGATCTTTTTGGGTGCGGGTGTTTGTTCGAGTTGCTGTCTACGGCGCGGCTGCCGATGGGGGAGAGCCGGCTGGCTGCCTGGCTGAAGAATCCGTCGACTCGCGAAGAAGTGTTGGAGCGGCAGGGGCTGATTGCGGAATTGCGCGGGAAGCGGGATTTGCATCGAGAGTTGGCGATTGCTGGTGAGGAACTGCGGCCGCGAATGGTGCCGGAAACGCTGGCGGAGTGGGCGGAAGCTGCATGGGTGTTGCCGGGCGGAATTTGGCGCGGGGTGGCAGCAGGTTTGGCGGTGGCTGCTGCCGCAGGGATTGTCCTTTATTTTGAAGATGTCAAGACTTGGCCGGTGCTGGTGGGCGTGTTGGCGTTGGAAGGCGTGTTGTGGGGCTGGCTGCGCCAGCGCATGAAAGAGGCTATCGCCAAGCTGGACTGCAATGCGGAAGGACTGGAACTTTTTGCGCGGGTTCTGGAGATGTTTGAGCGCGAGACGTTTGCCAGCGAGCGGTTGAAGGCGATTGCGGCGAAGTTGCGCGGGACGAGTAAGGCTTTGCTTGCGGCTGCAACCGAAAGTCCGCCTCAGAAGACGGACGCTACAACTGCTTCGGAATCGCTGCGGTGTTTGGCACGAGTGGTCTATTGGGTGGACAACCGCGAGAATTTGATGGCTAAGATTGCCGAACTGCCGTTTCTTTACACGTTGCAGGTGGCTCTTGCCGCGGAAGCCTGGAAGCGGCGGTTTGGCTCGCAAATGCGCGCGTGGCTTGATATTGCTGGAGAGATGGAAGCGCTGATTTCTTTGGCGACGTATTCGTACGAGCATCCGGCGGATGTGTTTCCGGAATTTGTGGAAGCGGGCGGGGGTTTGCTGCTGGAGGCCGAGAAGCTGGGGCATCCGCTGATTGCGGCGGATAAGTGTGTGCGGAATTCGGTGCGGCTGGATGCTCGGACGCGATTGTTGCTGGTTAGCGGATCAAACATGTCTGGCAAGAGCACGCTGCTGAGGACGGTGGGGATTAATACGGTGCTGGCAATGGCGGGAGCGCCGATTCGCGGTGCGCGTATGCGGCTGACGCCGCTGGCAGTGGGGACGCGGATTCGAAGCGGAGATTCGTTGCAGGAAGGGCGATCTAATTTCTACACGGAGATCTTGCATATTCGGCGAGTGGTGGAGCTGGCGCGGCGCGGAGCTACTTTATTCTTGTTTGACGAATTGCTGGAGGGGACGAATTCGCATGACCGGAGAATTGGGGCGGAGAAATTGCTTGCCGCGCTGCTGGGGAGCGGCGCGATCGGGATGGTTACCACGCATGATCTGGCGCTGACGGAGATTGGCGCGGCGATCGGGGATGTGCTGCGGAACGTGCATTTCGAGGATTTTGTGGAAGAGGGGAAGATGCGATTTGATTATCGATTGCGGGATGGAGTGGTGACAAAGAGTAATGCGATTGAGCTGATGCGAGTTGTTGGACTGGATGTTTGAAATTTGGAATGTGGGACAAGTGGGTGCCAAGTCGCACTGGAAGGCCGGTCCTCTGAAGAGGACGGCTGCAATGAAGAGGACGGCTGCGACGGCGATATGGCTACAACTGCCAGCTAAGTTATGGATTAGGGCAGGACGCGGGAGAGCAGGTGGAAGAGGCCGGCGCCGATTAGGGCTGCGCCTGGGATGGTGAGCACCCAGGCCCAGACGATGCGGCGAGTTACGCCCCAGCGGACGGCGGTCAGGCGGCGGGAAGCACCGACGCCGACGATTGCTCCGGTGATGGTGTGAGTGGTGCTGACGGGAATGCCGAAGACGGCGTTGGCTACGAGGGTTAGGCCGCCAGCGGTTTCTGCGGCGAAACCCCCGAAGGGTGTGAGTTTAGTGATGCGCTGGCCCATGGTCTTGATGATGCGCCAGCCGCCGGCCATGGTGCCGCCGGCCATGGCCAGATGGCAGCAGAGGATGACCCAGTAGGGAACGGCGAACGATTTGAGCAAGCCGCCGGCTACGAGAGCCGTAGTGATAATGCCCATACCTTTTTGCGAGTCGTTGGTGCCATGACCGAGGCTGAAGAGGGCGGCGGAGAACAATTGCAATCGGCGAAACCATCGATCGACTTTTTGTGGGCGCTGATGGCGAACGATCCAGCTGGTGATGATGGTGATCAGGATAGCGAGGGCCATGCCGACGATAGGGGAGAGGAAAATGAAAACTACTGGCTTGACCCAGCCGCCGAAGATCAGCGCTTTGAAGCCAGCGTGAGCTACGGCGGCTCCGCCGTAGCCGCCGACCAAGGCGTGGGACGAACTGGTGGGCAAGCCGAGGATCAGCGTGATGAGGTTCCAGGAAATGGCACCGAGCAAGCCGGAGAGCAGGACTTGCTGGTTGATGAGTTCGATGTGAATCATGCCCTTGCCGATGGTGCCGGCTACAGCGGTGCCGAAGATGAAGGCGGCGATGAAATTCCAGAAGGCGGCCCAGGCGACGGCCCGGAAAGGCGTGAGGACGCGGGTGGAGACTACGGTGGCGATGGAATTGGCGGCGTCGTGCCAGCCATTCGAGAACTCGAAGGCCAGGGTCAGGGCGACGACGCCGATGAGGAGATGGAAGCTATTCACGAGCGCGCGTCCCGAGGCCGGGATACGAAGAGAGATTTCTCTCTGCGCGGCCCGGCGGCCAAACACCGGCCGGAGGAAAAAGCCGGGCCGCTCCGCTGGAAATGACAGATCTTGCTAAGGCAAGAAAGGGCATAGGGATCAAAGGAGAGAAAGGGCATGAGGATCAGGCGTTCTTTAGGATGACGCCTTCGATTACGTTGGCTACGTCTTCACATTTGTCTACGGCGGTTTCAATGACTTCGAAGATTTCTTTCCACTTGATGATCTGAACGGGGTCGCGTTCCTCGTCAAAGAGTTGGGCGATGAGGGTGCGGCAGAGGCGATCGCTTTCGTTTTCGCAGCGATTGATTTCGATGCAGTATTTGAGGGCGTTTTGCGGCGTGGCGATGGCGTGGACGGCGGCGGAAACGCCGTCAGTGGCGGAGACGAGGACTTTGACGAGATCGACGGTGCCGTGGCGAATGGCGTCGACGCGGTAGAGGACGAAGCGGCTGGCGGCGGCGTCGATGAGATCGATGACGTCGTCGAGGCGGCTGGTGAGTTCGTGAATATCTTCGCGATCGAACGGGGTGATGAAAGTCTGGTTGAGCTTGGTGAAGATGGCGTGGGTGATCTCGTCGCCTTCGTGTTCGATGGCTTTGACGATTTGCACCTGCTCGGGAACGCCGGTGTAGTGCTCGAGCATTTGCAGGAGCGCGCGGGCACCGACCTGGATGTTGTCCGCTTGTTTGCCGAAGAGGACAAAAAAATCCTGTTCGCGCGGAAGTAAGCGCTGCAATAAACCAGGCATGGGTATGACTCCCCCCTGAGGAGCCTTGCTGAAGCGAAGGAAGTGTAGCCGACACCGGGAAATGGAGCAAGAAAACCGAAGCCACGCGCACGAACTCCCGTGGCTAATAGCGGGTCGGCTTGCGGGCCAGCCTCACCCGGCGCTAGTAGAAAAGCGATGCGGGCCAAGGACTTACTGTTTAGCTACGAATCGAGGAAGGGTGACAAGACCGTGTTTACGGTGGACGACGACGGGGCGTTAAACGGTCCGCAGGGCGGTTTTCTGGAACGACTGACGAAAAAGAAGTAGCCGCGGCAAGAACGTGGACTCTTCAAGCGGGAATGCGCCTGGTCCTGCGTGCGAATGCGTTTCGCTGTTATTTCAAGCCTGACTCGGTGCTGCGAGGTACTCGGTGTAGCCGGCTTCGACGGCTGCGATATTTTTGGAGCTGAAGCGCCAAAGCCACACGCCGAAGAGGGCAAGGGGTATGCCAGCGATGGCAAGAATGACGGTGAGCGTAAGCAAACCCCCGCCGACCATCAAGATGATGGAGAGAGTTTTCAGGTTTTTATTGGGAGCGAGGAGCTTTTGTTTTTGGGCGTGGAGGATGTCGGCATCGCGCGAGCCCGTCGCTTTCAACGTTCCGATGACGCTTTGTTTGTCGATTTTTGTGAAAGGGTTCCCACCGTCCGGCATTAGGCCCATGTGATGTTCCTCCTGTTGAGGTGCGACAGATCTGCGAGGCCGAAAAGCGATTGTTCGCCCTGGTTCCCCAGAGTCTCGAATCGGAAGTTGCGATGGAGCGTGGCGCGAGCATACGCCGCTTGCTTATTGCGCGCAAGCCCGGGTATTTCGCGCATAAGGTGAAAGGGGAATCGGCCGCTGAAAGGCAAGCGTCAGACTTGGCAATTATGTTGAGTATGGGCGGACGAGCGCCTTTGTTGGGAGGAAAGATGGGGAACGGTTGGAGTGAAGTTGGCATTCGAAAGAAAAACAAAAAAGGCGGCCCGAAAAACCAGGCCGCCTTTTTTGTTTGAAGAGCTTGCCGAGATGGGGCGCAGCAGTGCTGCGCCCCTACCGGGGATTGCGAGGCGCTGCGTTAGTACATGCCGCCCATGCCGCCAGCGCCAGGTGCTCCGGCTGCTGCGGCTTTGTGGCTGTCGTCTTCCTTGAGTTCGGCGACGAGGGCTTCCGTGGTCAGCATGAGGCCGGCGATGGAGGCTGCGTTTTGCAGGGCGAGGCGGGTGACCTTGGCTGGATCGATTACGCCCATCTTAACCATGTCTCCGTATTCGCCGGAATCCGCATTGAAGCCAAAGTTTTCGTCCTTGGATTCACGGATCTTGCCGATGACTACCGCGCCTTCAAAGCCGGCGTTGTGAGCGATCTGACGAGCAGGCTCTTCGAGAGCGCGCTTGACGATGCCCGCGCCGACAGCTTCGTCGTCGTGGAGCTTGAGCTTTTCGACAGCTACGAGGCAACGAAGAAGAGCGGTGCCGCCGCCAGCAACGATGCCTTCCTCAACTGCGGCTCGGGTAGCGTGCATGGCGTCTTCCACGCGCGCCTTCTTTTCCTTGAGCTCGGTTTCGGTAGCAGCGCCGACTTTGATGACTGCAACGCCGCCGACCAGCTTGGCGAGGCGTTCTTGCAGCTTCTCTTTGTCGTAGTCGCTAGTGGTGTTTTCGACTTGCGAGCGGATCTGTTTGACGCGACCTTCGATCTCACTGGGCTTGCCTGCGCCCTCGATGATCGTGGTGTTGTCTTTGTCGATGGTGACTTTCTTGGCGCGGCCGAGGTCCTCCAGCTTCACGTTCTCGAGCTTGATGCCGAGGTCTTCGGTAATGGCCTTGCCGCCGGTCAAAGTGGCGATGTCTTCAAGCATAGCCTTGCGGCGATCGCCAAAGCCCGGAGCCTTCACCGCAGAACACTGGAGCGTGCCGCGGAGCTTGTTCACAACAAGGGTGGCGAGGGCTTCGCCTTCGATGTCTTCCGCGACGATCAGGAGCGGCTTGCCCATTTTCGCGGTCTGCTCGAGCAGGGGCAGCAAGTCCTTCATGGAGCTGATTTTCTTTTCGTGGATGAGGATGCGGACGTCTTCGAGGACGCATTCCATGCGCTCGGGGTCAGTGATGAAGTAGGGGGAGAGGTAGCCGCGGTCAAACTGCATGCCTTCGACTACTTCGAGGGTGGTCTCCATCGTCTTGGATTCCTCGACGGTGATGACGCCATCCTTGCCGACCTTCTTCATGGCTTCGGC
>Ga0137403_10007866_pt1 | contig 11968 bp, 8 predicted proteins | sample CZOMad2_1_16fung_FD_122057 | JGI IMG/M metagenome (GOLD analysis project Ga0137403, IMG submission 122057) | Vadose zone soil fungal communities from Angelo Coast Range Reserve, California, USA - CZOMad2_1_16fungal (Hybrid Assembly) | ecosystem: Environmental > Terrestrial > Soil > Vadose zone...
CGATTGGATCATTCCCGGAAACGACGACGCGTTGCGCGCGATCCGTTTGTTCACCTCCAAGATTTCGGAGTCGGTGCTGGAAGGCCACACGGCGTACCAGCAATCGCAGGTCGCGGAGCAAAAGTCCGCGCAAGACCAAGCGATCGTGGATGGCGTCGAGTACGTCGATACCAGTAAATACGAGCAGTACGAAAAACAAGAAGGCGACTTCGTCGAAGGCGAAGTTCCCGTGGAAACCCCGGAAGCACCAGAGCCTGCGGAGACCCCGGAACATGCCACCGTTCCGCCGGACGCGGGATCACACTAAGCAGGCGGCGCTGGCAAGATTCAAAAGGCCCGGCGCTTTCGTTATGAAAATGCGCCGGGCCGTTTTGTAAGCAGCGCACGATAACGAACGAAATTCTTAGTTCGTGGAAAGATGAAGAGATGAGTACACCACCGCAAGCTGCACAAGTTCCAGCACACCTGGTGAAAGAACTGCGCGAACGCACCGGAGCGGGCTTCAGCGATTGCCGCGCCGCCCTGGTAGAATCGGGCGCCGACGTCGAGAAGGCCATCGATATCCTGCGCAAGAAAGGTCAGGCCGCGGCTGCGAAAAAAGCACAACGCCAGGCCAGCGAAGGACTCGTAGGCCACTATATCCACGCAGGTGGAAAAATCGGCGTGATCGTGGAAGTGAATTGCGAATCCGACTTCGTCGCACGCACCGAAGCGTTTCAGCAGTTGTGTCACGACATCGCCATGCACATTGCCGCCGTTGATCCGCGCTACATGCGCCGCGAGGAAGTCACCCGGGACATGCTGGCGAAAGAACGCGACATTTACCGCGAACAAGCGAAAGCTACCGGGAAACCGGAGGCTGTGATCGAGCGCATCGTTACCGGCAAAATGGAAAAGTTCTACGAGGAAAACTGCCTCTACGAACAGCACTACATCAAGGACGAGTCGGTGACCATCGGCGAAATGATCACTCAAGCGATCGCGAAACTCGGCGAGAACGTCGCGGTGCGGCGTTTCGTGCGCTTCAAGGTCGGCGAAGTTGCCGCAGGTCCCGAGGGGTTGGGCGGTTCCGGAGAAGCAAGCACGCCCGTCGCGGTTTAAAAGAACACATCGATTTATCGATCGAGGCGTCCCAAAATACGGGACGCCTTTTTTGCGTGTCAGTGCGGGCCGTGTAGTGGCCAGCCTTGAGACCGCTCTAAAGACCGCCCGCCTACAGACCTCGGAATCGTGCGCGGGGGCTGCGATTGTTTGTTACAATTTCGCGACGCCAATCGGGGGATTGGCAGTCCGTGGATTTTAGAACACTGATTCCGGAGACTCATGGCTGCGAAAAAGACTGCAAGCAAGCGTGCGACGAGCTCTATCGCGAAAAGAGTTCAGCCGAAATACAAGCGTATTGTCCTGAAACTTTCCGGCGAGTCGCTGCAAGGCCCCCAAGGATTCGGAATCCACGGCGAGACGGTGCAAGCGATCGCCCGGGAATTGAAAGACGTACACGCACTTGGTGTAGAAATCGCCGTGATGGTTGGCGGCGGAAATATTTTTCGCGGCGGCCGTCAGAAGGGCTTTGAGATCGAGCGAGCTACCGGCGACTACATGGGCATGCTGGCTACGATGATCAATGCGTTGGCGCTGCAAGACGCACTGGAAAAGGAAGGCGTGCACACCCGAGTGCAGAGCGCGATCGAAATGCATCAGGTCGCGGAACCTTTCATCCGGCGGCGCGCTTACCGCCACCTGGAGAAGGGGCGCGTGGTGATTTTCGGAGCGGGCACGGGCAATCCCTATTTTTCAACGGACACCGCCGCGGCGTTGCGCGCGATGGAAATCAAGGCGGACGTAATCTTGAAAGCCACCCGCGTCGACGGCATCTACGATGCCGATCCGGAACGCGTTTCTGATGCGAAGTTTTTCGCACAGATCACCTATCGCGATGTGTTGCACCAGAATCTGAAGGTGATGGACGCCACGGCCATTTCGTTGTGCATGGACAACGGCATGCCCATCGTAGTGTTCAATATGAACCAGCATGGGAACATCAAGCGGGTGGTGCTTGGCGAACGGGTAGGCTCGACCGTAAGTCCCGCATAGAAACGGCTTAGGATTAGGATTCGAGACTCAAGCCCTGAAAATTAAGATCGGATCGAGGCAAACGCATGAACTTTGCGACGACGAAAGAAGCAATCGCGGCTGGCAAGACGCGCATGGAAAAGGCGGTTGACGATTTCCGCAAGGAAATCGCGACGCTCCGCACGGGCCGCGCGAACGCTACCTTGCTGGACGGCATTCGCGTGGACTATCACGGGACGCCGATGCCGGTGAATCAGCTGGGTACAATGACAACGCCGGATGCGACCATGATCGTGATTGCACCCTGGGATCCCAGCGTTGTGGCACTGATCGACAAAGCGATTCGCACGTCAGACCTGGGATTGAATCCGACCAACGACGGCAAAGTTGTGCGCGTGCCGATTCCGCCGCTGACTGAAGAGCGCCGCAAAGACATGGTGAAGCATCTCCATAAGGTGCTGGAAAATCACCGGACGGCGGTGCGCAACGTGCGGCGTGACATCAAGGAAGGTATCGACAAACTGGAGAAGGACAAGAAAATCAGCCAGGATGAGCAGAAGCGCTCGCTCGATGAATTGGAAAAAGTGTCGCACGCATAGACTAAGAAGATAGAAGAACTGAGCGCAGGGAAAGAAAAAGAGGTTATGGGGATGTAAGGGTCTCTGAGTCTTTCCCGTGGCCTGCGCTCGAACAAACGCTTCTTCTTACTGAGTTTCTTAGTCAGAGTTCCGATTTCTCTTCCGTTTTGATGTAACGTTCTTTTTCTCCATAACTGCAGCTTGACTTCGTGAAGGGTGCTTGTTCGCGTGGCGGGCGTGGGTTTGCCGGCTCCAAACTTTGCTTGTGGCACGAATCTTGCCGGGCTGGGGCACAGCAGTGCTGCCCTACAAGGGAGCCGGCCAGCCTGGCCGATTAGGGTTTAGGCTGAGGCGATGGCTTCCGTATTGCGGGATTTGGAGCGGAGGGGTGCTGGGCCGGGGTGTCGGAGCGAGTTAGGGTGAAGTGCTGGGATTGGTCGGTTTGGATGGCGTGGAGGAAGGCGGCGTAGTCGGTGGTGCGGTCGGCGGGGACTTGGCGGTGGAGGAAATTGATGTGGCGGGAGGCGGCGATTATTCCGTTTTGCGTGTTGTAGCGGGAGGCGAACGTAGCGTAATCGCGGTCGACTACCGTGCCTGTTGGGACTTCGACGGTCGTGCCTAAAGGGAGACGGAGGGTGACGCGGGTGTCTACGTCGAGCGGGGTGCCCAGGTCGATGGGCGTGGGGCTGGCGCCCGATTCGGGTTTGGACGGTAGTTCTGGAACGCCGAGCTGCGGTAGCAAGGCTGGGATGCGGACTGGTTTCTTTGACCAGTCGACAAATTTGGGTTGGGAGATTTCGTATTCGACGGTGAAGGGCTGTCTGGTGGCGTAGGGATCGGAGGCGCTGGCGGAGATGATCTTCCCGCGGAAACCGTCGGAGAGAGCGAGAAGTTGCGCGACCTCTTTCCATTTATCGCGTGGGGATTGGTGAAAAGCGGCGCGAAGCAATAGCTCGTTGTCGCCGCGCATGGAGTATCTGACCTTCGCGGAGAGCGTGCCGTCGTCGGCTATCGTGGCGTCTACGCGGACGCGCTGCGACGATGGAAAGGGAATGCTGTTGGGCACGTCCTCAAATAGGTTGATGTCGCTTACGGGTTTGAGCAGAAGCGCAGGTTTGCCGCGAATACTCGAAGCAATCATTCCAAAAGGAGCAACGTCCACAGAAGGATCTAGCCAAAACGTGCGGGGCCCCGCTCGAGCGACAAGGAGCACGCTCGTAAAGATCGTGGGGACGGCCGGTCCCTGTTCCGAGCGGAGACCCGGCACGACCAAAGAGGTGTTTGTCCCTAGAGCGACGGACGCCGCCAAGGCCGACAACAGCCCGCACTTTTCCTCTGCGATGGCATATCCCGAAGACAGAATCACCGCCGGCGGGCGCAAACGGAAACCTGTCACGCCGATGGGAAGAGCGATCGTCGTGATTTTTTGCGATACGAAATCGTAGAGAGCGCGGAGCTTGTCGTCGGGCCCTGGCACGCTGCGCGTTAATTCAGCGGCCTTCGCCTTGACCTCTGGAGCGGACATCCCGCCGCCGCTGCCGAACGGTACCTCAAGGGCTCGCAACAGCTCTAACCAATCCGCAAAGGTGCTCAGGACGATGTCCGAATCGATGAAAGACCGGGGTAGCTCCGCGACGGGCTTAGTGGGGGGCTCAGTTGTTGGTTTGTCCGCTCCAGGCTCGTGATCAGCCGCGGGCCTTTCCCACCGATACACAATGCGAGCATCGTTGCCTTCGCCAGATCGTTGTGTGTCAAAGGTCAGGGCCGCCTGGGACGTCCACGGCGTGACGCTTCTGGGGCCGGGAAGATCGATCTGGAAGATTTCATGGGTTACGACCGCTTGGTTCGCGAAATCGTGCGACAGGTAGAAATTCGGCGAAAAGGGGGCATGGGCGGTCGAAGTGACCACGCGGTATTCAAGGATGTCGGCGGGTTCGAGGCCCAGGATGCGGACGGATTTTACGCGGATTTCCTGGTAGGCGGGGGCGCCGGTTACCGCGGGGTTCGGTTGGTCGGTGATGGCGCTGGGGAGGATCTCGGCGGTGCCGCCGCTTTTGTGGGTGATGTGGACTTGGGGGATTTCGATTTGCTCGTACGAGCGATTGAAATTGAAATTTAGGCGGGAGAATTGGCGGACGCCTAGTTCGCTGTTGATGCGGACGCGCGTGTGGACTTCTTTACGGGAGTCGCCGTTGGATTCGAAGCGGACGTAGGTTTCGAGCAACTCAATTTGGGCGGGGGTTTCTGGGGTGGCGGCTTTTTCTGGAGATGGAGCGGCAGTTGGCGCGGGTTGCTGGGCACCCGCGGGCAGGTAGCAGAGACCAATGGCAAGTAATAGCCGCAGCGACTTGAGAGGAATTGACGAAGGAGTCACGACTTCAGTCTAAAGTTGGTGGGGATAGGGGTAAAGGCTGGGTTCGGGGTGGGTTGCGAGGGTTGCACGTAGGGGCAGCGAAGGAAAGAAAGAAAAACTTTACGCAGAGGGTATCGAGGTAGGAGCGCAGAGTGTACGGAGTTAGAGTAAGGGAACACCGCTCAGCTTAGCGAAACCGATTGGCTGTCCGTACGTCTCAGGGGATGATGGGTGTGCGTGTTGGATCGCGCGACTAGGAGATTGCGGATGACGAAGTTCTGGATGGTGGCGGTGGCGGGGATGTTGGTTGGGCCCGGCGTGATGCGGGCGAAGGAACATACTGCGAAGGGTCCCGCCGAGGATGGGACCTTGCCTGCGCTCGTGAAGATTGCCGGCGAGGGGGAGATGAATTCGCATGCGTTTGAGTTTTTGACCGAGTTGAGCGACGACATTGGGGCACGCGTTACGGGTACGCCGGCGGAGCGAAAAGCTGAGGATTGGGGCGTCGCGAAGATGCAGGCGATCGGGTTGACCAACGTGCACAAGGAGAAGTACACAATTTGGAAGGGTTGGACGCGGGGAACTGCCGACGCGGAATTGCTGACGCCGGTGCGGCACAAGTTGCATGTGGATGCAATGGGTTGGACGGGTTCGACTCCGGCGGGCGGCGTCGAAGCGGATATTGTGCCGGTGAATCTGTTTGATTTGGACAATGAGATCAAGAACGTGGCGCGCTTGAAGGGCAAAGTGGCGATGGTGGTTACGAAGGGGAAACCCAATGGCGAAGGGCTGCAATTATTTATTCATCTTGGCGATTTGATGCGGGCGGCGGGGTCGGCGGGGGCGGTCGGGTTCATCGGTGGGCAGGGAGGCGGGAAAGCTTCGGGGATGAATTTGACGCACACGGGAATTTTGGGATTTGACGCGGACTTTGCGATTCCGATCGTGTCACTGACGGCGGAGGATCAGGGGCAATTGGAACGGTATCTGGCTCGCGGCATTACGCCCCATGTGCGATTCAACATTCAGAATACATTTACCAATGGGCCGGTGGAGACGGCGAACGTGGTCGGCGAGATTCGCGGGACCGAATACCCGGAACAGATTTTGGTGGTGGGCGGACATCTGGATTCGTGGGACTTGGCTCAGGGAACTACCGACAACGGTTCGGGAACGGCCACCACTTTGGGCGCGGCGGATGCCATCATGCGTTCCGGGGAACGGCCGCGGCGGACCATTCGATTTGTGTTGTTTACCGGCGAAGAGCAAGGGTTGGATGGGTCGAGTGCTTATGTGAAACAGCATCAAGCGGAAATGGCCAATCACTTGGGCGATTTGATTTTGGACGCGGGGCAAGGGGCGGTGAAGGGATTTCAATTGGGCGGGCGGAGCGATTTAGTTGCGGATTTCCAGCCTTTTGCGAATTCTTTGGCGAACATGGGGCCGTTCACGGTGGACGACAAGATCGAATCGGGGACCGATACCCTGCCGTTTTCGATCGCCGGGTTGCCGGGGATCAATATGGACCAGGACACGACCGAGTATAAGTTCACGCATCATTCGGCGGCGGACGCATTGGAAGCGCAAAAGCCGGATGTGCTGACGAAAAACTCTACCTTGATGGCGCTGGCTGCGTTTTGGATTGCGGACCGGCCGGAACGGTTTGCGACGCAGTGGCCTGCCAAGCGGACCGCGAAAATGCTGCGGGAGAAGCATGAGTATGAGGAATTGAAGGCGTTCAATTTGTGGCCCTATGGGGACTTGGGGACCGAGAAGGACGACTCGCCGCAGAATTAGCGACGTTAGGGAGATTTTCTTGGTCGAGGGGCGATCCCGTGGGGATCGCCCCTTTTTTTACTGACGGGTGGGAAAAACCACATGCGGATTCCCCAAGGAAGCTATTTTTCGGCTTCGCGCGTCTATCGAAAACAACGAGCGATACCGAGGTGGCTTCATGACAGGAAAGCCGATTTGGGTAGTTGCGATTTGGGCCTGCGTTTTCACGGCCATGGGTGCGGCGCGAGCCGAAGCGGGACCGAAATCGTACGATTTGTTGCCGATCGAAGGAGCCGGGCCTCATTTATTTGCTGAAGGTGTGATCTCCACGCCTGGCGATGAGGCGGGCGGCGTTTTTAGCATGGATGGGAGCGAGTTTTATTTTACGAAGCTGAATCCGGCCACTTCGGGCTCGCGGCTGGGGTTGCTATGCGTTTCGCAGTGGCGCGATGGCAAATGGGGTGAACCGGAGCTGTTGCCGTTTTCAGGCACGTATCTGGATTTTCTACCGCGGCTTTCGCCGGACGGCAAGGCGATGTACTTCGGGTCGACGCGGCCGCTGCCGGACTCCAAGGTGCGGGCGTTGCGGATTTGGAAGGTGGAGAAAACCGAGCACGGGTGGGGCGAGCCGGCGGTGTTGCCGGCTCCAGTCAACGGACCGGAGGGTCACGGGAATTGGGGAGCTTCAGTTACGCGGGACGGTACGATCTATTTTGCTTCGGACCGTGACCCGGCCGGCCATTTGCAGATTTACCGGGCGGCCATGACCGCTGGCACATACGATAAGCCTGAAAAACTGGGGCCGGAAATTAATTCGGAATTCAACGACTACGAACCGTTTGTGAATGGCGAGGAATCGCTTTTATTCTTCGTTTCCGCGGGTGTCGGTGTTCCGCCGTTTCCGCATCGTGCCAACACGTTAACGGGTGGCGGGTTTCCCTACCCGCGCGGCGATATTTATTTTAGCCGGCGTGTGAAGGGAAGATGGACGCGCGCGCAGCATTTGGAGCACGGCGTTAACACCGTGGCGGATGAGGGTGCACCGTCGCTCACGCCGGATGGGAAGCACCTGATTTTCGGGAGCGAGCGTAGCCCGTTTCTGATTCCGATGCCGAAGCGAATCGATATGGCGGAATTCGATCGGCTGGTTCATTCGACGCTGAATGGCCACGGGAATATTTACACGATATCCATTCACGCGCTGGGACTCGGGGAGAGCGATCGAGGGCAGCGATGAAGCCGCGCGGTTGGGTGGTAGTGGCGGTCGTGATCTTGGGGAGTTGCGGTTTAGCGAAGGCGTGGTCGAGGACGTTTCCACAAAGTCAGTCGGAGGTAAGTCCACCTGCTGATGAAGTTCCGTCGCCGGAGGTCATTGGCGAGGGAATTATTTCGACCGACGAGGACGAGTTGGGCGGGGGCGTGATGCCGGACGGGCAAACTTTTGATCTTCGAGAAGTCGGCGGCGCCGCACTATTTGTACATCATGTGCGAATCGCATCTGGTGAATGGCGTTTGGAGCAAGCCGGAAATTTTGCCGTTCTCCGGGCAATATCGCGATACCGATCCGGTGATCGCGCCAGATGGCGAGTCAATTTTGTTTGCGTCGGATCGGCCGGTGGGTGGGAAGGATTTGCATCGGTGGTCGATTTGGCGGGCGCGGCGGATGAAGAAAGGGAACATCGCCGGCAAAGAGGGTGGTGGTGAAATCGTCTGGAGTGAGCCGGAACTTATACCTGGTGCGGTGAATAGCGAAGGCAGCCAGGTGTTTGCATCGATTGCCGCCAATGGAAATATCTATTTTGCGAGTTCGCGGAAGACCGGGAATTACGATGTCTTCTGCGCGAAGCTGGTGGATGGGGAATATAAGAGCGTGGAGGAACTGGGGCCGCTCAATGGGCCAGGAATCGATACGTTTGAGGCGGTGATTGCGCCGGACGAGAGTCATTTACTGTTGGGGAGTTTCGGGCGCGAGGGCGGTTATGGCAGCTCGGATATCTTCGTAAGTTATAGAAAGGGCCAGGGTTGGGGGAAGCCAATCAACCTCGGGCCGCAGATAAATGGAAAAGCCAGGGATTACAGTCCGCGGATTTCCGCGGATGGTGAGTGGTTATATTTCACAAGTGAAAAGGGATTCTTGGACGACAAGCGCGAGCAACCCTTTACTTATCAGGAGGTTAACTCGAAGCTGAATGGTGTCAACAACGGGCTAGGCAACCTCTACCGCGTGCCGCTAGATCCCGTGCTACGTGCAGTGCGAAAGAAACAACTTGATGTACAATAACTTCTCGACGTATCGCAGCTGATGAAGTTTGGGAGCATGGTTGAGGCCGAAGGCCTTGCGTTTTCAAAATTTTCCACTGCTTGTGTCGAAAGTGATTTGACAGGGCACGTTGTTATCCATATACTTCATTGTTTGTCAGGGGTAGTTTGTCGTTGTATGTGGGGGACCGTGTAGTTTGCGGTTCGGGTAGTTGGAAGGAATATCTTCGATTCCGGAACAATGTAAGACGGATCGAAGAGCGGCCGGAATGGGGCTCCCGCCCCGCAAAGCCGAGTGAGCGTCTCCGAGTCGAAGCCAGAAGACGAGTTCTACCTTCTGGAGTGCGTACGGAGTTTCTTGCTTGTTGTCTCCGGATTCGCAGTAGACCTTTCAGCACTGCTGTGCGCTCTCGCGCAATTTGTTTGCGCGCCTGCGAGAGCCACGCACTTCCACGCGTTCGTTCGTCGGATGCGTTGAAGGGCAAAATTCTTGCGCGTGAATGAGGGAAGAACTGTGCCGACGTTTTCGCAGCTAGTACGCATGGGACGTGAGAAGGTCATCGTTAAAACGAAATCGCCGGCGCTTGCGGGCTGCCCGGAGAAACGCGGCGTGTGCATTCGCGTGTACACGCAGACGCCGAAGAAACCGAACTCGGCGTTGCGGAAAGTGGCGCGCGTGCGGTTGACGAATTCCATTGAAGTTACGACGTATATTCCTGGCGTTGGGCATAACTTGCAGGAGCATTCGATCGTTTTGGTCCGCGGCGGTCGTGTGAAGGATTTGCCGGGCGTGCGGTACCACATTGTGCGCGGGACGTTGGACGCGGCTGGCGTGGAGAATCGCAAGCAGGGGCGCTCCAAATACGGAGCGAAAAGGCCAAAGGCAGCGCAAGCCAAGTAATCGAGATTTGAGTTTGAAGTTGGAAGAACGGAAAAAGAAAGAGCGTTTAGGAGCGATAACGAGCAATGCCACGCAAAGGACTTGTTTTTCGGCGGCCACAGGCGACGGACCCGGTCTATGCCAGCGATATCGTCGAGAAATTTATCTGCTCGATGATGTATGAGGGCAAGAAGTCTACGGCGCAGCGCGTGTTTTATGGCGCTATGGACCAGGTGGCGAAGAAGACGAACGACGAGCCGCTGAAGGTCTTCAAGAAGGCCATTGAAAACGTTAAGCCCTTGCTGGAAGTGAAGACACGGCGGGTGGGCGGGGCGAACTATCAGGTGCCGGTGGAAGTAAATCCATTCCGGCGGCAGTCGCTCGCGATTCGCTGGCTTTTGCAGTATTCGCGGGAACGGGCTGGCAAGACCATGATCGACAAGCTTGCGGATGAGTTGATTGATGCGTCGAATGCGCGGGGCGGCGCCATGAAGAAGAAGGAAGACGTACACCGGATGGCGGAGGCCAACAAGGCATTTGCGCATTACCGGTGGTAGAGGCCGGTGGACAGACACCGGTAATAAGAACGGAAAAAGATTGTGACTGAAGCTGTAGCAAATCGCGCGGGGGAAAAGAAAGCTTTTCACGGAACTATGGGCCGAGTATTCAAACTGGAAGATACCCGCAATATCGGGATCATGGCGCACATCGACGCCGGTAAGACCACGTCGACGGAGCGGATCCTGTTCTATACGGGGGTGACCTACAAGATCGGTTCGGTGGATGAAGGCACGGCCACCATGGACTGGATGGAGCAGGAGCGCGAGCGCGGGATCACGATTACGAGCGCGGCGACTACGGCTTCGTGGGACCGCTTCGATAAGAAATACCGCGTCAATATTATTGATACGCCGGGCCACGTGGACTTTACCGTGGAAGTGGAACGCTCGCTACGCGTACTCGATGGCGCGGTTTGTGTGTTCGATTCCGTGGCGGGCGTGCAGCCGCAATCGGAAACGGTATGGCGCCAGGCCGACAAATATCGCGTACCGCGCATTTGCTTTGTGAACAAGATGGACCGCATGGGCGCGGATTTCGATCACGTGATTCGTACCATTCGGCAACGCCTGGGTGCGCATCCCGTTCCGCTGCAGTTTCCGTTGGGGCGCGAAGACAATTTCATCGGCATCATTGATTTCATCGAGCAGAAAGTGATCGTGTGGCTCGAGGAAACTTTGGGCGCGAAGTTTGAGATTTTCGAAGTCGAGAAGTTGTGGGACAAGGCGTTCGTGGATTCGCGGCCGGACGTGGCTGCGGCGCTGAAGGGTTCCGCGATCGACAAGGCTTTCTACGACGAGCATCGCGGAAAGATGGTCGATTACATCGCCGAGCACGACGATGAAGTGATCGACAAATATTTGACCGAAGGCACGCTGACGGTCGAAGAGATGCGCAAATCGGTGCGGAAATCGACATTGGCGCTGAAAATTGTGCCGGTGCTGGCGGGTTCAGCGTTCAAGAACAAGGGCATTCAGCCACTGCTCGACGCGGTGGTGGACTATCTGCCCTCGCCGATCGATGTGTTGCCGGTGGAAGGAACGGATCCGGAGACCGACGAAACGGTGCTGCGGCGTCCGGCGGACGACCAGCCGTTTTCGGCTTTGGCTTTTAAAATTATGTCCGACCCGTTTGTCGGGCACGTGACCTACATCCGCGTGTATTCCGGCGTCTTAAAGTCGGGCAGCTACGTTTTGAATTCCGGTAAAGGCACGCGCGAACGCATCAGCCGCTTGTTGCAGATGCACGCCAACAAGCGCGAAGAGATTGAAGAGATTTATGCCGGCGATATCTGCGCGTGCGTCGGTCTTAAGAGTGTCAACACCGGCGACACGCTGTGCGACGAACAGAAGCAGATCATTCTGGAGTCGATCGATTTCCCGGCGCCTGTTATTTCCGTCGCCATCGAGCCGAAGACCAAAGCCGACCAGGACAAGCTGGGCGTAGCTATGCAGCGGCTAGCGCAGGAAGACCCGACGTTCCGCGTTTCGA
>Ga0137403_10007867_pt1 | contig 11968 bp, 9 predicted proteins | sample CZOMad2_1_16fung_FD_122057 | JGI IMG/M metagenome (GOLD analysis project Ga0137403, IMG submission 122057) | Vadose zone soil fungal communities from Angelo Coast Range Reserve, California, USA - CZOMad2_1_16fungal (Hybrid Assembly) | ecosystem: Environmental > Terrestrial > Soil > Vadose zone...
CAAGCCCTTCTCGCTGAAATCACGCGCCCGCGTCACTCTTACTCGCAAGGGGCAAACCGTAAAGGGTCTCGCGGTGGTTCGCATCGTCAAGCCACGCATCGGCATGGGCATCGAATTCATCGACATCGAATCCGCCGGCCACGACATGCTCTCCAAATGGATCGAGCAAATGCGCGAGCGATAGCGGCGCAAACGGATTCGCTCCATAGTTAAGCCAACTTCAAATTTTGACGAAACGCTTCGTTAATCTCGCCTGCTCAGCTTGCTTTGGCGGCGCCACTCCGATGCTGGACCACACCATGCGATGAAAAAGCTCGTCCATCTGCGCCGCGGACATCTCTCGGCCGCTCTGAATCCACCACGACAGTAAAGAGAAGAGCGCCCCTGCGAACGCCCGCGCTAGCGCAGCCGGGCGCGGCGGCGCCATCGCCGGCACCCCGGGCAGTTCCGCCAAACGTTGTTCGATTCCGCGGGCAAAATACTCCTCTCCCATTTCCCACAAATCTTGAATCTTCCCGGAGGCTACCAGCGCGTCATGAAACTGGCGCTGCTCCGCGACGTGCGCGAAAAATTCACAGACCGGTGCCACGCGATTGGATTTGTCGCCGTGTTTTGAAAGCGCACTCGACATCGCCTCGAAGAACTCCGCCGCATCGCTCAGAAAAAGATCATTCTTACCTTCGTAATGCTCATAAAACGTCGAACGTGACACTCCCGCGCGATCCAAGACGTGCTGCACCGTGATCGACTCGAATGGTTTTTCTTGCATCAACGCCACTAACGCGTCGCCCAGTACGTCTCGCGTGCGCACCACCCGGCGATCGGTTTTGCCGATATACTCCCCCGCGTTTCCGGACAGCGGCGCCCTCTTTGTACGCTTTCTCGCCATTTTCGTCGCCGGCATATTGACGCCTCCATCCCGCGCCTCTAAAGTGCGCCGCATGACCGACAATCGCAAGTCCGGCCTGGCTCTCATCGCCGGATCGCTAGGCATGATTGTAACTATGGCCGTGCACCCGCACGGCGCAGTTGCCGCTGCGCAAGTGGAATCCATGGCGCGCAATCTCACCATTGTGCATTCGCTGGCGTTAGCTAGCTTGATGGTGCTCTTTCTCGGAGCATTAGGGCTGTCGCAGCGGCTCAAGAGCGCAGACCGATTCGACAAAATCGGCCTCGTGCTATTCGCTTTCGCAAGCATTGCCGTGATGAACGCCGCAGTAATGGACGGCTTAGTCGCCCCCAATGTCATGCGCCGCATCGTCGAAGCCAGTGCCAGCGCAGGCGTCGGCACCGGAGAAAGCTGGCGCGTCGCCTTTCGCTACAATTTTGAAGTCAATCAGGGATTCGCGCGGCTCTACGCGATAACTTCCTCCATTGCGATAATTTTTTGGTCGCTCTCTATCTGGCGAAATCGCACACTCGCTCGCGGTTTAGCAATTTATGGTTGCGTGATTGGAGTCGCTTCGGTGATCGCCGTTACCGCTGGATTAGGTATGGACGTTCACGGCTTCGGAGCAGTGGTGCTCGGTCAGGCGATTTGGTTCGTTACCGCGGGAGTGTTGTTACGGCGCGAGGCGGAGAAATCATATGCGCAGTCGCGCTCCGAGCTTCCTCAGCCGCTATGAGTCTTGCCGTCGCACGATCCATCGCTGGGCCTCGCCGCCCCAGCTTCCGGCTTAAACTCGCGCCACGCCTGCACCCAATGCTTAACTGCTTCCATCCCGGCAACCGGGCCGCTCCATCCACAGTGGCAGTGAGGATTAAAAAAGTGTGCGTCTGCTTCTTCCAGGTTTTTTTTGCTGCTCGCGCAAGCCGACGCCAGCGGACGTTCGCATTCCGGACAAGCAAACAGCAGCACGTGTGCAAAATGCTCTTTAATATCTGGCAAGCGTCCCTCGGTTCCGAGGGTCTGGGGGAATATTAAGGTTACTACCAAACGGGACGTAAGCACAAAAGCGTTACCGATCCCCTTATGCCCCTAATGGCGCTCTCTGCGAACTTTGGTTAAGACGTAATCTTGGACTCCGCTAGGATGATCAGCGAAACAGTAATCCGCTAAACGCCACCAAATTCCGCCGCCAAACCATCCACGTATGCGCCCCCGGCGTCTCCACGTCCACCTTGTGAACGCCTTTCGCGTCCAGCCACGAGCGCAGCTTGCGATTCAACTCAATCAACCGGTCATCGACCCCGCACGCAATCCACAATACTTTCAATTGGCTGTTTGCCTTCGCATCCAGCTTTGGAAAATCTTTGTCGAATTCCTCCGGAATACCACCCGAGCTAAACGCGCCAACCCACGCAAATTTGTCCAGGTTATTCAATCCGGTCAGCAGCGACTCACTGCCGCCCATCGAAAGCCCGGCAATGGCTCGCGAGTTCTGGTCCTTTTTCACCAGGTAAGCCGATTCCACCCTCGGCAGCACTTCGCCAAGCAAAGCCTCGCTGAACTTTGCAAAGTTGCGGTCCCGCAGCTCCGTGTTTCGAAACGCGCCAAAACCGCCACGCAAAATTTCCGGAGCGCCATAGCCCAACGTCATCACCACCAGCATCGGCTTGGTTTTTCCCTGCGCGATCAGGTTATCCAGAATTACATTCGCCCGTCCCACCGCGGTCCAGCCGCTAGCGTCATCGCTGAACCCATGCAACAAATACAACACCGGATACGTTTGCTTCCCGCGCCCGTCGTAGCCCGGCGGGGTATACACATAAAAATCGCGCTGGTCTCCAACCACAGTCGACTTATAAAAGTGATGATGTACCTCGCCATGTGGCACGTCTCCGACTTCCCAAGGAAGCGATGCCTCTGGCACATGCACCTGGCTCGTAGTATTCAGCAAATTCGGTTTCATCAAGGGATTGGAAGGATCAATCAGGTGCACGCCATCCGCGACAAACGAATATCCGTAAAAATCCGGCGTCAGCGGCTCTGACGTCACGCTCCAAACGCCCTGCTCGTCTTTCTGCATCGTCAAATCTTTTGACGCGCCCTCCAGCGATAGCGCGACCTCTTTCACATTAGGCGCGCGAAACCGAAACGTAACGCGATTGTCCGACAGCACTTCCGGCGAAATCACCGGCGCTGGTGCCGTCTGCGCAAAAGCAGCCGAATCAAATCCAAAAACGTACAATAACGGCAGTAATGAGAGTGTGCTTCTCATAGCGCTCCTTTAAGCCGCAAAATAGTAACAGACGCGCACGATGATTTGTCCTTTTTGGAGTGCGGCGGTCTTGCCGCCGCTTTAACGGTCGAAGCCTCGGCAGCGTCCGAGCGTTAGACTCAATCGCAACTTCGAGGGTTCGTAGAGACAGCTATTAACGCGTGACTGGCAATGACCAAAGAACCCGAAAAATCCGAACCCGAAAAATCCGACTTAGACGAAGCGCTTCTCTCCGTCTGGCGCCAAGCCTTACTCGAGCACAAAAAGCGCGTCACGCTGGCCGACGATTCCTACCCAGTGCAACACACGTCCAAGCACAAGCTAGCCCAAATCGATTTCGACGTCGCCGGCCAGCGCATTCGCGGCCTCGAGCAAAATCCTGCAACCGCCTCCCGCTGGGCCGCACTCGCCCGCAAAGGCGCCAAGGTCATGCAATTCCTAATCGCCGGCCGCTACATCGCCGCCATAAGCGACGGCAAAGTCACGCATTTCGGCCACAAGTAGATTGCCCGACTCGGTGTTCCCGTGGCTTGCTTTTGACGTGCCTCGCGAGTAGCATGCAACACCATTGGAGCGTGCAGCACGACCTGCTGCCAGTTCCTCGCAGTATTCACTGGTAGCGAGAGACCTTCCCGAAGCTCGCATCTCTGTAGTTCCTTTTCGGTTTGTATCTTGCGGAGCCCCAGCTCCGGAGGAAATATGACGCGCCTCCGCCCTGCTGCCCTTGTCTGCGCCGTGGCATTGGCCTTTTCGCCGACGCTCCGCGCCTCCTCGGTCCTGTTGCGCACTGCGTCCAAAGCCCCTCCCGAATTACTCTCCGTACTGACCTACGCAGGAAAATCGGAACCCCTGATTAGCGCGGTCCAACCTTCCGCGCCCCTGACCGTGGTCGTCCTCCTGGACACCCTCAGCCCCACGCAATTTGCGACAATCGAGAAAGATCTCCTGGCCATGCATGCCGCCCTGCGCAAACATCCGCTGCGCATCGCCCTGCTACAAAATGGATCGCTCGGAATGGCCGGGCCCTTCATAAGCCGCGCCCGCTTGAAAGCTGCCCTCGATGATGCCGCGCAAGCAGCAATCGATCCGCCGGCGGTACTTCCCTTAGCGATCGTGGATACATTGTGCGCCGCTGCATCACAACTCGGCGCCGACTGGTCGCACACTCTCCTCGTCGGCGAGTTGCCCGCGATGGATCCACTAACGACGGAATACGCCGCCGCCCTTTTGTCGCGTGCCTTTGAGACCCAGCATATCCAAACCAGTTGGTATGCGCTTTCCGGCGGAAACGATGCATGGCTCCCCGCCCTACGCGCCACCGGCGGCGGCATCATACGCGGCGATTTGCGCGACTATGCCGCCTCGCTCGACACCGCAGGACAATTTTTGTTCCAAATCGATTGGGCGCCGGCCTCACCCTCCGCCGGTTTCATTGTTTCCCACGCGACTCTCGCCGACGCCCAGGGCCAAGTGCTCCTGGAGTCGCCCGAGCTGGCCGGCTCGGCAAACGTCGCCCTGCCCACCCTCCTCAATTATTCCGCGATGCAAGCGAAAGTAGTGGAAATTGCCGCGCTCTTAAGCCAGCCGTCCGCGCCAGAGAGTGACGCGCGCATCCGCGAAGACTTGCGCGCCGCCCTCGAAATCAATCCGCGCGATCCCCTGGCGCTCGCTACCGCCGCTTCCTTCTACGAGAAATGGCGCGACTTCTCAACCGCCGCGTCGCACCGTGCCGCACTAGTTGAAATTCGTCCTCAAGATGGAGCACCGCTCGCTGCTCTCGCGCACGTTTTGCTCCTCGCCGGCGACTTGGACAAGTCGGAAGCAGCCCTAAATCGCGCCGCGGCCATCAGCCCCAGCACACCGCAGATCGCCGAGGATTTCGCGCGCATTCACGTGGCCCACAAGGACGACAAGGGCGCCCTGCCCTATCTTGAACTCGCGCTGCGCGCCGACGTCAAGCGCCAGGATCTCTGGTTTCTGCAAGCCCAAGCGGGCGAGCGCCTCGGTGATGCCCCTCTGGCCATTCACTCATTCGAGCAAGGCCTCGCTCTCGGCGGCGTACACATTTCAGAGACAACCTTGCTGATCCGTCTCGATGTAGCCGCCAAACAAACTGGCAAGGCCCGCGAACTCGCCCGCCGCGTCATCGCCGAACTGCCGCCCGACCCCATCGTTCGCGCGGAATTCGCGGAAACTTTGGATACCTTGCAGCAACCGGCTGAGGCTCTGGCCGCATGGAAGCGCGTGCTCGAAATAAAATCGGACGCCCCTCGCGCCCACTACCGTATGGCCCGCCTGGCATTCGAATCAGGTGACTCCCGCGCAGCGGAAGAGGCCGCCAACGCCGGCTTGGCAGTGGCACCAAAATATCCTTCGCTCTATATCGTGAAAGCCGACGCCCTAGCCAAGCAGCACCGCATGTACGAGGCCAGGCAAGCGCTGACGCAAGGAGCCGAAGCCGCTCCGGACGCTCAGTTGCTGGCCCGTTGGGCCGAAACCGAGGACACCTACGGATCTCCCGCCGCCAACGCGTACGCCCGCCTGGCGGAAGCAGGCCCTGGTTCCGGTACCGATCGGCAGCACGCGTTGGAACGCGGCTTCACCGTTGCCCTCCGCGAGCAGGATTCGAAACAAGCGCAATCATTCGCCGCGCTCTTGCAAGCCGTGGGAAATTCGCAGGCCCGCGCCCTCCTCGGCGCCGAACAGCGTTCCGACAACGGCGCGCTGATACCCGGCGGCCTGGAAGCTCTCGCATTTGCGGCCCATGTGGCAGAGCGCGTGAAGCCCGAACGCTTTTTCGCAGAGTATTGCCGGGCCATTTCGGATCAAAGCGCGCAACAAGGCAAAGAATTCAATCTCTATTTAGAGGCGATTCGCGAGCACTTTCAGCGCATCGCAGCGCTGCAAGCTTTCGGCAAGCGCGAAGGCGATCGCGTGGTAATCACCCTCGCGGTCAACACCAAAGACGCCCGGCGAAACACAGAAAACGTCCTCGGCCTACTGGGTATCAAGCTGAAGTCTTCCAAGGGCGATGTCGCCGTAGGTCGTGGAGAGAAAAAAAATCAAGCTAAGAAGCAGGAAACCCTTTCGGCGCTGGCGCTCGACGAAGTCGGCATGCAAGAGGCTTTTCAATCCGGCAAACCGTTCACCTTTGAAATTCTTTCCGAACGTGCTCCGTTGTATCCCAGCGAAAGGCTGTGGCGCGAAGCATTCTATGCCAAGGAAAACGAAGCTGGGGGATTCGCCACCGCGGTCCTGCGGTTGCCGAAAATGGCCAGTCTGTATCTGGCGCTGAATTCCCTCGACCGCAAGTCCATCAATGAGCTCCTGGCCGCCGTTCCCTTGCAAACCATGTACGAGCACTACACTGATTTGCTGGGCCATTTTGCCGCGGCTTTCGCCCTGGAGGGCACACACGCCGCGGTGCCCGGTGGACCTTCCGCCGAGAATATTTGGGCCGAACTCGTCGGCGCTCCGCCCAGTCGGCCCGGCGCTTTCTTCCGCGCTTTGCTCGAGCGCGATAACGGCAAGCTCCTCGCGTATTTTTTCAGCCTCTCCCAATTGGATCGCTCTCATCAGGCTTTCTTCACCGCCACTCCCGAGCGCGCCTCGCGTTTCTTTAAGCTCTTCGCCGCCACCCAGGAAATGCAGCGCCGCGCCTCCACCGGTTACTCCACATTCAGCGAATTCCTGCGCTCCGTTCCTCTCGATAACGAAAATCACGTGGAGTTCCCGGGATCGCCGGAAGTGTGGGCCGTCGTCAAAGGGCGCGCGGGGAACGAGGAGCACAACTCCAAACTTTTCAAGCGCGTTTCCCGGGCGGCCGCTCCCGATATCGAGGATGAAGTCCTCTTGCGCCTGGCCCAGACTCACTACAAGGACAAAATCGACAGGCACACCGAGTTGGATAATTTTCTGGCTGTCTCGCGCATCGACGCGCACCGCACCACTCCACTCGACGACGAATCCGCTCTCCTCCTCGCCCAGCGCTATAGCGACTCCTTCGAAGGCTATCCCTACTTCACCGAACTTCGTGCCTTAGAGACTGCCGATTTCCGGCAATTCTTCGCCGCGGTGGACCGCGTCCGCACGCAGCCACCCCTCGACGGTAACCTTCATCTCGGCCAACTTAATTCCCTGGTGGAATGGATCTGCCTGTTTTCGCGTCTCCACCTCATCGACGATACCCAGGCAGCCAAACTCTTTCGGTTTGTCTCCAGTCATTTTGCCGCCGCAGATAGCGGCACGGCCTACACCGTCGCCGCATTGGATTCTGCCGGAACGATTCTGGATCATTGCAAAGTCTCCGGCCCGCCCGCTTCAGCACGTCCTTCAGCCGACGAAAAGCTCAAATCCTGCTTGCTCGCCGTGCCTCCTGGCTCATCGAGCCGGCGCGCGATAGATTTTCAAACCGTACTCGAAGCTCAAAAAGTTCCCAGCCTAGACGCGTTGTTTTCCATTTATGCAGCGGCCGCCAAGCTTTCCAACGGCGGAGTCGGCGACGTCGCCACCATCGAGAAGGGAATTGCTACTTTTGCCTCGGTGCCATTGCCGAAGACTGCCAAAGCCGAAGGCAGAGAGAAAGAGTCCATCAATCGCTACGAACCGGCGCAAATTCAAAAGCTCGTTGCCGAGCTTCGCGAGAAAGCCGGCCGCCGCAAAGCGAATCCTCGCGACATCGAGAAAATCGCGCGCGAACTGATCGTCGCTCTGGAACCTCAGGTAACACTGGCGCTTGCCGGTCCGGTGTACGCCTACTTCTTGCGCTCCACGGATCTGGTCGTCTCCGAAGATCCTCTACTGCTGCGCAAGCATCGCTATCTGGATTTTGGTCCGCAAGCACGCCATGCCGAGCTACTTTCCCAATCACGCTTTGATCAACAGAGTGAGGGAGCCGGCAGCTACTTTTTGGGAGGCTTCGCTCAATTTGGTTTGGCCGCCGGTACAGCCGCTTCGGTCGGCTGGAAAAACGGAGGGCACGCCGGCAGTGAGGCCATCGCCGCAGAAATTGCGGCCATTCGCGGAGCCATCTGGGCGCGCCTGGACGAATCTGATCAACGCCTCCTCGTTTTGCGCATCGAAGCTGCACGCGAATGGATTGTTGAGTCGGCGCGTCGTCCCGCTGAGTTTCGCGCGCTGAGCGAAGAGACCATGGGTCTCCTTTCGCTGTCACGCCGCGCCGAACTCCTCACCGGCATCGAGTCCCGTGACTGGAACCAGGTGTGGAGTTCCGTCATGCTCCCCGACCTGCTGGCGCTTGGCGGAAAATATTTGCACCGCTTCAAAAGTGATTCGCAGCCATCGCCGGTCTTTACCGCCCTGCGCGAAGTCTCGTCCAACAACGACGGCTCGCGATTGGCCACCCTCGGTGCCGTCACCTATTACTCCTTCGGCTGCGGCCATCCCCACTTGCAACCGAATGCTCCCTATGAAGAATACGAGCGCCATTTTTTTCCGGACGCGATAGCGGAGCGCTTCGCGGAATTTAAGCTGTTCTTAGTGCTGCAAGCCGACGCCTTGGGTGTCCAGCCGTCAGTTCTCGGAGAAGTGGCCGAAGCGCTTGCGGCCAAAGCCTTCCGCGGCGCGAAAATGGCCGATTTCAGAGATTGGCGGTCCTTGCAGGTCGCCTATGCAGCCATCACTGCCAACGATTTGAAGCAGGCGCTCGAAAAATGACCAAAATAATTCTTTGCGTGTGTCTTGCGGCGTTCGCGCTTGTGCTGGTGTCCGGCGCCAGCCCGGCTCGACAGGTTCCTGGTGGGATCAAGGTGGAGGTTCACCTCGTGGAAGTGTACGCGACCGTGCACGACCATATGGGCGGATATGTGGATGGCCTGGCGCGCGACAATTTCCAGGTTTTCGATGATGGGCAAGCCGAGCGAATCACCAATTTTGAGACCAGCGGACAAAGTCTTTCCTGCGGCATTCTGCTCGACACCACTGGCAGCATGGCGGAAGCCCTGCCGCGGGTAAAAAACTCCATCGTAAAGCTAATCGACGCGCTCGATCCGCTGGACTCCGTAGGCATTTACACCTTCGATTCCCGCCTGACCGTCCGCCAGGAATTCACCACCGACAAGCAAGCGGCCAAGCGCGCGATTTTGCGAACTCGCGCTGAGGGCCAGACCGCACTCTTCGATGCTCTTTCCGAAGCAGCCCAAGAAGTAGCCACGCGCGCCGGCAAGAAAGTTTTGATTGTATTCACCGATGGCGACGACAACGCCAGCGCCCTCAATTCCACCGCCGCCATCGCCCGCGCCAAAAAACTCGGCATCCCGCTCTACGCCATAGCCGAGGGTGAAGCAACCCACTCTCGCAACCTGCGAAAAATCCTGGATGAACTAAGCGAGCGCACCGGCGGCGCCGCGTATCAAGTCAAGAAGCCCAGTGAAATTGAAGAAGTCTTCGCAAAAATTTCCGAAGAGCTGAAGCACCTATACATGATCGCCTATCAACCCCCCGCAAACGCCGGCGATTCCAAATGGCACAAAATCGAAGTAGCTGTCCGCGGAGAAAAGGATTACCGCATCCGCGCCCGCGAAGGCTACTTTCCTCAATAGTTTGTCGCGCACCGAGACTCCGACTCCAATCTCAAATGTAGCCGGCGTCACCGCCAACGAATCGAAGCCTATTGACACACACTCAATAGAAAGGTGCTAGATTCGGCAAGACCTCAGGACCCCTGAAAGATGTTTAGCGATAGCTCTTCCAACCGGGGCCAGTCAAAGAATCACACGCAAGGAGCAATCACATGGGCACGATTACAGTGAAAGATGGGACCACCATTTACTACAAAGATTGGGGATCCGGTCAGCCCATTGTTTTCTCGCATGGCTGGCCACTCTCTGCCGATGATTGGGACACGCAGATGCTGTTCTTCCTCAACCACGGCTATCGCGTCATAGCCCACGACCGGCGCGGACATGGTCGATCCTCTCAGACCGGTGGCGGCCATGACATGGATCATTACGCCGACGATCTTGCCGCGCTGACCGAACATCTCGACCTCAAGGAAGCGCTCCATGTCGGCCACTCGACCGGCGGCGGCGAAGTGGTCCACTACCTGGCGCGCCACGGCGAGAGCCGCGTGGCAAAAGCTGTGATCATCAGCGCGGTACCGCCGTTGATGGTGAAGACGGCCGCCAATCCGGGCGGGTTGCCCAAAGAAGTGTTTGACGATTTTCAGAAACAGACCGCAACCAATCGAGCTCAGTTCTATTACGATGTCGCGGCTGGACCGTTCTATGGTTACAACCGGCCCGGTGCGAAACCCTTGCAGGGGGTGATCTGGAATTGGTGGCGCCAGGGCATGATGGGAGGCGCCAAGGCGCACTATGATGGCATCGTCGCATTCTCTCAGACGGATTTCACTGAAGATCTGAAGAAGATCACTGTGCCGGTCCTGGTGATGCATGGCGATGACGACCAGATCGTGCCTTATGCCGATTCTGCGCCGCTGTCGGCAAAGTTGCTGAGGAATAGCACATTGAAAACCTACAAGGGTTTTCCGCACGGCATGCCCACAACCAACGCGGACCAAATCAACGCCGACCTGCTCGCCTTCTTCAAAGGCACAGCAAAAGCCGCAGCCTAACAGTCAGGTTGCCCGACCTTTCGGATCAGCCGCAAAGGCCGGGTAACCCCCCGTTGTCAATAGCGGAGCCTTGACTCAGATGAGCGGAACAGGACAACTATGAGCGCGAAACTAGATTGCGGTATTTCCCGCCGCCGTTTTCTCACCTCCACCAGTATGGCGGCCTCTGTTGGTTTGCTCACTCCAAGCTATTTATTCGACCAAGATGATGGGCTCGTGCAGACCGCCCGCAAAACTGCCGCAGCCGCTACTATCACCGTCCAGAAACTTCGCGGCAACGTAAGCGTTCTCATGGGCGCTGGTGGAAATATCGCCGTCCTTCCCGGTCACGACGGAAAGCTTCTTATCGACGCCGGCTTTGCTGGAGCGCGTCCCAAGATCGCCGACGCGCTTGCCTCCATTAGCTCCGATCCGATCAAACAACTAATCAACACGCACTGGCACTTCGACCACACTGACGGCAACGAATGGCTGCACTCCGCAGGTGCATCCATTCTCGCGCATGAGAACACCAGGAAGCATCTCTCCACAGACACTCGAGTCGAGGGTTGGAATTTCACTTTTAAAGCCTCACCGCCGGGAGCCATTCCGTCCGAAGTCTTCCAAACGGAGAAGACCGTTCACCTCAATGGCGTAACCATCGCGCTCAGACACTACCCACCAGCTCACACAGACAGCGACATCTCCGTCCATTTCACCGACGCCGATATTCTCCACGTCGCCGACACATTCTGGAACGGCTACTATCCCTTCATCGACTATTCGACCGGCGGCAGCATCGACGGCATGATCACGGCGTCTGAAGCAAATCTTATGGCAACGACGGATCAGACGATCATAATTCCAGGCCACGGACGGCCGGTCAGCAATAGAGCCGAGCTAAAGGAATTCCGCGATATGCTGGTGACGGTTCGGGATAACGTTGCGAAGCTAAAAAGGCAGGGGCGATCTCTCGATGAGACGCTGGCGCGCATGTCGAACCGCTCGCTGCCGAACAGTCAATGGCCACGGTGTGAAATGACAAACCGTTCTTAGGCCTAAGGTAAGAGTCCGTTTGTGTGGCATTGCCGAGCAAATTCGTCGCAATGATCGTCGGGATAGTCGCTATCCGGCTATTGGGAGCGTACGCAATGGCCGCAGACGGGTTGATCACCATACAAAGCAGCATTGGGCCGAAGGATACGATGAACAGGTTCGAGGCCGCGGTGAAGGC
>Ga0137403_10007868_pt1 | contig 11967 bp, 11 predicted proteins | sample CZOMad2_1_16fung_FD_122057 | JGI IMG/M metagenome (GOLD analysis project Ga0137403, IMG submission 122057) | Vadose zone soil fungal communities from Angelo Coast Range Reserve, California, USA - CZOMad2_1_16fungal (Hybrid Assembly) | ecosystem: Environmental > Terrestrial > Soil > Vadose zone...
TTTGGGGTTCGGTTTAAGGGCCAATGATTCGGGCACGTCCGGTTCAGCGCCGTTATCGATGATGCGCAAGACTTTGGTGGCCTTGAGTACTTCGTCTGCGCCGCCGATGTGATCGGGATGGGGATGGGTGGCAATGAAAAAGTCGAGCTCTTGCACGTTGTAACGCTTCAGCGCTTCCAGCACAACTTTGCCTTTGTTTGTGTCGCCGGCATCAATCAGCACGGACTTGCCCGTGGGGGAGATAATCAGAATTGAGTCGCCTTCAACAGGGCCAACATCGAGAATGTGAACCTGGAGTTCCTTACCTGATGGTGTGGGCGGTTTTGTTTTCCACCAGGGAACCACATACTTCCAACCGACGTAGCCGGCGGGAATCATCAGCAGAACCAGCACTGCCCCCGCGCAGCCACATCCTTTCGTCGCTCGACTCACTAATCACTCCTCAACTCACTGAATCTATACAGCTAGTTCTCAGCGATTGCAGCTTCGTGATCGCGTTCCCACATCGTCTCAGCGTCGCTCGTAATACGGGTCGGATACTGCTCGGTCCAACAAGCCACGCATGACGAATCACGATTAATTCCAATCGCCTCAATCATTCCCTCGAGCGAAAGATAACCAAGCGAGTCAGCTTCGATAAATTTGCGAATCTCTTCAATCGACATCTGCGCGGCGATCAAATCGGCCTTATTCGGCGTGTCGATGCCGTAGTAACACGGACTAATCGTCGGCGGACAACTGATGCGCATGTGAACTTCGCGCGCGCCCGCCTCCCGCACCATGCGCACTATTTTCTTGGAAGTCGTGCCACGCACAATCGAATCATCGATCAGCACTACGCGCTTCCCGGCAATTAGCTCGCGCACCGGGTTCAACTTAATGCGCACGCCAAACGAACGAATAGATTGTCGCGGCTCAATGAAGGTGCGGCCGACGTAATGATTTCTTACTAACCCAAAGCGAAAACTAACCCCACTCTGCGCCGAGTAGCCAATCGCGGCGACTGTTCCCGAATCCGGCACCGGGACAACCACATCCGCCTCTGCCGGTTGTTCGATGGCGAGTTGCGCGCCCATGCGGTGCCTCGATTCGTTTACCGACTGCCCGTAGATAAGGGAATCGGGCCGCGCGAAATAGACGTGCTCAAACAAACACATCGAAGACCTCTGTTCCGGCAAAGGATGCGAGGATCGCAGACCATCCTGATCAATTAACAACATCTCGCCGGGCTCGACGTCGCGCACATACTGCGCGTCGATCAAATCAAAAGCACAGGTTTCGGAAGCAACCACCCACGCGTCGCCCAAACGTCCCAGCGCCAGCGGCCGAAAGCCGCGCGGATCGCGAATCGCGATTAGTTCCGATGGCGTCAGAAACAACATCGAGAACGCGCCTTCAGTTTCTCGCAAGACTTCGGGAATCGCTTCGCGCACTGAAGAGGCTTTCGAGCGCGCCACTCCATGCAGAATCACTTCAGTATCAGAAGTCGCAGAAAAGATCGCACCTTCACGTTCCAGTTTGCGCCGTTCTTCCCGCGCGAACGGCAAGTTGCCATTATGACAAACTGCAATCTGACCATGTTGGCAGGTCACCAGGAATGGTTGCGCTTCGCGGATCGAAACTTCGCCGGCAGTCGAGTAGCGCACGTGACCAATGGCGCTGGCGCCCGGCAAACGATCGAGCGTCGACTGATCAAACGCATCTGCGACATGCCCCATTGCGCGCTCAAGCCGCAGCTCGGCGCCATTCGATGCAGTAATGCCGCACGATTCCTGACCGCGATGCTGTAACGCGTACAAGCCCAAATAGGTTAGTCGCGCGGCATCGGTATGTCCGTAAATCCCGAATACGCCACACTCATCTCTGAATTTGTCCTGGGTCAGTTCGAACTGCACTGGCTAATCCCTTTGGTCGAGAATCTCATTTGTTTGGTGAGGCGAGCTTACTTCGCATTACCTCACGTTTCAACTCGGCAGCCGTCCATTCGCGGATACACAAAACATTCTAAGTTGGGTATCATAAGTTTCGCTCTTGCACGAAAAGCCAGCGTCACGGGTTGCGCGACAATGGTAATGCGGAAACAGGGAACGACAATTAATGAAACATTTTTTTTTCGTTATCTTACTGGCAGCCTTCGTAACCACTTATCCAGGCCTCGTCGCTGCTACATTCTCAACGACCAACCCTGGCACGTTGCCGGCGGTAGACGCTGCGCAACTATACTCAAAGCAATGCGCCTCGTGTCATGGTAAGGACGGTCGCGCCAAAACTATCAAGGGCAAGTTGAAACACGCGCGAAATCTCACCGACGGCGAGTGGCAGGAAAAGGTCAGCGACGAGCGCATCTTCAATTCCATAACTAACGGCAAAGAGAAGATGCCGGCTTTCGCTAAAAAACTCTCACAGGAGCAAATTGAGGCACTGGTTACTTACGTTCGTGCCTTTAAAAAATAGCGCGCAAACATTTGAGCAACGGCGCAAGAAGGTCTCTCGGCCACACTCTGGCCACCTGGATTCCAGTTTGTGAAATTTTAGTCTTCCAATGGCATCTTGAGTTCGCCGGTGGTGAGATCCGGACGCGCGCGTGTCATCTCTTCCGCGGTGGTGTCAGGATATGGGTGCTCGCGCACAGCATTTGTGGTATTTGGAACTGGGCCTGTTCCTGCTGTCGCGGGTTGTGGTTCGAGAAGATCTGCCAAACCTTCACTGCCGCGATGTTCCAGCCAGTGCCGATAACTTACCGTGAGTATTGCCACCACCGGAATGGCCAAAAAAATTCCGGCAACACCAGCAAGTTCAGCGCCCGAAAGTATCGCGATAATTACCGCCAGTGGATGCAGATGAATTCCCTGACCAATCAAGCGAGGATAGACAAAATAATCCTGCGCCACGCGCAAAACCGTTAAAAACAACAGCACTAGAAAAATCAAAAACATGCCACCGTGCAGCAGCGCTGCGATCGCCGCGATGATTGCCACGAACAATGGGCCAACCAGAGGAATGAATTCACAGACGCCGGCGATAACTCCCAACACCAGCGGACTCGGCAAACCAAACAACGTGAAGCCAAGCGCGCAAACCACGCCGATGAAAACGCAGGCGATGAGTTGCGCGCGTATGTACGCAGCCAGCGTACTGTTAATATCCTGAAAAAATTCGTCGCCGCGCCAGCGCCATCTTCCTTTCGGCAGCATCTGCAAGGCTGCGCGGCGAAACGTTTCGGCGTCCTTCAAGAAAAAGAAACTCAAAATTGGAATCAGCACCAGCCAGGGAATATAGATTACCCATCCTGCAATACTGGTCAGCACCGCACTCACCGTGAGACTGACTTTTTCGATCACGCTGGGAATGGCGCCGTTGATTGCGTCGACCAGCGGTCCCGGCATCCGATGTGAACGAAAGTATTCAACCAAACCCTGGGTTCTGGTGCCGACAGCCGTCCAGTAAGCGCGCGCTTGTTCAGTAAACTCAGGAAACTGATTGCCTAAACGCGGCGCCAGCAGATAAATCCCCACGACAATGACTGCCACAATGATGATGTAGGAAAGCGCGATCGCCAGCGCGCGCGGCATGGTGCGCGCGCGCCCGGCGAGGCGAACCGGACGGCGCAGAAATTCGACTAACGGGGAAACAAAATAAGCAAAGAAGATGGACAGAACGAGAAGCAGAATAACGCCGGTAAGTTTTACGATTACCCAAAGCAATAGTGCCACTATCAGCACGATAAAGATCACGCGCAACACAACTCGCGTCTGCGGCCAGGATGCGTCGGCAGCGATTTTCGCGGCCACCCCCGCAATCTCTTTGGTTTCCTGTTCGTGCACTCTTTTGAAATAGGTTAGCTGTAGAGCCTGGCTATGATACTGCCTACGGCACGTTGGTCATTGGGTGTGACGCTGCGAAATTCCACCCCAAATGTGTCAGGTGTCGCGTGATGGACCACCTCGCCACGCAATGATACCGCCTCTTCCTGATCGATGAGCAACAGTCCGAGCTGATCGCCTACTCGCACGTTGGGACAGGCAGGCAGATTACAAACGCGCACGCCACCAAGGCTAATGTCGCCCGGTTCACCTAGTCCTATCGATTCCTTCAGACTTTCGTCCTCAATAGCCAATGTAAGCCGCGTGTTAACGTAATAGCGGGGATATTTGCGTCGCTCATGTTGGGGTAAGGCACTGCCGGGCGTGTTCATCGGGAAACTCCCTTCAGTCGGCGAAGTCGTCGTCCTCTTCGTCCTCGTCTTCATCTTCCACCGGAGGCACCGGCGCCGACAAGCGCGGCGCAGCCGGCTCCCAAATGAGACCCCTCCATTCGTTTGTCTCGCCTAGCAGTTGTAACGCTGCCAGCGGATGTCCCGGGTTGCGTTCGATACGCAGCACTTCAGCAATCACTTGTAACTTCCGGCCCTCTTCGCCTTCGACTTCCAAACGCACCGTGCTGCCAACGTCCGGAAGCTGACGCGGCAGATGGACCAACGTGCCTTCGGGGCCGACATTCTCCGTAGTTCCCTGAACCACAACATGCGAGCCATCAGGCTTATCCCACTCCGCGCGCACTTCGAATGATACTAGATAACGCGGTCCCGAACGAATTTCTGGTTCCATATGACGAGGCATTGATGACTCCTTGTCGGGCGAGAAGCGCGAGCTGAAAACTATTCTTCAGCGGTTCTTAGTTTCTCGAGCACAGAAAAATCTTCGAGCGTAGTCACGTCTCCAGCGACTGAGCCGCTGGTTGCGATCTCGCGCAGCAGGCGGCGCATGATCTTTCCCGATCTGGTTTTTGGCAGAGCATCAGTGAACCGAAGATCATCCGGCCTGGCGAGCGCGCCGATCTCTTTGGCCACGTGCGCTCGCAACTCTGCGTTCAATTGATCCGAGGGCCTATGGGAACCTTCCAGGGTGACAAAAGCGACGATCGCCGATCCTTTCAATTCGTCAGGCCGCGCAACCACTGCCGCTTCAGCTACTGCTGCGTGGGAAACCAGCGCGCTTTCTACTTCCGCCGTGCCCAGACGGTGGCCGCTAACATTGATCACGTCGTCGATGCGTCCCATGATCCAGAAGTAGCCGTCTGCATCACGCCGGGCGCCATCGCCCGCAAAGTAGATGTTTTCAATCTGCGACCAATACTGCTCGCGATAACGTTCGTCGTCGCCCCAGATGGTCCGGAGCATCGCTGGCCAGGGACGCTTGATCACCAGATAACCACCCTCGTTTGCGCTCACCTCTTGTCCGTCGCGAGTCATCACGGCCATTTCGATTCCGGGAAACGGTTTGGTCGCGGAGCCGGGTTTCGTCGGGGTGGCGCCCGGTAACGGCGTAATCATGATCGCGCCAGTTTCTGTTTGCCACCACGTGTCGACGATCGGACACGCGCCCTTGCCGATGATCTGGTGATACCACATCCACGCTTCCGGATTGATTGGCTCGCCCACCGTGCCCAACAAACGCAGGCTCGAAAGATCATGCTTAAGCGGCCAATGCTCGCCCCACTTGATGAAGGCCCGAATCGCAGTAGGCGCGGTGTAAAGAATGTTGACGCGGTGACGTTCGATGATATCCCAAAAACGATCGGCTTCGGGATAATTTGGCGCGCCTTCATACATTAATACCGTGGCGCCGTTTGAGAATGGTCCATAGACGACATAACTGTGACCGGTTACCCAACCTATGTCAGCAGTGCACCAGTAGATGTCTTCGTCCTTAAGATCGAAGACCCACTTTGTCGACAAGTGGGCTTGCAACAGATAACCGGCAGTTGTGTGCAGGATGCCTTTGGGTTTTCCGGTCGTTCCGGAAGTGTAAAGAATGTAAAGCGGATGCTCGCTGTCCAACTCGGCCGCCGGACACGCTAAATCTGCGTTAGCCATCAGTTCGTGCCACCAATGGTCGCGGCCAGGCTGCATGTTGACGGGCTCGCCGGTGCGGCGCACAACAATGCAGTTTTTGACTGAAGGAGTTAGTTTCAGCGCTTCATCGACTGCGGGTTTGAGCATTACTTCCTTACCGCGCCGCCAGCCGCCATCTGCGGTCACTACAAGTTTGCAACTCGCATCGTTGATGCGGTCGATCAATGCAGCGCTTGAGAAGCCACCGAAGATGACCGAGTGCGTGGAGCCGAGGCGCGCGCAGGCCAGCATCGAGATTGCCAACTCGGGAATCAACGGCATGTAAAGCGCGACGCGATCGCCCTTCTCAATTCCCGCGCCTTTGAGGACGTTTGCGAATTTGCAAACTTCGGTATGAAGTTGTTGATAAGTTAACGTTCGCGCGTCGCCCGGCTCGCCTTCCCAGATCAACGCTGCCTTGTTGCGCCGCCAGGTTCGCAGATGGCGATCGAGGCAATTGTATGAGACGTTGATGCGGCCGCCTCCAAACCATTCGGCGTGCGGTGGCTGCCATTTCAAGACCGTGTGCCACTTTTTAAACCAATGCAGCTCTTCGGCCATGCGTGCCCAGAAGTTTTCCGGATCCGCGGAGGCATCGACGCGCAAGCGCTCCAGTTCGGCCATCGATTTAACGTAAGCTTTTTCAGAGAATTCCGGTGGTGGCGGAAAGACCCGATCTTCCTGTTGCAGAGATTCGATGTTGGTGACTGTAGACATAGACCTTGCTCGTGCACGCGGAATCAATTGCGGCATAGTTTCTGGTGCCGCTTGTGTACCACAGAAGCACTTGACGCGACAACGGGTTCCTAGCACTATGACGACAAAGCTCTGTTAACTGATGCGGTTCGAAGCACAAAGATGGCGATGAATGCTTTGCAGTGCAACTCCTGTGGCGCAACGTTGTTGCCCGATACCAGCTTTTGCCGGCAATGCGGAGCGCCCATAAGCGGCGACCTGCGTGCACCGCAGTTGGAATATCCAACTGCGCCTTTTAGCGGGCCAGCGGACAACGTTACCACTCAGCGCCTGGATCCAAGGCCAACCAGCGATCGCAGCGGCAGGCAGTTTCAGCCGCCGTACGCTCCTTCTCCCCTTGCCCCCCTTACTCCTCCGCGAGCGAAAGCGCATCCGTTGGTCGGCGGCATCGCGCTCATCGTGCTGTTGCTCGCCATTATTGCCGTCGTGGCCGTGGTCAAGATGCGCGGGCCGACAAGAATAGTGAAGGTCGTCGGTAAAGGAGCGACGGTGCAAGGCGATCTCGTCTATCCCGGAGCTGAGACGCTTGTCGATATGACAAGTCCCGATGGCGCCCGCGTGCTTCAGCTGCGCGCCAGCGATCCGCTTGAGTTAGTTCAACATTGGTATGAGACAACTTTGCAACCTACCAAAACTGTGAAACTTGCGAGCGCGAGTGTTGTTCTAAAGAATGAGAAAGTGACGGCTACTTTGATCGCCGAAGATGCCAAGACCAATATCCTTATCAAGCAACTTCCCTGATTATTCCTTACCTATGAATCTTCATGTCGGCACCAGCGGTTACAGCTATAAAGAGTGGAAGGGAAGTTTCTATCCGGAGAAGATTCCGGCGAAAGAAATGCTGCGCTTCTACTCCGAACGCCTGAGCACGGTGGAGATAAACGCTACCTTCTACCGCTTACCGCAAAAGAGCACTTTGGAAAACTGGAAAGAGCAGGTACCCAAAGCTTTTCGCTTCTCGCTCAAGGCGCCGCAACGCATCACACATTTCAAGCGACTGAAAGAAGCGGGTGACGACGCAAAGTATTTCCTGGACATTGCCGCGACGCTCGAAGGCCAACTTGGCGTGGTGCTTTTCCAACTGCCGCCAAACATGAAAAAAGAGTTACCACGGCTGGAAACTTTTCTGAGCGAGCTACCTACTCAACCGCGCGCGGCTTTCGAATTTCGTCATCCCACCTGGTTCGATGATGATGTGCTCGCCGTGTTGCGAGCGAGAAATTGCGCTCTCTGCGTTTCTGATACGGACGACCTGCCGACAACGCACATCGACAAGACAGCGGATTGGGGTTACCTGCGTCTGCGGCGCGTTTTGTATTCAGAAGATCACCTGAAAGACTGGCTGAAGCGCGTTCGGGATCAGAATTGGAACGAGACCTTTGTGTTTTTCAAACACGAAGATGAAGGCACGGGCCCGCGTTTGGCTGCGCAGTTTCTGCAACTTGCCGCAGCCGATGTGGCAATAGGGTTGTCATAACGAAACAAGCGAGGATGCCGAGACGTTTAGAGTGATTGGCTGTTATTCAGTTTACAAAGCGTGAGTGCGGATAATCAGCGGATGCTTTCATCTTTATCCTATTCCAAACGTTACCCACGAGTCGCGCGGGCCTGGCTGCTTGGGCTCATCTTTATTCTCGCGGTCTTCACCGGCGCATTCGCGCAGGCGCAAACCGGCTCAACCGGCGAAGTCGAGCGTTTAATGAGCGTAGCAAAGACCGCGCAGCAAGAGGGTCACTACGATGATGCAATCCGCGCCTATCGCCAGGTCGTAGCCTTAAGTAAAGAGTCGCCAAAGAATGCAGCCTTGGCCTACTTCAACGCCGGCACGATCTATCTGCAGTTCAAAAAGTACACGGATGCCGTGAATGCGTTTCAACACTCCATCTCACTCGAACCAAATTCCGCTGAAGCTAATAACAATCTGGGTGAAGCGCTCGCTTTTTTGAAGCAGTACAGCCAGGCAGTCGTAGCTTTTCAGCGGGCCATCGCGCTCGATAAGAATTTACTCGTTGCGCAATTCAATATGGGCCTCACCTATAGCCAGATGGGCCAATTGAAATACGCCGAGTTTGTTTACAAGGTCCTGGTTCGCGATCATCCCGACTACGCCCCTGGTTACGACGGTATGGCCGTCACACTCGCGAAGTCGGGCCGGGCGCGCGAAGCGATTCCACTTCATCAGAAGGCCGTCAGTCTGAGCCCTGACAATCCCTCTTTCTATTACAATCTCGGTATCAGTTATTTGGTTTTGGGAAACACTGAAAAGGCGCTGGAGCAGAAAGAAAAACTGCTCCAGCTTGATCCACTTGCAGCTAATCGCCTGGCGAATTTCATTACGAAGCATCAAAAGTGAAGTTGCGCTAAAGCTCGAAAGTAATCAGAAGTTTCCAGCGCAGTCCGGGTGTCCACAATCGCAATCAAGTTCGACTGTCTTGCCGGCGCCTTCACATGAGGCGCTGCAATACTTGCCATCGGGTTGCGATGGACAGGTGCACACCGGGTTCTGACATTTGTTCTCTTTTTCGTCCGCCATAATTCCTCCTGCTGCTGATAAATTGGACGCATAGAGTAACACACCCGGCGCTTCGCAGTTAATTCTCCTCCTTTGCCGGTAGTGGTCATTTACAAGTTTAAGAGTTTAAGCCTTAGATGCACTCCGGCAATGACGGCTGGCGTTAGCAAGAAGCTCTGGTCTATCGAGGATATTGTGGCCCTGCTTGACTAACTCATAGCGCGACGATAGTAGAGCGGAATCGCAAAGAATAACGAAAAGACCACGAGCGAAAGCACGCTCCAATATCCGGCAACAGCAAGGAAAACTTGGCTTTCAATTATGGAAACCGCATAGAGGATCAATCCCCACCTTCTCATTCTCCAGAGCCCAATTAAGGCCGCAGCCAACAACGCCTCGTGAAGAATAAGGTACGGCCATGACCATGTACTGAGGACGGTGATCCACGGTTCTCTAAAAAGCGTAAAGGGACTAGTCAGTATCCCGAGAAACCCAAGGACGCAAAGGACACCAAGAGGCGTAGGTGGAGTACGCTTGTCGTGTTTTGGCATTGCACGCATCATAGGGTCACACTGGAATTGTTCAGCAGCGAAAAAGGACCCAGTACCTGCTTTGCCCGATTCGAGATTACGACTCTGCAAGCGCGTTGGCGATCTGCGCTGCCACGCTGGCGTTGTTTTCCAGCAAAGCGATGTTGGCTTTTAGGGTGGCTCCGAAGCTGGTTTCGGCCATGCGCGACAACAGAAAAGGTGTTAACTCACGCCCGGAAATGCTTTGCTTTTCCGCTTTTTTCAAAGCCGCGTCGAGCGTTTGCTTTAACTCATCCTCCGGTACCGCTGATTCCGCCGGCACAGGAACTGTAACCAACAATGCGCGGTTTAGTTTCAATTCTTCCTGAGCGCGAAAAAGCCTGACGACTTCGGATGGTTCATTGACTGAAACGTCAACCGGCAGACCGCTGCTCGACGAATAGAACGCCGGCATCTCTTTACAGCCGTAACCAACTACAGTGATGCCATGCGTCTCAAGCCATTCACGCGTCGCGGCCAGGTCGAGAACGATTTTGGCGCCAGAGCAAACAACAACGATCGGCGTCGCCGCCAAAGCCGGTAGGTCGGCGGAAACATCCGGCAGCGAACCACGGTGCACGCCACCGATACCCCCGGTTGCTAAGACATTTATGCCGGCGCGATGAGCAATCCAGGTGGTGCTGGCCACCGTTGTTGCGCCATTCCACTTCCGCGCGACTGCAATCGGCAGATCGCGAATGCTGACCTTCTTGATTTCGGCGCTTTCAGCCAGCAATTTAATTTCATCGTGGTTGAGTCCCGCGCGCAGTTTGCCATCGAGAATGGCAATTGTCGCTGGTACCACACCTGCTTCGCGTACGATCTGCTCAAGCAGGCGCGCAACTTCGAGATTGGTTGGCCGTGGCAAGCCGTGCGCGATGACGGTTGATTCCAGTGCCAGAATTGGCTTCTTTGCTGCAAGTGCGGCCTGAACTTCAGGACTATATTTAAGGAGTTCGCTAACGGACATTATCGTCGGACCTTTTATGTCTAGCGGCTTTGCGGAACTATGGTCGAGAAGCACCGGGCGCAGATTGAGCTCTCCTTAAGGTAAACATAGTTTCACCCCCGTCCTGCTTTTCCCATTTGAGCTCAGCATCAATCAAACTTGCGCGTGCGCGCATGTTTGCCAGGCCGCGACCTTCCTTGCGCGTTTGCTGAGTTGGGTCAAACTCGCGACCGTCATCCGTAATGGTTAACTCAAAATCGCTGTTCGGCGTAACACCGACTTGCATCCTTACATGGCTCGCGCCGGAGTGACGGCAAATGTTGTTCAAGGCTTCCTGCACAATGCGATAGATTTGCATCTGCACATTGGGTGTTAATTGCGTACGCTCTTCCAACGAGTCATCACACACAAACTCATAGTCAAACTTCCGATCCGCCGGGGCATCCTGCACCGCATGCGCTAGTGCAAACTCCAACGCGGCGGCGAAGCCCACGTTTTGCAGCACTGATGGACTGAGGTCTTCGCAGATGCGACGCACCTCCTGCGAGATCGATTCTATCTCGTGGCGTAACGTCTCAGCATTTGGAAACAAGCGTTGTCCGCCTTCGGCAACTGACTGATCACTCATCAACATCAGGTGTCGCAGGTCCGCCAGAGTTTGATCGTGAAGATCGCGAGCAATACGCCGTCGTTCGCGTTCCGCTTCATTGGCAAGGTTCAAGCGCGCATCCGCCAGTTCGCGATTCGCCGTGATCAGCGCCGCGCTTGTTCGTGTGATGCGGCGGCGTTCTTCGATTGCCCAGAACAATGCCAGCAATGCCAGGGTCAACAGGATTGCGAGCGCTGTTGAAGTCCACGGGAAAGGCGCTTTTGCTATCGTCAGCTCGAACGACAGCGGCTCAGACGGAACCAGATCGCGATTGAAAGCACGCGCTATCACGCGGTATTTGCCCGGCGACAAGCTCTCCATCGCAAATTGCGATTCGTGCGAAACCTTTTGCTTGATGAGTTCGCCTTTTGCGTTCCTCAATGTGAACGCATATTGAAACTGCTCCGGAAAAGTCCGGCTGCTGATGGCCGCCACATCGAGCAACAAACCATTCTGCGGGTATTCGAGATAAATGCCCGATTGCAACTCGGCAGGCGAGTGAACCCGTTTGCTGATCACACGCGCTGCGTAGACGGTGGGAGCGAAAGCATCAGGCGCGAAACGCGCGATGCCACGGCTGGTTCCAACCAATAACAAAGCGCGTCCCTCCGGTCCCATCTGTGGAAGGACGGCAAAAGA
>Ga0137403_10007869_pt1 | contig 11966 bp, 11 predicted proteins | sample CZOMad2_1_16fung_FD_122057 | JGI IMG/M metagenome (GOLD analysis project Ga0137403, IMG submission 122057) | Vadose zone soil fungal communities from Angelo Coast Range Reserve, California, USA - CZOMad2_1_16fungal (Hybrid Assembly) | ecosystem: Environmental > Terrestrial > Soil > Vadose zone...
TCGATCAACCTGAAGTTGCAGGAGATCATCGACCGGCAAACCGAACCGTGGGGCGTCAAAGTCACGGCGGTCGAGGTCAAGGACGTGGCCCTGCCCGACACGATGAAACGCGCGATGGCCAAGCAAGCCGAAGCCGAGCGCGAGCGCCGCGCCAAGATCGTCAATGCCGAAGGCGAATTTCAGGCCGCGGAAAAAATGGTGCAGGCCGCCGCGATGATGAGCAAGGAGCCGATTGCACTGCAACTGCGCTTCCTCCAAACCATGCGCGAGATTTCCAGTGAGCACAACACGACGACGTTTCTTCCCGTTCCGATCGATCTGTTCACCCCCTTCATGAACAAGGGCGAACCACCCAAACCACCCAAGCCGTAGGCTCTGATTCTAACCGCGGATTTCGCGGATAGCGCAGATGTCTGACCGCTGACTTCAACGCCGTTGCGCGCCGACTCTGTGTTCGGTTTTGCGTACGGGTCCATGACAGCGAATATAGCATCGCCAAATATGTCTCTCGATCTTGATAAGATTCGCGCGGCGCATGAGCGGATTCGTGCGTACATCACGCGGACACCGGTGTTGACGAGTTCGCGCTTGGATAAGGCGAGCAGCGCGTCGCTATTTTTCAAGTGCGAAAACTTTCAGAAGATTGGCGCCTTCAAAGCGCGGGGTGCGACCAACGCTGTTTTCGTGCTGGACGACGCGACTGCGAAGCGCGGTGTGGCAACGCATTCATCAGGAAATCATGGAACTGCGCTGGCGCGCGCGGCAAAACTGAGAAAAATTCCGGCGCACATCGTGATGCCGAAAAACTCGACCAAAGTCAAAGTGCGCGCGGTCGAAAGTTACGGTGGCCACGTTGTTTTTTGCGAGCCGACGCAAAGCGCACGCGAAGCGGCATGCGCGGACGTAATCGCGAAAACAGGCGCGACGCTGATTCACTCTTTCGAGAATGAAGATGTGATGGCGGGGCAGGGGACGGCCGCGATCGAATTGCTTGAGGAGGTAGATGTCGATCTTGTGATCTGTCCAATCGGCGGCGGCGGTCTGCTTTGCGGCACGGCGGTCGCAGCGAAATCGATGCGGCCAACGATCAAGGTGATCGCGGCCGAACCCGCAAATGCTGATGACGCAGCGCAATCGTTCCACGCCAAGAAAAGAATTGTCACCGAAAAGAAATTCACGATCGCTGACGGATTGCGGACAAACGTCGGCGAGCGGAATTTTCCGATCATTCAACGTTACGTGGATGACATCGTGACCGTCAGCGAAGAAGCCATCGTCGCGGCAATGCGCACGATTTGGGAGACGATGAAGATCATCATCGAACCATCGGCCGCCGTTCCTTACGCGGCGATGGTTGAAGGTGAGATCGACCCGCCTTCGCGCAGCTACGGCGCGGCAAGCATCGCCGGCAAACGCGTCGGCATTATTCTCACCGGCGGCAACGTTGATCTCGACGCCCTGCCGTGGATTGGCCGACCTCTGACCTCTGTTACTTGAGCGTGATCTCGCGCATTGTTTTGGTGCCGAGAATTTCGCGGACATCAAGACGTTTGACGGCCAATTCCTTCCGCTGCTCTTCAGAGCCCATCACTTTCGCGACGACCGGATCCATTTTGTTGCGCAAAGTATCGAACGCCGCCCAATTTGGATATTCCACCAGGATCAGAATGTTGAAATCGTGCGGATTGGACGCCTCACCATTCAGGATTTTGTAATCGAGAATGACCTTCTGCTTTTTCTCCTCGTCGTAGACCGGTTTCACCGTGCCGGTGATTTGCTTGATATACTCGTCGGCCAGTCCGGTCTTGGTCTTGATCATGGTCAGCGTCCAAACGGGGCCTTCGTTGTAAGGAGCGCTGCTGCCTCCGCTGCTCGCGGGCGTGGTCGCAGTCGTCGGCGAACTTTGCGCCAGGCAAAAAGCGGACAGACCGCAAGTTAATGCGATAATAGGAAGGATTCTTGTTCTCATGGCGGCGAAGCTTGAAGAATTCTCGACAGGATGAACAGGATTTATTTGAGTTTCAGGAGTTTAGGTCTTCCAAGATTATGCATAAGAATTTCTTTTCTACAGCCACGCTGGCGCTTTGCTGTTGCGCAGTCAGTCCGGCCGGTGCGCAAACAAATAATCCGATGATGAAAGCGATTGTGATTCACGAATACGACGGCCCGGAGGCTTTGAAGTACGAAGATGCTCCGCGACCGGAACCGAAAGATAACCAGGTCCTGGTCAAAGTGATCGCTGCCGCGGTGAATCCGGTCGACGCGATGATTCGTTCCGGCAAGTATGCGAGGGTTTTCGGAACAACGTTGCCGCTCATTCCAGGATACGACATCGCGGGGATGGTCGAGAAAAGCGGCGCGAAGGTGACGCGATTCAAGCCGGGCGATGCGATTTACGCATATCCGATGTGGGGTGGCGGCTACGCGGAGTACGATGTGGTCGATGAAACCGAAACGGCGTTGAAGCCAAAGTCGATCAATTTTGTGGAGGCTGCGGCCGTTCCTTTGGCGGCGTTGACTGCCTGGCAGGCGCTGATTGATGCGGCAAAGCTGAGCCCCGGGCAAACCGTTCTGATTCATGGCGGTTCCGGCGGCGTGGGAAGTTTCGCGATTCAAATCGCAAAAACGCGCGGCGCGAAAGTGATCGCGACCGCATCGACCCCCAATCAGGAGTTTCTCAAACAGCTGGGCGCCGACGTGGCAGTCGATTACACGAAACAAAAATTCGAGGACGTGGCCCGGGATGTCGATGTTGTGCTGGACTCTGTTGGCAAAGACACGTTGGCGCGATCGTATGGCGTCGTGAAGAAAGGCGGATTCATCGCAACACTGGTGGCGCGATTGGATCAAGCTGAGCTCGATAAACATGGGATTCGCGGCGCATCGATTTCGGTCAAGCCGAACGGAGCGCAACTGGCGGAAATCGGAAAACTGATCGGCGACAAAAAAATCAAGCCAATCGTGTCCGAAGTCTTTCCCCTCACGGACGCCGCCAAAGCCCAGGAACAGGCGGCGACCCATCACACCCGCGGCAAAATCGTCCTGAAGGTGGCGGAAGAACCGAAGTGATGAATTGGGAAGCGATCAACGCCATTGCGCAACTCATCGGCTCGTTAGGCGTGGTCGCGTCGTTTTGGTATCTCGCGGTCCAAGTGCACCGCAGCACGCGCATCGCGAAGCTCGCCGCTCAGGACGCCGCGACCACGGCGTTGCGCGAGGTCACGCGGCCCTTCGCAGAAAATCCCGAAGTCGGCCGAATCTGGCGAATCGGGCTGGAAAATCTCGACGCGCTGTCACCGGACGAGAAGGCGCGCTTCTTTCACGTCTCATTCCAATTCCTCAAAGCGATGGAGACGATTCATTTCCATTATATTTACGGGTTGATGGAGGAACCGGTCTGGCGCGGCTGGCGTAATCTTTACGAACATTATCTCGCGTCTCCCGGATTGGAATTTTACTGGCAAACTCGCCACTATCTCTTTTCGGAGCGTTTCCAGGAATTTGTCGCCGGTCTCGATCGACCCGCGCAACGGCTCACGGTCGCAAATTTGCTCGGCCAGGAAAAGATCGATCCGCCAAAGGACGGATTCGCCGCGGCGAACAAATAGAACCGCTCTAGTGCGCGAAGCGTGGCAACGAAGCTTTGGCGCCGGATTTCGAAACTTGTCTCCGCGATTTAAGAAAACCGGAGCCGCGAGTCGTGCTCGATGGAATTGCAGCGACCCGAACGCTCACACAACCATCAGCCGGATCTTTACCATGAAACAAGCGTTCCCAATCAGCTCTCGCTGCCTCGCACAAACAACGATATCGCAAATCCAAGGCGTGCCGCAGTTCGGCGATGATTTCCACCTTGGCCAGCTCCTTTTGAAACAGCGCCTGTTTCCCCTCTTCCCTGCTCATCGCCTTATTTTGAGCAGGAAGCAGACCGAAATCAGAAATCAGAGGTCAGAAGTCAGAGGTCGCAGAAGCAAGTGGTTGGTCGCGAAAGGTGTATTTGACCCCTGAGAAATTGCCGACATGGGTAATTGTCCCGGCGCGATAGACGTAACCGCGCAGTTTTTGCGGGTCACGTTTGCCGACGAAAATACCGCCCTCCCGCCAAAGCGAGCCGCCGCCGACGTGTTCTGCGATCTTCCGCGGCGCCCGATAGTAGTGACCGATTTTATCAACGGCGTTTAAAGTATATTCACCGGCTGGGAAATGGAGCGTTGCGGCATGGAGCTCCGAATAGATCTCGAGATAGCGCGGCGAGATCGGTCCTTCACTTGGAGTTACGAGCCGCGGATGGCTGCTGCCGGCGCAAGAAGAAAGTAGAAAGGCGAAAGTAGAAAGTAGAAAAAGGGACGGCGATTTCATCAACATGTTTTCTACTTCGTACTTTCTAATTTCTACTTTTCTGCCGTCGCTTTCTTAATGGAAGAAGCGTCGTCCAATAGAATCCATTCGATGACTGAAACAGGCAGGCTTCCGTTCTTAATCAGATCATCGTGAAACTGGCCGAGCCGGAAATTATCACCTTGTCGATCTTTGTAGCGGCCGAGCAGGTTCATGATCTGCCATTTGCCGATAATGTAGCTGATCTTCTGGTGCGGACTTGAAGCTGCGCCGGCGGCTTCGCCTTCGGCCGCTTCGCGATCAAGTCCGCCGGCGTCCATGAAATATTTCACGGCTTGCTCGAAGGTCCATTTGCCGGTGTGCAAATTCACATCAACACCGATTCGTGCGCCGCGATAACGCGACAGACGCAAGATTTGTCCCTGCGCCGGCGAATTGTTCGGATAAAGTCCGGTCCGCATTAACATTTCTTCGCCGTAAAGCGCCCATCCTTCCACGAAAACACCGTCCTGATGCTGCCGGCGAATTTCATCGGTCAAATGATTGGCAATCGAGAGTTGCAGGAAGTGCCCGGGAATGCCTTCATGACCGAGAATCGGCCGCGGATCTTCGATCGCGGCGCGAATATAAAAATTCTTCGACTGTGGATTGTAAGTCGGGATGAAGTAGAAACCGGCCGGGTCTTTGTCGTAAACGCCCGGGGGATTCATGAACCCGCCAGGACTGGTTGGTTTGAACGCATCGGGCAACTGCCGGATTTGAAAAGGGCCGAGATAATTTGGCAGCGTAATGAGATTATGTTCCTTCAAGAAATTAATCATCTCGGTCTCGCGGCTTTCATAGGCCTTCAGGAACGACGCCTGATCGGGCGGAATGTTTGCAGCGCGCTTCGGATCGGGATCAGCCAGTTTCGGATCGGGCAGCAGCGCCTCGAGGGCGCGATAACGGGCATTTTCCACCCGCCCGATCGTCTCCACTTCACGCGCATCGAGCGGCAAAAGCAAAACGCGTTTTAGATAATAATTGTAATTTGCTTCGCCCATTGGAACGAACTCCACCATCTTCGGCATTCGTTTTTCGAGCTCGTCGGCGTAACTGTGTGCAGCGGAGAGCGCGGCATCGCGCGCCTTGATCAGCTCTTCATGCTCGCTCGGCGCAAGGTCGACATCCAACGCCATCAGGCTGTCTTTCAATAGCGGATCGATCGAGCGCGCCGAATCGATGGCGAGTTTGGCGTAGAGTTTGACCGGGTTTTGCAAATTGGTCAGGCCTTGCTTCAGCATCGGCGGCATCGCTTTCAATCGCGTCGTGGCGGAGAGCGCTCGCTTTCGGGGCGTGTCGTATTCCTTCTTCAGGAGCGAAAAAATCGCGCTCACGCATTCGCCGATATAAGTTTGCGGATTCGTCCGTTCGAATTTTAGAACGCGATTTTGGAAATCGACGTTTTCCAATTGGGAGCGAAATAGGATTGCATCGATTTGCTCGTCCTTTGGCCAGGTGTCGATCTTCATGGCGCGGACTTTGTCGAGCAACGCGCGCACGTGCTGCGCGCGTTCCGCTATTTTTGCGGGCGAAAAGTCGGCCAGCCGGTCGTCCCAAGTGTGGAGGCCGGCGTTGCTGCTCGAGACCGGATCGTTCTCGTTCCGCCAGTTGTAGTAATCGTTCGCTAATTTGTGGAGCGCAGCCGCGCCCATCACGTGGTCCTGGTTCGCATTGGTGATCAAAGTTTTGTTGGAGACATCCGGTTGTCCGCGTGGCGTCGGTTGAGCATGCGCTGCGATTGCAGCGGCAATCAGAATTGCGCTGAGTGAAAATACTTTCGCTTTCACGAGGTCGATCTTAGCGGTTCAAAATTACGGCGGAAACCGAAAACTACGCCGTGTCGTAGATTGTCATTCCGAGCGAATGCGAGGAATGGAGCAAGTGGGACGAGCGACATGGACGGCGAAGCCGCGTGGGTAGCGGCGAGTGAGTCGGGAAACGAACGAGTTCAATCTCACAGTCGAAGTCTGGACCACACAAATCAAGTTGCGTGATCAACTGCGCTTGTGGGAGATCCTTCCCCGTTCGGCTTCGCGCTGACGCGCTTCGCTCAGGGCTTCGGCTATCTTTGCAGGGCAGCGGAGCCTGCCCTGAGCTTGTCGAAGGGCTCAGGATGACTACGTCTTCACTATGGCGCTTTGGCCTATGCAATCACACCAGAAGTTGAAAAGATGCTTGCTTCGGCTTAAGTGCGTTTCAGGCAATGGAGTTTGCCTTCTCCCGCGACCGCGGGGAAAACCGCACTGACCGGTTTCAGAGCTAATGACTCCTGTTTTCGCAGTAATGCGCAGGCAGGAGTTTTATTATGCTTAATCACGCTTGGCTCAGCTTCAGTGCGACGAACATTGTTTTTCAAAACGTTTGGTTCGTCGCCGCAATTTGGATGGCGCTCGCCCTCATCGCGAGTTTGGTGTCGATCAGGATCGGAATTTCGGTCGCCCTGATCGAAATTTTCATTGGCGTCATTGCCGGCAACTTTCTTCACCTGACCGCCAGTAACGAGTGGATCAATTTCCTGGCACTGCTCGGCAGCGGCGTGCTCACGTTCCTGGCGGGAGCCGAAATCGATCCCCGCTCGTTGAAGGCGAATCTGCGGGCGAGTCTGCTCATAGGCGTTTTGTCTTTTGCCGTGCCCTTCGCCGTTATTTGGTTGTTCGCGCAATTCGTTCTCGGCTGGCCGCTGCACCAGGCGCAAATCGCCGGCATCGCCCTTTCGACCACTTCCGTGGCGGTTGTTTACGCGGTGATGATCGAAGGCGGTTTCAGCGACACCGCCATGGGCAAAATGATTCTGGCCGCGTGTTTCATCACCGATTTTGGGACGGTGTTGGCGCTGGGCGGATTGTTCGCGAATTACAACATCTGGCTGCTCGTGTTTGTCGCAACCATGTGCGTCGTGCTCTGGTTCATGCCGGCTTGGACCAAAGGCGTCATCAATAAGTTCGGCGCAACGCGTGTGAGCGAACCGGAGGTGAAGTTCATCTTTTTCGTTTTGTTTTTCCTCGGCGGACTCGCGACCACCGCGAAAAGCGAGGCAGTTTTGCCGGCATATCTGATCGGCTTGGTGGTGGCCGGGGTTTTTCTCCGCGACAAAACACTCGTTCACCGGATGCGGAGCATCGCTTTCGCAGTGTTTACGCCGTTCTATTTCATCAAAGCCGGCCTCTTCGTTTCGCTGCCTGCGCTTTGGCCTGCCGTCGCCATTGTCGGTGGCCTTCTGCTGTTGAAGATGGTGACAAAGATTGTCGGCGTCTGGCCGCTGGCGCGTCTGCATTACATGCATCACCGCGAAGCGACTTACACGACGCTGCTCATGGCGACCGGCCTGACCTTCGGAACAATCTCGGCCCTGTTCGGCTTCCAAAACAAAATTATCGATCAGCGCCAATACACGATTTTGGTCACGGTGGTGATCCTGAGTGCGTTCGTGCCCACGCTTTTCGCGCAAAAGTTTTTTCAACCGACCAAGGGCGCCATGCACGCGTGGGGCCGGCGTTATCGCCAGCGACTCGGCGTTCTCTCGGTAGAGGATAGCGAAGACGAGCCGAAGGCCGATTGATTCGTCGCAACATTCTTGATACTGCTGCCTGAATGAAAACTCTGGGCATCCTTGGCGGCCTCGGGCCGGAGAGCACTCTCGATTACTATCCGACGATCATCCGGCTTTATCGCGAGCGTGTTTCCGATGACACTTACCCGGAATTTTTCATCAACAGCATCGATCTCAATAAAGTTCGCGGACCAGTGACCGCGAATGACCTGCCGCGTTTGGCCAATAATCTTTTGCCCGAGATTGAGAAACTGGCGCGGGCCGGCGCGGATTTCGGTCTCATCGCCGCCAATACGCCGCACATTGCCTTTGACCTGATCGCTCCTCGCGCCGCCATTCCACTTATCAGCATTGTCGAAGCGACTTGCGCCGCGGCAAAGGATCGACAACTAAAGCGCGTCGCCCTTTTCGGAACAAGGTTCACGATGAACGGCGAGTTCTTTGCTAAACCGTTCGCGCGCGAAAATATCGAGATTATCAGGCCCGATCCCGCCGATCAGGATTTCATTCATGACAAATACATGAACGAGCTATTGCTCGGGAAATTTCTGCCCGAAACCAAAGTCGGCTTGCTCGCCGTAGTGGATCGGCTCTGTGCCAAGACGCAGCTCGACGCAGTCATTCTCGCCGGGACCGAGCTGCCATTGATCCTGCGCGAGCCTTCGCACAACGGAATTCCTTTCCTGAATACTACCGTGATTCACTGCGAAGCTGCGGTAAACGAGATGTTCTCTTAACCATCAACTAGTAGTTAATGAAAGCAGTTGTAAGCTCTCTTTTTCTTTTTTTGAATTTTGCCATGGCCCAGCCCGAGGTACAACGAATTCGCTACGCGGTGGTCGGCGACTCGTACTCGTGCGGAGAAGGCGCATCGCTCAAGGAATCGTGGCCGGCGTTGTTAACGCAACATTTGAGCGCCCAAGGCCTGCATGTCGATCTTGTGTCGAACCCGTCAGTCACCGGTTGGACAACGAAGGACGCGATCGATCGCGAGCTGCCCAAGTTCGTAAATTCGAACCCCAACTTTGCTACGTTACTCATCGGCGTGAACGATTGGGTGCAAGGAGTGGACGAGGCGACGTTTCGAAATCGCTTCAGTTACTTGCTCGATCAGATGCTCGCCGTTTTGCCGGATAAAAAGCGGCTACTCGTGGTGACGATCCCTGACTTTGGAGTAACTCCGACGGGCCCGAAGTACTCGCGCGGTCGCAACATTCACGAAGGAATCATGCACTTTAATCAAATTGTCACCGAAGAGGCCCGAAAGCGTGGATTGACCGTTGTTGATATCTTCCCGCTCAGCAAAAAAATGGGCAAAGACAAATCGCTAGTGGCAAAAGATGGTTTGCATCCCTCCGCCAAAGCCTATGCCGAGTGGGAGAAAATTATTTTCCCGGCTGCGCTGGAGCTGCTAATAAAGCACTGACGTCTCTCCACTGCGCCGCGAGCGTAGACTGGGCGGTGAGGGTTTCGAACCCCCGACCCTCTCGGTGTAAACGAGATGCTCTACCACTGAGCTAACCGCCCGGCGCTCCGACTGTAGTGGCAGGCGTCTCGCCTGCAAATTCATTCGGATGAGATTACCACTGTTTCATCACTCGACCGACCTTCGCGCCGCGAAACGCATAGAACGTTTAGCGCTGACCCGCGATCTCTTCACGATACGGTTTGTGTTGTTCGTAGAGATTCAATCTCTTTTTTGCGTTTTCGATGACCACAGGCGGACCGTCCGCCGTTCGCAAAGCCAGTTTTTGATAATTAGCAGCCTCGGTGAAGTTACCTGATTCTGCATAAGCAGCAGCCAGCGTATCGACATAGCGCCAGTCGTTCCATTGAGTTAATTGGCAAGCTTTCGTTGCCACCTCGATCGCAGCGGCACCATTTCGAGCGCGTTTATCCGGAGAAGTTGCCTGAAGCCACGCGAGCGAGTTCAAAGTCTCGGCGGGCTGTTTGGATTCGAGCCGCGTGGCCGTCTCCATTTCTTGCGCCGCTCTGACATAATCTTTTCTCCTAAGATATGCCATTGTGCGACCGACATAGGCCTCAACCTGATTGGAATTGAGCCCCGTGGCGCGATTCCAATCTTCAAGAGCCTTATCGACTTGACCCAATCGATAATAATCAGCCGCCCGAATGAGGTAAGCTGGAGCGTATTCCGGTTTCAGCTTCATGACCTCAGACATGTCTTCGATCGCTTTGCCAAATTCGCCGGCTTCTCTGAAGGAAATCGCGCGATTAAAGTGTGCCTGCCACATTTTCGGGTCGAGCCTGATGGCTTCTGCGTAATCTCGCAAAGCCTGGTCGCGTCCGCCTTTTTTTTCCCACACGAGAGCACGATCGACGTGAGCCCCGGCGTTCTTTGGGTTGAATGCAATCGCCTGATCGTAATCGACAAGTGCCCTATCGAAGTTTCCTTTGGCCCGGAACGCGTTTCCCCGGTCCATGAGCACCGGCGAAGCCTGCGACCAATTGATTTCCATCGCCACCAGCTCGTTGGCGAGTTCTATTGAGCGATCGTAATCGCCTTGATCGTATGCCAGTCCCATCCTCCGGTACACGTCGGGATACTTGTATGGCACAGTCGAAGAACGCGCCCGGTGATGCTGCGGAGCAACGGATGCCAAACGGTCGGCTTCTTTGAGATCGCGCAACTGCTTGTCGCTCTCTCCTTTGATGAAATAAATGTTTGATCGGTAAAAGTATGCTAACGGATTTGATGAGTTGACCGCGATGGCGCCGTCGAAATTGGCCAACGCCCGATCAAATTCTTTCTTTCCAAGGTAGGACTGACCGCGAGCAAGCAAGGGGTCGAAATTATTTGGAAGGCAACGGATAGCTTCGTCAAAATCCGCAATTGCAGGATCCCATTGTTGCCTGCGTAAATAAAGGAGACCGCGGTCGTAGTAGGCCCATCCATAGTTAGCATCATATCGAATCGCTTCGTTATAATCCGGAATTGCCTTTTCCGGCTCCCCGTTCAATTGATGGGTCCAGCCTCGCACAAAATAGGCATACGACCAATTTGGGTAGAGCCGAATCGCCTCGGAAAAATCTCGAACGGCTTCTTCGAATTTTCCTTTCGATCTATAAGCCGCGCCGCGACTCGAGTAAGCTTGTGCTAGGTCGTTTTTCGTTAGTTTGTGCTTAAGCGCCTGACTTAATTTTTCGATGGCAACATCGTGATCCTCATGTTCTTCGGCTGTATAGCCTTCCCGGTAAAATTGGTCCCCCTTTCGAAACTCGAGAAAATAATAAAGTCCGATTGCCGCGCCGCTCATTATGATGGCCATGATGACGACGAGGCTGAGCGCAACAACGACGGCGATTTTTGATGATTTCGTCACGTGAATTGACTTTAATTCCCGAGCCGGCCGTTTTGTCCAAAACCGGCGCACCTTCGATGAGTGAACGCTATTTCGACAACCTTAGGCCCGGGGAACGACTCCAATCCGGCCAATATATTGTAACCGAAGAGGAAATTATCAACTTCGCGCGTGAGTTCGATCCGCAGCCGTTTCATTTGGATGCGGCCGTTGCCGATCAAACAATGTTCAAAGGTCTGATCGCAAGCGGCTGGCATACCGCGGCGATTACGATGCGTTTGTTTGTTCAGACGCTAAATTTCGCCGAAGGCGCGATTGGTCTCGGTGTAGACGAATTACGTTGGCCGAATGCAGTGCGACCCGGTGATCGGTTGCAAGTCGAGACCGAGATTATCGATCTTCGCGTATCGCGATCGAAGCCGAGTCATGGGGTTGTGCGTCTACGCTATGTCACTACAAATCAGCGCAACGAAATTGTTCAGACGATGTCGGCTTCAGCGCTAGTTCTACGACGAAGCGACGGGATAACACGATGATAGTGGAACTAATGTAACTTTTAGGTCAACGCTGCCTCTAACTATCTCTTGCATTGGGAAGAACTTTACTCTATCGAAAACGCCTATGGACTTATCAACACGAAACTTGATGCAGGCTTTATCGATTCGTCGCCAGATTGACGCTTTGGAAAGACGACTGAGGGGGTTGGTTGGCGG
>Ga0137403_10007870_pt1 | contig 11966 bp, 9 predicted proteins | sample CZOMad2_1_16fung_FD_122057 | JGI IMG/M metagenome (GOLD analysis project Ga0137403, IMG submission 122057) | Vadose zone soil fungal communities from Angelo Coast Range Reserve, California, USA - CZOMad2_1_16fungal (Hybrid Assembly) | ecosystem: Environmental > Terrestrial > Soil > Vadose zone...
CGCCGACTGCGTCTGGATGCGCGCGGAATTCACGGCGCGTTTCCGGTAGAACTGTCCGCCTTCCGCCTCGAGCCGGACCTGCGTGTGCGGAAACAGCTTGTAAGTCATCGCGAGGTCGCCGGCGCGCAGCATGGTCTTTGCAAACTCGATGTAAGTGGCGTCGGAGCGATCAACCAAGTTGAGGCGGGCGGCGAAGCGGTCGGTGAGCTTGCGATTCACATCGAGCATGAAGCGGTAGGAACCGTAACTGTCGCCGATGAGCGTCGCGCTGCTGAAATTCGAAAAGTAGGCGCGCTTCGTGTAGGTCGTCGCGAGACCACCCGGCTGCTCGCTGCCGAACATGAGCGAGTTTGCGCCTTTCGCGAAATCGATCCGCTCGGCATTGTAGGTGTCCTGCGGCGTGAACACCGGGAAAAAGTTGCGGCCCGACTGCGGCTGGACGTTGTCGCCGAGCTGAAACCCGCGAAACGTCACGCGCGCCTCGTCGAGCTTGCCCGCGAGACTGCTCGTGACGACGGCGTTCGCGATCATCGCGGAAGCATCCTCGATTTCGTAGATGCCCATGTCGCGCATGAAGTCGGACGTCAGCACGTCGACCGACATCGGCAGGTTCATGAGCTGCTCGTTCGAGCGATTGCCCAGAAGCGTGGACGACGCGACCCAGCCGGTGTCGCGCTCCGTGGCGACCACGAAGGGCGAGAGGGAGACGGTTTCATCTGGCTTGGGGTGCTCGGATGAAACCGCCGGTGTGACTTGCGCACGAAGTGCGAGCAGCGAAATCAAATAGCCGGCGACGAAAAGGCCGCGGCCAAGGCATTGAAAGGTGAAGGGTCCCTCCTATATCTGGGCGTCATCCCACCCGAGGAGGGCTTGTCGCGATGGACGTCGAGACGCAGATGATCGAGGTGCCGACGGCGGGCGGTAAGGTGCCCGCCTTCCTGGCGCGGCCGAAGGACGGCACGCGCGCGCCCGGTGTGCTCGTGATCCAGGAGGCGTTCGGCCTGAACGACCACATCAAGGACGTGGCGCGCCGAATCGCGGGCGAGGGCTATGTCGCGCTCGCGCCGGATCTCTACTGGCGCGGCGGGAAGGGTCGCACGGTCCGTTACGACCAGCTGCCCGAGGCGATCGCGCTCATGCAGTCGCTCAAGGACCCGGAGATCGTCTCCGACCTCGGCAGCGCGATTGCCTACCTGGAGAAGCAGGCCTTCGTGCGCGCCGACCGGATCGGGATCACGGGCTTCTGCATGGGCGGGCGCGTGGCCTATCTCGCCGCGTGCGAGCTCCCCGACAAGATCAAGGCGAGCGCGCCCTTCTACGGCGGCGGCCTCCCGGCCGAGAAGACGACGAAGCTCAAGTGCCCCGTGCTCGCCTTCTTCGGCGAGCGGGACGCGTACATCCCGCTCGACAGCGTCGAGCAGCTGCAGGCCGAGGCCAGGCGCCACGGCAAGGCGGTCGAGGTCGTCGTCTATCCCGGCGCGGAGCACGGCTTCTTCTGCAACGAGCGCGCGTCGTATCAGAAGGCCGCCGCCGAGGACGCGTGGGGCCGGCTGAAGAAGTTCTTCGCGAAGCATCTGAAAGCCTGAGCCCGCGATGCGCATCCTCCTCGTCGGGCAGGCGGCCTTCGCCGAGGAGGTGCTGCGCGGTCTCGAAGCCGCCGGCGACACGATCGCGGCGGTGGTGTGCCCGCCCGACGCGGGGCCGAAGCCCGACCCGGTCAAGGCGGCGGCGCACGCGCGCGGCGTCCCGGTGCACCAGTTCCGCTCGCTCAAGGCGCCCGAGGCGCGGCACGCCTTCGAGGAGGCGCGCGCCGACCTGGGCGTGCTCGCCTACGTGACGCAGATCGTGCCCGAGCCGCTGCTGCACGTCCCGCGGCTCACCAGCATCTGCTTTCATCCCTCGCTCCTGCCGCGCTACCGGGGCGGCAGCGCCATCGCCTGGCAGCTGATCCGCGGCGAGACCGAATCGGGCGTCACGGTCTTCTGGCCCGACGCGGGCATCGACACCGGCCCCATCCTGCTCCAGCGCTCGGCGCCCGTGGGGCCGGACGACACCGCGGGGAGCCTCTACTACAAGACGCTCTACCCGCTCGGCGTACGCACGGTGCTGGATGCGGTCGCGCTCGTCCGCGAGGGCAGGGCGCCGCGCGTCCCGCAGGACGAGTCGCGCGCGAGCTACGATCCGCTCTGCCGCGACGAGCACGCCCGGATCGACTGGAGCCGCCCCGCAGCCGAGGTCCACAACCTGATCCGCGGCTGCGACCCTCAGCCCGGCGCGCACACCGTCTGGCGCGGCGCGCCCCTCCGCCTCTACGAGCCTCGACGCGTCGAGGCGCCCGCCGGCGCCGTGCCCGGCACCGTGGTCGCGATCGGCGCCGAAGGCTTGACCGTCGCCGCGCGCGGCGGAGCCGTCCGCTGCGCCCGCGCCCGCGACGGCGGCGCGAAGGGCCCCGCCGCCGACGTGGCGCGCGCGATCGGCCTCGAGCCCGGCGCCCGCCTCGACTAAACAAGCAGCGCCGCGCCGGCCGCCGGGGGCGCCCGCGCGCGCGGGTGCCTCCGGCGGCCGGACCGACGCGCGTCAGAACACCTTCGCCAGCGAGAAGTCGAAGAACCGCGCCCGGTCGCACCCGAGGTTCACGTCGAGCATCCCGCGGAACTTGACGTTGACGTTCACCGAGAAGCCGACCGGCGAGCCGCGCGGGATGGCCGCGGCCGCGATGAACGAGCCGCCCGTGCGGTGGCCCTGGATGGTGCCGAGGACGAACGGGAACTCGGGGTCCGTCGAGATGGCCGTCGAGGCGTCGTGGATGGTCACGCTCGGGCAGGCCGCCGTGCCGCCGGAGCCGCACCGCCAGCTGACGCGCTGGCCGATCGTGTAGCCGCGCGCCGTGGTGTCGATACCGTTCTCGTCGACGTCGACCACGTCGCTCGGCCCGAGTCCGGGCCCGTCGTCGGGGCCGTCGGCGACTGCGGCCGCCGTCTGCTCGGCGCGCGAGACCGAGCCCGTGAGCGCGCCGATGTTCGGACGGAGCTTGCGCACGTTCAGCCAGTGGAGCGTGGGCGCGTCCCAGGCGCTGCAGTTGACCCCGGGCCGGTCGCAGGCGCGCGGGAGGAGCTCGGTGTAGAGCCCGCCGAGGCAGCGGTCCCCCCCGGGCGCCGGCGGGAAGAGCATCACGGTGGTGCCCGCGTGGCGGAGGTCGCTCAGGCGCCAGACCCCGCCGGCGTCGGCGGTCGCGATCCCGATACGCACGGCGTTCCCGCCGTTCTTCCAGCTGCACCAGCTGAAGGGGTCGCTCGCGTCGTCGGTGCCCTCCTTGAAGTTGCGCTGCTTGACCCACAGCTCGACCACGCGCCCGGGTGGCGCCAGGCCCTCGACCGCGTCGAGGTCGTTCACGTTGCTGACCACGCGGTAGACGAGCGGCGCCCCGTTCACCGAATGGAGCGTGGTGGCGCGCAGGACGAGCGCCACGAGCACGCCGCCGAGCGCGACCGACCCAACGATGCTTGATCCCTTCGCCATGCGACCCTCCTCCTGGCTGTGGGGCGGGCAGGGGGGGAAGGTGCAGCCGGCGTGCCAGCGCGGCCCGTCGGCCCGGCGCGCGCAGGCGGTGCGTGCCTGAAGCGTCGCCGATCAGGCCGTTTCACGCGCCGGCACGCCGAGCGGATCGCGGATGCCGTGCCGCTCCATGCGCCGCCAGAGCGTGACGCGCGAGATGCCGAGCGCGGCGGCGGCGCGCTGCCGGTTCCAGCGATGCTCGTCGAGCACGCGCACGATGCGCGCGCGCTCGTCGACCATCAGGCCGGCCGCGGGCGTCTGGCGCCGCGCGAGCAGCTCGGCCAGCTCCACGCCCTCCGCGCCGGCGAGCACGAGGAGCGACTCGAGCACGTTCTCGAGCTCGCGCACGTTGCCGGGCCAGGGGTGCTCGAGGAGCGGGCGGAGCGCGCCGGGCGGCGGGAGCGCGAAGGTCGTGCCCTGCGCGCGGTTGAAGCGCGCGATGAAGTGCTCGATGAGCGCCGGGAGGTCGTCGCGCCGCTGCCGGAGCGGCGGGAGCGTGATCGCGAACACGCGCAGGCGATAGTAGAGGTCGCGGCGGAACTGGCCCGCCTCGACCATGCGCCAGAGGTCGCGGTTCGAGGCGGCGACGATGCGGACGTCGAACCGCCGCACGCTGGAGGCGCCGAGCGGCCGCACCTCGCGGTCCTGCACGACGCGCAGGAGCTTCGCCTGGAGCGCGGGCACGAGGTCCTCGACCTCGTCGAGGAAGAGCGTGCCGCGATCGGCGAGCTGGAGCACGCCCGGGCGCTCCTGCACCGCGCCGGTGAAGGCGCCGCGCGCGTGTCCGAAGAACTCGCTCTCGGCGAGCGTCTCGGGGACGGCGGCGCAGTTGACCGGCACGAAGGGACCTGCGGCGCGGCGGCCGAGGGCGTGCACGGCGCGCGCCACCACCTCCTTGCCGGTGCCGGTCTCGCCCTCGATCAGCACGTGGGCCTCGGCGCGAGCGGCGGTGCGCACCAGCTCCCGCACCTGCTGCATGGCGGGGCTCCGGCCGACCAGGCCGGCGAGCGCGTCGGGCGCCGCGCGCCCGGCGGGACGCGGCGGGCGGTGCCCGTCACGGCGCAGCAGCCGGGCGGCCGCACGCCCCAGCGCGGCGAGGTCGTCGCCCTGGCCGAGGACGACGTAGTCCGCGGCGCCCGCCCGCAGCGCCGCGACCGCCGGTGCGGCAAGGTCGCGCGTGCTGACGACCAGCACCGCAAGCTCGGGGTGAGCCGCACAGAGGGCCCGCACCAGCTCGCCGCCCCCGTCGGCGTCGGCCAACCCCGGGCCGACGACCGCGAGCGCGGGCGCCGCCTCCGCAACCGCCCGCGCCGCGCTCGTCCCCGGCACCGCCCGCTGCACCTCGGCGCCAGGGCAGGCGATGCCGACGCTCGCGCCGAGCGCCTCGGATCGGGACGGATCACCCTCGCAGATCAGGATGCGCATCGCGTCGACCTCCCCCGTGGGCGAGCGAGCCTACGGCACCCCGCCGTCGACACCAGCGCGCGCCGACGCATTCGATCGGAATACGCCGGCACCGCACCCAGCGGAGGCGGCGTACGCCTCGGCGGGGGCGGGGGGCCGCCCTCGCAGCGCCTCTGCGCCGGCCCGCCCGCTCGCCGGAGGGCTCTCAGCGCGGCCGGCGCAGCTGAAGCGGAGAGGGCGGCCCCCCGCCCCCGCCGACGCCCGCTCGACCTTCGCTCACCTGCTGCGTGACCAAGACGGGCGGCACGAAGTGCAAGATCGCGATGACCGATGGACTCTTGGAAAAGAAACCGCGAGCACTTTTGCTGTGCCTGAATCTGAAACTTGCGTAGCGGGTAGCGGAGGCGGCGTGGTTACTGCTATCCGCAAAGCGTCGTTCATGTCAGACCGACGGAGCTGGTAGGCTGTCAACCTTCCGGAGGACACATTCACTTCCGTCGGGACCCGTGCTGGCCGCGGCCGCTGTGCCGCCGCTCGCTGTACTCGCGCTCATCGCGACGCATGCGCGCAATCTTCCCTACTGGGACCATTGGGGCATGGTCGAGTTCATCGTCAAGGCCACAACCGGAGCCCTCCGGTCAAGCGACTTGCTGGAGCAGCTGAACGAGCACCGCATCATTATTCCACGGATGGTGATGGGCGGTCTCGCCTTCCTCACCAAGTGGGACGTGCGCTGGGAGTTGATCGTGGATTTCATCGTCGCGCTCGCCACCTTTGCCTGCTTGGCGGGGCTGATCATCAGAACAGTACGGCCTCACGCCCCGGCGCTGGTGCCATGGTTGATCCTCGTCGCGTCACTACAGACGTTCTCGCTGGCGCAAGGCTTCGGGTGGACGTGGGGCATGCAGATGCCGCACTACATGAGCTCGCTTGGCGCAGCTGCCAGCGCGTGGGCACTCAGTCGATGGAACGGGCGCTGGACTGAGACCATGCTGCTGCTGGCATGTAGCATCTGGGGCGCGCTGTCCTGTGCTGCAGGACTGGTCCTGCTCGGTCTCGTTCCGCTCGCTCTCCTGTGCATGCCCGCAGAGATCACGCTGAGGCGGCGAATCCTCCATGTTTTGATGACCTCTGTCATCGCCGCAGTTTTCATTGCGCTGTACTTCAAAGGCTGGTACCCAGCAATCGGCCAGCCGAAACCAGTTTTCGCCTGGTCCGATACACCGCAGATCGCTCGCTACTTCCTCGCCTATCACGGCGGCCCGTTCGGCCCCCCAACGCCCCCCGTGGCCGCTTGGTGGGGCGGGGCGGCACTTGCAACCTATGTTGCGTGTACAATCTGGCTCTGGCGGCGATATCCGGTCTATCGCCGGCTTGTGAGCACCTGGAGTCTGCTCGCGGCGTACGTAACCGCGAATGGGGTCTTGACGACCTACGGTCGCTTTGGTGCCGGTCTACAGACTGCGACGATCCGCCGATATCTACCCGCGCAGTCGCTCTTCGCGGTGGCCGTCACCGCAGTCGTGGCGGTAGCTGTCAGGCATCTCCTCACGCGACGACCGCGGCTCGGCATGATAGCAGCGGCGGCGGTCGGCTTGGCATTGCTAGGCATTTTGCGATCGTCGGTCCCGTGGTGGCGGTCCGGAATCCAGATTATTCGAAACCACGACCGGCAGATGGCAGAAGCCAGTCTCTGCCTCCATCACTGTGCGACAACGACCGACGCGTGCTTCTCGCTGATATGCTGGGATCCGAAGGTCGCCCGGCGGTTCTGCCCGATGATCGAGGAGCATCGCTTGGGGCCGTTCGCCACATCGGGCGGCTAAACCAAGCGCCGGCTCTGATTGACGCAGACCACCCAGGATCAAGCGCGACCACCTCGAGCGGGAGGCTCGGAACATCACTGACTGAGCTGCGGCAGCTGGCTGGTGACGATGGTCGACCGGGTGCCGGTCCGGTGTCCCCGCTATGCCGGCGTGATCTCGACCAACACGTCGCCGGCCGCTACGGAGGCTCCGGCAACGGCCCGCATGCTCGTCACCCGCCCCGCCACCTCGGCCGCGAGCGTGCTCTCCATCTTCATCGCCTCGAGGACGACGAGCGCCTGGCCCACTTCGACCACGTCGCCCTCGGCGACCAGCACGGCCGCCACCTTCCCGGGCATCGGTGCGGTGACTGCGCCGGAGCCCGCGGCGCCGTGCGCGCCGCGCGCCTCCTCACCGGACTCGAAGGTCCACACGCGGCCTGCGACGGCGACCAGCACGCGGTCGCGGATGCGCGCCACCAGCGCGCGGTGCGGTCGCCCATCCACCTCGAGCGCCAGCTCCTCGACGGTCGCGCCGCCCGCGGCGGTGGTGCGCGGGCCGGCCGCGAGCCGGGCGACGCGGTGGGCGGCGCCGTCCACCGTGGCGGCGTAGCCGTCGCCCTCGGGGACGAGGCTCACGGTGAGCGTTCGCGGGCCGAGCCGAAGGTGCGTCTCCACGTCAGCTCCCGAGGCGCCAGGCGCCGAGCGTCTCCCACGGCGTCGGCGCGGCGGCGCGGCCCCGCGCCTCGCCCGCCGACGTGGCCGGCCGCGCGAGCGCCAGCGCGGCGGCGAGCGCGGCGACCGCCTCGTCGCCACCCGGCTGCCAGGTCGCGAAGTGCTCGGCCAGGAAGCCCGTGTGTGTCTCGGCGCGGCGGAAGGCCGGGTGCGCGAGCACGTCCTGCAGGAAGGCGAGGTTGGTCGTGGGGCCGAGGACCGCCGTGTCGCGGAGGGCGGCCAAGAGCCGCGCGATCGCGGTCGCGCGGCCCTCGCCCCAGGCCGAGATCTTGCCGAGCAGCGGATCGTACTCGACCGGCACCACGCCGCCGGCCGCGATCCCGGAGTCGACCCGGACGCCGGGCCCGGCGGGCTCGCGCAGCGCGAGGATCGGCCCCGCGCTCGGGAGGAAGCCCGCCGCCGGGTCCTCCGCGTAGAGCCGGGCCTCGATCGCATGGCCCCTGGCGCGCACGTCGGCCTGCCCGAAGCCGAGGGGCGCGCCCGCCGCGACGCGCAGCTGGGCGGCGACGATGTCGATGCCCGTCACCCACTCCGTGATCGGGTGCTCGACCTGCACGCGCGTGTTCATCTCGAGGAAGTAGAAGCGCCCCTCGGCGTCGAGCAGGAACTCGACCGTGCCCGCGCTCGTGTAGCCGACGGCGCGCGCCGCGGCGAGCGCGGCGGCGGTCATCTCGGCGCGGAGGCGCGGGGTGAGCACCGGGCACGGCGTCTCCTCGATGATCTTCTGGTGGCGGCGCTGGATCGAGCACTCGCGCTCGCCGAGATGGACGAGCGTGCCGTGGCGGTCGCCCAGCACCTGCACCTCGACGTGGCGGGGACGGACGAGGAGCTTCTCGAGATAGACGCGCCCGTCGGCGAAGGCGGCCTCGGCCTCGCGCCCTGCGGCGGCGAGCGCGTCCGGCAGCTCGGCCTCGCTCGCCACCGTGCGCATGCCCTTGCCGCCGCCGCCCGCGGCGGCCTTCACTAGGACGGGGAAGCCGAGCCGCCGCGCCGCCGCGGCCGCGTCGCCGCCGACCTCGGCACCCGGCACGAGCGGCACGCCGGCGCGCGCGACCGTCGCGCGCGCCGCCAGCTTGTCGCCCATGGTGGCGATCGCCTCCGGCGGCGGGCCGATCCAGGTGAGCCCGGCCGCCTCCACCGCGCGCCCGAAGGCCGCGCTCTCGGCGAGGAACCCGTAGCCCGGGTGGACGGCGTCGGCGCCCGCGCTGCGGGCGGCGGCGAGCAGCGCCTCGACGCTCAGGTAGGACTGGACCGCCGGCGGCGGCCCGATCGGGACGGCACGGTCGGCGGCGAGTGTGTGCGGCGCGCCGCGGTCGGCCTCGGAGTAGACCGCGACGGCCGCGAGGCCGTGCTCGTGGCATGCGCGCGCGATGCGGACCGCGATCTCGCCGCGGTTGGCGATCAGGACGGTCTTCACGCTCACATCCGGAAGACGCCGAAGCGCGTGGCGGGGATGGGGGCGCCCAGCGCCGCGGCGAGCGCGAGCCCGAGCGCGTCGCGCGTCTCGAGGGGATCCAGGATGCCGTCGTCCCACAGGCGCGCCGTCGCGTAGTACGGGTCGCCCTCGGCCTCGTACTTGGCGAGGATCGGCGCCATGAGCTCCGCGCGCTCCGGCTCGCCCATCGTCTCGCCGCGCGCCTCGAGCTGCTGCAGCTTCACCGTGAGCAGCGTCTGCGCCGCCTGCTCGCCGCCCATGACGGAGATGCGGCTGTTCGGCCACGAGAAGAGGAGGCGCGGCGAGTAGGCCCGCCCGCACATGCCGTAGTTCCCCGCGCCGTGCGAGGCGCCGACCAGGACGGTGAGCTTCGGCACGGCCGCATTGGCGACCGCGTTTACCATCTTGGCCCCGTCCTTGGCGATGCCGCCCTGCTCGTACTTCTTGCCCACCATGAAGCCGGTGATGTTCTGCAGGAAAACGAGCGGCACGCGGCGCGCGCAGGCGAGCTCGATGAAATGGGTCGCCTTGAGCGCCGACTCGGAGAAGAGGACGCCCTGGTTGGCGAGGATGCCGATCGGATAGCCGTGGAGGTGCGCGAAGCCGGTCACCAGCGTCGGCCCGTAGAGCGCCTTGAACTCGTGGAACCGGCTGCCGTCGACCAGGCGCGCGACGAGCTCGCGCGCGTCGGTCAGCTTGCGCGGGTCGCGCGCCACGATGCCGTAGAGCTCGCGCGGGTCGTAGGCCGGCTCCTCCACGGCCTCGCGCGCGAGCGGCGCCGGGCGGGGCGCCGGCAGGGCCGCGAAGATCTCGCGCGCGATGCGGAGCGCGTCGGCGTCGTCGGCGGCCAGGTGATCCGCCACCCCCGAGATGCGGGTGTGGACGTCGCCGCCGCCCAGCTCCTCGGCCGTCACCTCCTCGCCGGTCGCGGCGCGCACGAGGGGTGGGCCGCCCAGGAAGATCGTGCCCTGGTTCTTGACGATGACCGTCTCGTCGCACATGGCCGGCACGTAGGCGCCGCCCGCCGTGCACGAGCCGAGGACGATCGCGACCTGCGGGATGCCCGCCGCCGACATGCGTGCCTGGTTGAAGAAGATGCGGCCGAAGTGCTCGCGGTCGGGGAAGATGTCGGCCTGGAGGGGGAGGAAGGCGCCGCCCGAGTCGACCAGGTAGACGCAGCCGAGGCGGTTCTCGAGCGCGATCTCCTGCGCGCGGAGATGCTTCTTCACGGTGAGCGGGTAGTAGGTGCCGCCCTTCACGGAGGCGTCGTTGGCGACCAGCACGCACTCGCGGCCGGCGATGCGTCCGACGCCGGTCACCATGCCGGCGCCCGGCGCCTCGTCGTCGTAGCAGCCGTGCGCCGCCAGCGGCGAGAGCTCGAGGAAGGGCGTTCCGGGGTCGAGGAGGCGGGCGATGCGCTCGCGCGGCAGGAGCTTGCCACGGGCGGTGTGGCGGCGGCGCGCTTCTTCTGGCCCGCCGAGCGCGGCGCGCGCGCGGGCCGCGCGCAGCCGCTCGACGAGCCCCTCCATGTGGTCGGCGTTGGCGCGGAACTCGGGATCGGACGGGCGGACCCGGGTCGGAAGGCGGCTCACCAGCGCGGGGCGATCTTGGTCATGGTGGTGCTTTGTCGCGGCAGTATGCACCCGCCAAACGTGCATTGCACGCCCTCTGGGTGGAGTAGCGGCACCCGTTCCAGGACCGGCAGCCGCGGGTGGTCCCGGAGCGCTATGTGCGTGCTCGGTACATGTCCGGCGAGCCGTGGCGCGCTCACTGCGGCACGCAATAGCAGCTCTTGATCTCCGACTGCTTCCACCGCACCGTGCAGCGTCGATAGCCAGCCGCCTCGAGTGCGGCCGGCGTCAGCCGTTCGAGCATGGCACACCAAGCGGACGGCCGACCCTCGAAGGAGCTCGCTTCACGAAGCGCGCCGGTGAGGAGCTCGCTCAGATCGACGGAGGCACCCGCTTCTCTCGCGGCGAACCAGATCGCGCCAAGAGAATCGCCGCCGTCCGTGCACGGTACTTCCAAGACCGGCGATTCGTCGAGACAAATCCACTCGCCCGCGGAGAGCAACATGACGGCGGGCGGGTACAGCTCGTAAACGAGCCGCGCGGGGGAGGGGGGCGGCGCCGCGTCCGGCTGGCGCCACGGGGAGACGCCGAGGACGGTACGTCCCCTCATCCCGAAGTATCCCCTCGGAGACGGCACGCCCGGGCCATCCATGCGCACCTGCGGTGGATAGAGGATGCCCTGTGGTGACATCGTATGCTCCAGCTCTATGTCGAGCCGCAGACCGACCGGGTCGACGATCCCCGGCCAGCGGATGGGGCTCTCTCGCAGCGAGACGATGCGTGCACGCCTGGCCTCCACGCGGGCCGTCAGCCAGTTCTTGCCGAGCGTCACGACGAGCAGCAGATGCACGGAGAGCGGCAGTGCGAGGAGAACCAAGCCAAGCGTGCGGAACACGGGCGCGCGCCGTGTGACGAGCCACCATATTGCGGCAAGGACCCCGATGCCCGTGGCCACGCTGGCGAAGAGCGGCAGCTCCTCGAGGTCGCCGCCCTCCTTCATGAACGGAAGCGGAAGGAACAGCGCGACGCCGACGATAGCGAGCAGGGGAAGGAGAAGAAGCGCGAGACCGACTCGCCTCACGGGGATCCCGTAGAGGGAACGTAGTGCCGGCCGCGCGCGAGCGCAAGTCTCGGGAGCTGTAGAGTAGACCGATCGAGGGGCGACGTTCTCGGCGGGCGGTCGTGGCGGCCCGACTCAAGCGACCGCCAAGTCGGCCGCTACGCTAGAACGACTACGCTCCGCCGCCTACCAGAAGAGCGAGCGCCGGGCCGAGAGGCCGTCGGCCAGCATGGTGGCGATCCGCGCCTTCACCTGCTCCACCTTCTCGCCGATCACCTCGTCCTCGTCGCTCGGGTTCCCCGTGAAGTGCATCGGCTCGCCGAAGTAGATGCGGTACTTGACGGGGAAGGGGATGACCCCGAGGAGGCCGAGCCACGGGAAGGTGAGGGTCACCGGGAAGGC
>Ga0137403_10007871_pt1 | contig 11965 bp, 9 predicted proteins | sample CZOMad2_1_16fung_FD_122057 | JGI IMG/M metagenome (GOLD analysis project Ga0137403, IMG submission 122057) | Vadose zone soil fungal communities from Angelo Coast Range Reserve, California, USA - CZOMad2_1_16fungal (Hybrid Assembly) | ecosystem: Environmental > Terrestrial > Soil > Vadose zone...
CGGCGACGTGAAAATTTTGGCGGTCGCGTTTCTATGGACCGGTTTGTCGGACGCGCTGCCATTCGCGTTTCTGCTTGCGCTGTTCAGCAGCGCGCACACTTTCGCGGCCAAGCGCGGCTGGGTCAAAAGCAAGCTTGCCGGTGACGGACGCCGGCGTATTCCGTTCGCGCCATCCGTTGCCTCTGCACTGATCTGCACATTCGTGTTGCGCTCTTTGCGACTGGGCTAGTTAGGAGCCAAGACGGCGTCGGCCTGATGACTATCTCTCTTGACGATGATGATTGCGCCGTTGCGGGTCGTAAACCTGGCGCCTGTTAATTTTGGCACCTTCTCCGTGAGCGCCGATGGCAAGGGGATCGTTGCGCCACCGACAGAATCACCGACGTTGATCGCCGGCGCAGCCGTGCCCGCAGAGAGCACGGGCTTGATGTAGTCTCTTATCAACTGAACCTCGTCTCGCGAAAGGTTCAGTGCGGTTTGATCCGTGTGGAGCTCTTGACCAGGTTTGCTCTTTTCCGCGGCTGACTTGGTTTGCGCCTCTTTCTGTCGGTCCGATTCTTTCTTCGTGTTTTCAACTTGCTCGAGTTTTTCGAGACGCTCCTTGAGGGGTAGAAGCTCTCGATGGAGCATGGCGATGTCTGACTTCAATGACTTTATCTGACCAAGGGCAATTGCAGCGCCGACGCACGTGACGATCGCCACCAGGCTTAGAAAGGCGAACGCAGTGCCTCCTATGCTTCCAACAGAGCGCTCGGGTTTTTCGCGCGAGATTTTTTGCGAAAAACAGCGTCGCCAAAGGCCCGAGATCATTTGTTTCTTCTCGGTGAGGAAAACGCGAAGGCTGTTTGACCGAAGCGAGCTTGGTTCCGAATCTTGAATCTTGGAACCGAAGCTTCGCTGCAAGAAGGCCGGAACATTTTGAGCCGTGGCATCAGGAGGATCCATCGAGACCGTTTCGTCGTCTCCATCTGAAGGTTCATTGTGGTTACCGTCGCCGGTTCGATCAGGAATTCGGAAATCGATCCTTTCCGCCAAATCGATAGTGCTAGCGTCCGAGGTAACGTCTGGCGTTCCGCTCGAACTTTCAAGCGATCGAAGCAGCGATAGACCCGCATCCGTGATCTGCAGGCCGGCCTCATCCCGAAAAACCAACCCGGATTGAAAAATGTCAATGCCGCCAAGCGCGGAGAAGCGCTTCAGCTGTTCGGTCTGATCTCCGCTTGCGATAATGATCCCGACTTCGCGCCTGATTTCACCGGGTGTGGCACGCCGCTCGGGGTGTTTGGCTAAAACCTTTAAGACAGCCAATTTGAAATTCACGCGGGCCCTCGCGAATCCAAAGACAAAGATATTGCCTGATAGGGCTATTGGGGCCTGAAACCCAGCGATTACGGCCCTCTGGCCCTCAAGCCGAGACCGATCCTGCACATTGCTGAAAAGGCCGGTTGAAGTAATACTCCGCAATGCCGGGGTTTAGTCAACTCAAAGCAGGGTGGGGCTTAGACGCTCTTGATAAGAATCGCGGCATTTGGCAGTCTTTGATTTGGGAAATCTCATAGGAATCGAGGATCGTTATGCGAAAATCATTCTTGGCGATTATTGCCTCCGCCTTTTCGATGGTGCTTCTATCGGCCAATGCCGCCTACAGCGGCACCTATCCCTTTGGCGATGAACCTTACCGGCTCAATTGGGGATACGACCCTGCGGTTGAATCGGGTTGCTTGAAGTGGAATTGGCAGCAACACGGCTGGGACGATTACTGCCCAGTCTATATCCACCCCAAGGCCTATATGTATCCGCGCTCTTCGCGCGCGATCGTGCGAGCCAAGGGCTGATTATCTGGCTTCGATAGATCAGAGTTCGATGGATGCGAACCCGTGCGGGGGCTTGTCCTTCGAACGGTCTTGCCCTTCGAGGAGTCTTGGCTTTCGAAGAGTCTTGCGCTTTCGAAGAGTCTTGCCCCTCGAATGACTATTCGATCAGGAATGCTGAATTGTACACGCGATCTGGCTGTGTTTTCCGAAATTCAGCAGCGCGTTTTCGCGGAATCCGTCCAGCCAAATTCCGTTCCCAGCATACCGATAGCCGACGCCCATCGGGATCAGCCGAACATGCGTCGCACTATGTCGGCCCGTATACAGGGATGCAGTGACGACCTCGCCCGCGACCGTCACCGCAATTGGGCACAGCGGATATTCCCGGCCGTTTTCGCAGGTGAAGACGATCTCCGAGCAACTTCCCACGGCGCTCGGCCCCGACGTGATCAAGCCAAGATCCGCAGCGATAGCCGGAAGGGGATTGAGGCTCACGGCCAACCCGAAAAAAAATGCAGTCGCGAAAAACTTTGAAAAATTGGCGCGCATTGGTGCCCCCAAGGCTGAAAAACTGCAGATATCAGAGCAAAAATCCCCCGCGACGTCAATTACATCTTGCGCTATTTGCCCGGTTTTACCCCCACGCGGCAGTTGATTCGGCGCTGATGCGAGCGAGCGCGGCCGTTCGCTACCTGCCTGGCGGATGCACAAGGGGAGTTCAACGATGCGCTCGGCCGGCAGATTGTCCGGTGTTGGCGGCCGTAGGATTTCGCGTGATATGAAGTTGACCGCGTCGATTGCCGCCTTTAAACGTTTTCATTAACCTCGGCTTAACGCAAGTCACCTGAAATGTTCGGGATCGTTGAGTTTGAGGCCAGCGTCTACCTCTTGGCGAGAGATCGCGAGGGGTTATCCGGGGCAAATCGGGGCAAGCAAGAATGATCTTTTGCGATCGCTTGGCTTATTCAAGCAGCTCCTTCTATTGCCTTTGTGGTGCGATCGCATTGTTCGTTGTCGGACCGGTTTCTTCCCCGGCCAAGGCAGAGACGCCTGCCGCGGTCGTTGTCGGACCGGATTCATCCCCACCCAAAGCTGAGACGCCTGCCGCACCGAGTTTTCGAAAAGGGATGTGGCATTTTGTGCGGACGATGGAACTCGTTCTGCATAAAAATCACAGGCAGCGGGTGCTAGAGCGAGACGTGACGCGTTGCGTTGATCCGACCGTTGCGATGAAGGCCACCTTTTCATCGCCCACCGTCGGAAATTGCGTCTCGGCGAAGCCGGAAAAGTCGGACAATAAGTACACTTTCTCCAACCGCTGCGACTATATGGGGCCAGTCAGTACCGTTATAACGGTTCACAACGACGAATCTTATACAGAACTCAACGAGATCAACGTCGGTGAGCTTCCAAGGGCAGAATTGGTAATTGCACGTAGGATAGGCGATTGTCAGGACGATCCGGAAAATTCCGGCAGACCTTCTGTTTCGTCCAAACCTTCTGTTTCGTCCGTTTCGTCCAGGCCTTCTGTTTCGTCCAGACCTTCTGTTTCGTCCAAGCCTTCTGTTTCGTCCAAGAATGTTGAAGGCGATTAGGATCCAACGAATAGCTTAAGCGCAGGGCTGCACGTGCCGAGCGGCCTCTGCTGGCGTAGCCGCCGTGCCATCGAGTTCTTGCGCCCTATCGTGAGCTGCGGAATGATCCTGTTCCCGAAGTGAGAGTGGCCCAGTATGAGGCTCATAGTCGCCGTCGCAATAAACTTAGCCAGCTTGATCGGACCGGCGATCTGTCAGACCTCAACGCCACCGGTGCCGTCAAGCATCGCCGGGCAAATCCGGATTGATTCATTCCAGTTGCAAAGGCGCGCCGACGGCTACGGCATTGCCGGTTTCGTAATCTCCAATAATTCGGATCAGGCGCTAAAATCCGTTGAATTGACCTGCTGGGTCAACGGCGATCGCGCGCATGGAACGAAGGTATTGGTATGGCCGAACTTGCAATCGATCCTCGCTCACGACCAGCAGCAGTTTTCAAACGTCAACATCGGTTCGGTTGGCGAGGGCTCTCGCGCTGAGTGCGAAGTGACGGAGGCGGATTAATCAAGAGAAGATCTGGAGCGAGTGGACGGTACTCGCCACGCTCGAACGCACAGCGTCACCAAGCGGAATATGTTCGCTTGGTGACGCTGCGTATCGAAACTGGGCCCTCAAAATCCCCAGTATGATGATGTCGGCGCCAGGTGCAGTAAGGTTCAACGCCTCAATAAAAAATCCTGCCGAGGAAAGAGTGAGCCCGGACGGGGAGGTTGGAAGATTCCGCCGAACCCGGAAGCTAGATCTTCTGCTGCGCTCCCGACCCAACCACATTGACGGTGATTTTCTGAATTTCTGTACGTCCGCCGACGTATTTGACCTCGATGGTCAAGACGTCATCGCCCAGGAATTCCGGCGGTGACCTGTAAAACGCAACATAGGCGGGCACCTCCAGCGCAAGGCAGGCCTTGTAGTTGGTGGCTTTCACGCTCGCTGTCTTGACGACCACCTTCCCCGAGGCGGGCGGGTTCGCCAACCGAATCGTCGGAAGGGGCCCAGACGTGCAGTCGGGCAATACGTTGAGGTAAAGGCCTATCTGAGTGTCCTTATTTGGGACGGCCTTGATCGAGCGTTCGACGACCTGGGTCCCGGTCTGGGCCCATATGGCATCCGTCCCGCCCACAAGGGCGACCGCCAGAAATCCTAGCTTCATCAAGGGCTCCATCGGAACGAAGTGTAGCAGAGCCCGGATATTGGGCGCCGGGCGTAAAGGCTGGGCAATTCGCCAGACCTTTTTGGTCCGACCAAGGCCTGTTCCCTCTTTACCACATTTCAATAGAAACTATTGATTAACCAAATACTTTTATTGACCCCCCTCTGGGTTAACAATAACTTAAACCGACAATTGCTGCTAAATTTTAAATTCATTCAACGCAAGTCGTAGCGGAGAAAAGTTATGAACGGACAATTTCAGGTTGCTCAGGCTTCCGGCACGGGAAATTCCAATAACGCTACGCCGCCACGCATATTCAAACTGACAAAGCCTCTCGGCGATCAGGCGGTCGTCGTCAATCTTGGATACGACCAGAAAGTCCAAGTCGACTTCTCCGCGATCGCCAACGAGAAAATCACACTCCTTCACGTCGGCGAAAAGCTGATCATCCTGTTCGATAACCAATCGACTGTGACGGTTGAGCCGTTCTTCGACTCCCGGCACGATGCTCTCCAAAATCTGACGATCGAAGTGGCGCCGGGGCGCGATCTTTCGGTCAGTGAATTTGCAAGTTCGTTTCCGATCAGCACCGATCAATCGGTATTGCCGGCAGCCGGCAACGGCAACGGCAACGGTAACGCCCAGGCGAGCGGTGCGAATTTCGGCAACCCGGCGGTGGACCCGTTGCCGCCTATCCCAACCAATGTCCTGGCCCCCCCGGAAGTTCTTCCGAATTTCAATGTCACGGTTCCAACGGGCTTCATCCCCCTGATACAGCCTACGATCCCAACCACTGCGCCGGGGCCGACGATCACGGCAGGTCTGGGGCCGTCTTTTGTCGTCGACGAAAGCTTCATTCCAGGAATTGGCTCGCACACGGGGCCAGCAGGATCGAACATCGATACGGAGGCCTCTGCGGCGTCATTCACGGTGACCGCGCCGGCCGGCGTGCAGTCGTTGACCTTCGCTCTGACGATCAACAACGCCACCACCAACCTGATCGATTCCGTGAGTGGCCAGGTGGTGCATCTGGTGCAGAACGGTGCCGGAGAGGTTGACGGTGTTGTCACCATCAACAACGTGCAGACGAATGTCTTCACGCTGACGGTAGATGGCACGGGCCATGTGACGCTGACGGATCTGCGCGGCGTCCATCAGGGCGCGGGTGAAAATGGCGACATCAGCGAAGGGATTTCGCTTGCGCCCGGTCTGGTGTCGCTGACGGCGACGGTGACGGACATCAATAACGCCACGGCAAGCGCGAGCCTCGACCTTGGTCCGCAGATCACGGTCCATGACGACGGCCCAACGATTCAAGTTCAAATTAATGGGGAAGAGGGACCGCGTTTTCCGACGCTGTCGGTGGACGAGAGCAACCTGCCGACCGGCACAACGCCGAATGCGACGCTGACGGTCTCGCATGGCGACTTCTCCGGTTCGTTCACCTCGGCGGCGGGCGCCGACGGCGCGACGATTACGTATGCGGTGGCGGTGCAGTCGGCGAATGTGGACTCTGGCCTGATCGACTCGGTGAGCGGTCAACATGTGCTGCTGTCGGTGAACGGCAGCGGCGTGGTTGAAGGCCACACGGCGATTGGTGGCGACTTAGTGTTCACGCTTGAGGTGAACAGCGCCACGGGCGTGGTGACGCTGACCGACTTCCGGGCGGTTCATCAGGGCTCGCCGGATACGCCAACCGACATCAGCGAAGGCATCAGCCTGAACAGCATCCCCAACCTGGTGACGCTGACGGCGACGATCACGGACGCGGACGGCGACCACCGGGCTGCGACTATCGACCTCGGCAAGCGGGTGAGCTTCCTCGACGACGGTCTGACGGTGAACTTCACGGCGGGCCCGAGCGTGGGCGCGCTGGAGGTGGTCGAGGCGAGCGGTGTGGTTGGTGATCAGGTTGCAACGATCACGGCGCCGACGTTCACGGCGAGCGCGGTGGACGGGGTGACGACAACGGTTGGCTATACGCTGTCGCTGGTTGGCAGCACGGCGACCGGGATTGTGACGACGGCCGGCAATCATCCGATCACGCTGCACCTTGATTCGCCGACGCAGATCTCAGGTCTGTACGACAGCGACGGCAATGGCACGCTGGACGCGACCGCGTTCACGGTGACGTTGTCGGGCAACCAGGCGACGCTGACCTCGGTGGTGGCGCTGGAGCACGACAACACCAACGTCTCGGAGACGCTGAACCTGAACGGACTGATCAACGTGGTGTCGACGGTGACGGCGACCGACGGCGACAACGACGTGGTGGTGGCTTCCGCGGCGACGGCCTCGCCGCTGTCGCTGACGTTCGACGATACCAATCCGACGGTGACGCCGGTCCTGACGTCGCTGCCGACGCTTGCGGTGGACGAGAGCTTCATTCCGAACGTTGGTTCGGGCGTGGGCTCGGCGGTTGGCGGCCCGACCTCGAACATCTCGACGCAAAACTTCGGCGCTGACTTCACGGTGAACGGCGGTGCGGACGGCCAGCTTGGCGCGACGGCCTATTCGCTGACGCTTAATGGCGGGGCTTCGAGCCTTGCGACGACGCTGGTCGATTCAAAGACTGGCGGCGCGGTGACGCTGGTGCAGGTCAGCACGACGGAGATCGACGCCAAGGATACGGCTAACGACGTGGTGTTCAAGCTGACGGTTGATTCGTCGAGCGGCATTGTGACGCTGACGGACCTTCGCGGCGTGCACGAGGGCACCGGTGAGACGCCGGATGCGAGCGAGTTCATCACGCTGGCCTCTGGCCTGGCGTCGGTGACGGCGACGGTGACGGATAACGACGCCGACAAGGCGGTCGCGAGCATCGATCTCGGCGGGCAGATCAAGATTTTTGACGACGGTCCGATCATCACGGCTGTCCAAAACGCGATCATTCCGGCGCTCGCCAACACGGACGTCCAAGGCACTTGGCAGCCGGCGTTTGGTGCGGACGGGCAGAGGTTCGCACCCGCAGGCGATGCGCACGGTGCAAACGACCCGGCTTTCGCCGCGATAGGCATTGCGGTCGGACCGGCCCCGGCTGGATTGACCTACACCGTTACCGACACGCTCACCCATAATCCGAACGGTGAAGAGGTCTTCTCAGTTGCGGTTACGGGTGGCGCGCAAGCCTACAATTTCTTTGAATATACCCACTACGACGCCTCTACTAAGACGGCAGAGTTGTTCGCCTATACGGATCAAACAGACGCGGACAATGGAAGCACCGCTACGGCGAACCAATTCTTTACATTGTCGTTGTCGGCAAACGGAACCTATGACTTCCATCTCACGTCGGTCGCGGGTCTGACATCGACAGTGACCACCACTTTCACCGGGGGCGGCAATTCCGGCACGGGGGCTTTCGCGGAAGTCACCGCTGGCGCTGCTACGTTCGTAAAAAATGGTCCCGATCCAACAACGCCGCCGGCGGGCGTAGATCTGGTCATTGACGGCTTCAGTGCGACTGATACGAATCCCAATGACTTCACCGTACATGCCAATAATAACGGGTTTGGACTCAACAACGGCAATTTCGAGACGAATCAGATACTCAATTTCGAATTCGCCCAAAGTCAGACCGCTGTGGATCTAGGCATCGGGAAGAGCAACAACGGCGTGAACGAACATTTCTTTATCACGCTCTTCGATTCCTTGCACAACCCTATTGGCACCGAGGACATCATCTTGCCTGATGGACAGACGGTGCTTATCGACAGCGCGAATTGGGGCCTCCACGAAGCTGCAGGAACCACTGCGGGAACCTTCGGTGCGTTCACTTCGGTGACAGTCGAGAATTTCGCCGGCCATGACAATTCAACGGGCGACGATGGCAAGCTCAATCTGACCAGCGTGAGCTTTAACGAGCACACGACGATCAGCAGCACGACGCTCAACTTCACGCCGACCATAACTGACGGCGATGGAGACAGCGCCAGTACCAGCCTGTCGGTAGCGCTCAACGGAACCTCCAACAACGGCAGCTTCACGCTCACGGGTACTGGAAACGATGTTCTGCTCAGCGGTCCGGTGGCCGATACCGTAAATCTCAGCGGTAACAACAACACGATTCAGTATCATCTCCCGACCGATGGCGGGGGCTCCGGCGTCGGGACGGGCGATACCGTCAACGGCTTCAATGCGACCGACTCGATTTCGGTTTCGGCTTCGGGCTTTGGCGGTGGGCTCACGATCGGTGAGGTTTTCAACAGCACCCAGGTTCAAACGGCCGGAAACAACCTCTTCGGCAACTCGCCGTCATCGGAACGGTTCCTGTTCGATACGGCAAACCACACACTTTACTATTCGGCTGACGGAACCACGGCTAACGAGCACGCGGTGGCCATCCTGAATTTGGTGGCGGCGATCAACCCCACTAACGTCCATGTCGTAGCTTAATAACGGACCAAGATAATTCTGATCTCTTACCATTTGGGTATCCGGCGCATTACGGGCCGGATACCCATTTTTTATTGGACGAACCCCAATTCGTAATGTCGAGCACGAAGATCGATTGCTTCTATCGAGCGCGGATGCAGAAACGCCTAAACGTCACATCAACAACGGCAGCGCGCTCAATTGAGAGGCGCTGCCGCTGGACACGTCCAGGCCACTCCATTCCCCGACATCACCGTCGCTTTCCGCCGCCGGCGCGGCCTCGAGCTCATTGGCGAGAAGCGGGCGTTTCGCGTAGGGCGCTGCGAACAGATGCACCCCATCACGATCGATCGCGAACAGCGGCGCTAAGTTCGAAGCGTTGGAGTCCTCGACCACCTCCGAGCGGCGGTTGTCCAGAATCAGCCAGTGGCCGTCGAGATGTGCGGCCAATACGGCGTGATCCTGTCGCACGGCGCGATCGTGCACCAGCACCAGGCGCAGTTCCGCCTCGGGGAAGCCTGCCTCGCGCAGAGCCACGTATTTGGCGATCGCATAATCCTCACAATCCCCTTTGGTGGTGGCGAAGGTCGCAAGCGGGGTGCTCCAACGATCGATTTCCCCGTGCTGGATCAGATCGCTGACATATCGGACGGCCGCGTTGACGGCGCGATTGGCCTCTTCGAGTCTGGCGCGGCCGGTTTTCGACTTGACGGCGTTGATCAGCCGCAGAAATTGCGCGGCGTAAGACGGGCAGCCGTCGGCGCTGGCCCGGCATTGATCCAGAACGGCTTGCTCCTTGACCATGTCGGCTTCGACGCCGCGCCACTTTTGCCAGAGCAAGCCTTCGGGTGCGCGAAACGTGAACAGCCCGAACGGCTCTTTGCCGACCGGCGGCGCTGCCTCCTTTGGAGGGGGAGGCGGTGCGTCCGTTGCGGTATTCGAAGGCGTGAGTGAGGCGAGACGAACCGCACCGGGTCCGCGGCCGCGCTGACGATCGAGTTTCGCCAGGACGGCGTTGATGCTGAAGAACGTTGCGGGCGGCCGCGTCGAACCCAGCTCCGAGCCCGGCACGAAATCTCCGGAGGCGTCTTGAACGGCTGGATTGTCGGCTGCAAATGAACTGGCTGTCGTGCCAACGACGATCGAAAGAACGAGCCCCGTAATAAACGCAAACGAGTCAAGCGTCCGCAATTTCACGCGCGGTATCATGGATGACGTCCCCTTCGTCAGGGACGTCGGCCAACGTCTTTGCGTCGATCCGCGTCCCAATCTGTTATCGGGACGAAGATTGCGGCCTTCACCGCTTATGCGCGGTTAAAGTGCGTTAGGGTCTAAGGGGAATGTAGAAAAGGCGGTCAATCGCGGGTTTGTTTAATCGTTCAAAATTGAGCGAGCAAAATTGACGATCCGTTAAGCAAATAGCGAGGCCTCAACGCTCGCGCAGAGCGTCGTCGCGCAAGGTACGTGCTGGCTTGAGAAGATAGTCCAGAACCGATTTCTCGCCGGTGAGGATTTCGACCGTGGTCACCATGCCGGGAATGATGGGCAGCGAATTTGTTTCCGTCCCGAGATGGTTCTTTTCGGTCCGCACCATCACCCGGTAGTAGGTTTCCTGGCGTTCCGATTTTTCGGCCTTGTCATCGACAATCGTGTCGGCGCTGATGCGCTCGACCTTCCCCTTCAGCGACCCATAGACCGAGGAGTCATAGGCGGAAATCTTGACCACGGCGTCCTGATTGGGGCGAATAAAGGCGATATCCTGCGGGCGGATCCGCCCCTCGACGAGCAACGAATCATCAAGCGGCACGATATCCATCACGTTGGCGCCTGGCTGCACCACGGCGCCGACGGTCGTGACGTTCAATTTGTTGACGATGCCGTGCACTGGAGCCTTCAGGTCCGTCCGCCGCACGCGATCCTGCGCAGACTTGATATTTTCATCGAGAACCGCGAGGTCTCCCTTCGACTTGGCCAAGTCTTCATCGGCTTGGGATCGAAAAGACGCCAATATATTGGCAATTTTCGATTGGGACTCGGCGAGTTGGCCTCTCATTTCGGTTGCCTGGCGGTCAAGTCGCAACATCTCGATCTCGGGCACCACCTTCTGATCGTGGAGCTTGCGCGTGAGGTCGAGTTCACGATCGAGCAGTTTGAGAGTTCCGGTCAACCGCAGGACTTGCTGGTTGAGCACGTCGATATCCTGGGCCACTTTTTGCGACCGCATCTTAAATACGCTGCCTTCCGTCGCGACCGCCGCCGGCACCACTTGACCCAGTTCATCGGGAAAGGCGACCTCGCTTCGTCCTCGTGCCTCGGCCTCAAGCCGGGCCACGCGCGCGGCCATCGCCGCGCGCCGCTCTCTTATTTCACCGAATTCCGAAGCAAATTTGGTGTCGTCGATCCGCATCAGAGACTGGCCCTGCTGAACGATCGCACCTTCCTGCACGAGGATGTCGCCGACGATGCCGCCTTCAAGGGTCTGGACCACCTGGGTCTGGCGCGATGGTACGACGCGGCCGTTGCCGCGCTTGACTTCCTCCAAGACCGCAAAATGGGCCCAGACCAGAAACACCAGGAGCAGAGCGAGAAAGGTTCGCAGCAGCATGCGCGAGGTGCGCGGCGTGCGTAGCGCCGCCGCCGCCCGGATATCGTTGGCAAAGGCAAAATCAGACGGCGGCATTAGGCTTTTGGACCTTGGTTGCCGGTTGCGTCGGCTGAGCCGTGCTTTCGGATGGGGAGGGCGCGGGCTTTCCTTGCAGTAACGCCAATACCTTGTCGCGCGGCCCGTCAGCGACCAAACGGCCGTTATCAAACAGCAACAGCCGATCGACCATGCTGAGAAGCGAAAGGCGGTGCGTCGAGATGATGATGGTCATCCGCTCGTCACGAATGGCCTTCAACCGCTCCAGAAACTCGGCTTCGCTACGGATATCAAAATGTGCCGTCGGCTCGTCCAGGAACAGCACCCGGGGTTTTCTGATCAGGACGCGGGCAAGCCCAATGGCTTGTTTTTGGCCGCCCGACAGGCTGCG
>Ga0137403_10007872_pt1 | contig 11964 bp, 10 predicted proteins | sample CZOMad2_1_16fung_FD_122057 | JGI IMG/M metagenome (GOLD analysis project Ga0137403, IMG submission 122057) | Vadose zone soil fungal communities from Angelo Coast Range Reserve, California, USA - CZOMad2_1_16fungal (Hybrid Assembly) | ecosystem: Environmental > Terrestrial > Soil > Vadose zone...
GAACCAGACGCGCCAGGCCTTCAGCCAGACCCTGCTGGCATTCGACAACGCGGTTGAGCCCGGCGATACCGCGTTCTTCTTCTATGCCGGCCATGGCTTCGAGATTGCGGGGCAGAATTTCCTGCTGCCGACGGACGTGCCCGCCGCTACCGAAGGCCAGGAAGAACTGGTGCGCGACGCATCGATCCTGGCGGATCGCATTATCGAGCGGCTGCAGAACAAGAAGGCGCGCACCTCCATTCTTGTGTTCGATGCTTGCCGCAACAATCCGTTCGAGCGAAGTGGCACCCGCGCCGTTGCCGGCGGCGGCGGCCTCGCGCCGATGACGCAATTGCCGGAGGGCGTGTTCTCGATCTTCTCCGCAGGCCCCCGGCAGGCCGCGCTCGATCGTCTGTCGAACAATGACGACAATCCTAATTCGGTGTTCACGCGAACCTTTGTGAAGGAGCTCACGCAGCCCGGAGTCAACCGCGTTCAGGTCGCGCAGCACACGCGCCGGGTGGTAGCGGAAATGGCGGAAACCGTGAGTCACAAGCAGATTCCGGTTTATTTCGACCAGATGGTCGACGACGTGTTTTTGAATGGCGCGGTGGCGACTGCAAAACCCGCCGAGGTGTCGCAAAAGGTTGCGGCGCTGCCGCCGGTGTCGGTCCCGCGCATGGCGCCTTCGAACGATTCGGTCAACGCGCCGATCGCAATGTTCTCCCGCCACAATGGCGGCTGGACCGTGGTGTTCTCGATCGCCGATCCGACCCTCGGGATTTCGTGGCGGATCGGCGATGCCGGCGAATTCCGCGAGACCGGATTCATCGACACGCTCGATCCGCGAACGCGCAAACGGATGCCCAATCCTTCGATCGAACTTGCGGCCGACGCGTCGGCGGCTACCATTCAGGTTCGCTATGTCGACGCTTCAGGCGAATTGCAGGGGCCGTTTCCGATCAAATTCGATCCGGAAGCGGCGTTGATCCGCGATCAGCGAAAAATCCTCGACATGACCGCAGCAAGCTGGCTGGCTTTTCGCGAGTTCAACGGGCTGCTGGTCCACTACAGCCACCTGATGTCGTATCGCTGTGCGATCCGCGAGGCGCGTATCGGCATCGACACCGCGGTGCCCGACAAGGTTTTGAAAATGCCACCCTGCGATCCCAGGGATCCCAGCGTCATTCCGCACGAGGCGCAGCCCTATCTCAAGCTTGCGCCCTCGACCCAGTTCGTCTCGGTGGAATTGACCTATCGCGACGGCAGCATCTCCGAAATCAAGAGTTTTAGGCGATAAGTGGCGCCTAGCCCATGATCGAAAATCCGCCATCGATGGGAATCGCGGTGCCGGTGACGAAGTCCGAGGCGGAAGACGAGAGAAACACCGCGATGCCGGCAAAATCGGCGATCGCGCCCCATCGCGCCGCCGGGGTGCGTGCCAGTACCTTGTCATGGAGTCCATCGATCTCCTGCCGCGCCCGCCGGGTGAGATCGGTGTCGATCCAGCCCGGCAGCACCGCGTTGACCTGGATGTTGTCGGCGGCCCAGGCGACCGCGCAGGAGCGCGTGAACTGCACGATGCCGCCTTTGCTCGCGGCGTAAGCCGGCGCAAAGCTGGCGCCGAAGATCGACATCATCGAGCCGATGTTGACGATCTTGCCGCCGCCCGCTTCCTTCATGGCCGCGTAGACCGCCTGCGAGCACAGGAATGCGCTGGTGAGATTGGTCCTGATGACGCTATCCCATTCATCGAGATCGAGCGCGTGCGGGGATTTGCGGATGTTGATGCCCGCATTGTTGACGAGAATGTCGATCCGGCCGAGCTCGCCTTTGACCTGATCGGCCATGCGGGCAACCGCCTGCTTGTCGGTGACGTCGGTCGCTACCGCGATCGCATTGACGCCGCGTGCCGCGAGGTCGGCGACTGCCGCTTTCGATTTCTCCTCGTTGCGGCCTACGACCGCGATGTCGGCGCCGGCATCGGCCAGCCCACGCGCCATGCCGAGCCCGATGCCGCCATTGCCGCCGGTGACGATGGCGACCTTGCCTTTCAAACCGAACAATTCCGATTTCATTGCTGTACTTTCCAGATTTCAGCGTTGGCTTTGCCAGATGAAGATCAGGCCGATGGCGGCGAGCGCCGCGCCATAGAGGGCCCACTGAATCTCATTGATCATGAAGCTCGTCTTCGGCCAGGCCACCACACCGGTGCCCTGACCGATCCAGAGCAGGCCTAAGGCGAGCGCGAGGAAGCCAAGGATCAAAAGCAATTTGCGCATGGTCTTTTCTCGCGAACGTTGGCGCAGCTGTCGTGCACCGGCGGCCAAAGTGACGCTCTCGCTTATCTAGGGCAAGAGCAAAGGACGACACCTCCGAGGTCAGCAATGTCAGGCTAGCCGAGGTACAAAAAAGCCCCGGTCGACGCCGGAGCTCTTTGCATTCCTGAACCTCTGACGAAGTCAGTACCTCGGGGCGACCGGACCACCCCAGTTGAAGCGATAGACCAACTCGCTGCGGATCGTGTGGACAAACTTCTTGGAGTCGTCTGACACACCGGATGGCGCGCCCGTGCTAAACCGAACGGGATTGTTCTCTACGTCGAACTCCGAGAAACGGTATTCGGTCTTCCAGAACAGGCCAGGCAGGAAGTTAATCGCATATTCGTCACCGGCGCCGAGGAACCAGCCCTTATAGGTTCTCTTGTCGATAAAGGCGGTCGTCGGAATATTCGGGGGCAAAACAATAGGAATTCCTCCGAAGGCAACTGTGAGGTTGGTACGGTCGAAGGTTGCCTGGGTATAACCACCGGTGAAATAGCTCAGAAGGCTGGGGAAGGCCAGCCAACCGACACGGCCGCCCACCGCCCAAGCCGAACTCATCTTCTCGTCGCCGACCAAGCCGATCGCAGCAGGAGGATTCAGCTTGCCCTTGAGGCTGCCCCAGTCGTAATCGGCGAACGCGCCGACTACGAAGTTCCAGCCCGCAACCGGAAACTGATAGTCGCAGCCGCCGCCCACGGTCCCGAGATAACCACGACCGCCCGCCGTTGTTGTGGCGGTGAACGGAACGCGCGGCGGACCATCGATAAAGCCGGTATTTTCCTGGTTCCAGAGGCCATAGCCGCCGCCGCCGCCAATGTAGCATCCGGTCCAGGACGGCGCATATGCGTCCGGAGCGGCCGGCAAAGGCGCCCTGGCGGCCATGTCGGCTGCAAATGCCGGTGCGATGAGGGCCACGATAGCCGTCAATGCGATTGCCAGCTTTTTCATTTGAAATTCCTCAGCATCCAGCGCTCGGTCCCCGCGTGTGGCAGGCCGCAAATGCGCTGATTCCCAACCCCAGTGCGAGAAGTATAGTCGGTTCCATGCAAAAGACTGTTGCCGGTTAGGCACACCCGCCCCCTAAACGGTATGGGGCTGCTCCAAGGCGACTTGGCTGAGCGCGCCGCGGCAACAAAAAAGCCCCGGACGATGCCGGGGCTTTTGTACCGCTAACCTTAGACGAGGATCAGTACCTCGCGCCACCCCAGTTAAAGCGGTAGACCAGCGAGGTGCTGATGGTCTGCACCCAAGGCTTGAAAGTAACCGATGAAGCTGTAAGCGGCCCGGCGACAACGGTCTCCGGAAGGGTGATGCGGTCAAAGAAAGCCGAGCGGTACTCCGTCTTCATAAACCACCCAGGAGCGGAAATGCCGAAGAAGTTGAGGCTGTTTTCAAAACCGCCGCCGATGAACCAGCCATCACGATGGAATGACGCCGTGGTAGCAACAGTGGGTGCTCCGACGAGGCTGGTCAAAGTGGTACCCGACCACTCCGAACCAGTATAACCGGCGTTGACGTAGGAATTGACATTCGGCGCGACGAGGTAACCCAGTCGCACGCCAGCCGCCCAGGTATCGCGAAGCTTTTCGCGGCCCTCAATGACATTAACTGGATCCGATAGCGAGCCGCGGATCTCTCCGAATTGACCATCGCCGAATACGCCAAATACCCAATTGCTGAACTGCCAGTCGTATCCGGCACCGACTGTTCCGAACCAGCCACTGCCGCCTAGCCGCTGATCACGGGTGAACGCAACCCCGGTGGGAAAGGCCACCACGTTGCTGTCGGCGTTCCACAACCCGCCGCCGCCACCGCCGAAGATGTAGAAGCCAGTCCAATTATAAACCGGTGCAGGTGGCTGATACACCGGCGCCCTGACGGGCATGTCGGCTGCGACCGCCGGTGCGGTGAAAGCCGCGATAGCAGTCAACGCAATTGCTAACTTTTTCATTTTCAAATCCTCGGTAAATGCAGCGCTCGACCCGACCGCGTGACAGGGGTGCAGATGCACCGATTCCCCATTCCCTAGGGTGACTATAGCCAGTCCTGCTCGAAATGCTGTTGCCGGGGGGGTACACCCGCCGGAAAATGCACTGCGGAATTGCGTGGATAGAAGGGCGGGAAATGGCTGAAGAGGGCCGCAAACAAGGCCCAGGCGGGGGAATTGCCCGTGCCCCCCGCGCCCGAAGCGGCGGGGGGCTCACACGTCCAGCAAATCCTCGCTGGCGAACTCGGCCTTGTCGGAAATGAACGCAAACCGGGCCTCGGCCCTGGTGCCCATCAGCCGCTCGACGGAATCGGCGGTGCCTTCGCGGTCGTCGGCGAGCAGCACCACGCGCAGCAAGCTGCGCTTGGCCGGGTCCATCGTGGTTTCCTTCAGCTGCGCCGGCATCATTTCGCCAAGACCCTTGAAGCGGCCGACATCGACCTTGGCGTTGGCGTTGAATTCGCTCTTCAGCAGCGCGTCCTTGTGGGCGTCGTCGCGGGCGTAGACGGTCTTGCTGCCGTGGGTGAGGCGATAGAGCGGCGGCACCGCTAGATAAAGGTGGCCCTCATCGATCAGCCGCGGCATCTGCCGGTAGAAGAACGTGATCAAGAGCGATGCGATATGCGCGCCGTCGACGTCGGCGTCGGTCATGATGATGATGCGCGAGTAGCGCAAATCCTCTTCGCGGTATTGCGCTCCGGTGCCGCAGCCGATCGCCTGCATCAGGTCGGCGAGCTGCGCATTGGCCGTCAACTTGTCCTTGCCCGCGGACGCGACATTGAGGATCTTTCCGCGCAACGGGAGAATGGCTTGCGTCTTGCGGTCGCGCGCCTGCTTGGCGCTGCCGCCGGCGCTGTCGCCCTCGACGATGAACAGCTCGGAGCCTTCGGCTGCCGTGTCGGTGCAGTCGGCGAGCTTGCCGGGCAGGCGCAGTTTCTTCACCGCGGTCTTGCGCGAGATTTCCTTTTCGGCGCGGCGGCGCAGCCGCTCGTCGGCGCGCTCGATGACGAAATCCAGCAGCCTGTTGGCCTGAAGTGGATTGCCGGAGAGCCAGTGGTCGAATGGGTCCTTGATCGCCTGCTCGACGATGCGTTGTGCTTCGGCGGTAGCAAGGCGGTCCTTGGTCTGGCCCTGGAATTCCGGCTCGCGCACGAACACCGACAGCATCACCGCGGCGCCTACCATGACATCTTCGGAGGTGATGACGGCGGCGCGCTTGCCCTGTCCCACCCGCTCGGCGTGATCCTTCAAGCCGCGCAGCAGCGCGCTGCGCATGCCGGACTCATGAGTCCCGCCATCCTGCGTCGGTATGGTGTTGCAATAGGAGGACAGAAAACCATCGGCGTCGGCGGTCCATGCCACGGCCCATTCGCAAGTGCCGTGGGCACCGACGCGTCCGGATTTGCCGGAGAAGATGTCCGGATGCACCAGCGTGTCGGCATGAACAGCGGCGCCGAGGTAGTCCTTCAGGCCGCCTACGAAATGAAACGTGTCCTCGGCCGGCACATCGTCGACGCCCTTCAGCAAAGTGGGGTCGCAGCGCCAGCGGATCTCCACCCCACCGAACAAATAGGCCTTGGAACGGGCCATCTTGAACAGGCGCTGCGGCTTGAAGGCGGCCTTGGCGCCGAAAATCTCGGCGTCCGGGCTGAAGCGGATCTTGGTGCCGCGGCGGTTGTTGATCTTGCCGAGGTCTTCGAGCTTGCCTTTGGGATGGCCGCGCTCGAACGCCATGCGATAGAGTTTCTGGCCGCGCGCAACTTCGACCTCGAGCCGGGCCGAGAGGGCGTTGACAACCGACACGCCGACGCCGTGCAGGCCGCCGGAGGTTTCATAGACCTTGGAATCGAATTTGCCGCCGGAATGCAGCGTGCACATGATGACTTCGAGCGCGGATTTTTTCGGAAATTTCGGATGCGGATCGACCGGAATGCCGCGGCCATTGTCGGTGACGGTCAAAAATCCGTCGGCGCTCAATTCCACTTCGATGAAGGACGCGTGTCCCGCCAGCGCCTCGTCCATGGCGTTGTCGATGACCTCGGCAAACAGATGATGCAGCGCCTTCTCATCGGTGCCGCCGATATACATGCCGGGCCGCCGGCGCACCGGCTCGAGGCCTTCGAGCACCTCGATATCCCGGGCGGTATAGCCGGCTTCGGCGCTGGAAAGGCGCGATGCGACCTTGAGCGCGCGGCCCTTCGGCTCGGAGGCCCCGAACAGGTCGTTCGTTGCCTTTGATTTAGCAAGAGATTTCAATGGCTTTGCCATGGACTTTCATGTGTTGCACGCGCCGCTTGCGCAGCGAATCGGTATCCCCTGACTATGCCACGGATAAGCTTAAAAAGTGACGGCGGGCGCTGAGGCGGCGGTCACCTTGAGGTGGAAGGAGCTCGCTTCCGTTTCAAGCGCGGGATGTCCTCGGACGTACCGCCGCAAACAGCACCATCGCCTGCGACGACTGGTGTCCCATCGCTGCAGCGACGCTACACATTCGAGCGCCTTCGGCGAGCCGGTGATCGATTTCTCTCCGGTTCGTTTGGCTTGATTAATCGCCGAGGAGACCGAGGCTCACGAACAATCCCCGCCTTTGTGACTTGAATGTCGCGCGAGGGGCTGGCTTACCAAGGATTCAAAGGCTCAAATGGGGCGGGGAAGGGCAATCGGAAATGGAAGGTTTTGCGCACGCCTTGGCCGACTTCGTGCGCGATCATCAGGCCTGGGCCGCACCGATCGTTCTGATGCTGGCATTCGGCGAATCGCTTGCCTTTGTTTCACTGCTGATCCCCGCCTGGGGTGCGCTGGTAGCAATCGGCGCAATGCTCGGCGGGAGCGGGATCAACTTCTGGCCGGTCTGGATCGCCGGCGCAATCGGTGCTGCGCTCGGCGATTGGCTCTCCTATTGGTTCGGCTACAGGTACAAGGAGCAGGTCGCGCACATGTGGCCGCTGTCGCGCTATCCGGAAATCCTGCCGCGCGGCAAGGCCTTTGTGGAGAAGTGGGGCGTACCAAGCATTTTCATCGGGCGATTTTTCGGACCGCTGCGGGCTTCGGTGCCGCTTGCTGCCGGGATATTCGAGATGGAGTACTGGCACTTCCAAATTGCCAACTTCGTATCCGCACTGGTCTGGGCGGCGGCGCTGCTGCTGTTCGGCGACGTGCTCGCGCAGATCGCCAAATGGATGTGGGGCGTGGCGTAGAGCCTCCTCTTTGGGAATAAGCCGCAAGCGCCGGTGTTAACCGCCCTCCACCGCCAATCGCGTGGACACGTTCGCATTGCGGATAAAGCACTCGTTACGAGGGCACGACAACAACAACGAGGAACCGGGAACGCTGCCTGGAAGTTATCGTTTTGCCGGGAACATCAGCATGCTGGGAGGACATCAGCATGGAACTAACACGACGTCACGCACTCGCCGGAGCCGCAGCAATCGGGGCCACACCGCTTCTAGCGCCGATACCCGTGGAGGCGGCCGCCCCGTTGGCGGACAAACAGGCGCCGAGTTTCTATCGCTATAAAGTCGGCGACATCCAGGTCACGGTGGTTTCGGATGGCAGATCTACCTTGCCGCTGGAGGATTCCTTCGTCACCAATGCGAACAAGGAGGAAGTCAACGCCGTGCTGGAAAAGGCGTTCTTGCCGCGTGACATCTTCACGATCTACTACGCGCCGCTGGTGATCAATACCGGCGGCAAGCTGGTCGTCATTGATACAGGCAGTGGCGCGGCCGCGAACGTCAACAGCAAGGGCGCGAATGGACAGTTCGCCGCCAACATGGCCGCTGCGGGCCTCGATGCCAAGGCGGTCGACATGGTGGTGATTTCGCACTTCCACGGCGATCATGTGAACGGTTTGCTAGCGGCCGACGGCACGCCGGCGTTTCCGAACGCCGAAGTGCTGGTGCCCGCGGCCGAGTGGAAATTCTGGATGGACGACGGCGAGATGAGCCGCGCGCCCGCGGGGCGCATGCAGGGCCTGTTCAAGAGCAACCGCAACGTCTTCGAGGCTGGCCTCAGGAAGAAAGTCACGCCCTATGAGTGGGGCAAGGAAGTCGCGCCTGGTCTGCTTGCCGTGGAAACCGTCGGCCATACCCCCGGGCATACCTCCTATGTGCTGTCGTCCGGTTCGGGCAAGCTATTCATTCAGTCGGATGTGACTAACAATCCGATCCCATTCGCGACGCATCCTGGCTGGCATGCGTCCTTCGACCAGGACGGGGATATGGCGGAAAGGACCCGCCGTCGGGTCTACGACATGGTCGCTGCCGAGAAGCTACAACTGCAGGGCTTCCACTATCCGTTCCCCGGGCTCGCCCATGTCGAAAAGGACGGCAGCGGTTACCGCGTGATCCCCGCACCATGGAATCCGACGACCTAATACTATTTCGTCATCCCGGAGTGCGGGGCGAGCTAGCTATTGTGGAGTTTGACAGTTAAGCGTGACTGCCGCCGCAATCGTCGCGGCAACATGCTATCTCGCTTCGCGTCAGGGGGCTCTCGCCCTGCCATTGCCAGATGGAAAACTCTGTTTGGCCAAATCCTCTTAGTCAGTTCATCCTAGCCAATCCATCTTGGCGAATTCATCGGGATCAAAACATGCGCCGTTTCCGCCAACTGTCCCTGATTACTGCCTGCATGATGGTTCTTGTGGCGCCGGTTGCCTCATCGGCCCACACCATCATTGACGAATGGTCAGCTGTGAAGGCGCCGGCAGCGCCAGAGCTGAAGGGGGTGACAATCGACCCCAAGACAACGGCACTTTTAATGCTCGATTTTGTCAAGCAAACCTGCAACGAAAAAGTCCGACCGCGCTGCCCGGCAACGCTGCCCGCAGCCAAGCAATTGTTGGCCGGTGCACGCGCAAGCAATGTTCTTGTCGTCTACAGCATTGTCGAGAGTAACGTGATTGGCGATACCGTGGCCGACGTTGCCCCGATCGGCAATGAACCCGTTGTTCAGTCCGGGGCACAAAAATTTATCAAAACCGACCTTGAGAAAATACTGAGGGATCGCGGCATCAATACCATTATCGTGGCCGGTACCGCGGCTGATGGTGCCGTACTCCATACCGCGTCCGAAGCGGTCTTCCGCGGCTTCAAAGCTGTAGTGCCCGTGGATACGATGTCGGCGGCCAATGCCTACATTGAGCAGTATGTTACTCACCACTTCGCGACTGCCCCCCGCGTCGCCGCCGGAACGACCCTGACCAGCGTCGGCATGGTCAAGTACTAGAACGAGACCGATCTAAATCCTTGACGCCGAGGGACTGCGGCCTTATAGGCCCGCCCATGACCAACGCCGCGACCATCCTCATCGCTCGTCGCCGCCGCAGCATTGCGGTATGGGCGGACGTCTGCGCGTAAGATCGTCGCCTCTGCCGCCGGATCCACTCCGCGGCCTCTCCCTTGCAAGAAACGCGGTATCGATCTGGCGGCTCCTACGTCAAGCAGGAGTTTGAAATGTATACGCCTCCCATGTTCAAGCCCGACCGTGCCGCGAGCCTTGGTTTTGCGGAAGCGCGCGGATTCGGCACGGTGTGCGCATGGGACGGCGCCAAGCCGGTCGCATCCTCGCTGCCGTTCTGCCTCGCCTATGCCGACGACGGCACGCCGCGCGTGGCCTTTCACGTTGCCCGCAACAATCCGCTGGCGAAACTGGCGGACGGAAAAGCGCCGTGGCTGATAACCGTGAACGGCGCGGACGCCTATGTTTCGGCGGACTGGTATGCATCGCCGGATCAGGTGCCGACCTGGTTTTATCAAGCCGTGCATCTCACCGGCTGCGTGCGGGTGCAGCCCGACCATGAACTTGGTCCGCATCTCGATACGCTCGCCCGCAAGTTCGAAGGCTGGCTAGCGCCGAAACCGCCCTGGACGACCTCGAAGATGACGGCCGGGCGGCTGGACGCGATGAAAAAGGCCATTGTAGGTCTGGTCATGACGGTCGAGGAGATCGAGGGCAGCTTCAAGCTCAACCAGCACAAATCCGACGTCGACCACATGGCGGTTGCAACCGCGCTGGCGCGGCAACCCGGCGCCGCCGCGACGCTTCTGAGGAGCGAAATGGTCGCGCTGCGGCCGCAGTTGGACTACACCTTGCCATTGGGTGCCAGTAAACCCGCGGATGGAAGGAACGCGCCATGACCCTCTCCGATACACAGCGGGCGAGCGGCCCAACCCGAACCACCGGGGCCGCCACGAAGCCAGCAGTATTCGTTGATGGCGCGTCTGGAACGACGGGCCTCGGCATTCGCGAGCGCCTTGACCTGCAGAACGACGTCACGGTGAAAGGCATTGCTGAGGAAAAGCGCAAGGATGCTGGGGCAAAGCGCGCGCTCATGGAGGAAGTAGACCTCGTCATCCTCTGCCTTCCGGATGATGCCGCGAAAGAAACCGTCGCGCTGATCGACGGCATGGGCGGCGCGGCTCCCAAGATGCTGGATGCCTCGACGGCCTTTCGCGTCGCAAGCGACTGGACCTACGGCTTTCCGGAACTCGCACCGGACCAGGCTGACAAGATTCGGACAGCGAGGAAGGTATCCAACCCGGGCTGCTATCCGACGGGCGCGGTGGCGTTGCTGCGGCCGCTCGTCGATGGAGGTCTCATGCCGGCGGATTACCCTGTCACTATCAACGCGGTCAGCGGCTATTCAGGCGGCGGCAAGTCCATGATCGAAAGATTTGAGGGGGACAGCGCGCCGGCGTTCGAGCTTTATGGGCTTGGCTTCGAGCACAAGCACCTGCCCGAGACGCAGCTTTACTCAAAGCTTGAGCGCCGGCCCATCTTCGTGCCGTCGGTCGGCAATTACCGGCAGGGGATGCTGGTGTCGGTGCCGTTGCATCTCGACACACTTCCGGGCAGGCCGAGCGGGCCTGATCTCCACGCCGCATTGGCGAAGCGTTACGCGGAGAGCAAATACGTCTCTGTAATGCCGTGTCAAAACGCAGCTACCAAGAGCGGACGGCTCGAGCCGGAAGCGCTCAATGAGACCAACTTACTCGAGTTGTATGTCTTCGCGAGCGGCAGGCACGGCCAGGCGCTTCTCGTCGCGCGTCTCGACAATCTGGGCAAAGGAGCGTCCGGCGCGGCCGTGCAAAACATGCGGCTGATGTTGGGCCTCGCCGACAAGTAGCGCAACCCAGGCTTATCGCTTCCATGGAAGTGCTGCGTCGTGGACGAAGACACGCTGCGATTCTGCCGGCACAATGCCGAGGGCTATGTCCATGTGAGATCACCTCGCGCCAGGCGCGGCTAACCCGCCTTCCCGCGCAGCTTCAGCCCGGCGCTTCGTTCTGGCCCGCAAGAGTCCCTGAACTCTCGCACCTTTACACTACCTTGAAAATCGCCAGCGCCAGCACGGCCTGCGCGAGGAAGCCGACGGTGAAGGCCAGCGTGCGGAACACCGGCAGACCCAGCGTATAGACGATCAGATGCGCGACCCGGGACCAGAAATACACCGCGCAGGCATAGACGGTCCATTTCGTCGAATAGTCGATCTCGGCAAGGATCAGTACCAGCGGCGCGAAGATAACGAGGTTCTCGACCGCGTTGTCGTGGGCGAACATCAACCGAGTGGCCCACTCCGCATGCGGCTTGGCGTTGCGCGACGGATTGGCCATCGTGCCAGCGAGGCCACGAACCTGACAGCGGTTTATGATGTAGGGGATCCACAGCAAT
>Ga0137403_10007873_pt1 | contig 11964 bp, 10 predicted proteins | sample CZOMad2_1_16fung_FD_122057 | JGI IMG/M metagenome (GOLD analysis project Ga0137403, IMG submission 122057) | Vadose zone soil fungal communities from Angelo Coast Range Reserve, California, USA - CZOMad2_1_16fungal (Hybrid Assembly) | ecosystem: Environmental > Terrestrial > Soil > Vadose zone...
CGGCCAGCGCGCAGTCGAGCTTCGCGGCTTCTTCATACACCGGCCAAAAATGTTTGGCGCTCAGATGCGGGGTCAAGCCATTGGACGGCAGCATCGCGCCGACCATGCCCAGCTCTTTGACCGCGCGGCGCAGCTCCGTCACCGCTGCCGGAACATCTTGCAGGGGAATTAAAGCGATGCCCTTCAAGCGCGGACTGAATTTAAGGTATTTCGCGTGGAGCCAGTTGTTATAGGCTGTTGCATAGGCGATCGCCCATGGCGGAAAAGCAACCTGGCCGTAAGCCAATCCTTCGGTCGGATAAAGTACGCTCGATTCGAGCCCAGTCTTTTCGAGAAACCGGAGCCACTTTTCCGGGCCGACGTTGGGATCGAACGTGCCGGGTTTGCGCTCTTCCAATCGCGGCGTGTGAAACCGATCGAGACTCGGCAACATACGCCGGGGATTCATATGGCCTGTGGTTTTAAATGGTTCGCCGACATAACTGATCATCTCGTCAACCTTCTCCATCACGTGGCCGTCGCAATCGACGTATTTGTTCGGCATCGTTCCCTCCGCGAGTGTGGTTTGAACGTTACGTGCTGAGGCATAAAGAAGACTCGTCAAAAAGATCACAAAAAGGGGCGACCGCCGGTCGCCCCTACAGTTTTGCGTTCTCTGCCTTCTTTACGGTTAAATTTATCATATCTTATAGAACTGCCGGGCGTTGTCGCCCAGAATTGCCGCTTTGTGATCTTGTTTGAGGTCTGTGCGGTCAAGGATCTCATTGATTTCTTCCATGCAGTTGCCCAGCGAAATCTCGTGCGGGAAATCCGAGGCAAACATGAACGGCGCCGGGCCGACGCGCTCGATGGCGTAGGCCAACGCCTTTTCATTACCCTCACAACCGACGAAAAGACGCCCACTGGCAAAATAATCTTCCGGCTTACGTTTTAGCTGCAGACCGCCGTATTCCATCTCGCGTTGCAATCGGTCGATGACGATCGGTATCCAAGCCGTGCCGCCTTCGAGGAAGCCAATTCGTAATTTCGGAAACTGATCAAGCATACCTTCGACGATCATGCCGGTGGCGGCGATGGCCAGCGGAAAGGGCATGCCGAGAGCACGAGTCGCAGGAAAAACGCCGAAAGAGTTAAAACCCAGATCGCCGTAGCAGCCGCCGTGCACCGCGAGGGCGCAGTCGAGCTTTTCCGCCTCCTCGTAAACCGGCCAAAATTCCTTAGCGCCGAGGTGAAATCTGAGTCCATTCGACGGCAGCATCGCACCCAGCATGCCCAATTCTTTGACGGCGCGGCGCAATTCGATGACGGCGCTCGGCACGTCCTGCATTGGAATCAGCGCGACGCCTTTGAATTTAGGACTGAACTTCAAGTATTTTTCGTAGAGCCAATCATTGTAGCCTCTGGCGTAAGCGACCGCCCATTGAACGAAAGAGATCTGGCCATAGGCGAGCCCCTCGGTTGGATAAAGTACGCTGTATTCGAGTCCCGTTTTATTCAAAAACTCCATCCATCTTTCAGGTCCGATGGAAGGGTCGAAAGTTCCAGGAGTGCGGCGCTGGAGCCGCGGCGTATGAAAGCGGTCAAGACTCGGCACCATGCGCCGCGCATTGATCTCGCCCTCGATGCCATTGACTTTGCCGATCAGCTCCGCGATTTCATCAACCTTTTCCATCACATGACCGTCGCTGTCTACGTAATGAGTTGCCATTGCATTACTCCCTTCAAACAATTGAGCTGCGTCCTGAATAGTTAAGGCAGGGCTACCTGTCAATAGATAATCTGAGAAACGTCTTGGGCAGAAGACTCAAAAGCTAAAATCCCAAACTCGCGGGCAACGGACTTGTCACGAAGGCAGGTCTTGGTTTATTGCTAACCCAAAGGGGCCTGAATCATGCCTTATGTCAAAGCGAAAGACGGCGTCGACATCTACTACGAAGTCTCCGGCCACGGCACGCCGTTCTTATTTCTCAGTGAGACCGCATGCGACGGCGCGGTGTGGAATCTTTACCAGGTTCCGGAGTTTGCGCCGCATCACCGAGTCGTTATCCTCGATTACCGCGGCACGGGCTTGTCCGGCAAACCCTCGGTTAAATACAGCACAGAGATGTTCGCAGATGATGCCGCGACGGTTCTCGATCATCTTGGTCTGGAGGGCGCGATTGTTTGCGGCCACTCCATGGGCGGCAGGGTTGCGCAACTTCTTGCCCTCGATCATCCGCGCAAAGTCAGTAAACTCATCCTTGCGTCCAGCGGTGCGGCACATCCGGGTGACCGGGGGATTCCGCTGCGGATTGCCAAAGAGATGGTCGAGATGGGCTACGAAAAATACGTGCGTGAGCACACGATTGTCGTGGGTTGGACGGAGATCTACGCGCGCAATCACATCAACCTCATCGAAAAGTATCTCCAGGTGCGCATGGCCAACCTCTGCCCGGTAGAGTTCTACTTCCGCCATGTGCTGGCGCGCCAGGAACACGATACGAGCGAACGGCTGAAAGAAATCAAAGTCCCAACCCTGATTTTTGTGGGCGACGACGATCATTTTGTCGTCAGTGACATGTCACACCGCAGCGGCGCGGATATTCTCGCCAATGGAATTCCCAATTCTAAGCTCATTGTCCTGCCCGGCGAGCGGCACAGCTACTTTTATACCGAGCCGGCGAAAGTTCATGGCATGGTGCGAGATTTCTTAAAAGAAAGTTAAACAGCCAGCGGCATATTTTTCTCGGTTGAAAAATTTAGATGTCTTACGGAGGAAGTCATGGCGTACGACGCGAAGGGTAGAACAAAACAATTTCCGGTGTTCGATTGCGATAGCCACATTTACGAGCCACCAGAGATCTGGGACAAATATATTCCGCAGAACAATCGCGAATTCGCTAAGACGCATTTCTATCGCGACGCGGACCGGCTATTCCTCGTGCGCAATGGGAAGATCAGCTTCAGAGATCCCGACAAGTGGAAGTATCCCGGCGAGACTTGGCACCCTGGTTTGACCAAGAAGCTCATCGGCGAGACGCAACCGGGAACCAAAGAATGGGATGAAAAAATCGGCAGAAACAAAAGCGCCAGAGATCCACACGCAAGACTCAAAGACATGGACGCCGCGGGCATCGACCAGGTGATGATTTTCCCATCGACGTTTGTGTATTTGCCCCTGGTCGAGAATGCCGACGCGGCATACATCTGCGCGCGGGCATATAACGACTGGGCTCACGACTATTGCAGCGCGGATAAAAAAAGGCTGTATCCGGCGGCGGTTTTGCCGGTGCAAAGCGTCGACAGCGCCATTGAAGAACTTCGGCGCGTGGCCAAACGCGGTTTCAAATCCGCTCTGGTTCGGCCGATCATCGCCCAGGGCAAGTATCCGACATTTCCCGAGTTCGATCCGTTGTGGAAGGAATTCGAGGAGCTTGGTATCGTGCTCGGCATGCACACGTTCCCATCGAGGGGCGAGGCGATGTCACCAGAGTTGGGCGAGCGGATGGGTGCGAATCGCAAGCGTTTGTTCGGCGACGAAGATCTGATGGTCTACTCACCGGGACAGTTCGTTGCCAACATCATGCAGATCATGGGCTCCAAGCAGGCCGGTGATGCGGCCTATGGTTTTATCGCAGAGGCGATGACCTGGACCGGCGTCGTGCTCATGACCGGCTGGCTCGAAAAGTTTCCGCGCTTGAAAGTAGCGATTCTCGAATCCAACTCGAGTTGGCTGCCGCTGGTGTTGGAGAAGGCCGAGACTTATCTCGACCTGTACAAACACTTGGGCGAGAAGGTCGGCGATCCGCACGAGGTGTTTTACAAACATTGCTTCATCGCCTTCGAGAGCGATGAAATCATCACGTTGCGGTTGTGGGATTTGTATGAGGACATCGCCCTATGGTCATCGGACATGCCGCATCTCGACGCCTCGGACGTTTGGGAGGCGATCGACAACATGAACAAGTGGAAAGTGCCGCAGAACGTCCAGGAAAAGATGCTCGGCGGCAACGCCAGGCGCTTGTACGGCATCGAGCCGGAGCTGGTGGTCATCAAGGCTCCGGATGACTATCGACCACAGACGATGTCGCGGTATGCATAGGTGAGTAGAAAAGAATTAACCACAAAGAGCATATAGCGCACAAAGTATTTAGCCGCAGAGAACGCAAAGAGCGCAAAAAGATATTCAATGGAGGGGCACGGCTTGCCGTGCCCTTACGGTTCGCGCCTCCGCCTATCTTTTGTAAAGCTGTTTAACGAAACCGGTTGCTTCGATCTCCCGCACTAGGCTCGCGTCGACGAAAAGCCGAGGGTCGGCCGCTGCCGCTCTGGGATCGCGCGGAGCGAGATCATCGAGCGCAGTTTTCACCCCTTCGGGTGTCGGCAGTAAATTATCCGGATAGGCCGGCGTGTAAGCATGCCAGGCACGTTCGAGACCCTCTTGGTCGGAAATTTTCAGGTATTTTCCCCAAATCGCTTTTGCCTCTTCCTTGTGGGTTTTGTTGAAGTGGATCGCCTCGATCATCGCGCGGGAGAATTTCAAAAGCAGCGGCCGTTTCGCTTTCACGATCGCTTCGCGTGATAGCACGCTGTTCCACCAGAAGGGAATCTTCAACGAGCCGATATCGAAGAGATCGCGAAATCCTAGCTGCAACGCTTGGCGCACGAAGGGCTCAGGGATAATGGTGAAGTTGATCACGCCCTTCGACAGCGCGGCAAAACGCTCCGGGTTGCCGCCGGCGGTTATAATCTTTGCATCCTTGTCCGGGTCGATTCCCAGCCGTCTGAGCGCAAATCGCAGGCCGAGATCAGAAGTGCTGCCGATCCGGTTGACACCGCCGATCTTGCCCTTCAGCTGCTCGGCGCTGGTGATGTTTTGCGCGGTGATAATATGATCAACGAATGTGCGGACCATGCCGAGTATCATTACTGTGTCCGCTCCCGCTAAACGGGAACTAACTAGCGTCGCGACCGATGTTGCGGAGACGTCGATCTCACCCGCTAATAAAGCCTGCAAAACGATCGGGCTTGCGCTGATGCTGATGATCTCAGGCTCGACTGCGTATTTTTGCAGCAACTTTTTTTCCTGTAGCACCCAGACAGCCGCGTTGGCGGGGCTGGCACCGGCCCAGGCGATGCGGATCTTGTCTTGCGCGAAAGCGGTGCCAATGGCGTGGACACACGACGCTGTTACGACAAGCATTACTAGAAGTTTACCGACCACAGCTGTCACCTCCTCATGCGTTCGGTCCGATACGGTCAACAAATATTCGCAATCGATCGCGAGATTTAGCAGCTAGGATGGCATCTCCGCGAGCAATCGTCCGTATCCCGGGATCGGATGGCGGAGGCCGAGGCGCAATTGCGTTTCCCATGCCCGCGCGGGGCCGGCATGGACGACGGTTAAGCCGGTGTCTTTTTCCAAGCGATCGATGATCTCCACGGTTTTCCATGCCGAGCCGAGCATGTAAATCCCGTCGGCGTCCTTGTGTTTGTCGGCGATGCGCTTCATGAATTCAAGTATTTGTTCCGGCGGCACGCTTGGCACCGCAGCGAAGGGCGAGTCAATTCCCTCCATCGCCAGCACTTGGAATCCTGCATCGGTGAAATAGCGCGCGAAGATGTTGTTCATCTTTTCGGGGAAATACGTCGCGCCGACAAACTTCTTCATACCGAGGGTGCGCAGCGCATGCACGTGATTCTGCCCGGACGTAAACATCTGCACGCCGTACTTTTTCTCCCAGCTACCGATCAGCTCCTGCTCTTTTTGGTAACCGAGCAGCATGAACGGCGGCGCGCCGCTGGGGCGGACCAAGTTCGCACCCATCTTTGCCAGCTCGGCAGCTTTTGCTTCGTAACCTGGCATCGACGTACTGAACTCTTCTTCCGTGCCGCGGGTGAAGTTCATCGTCAGATAAACGAACTTGATCTTTGCCGGGATCAGAGAGTCGAGATCGAGCTCGTGCCCGGCTTCAGGACGATTGGTAGGCCGGACGGTGCCGACGAGATATTCTTTTTGGGTTTCAGCCATGATTTTGTCTCCTTTGCCGATAGTCGAACTTTAGATAGCGATCGGATCTAAACACTTGTGCAGAGTTGACGTCAAGCGACGCGCGCGAATAACTGGACAATCAGATAGCGGATAACCTATGATTCACAAGCTTCTAAGCCAAATTTTTTGCAAACGAGCCGGAAAATGATCAGAGTCGGATTCATCGGACTGGGACGCATCGGTAAGCCGATGGCGATTAACGTTCTTAACGCCGGCTACGACCTCACCGTGTACGACTTGCGCGAACAGGCTGTGAGAGAATTAGCCGACTGCGGAGCGAAGGCCGCTCATTCGCCGAAAGAGGTGGCCGCGGGAACGGATGTTATAGAGCTTGCGGTCGTTGACGATGCGCAGGTGGAGGACGTGTTGCTCGGCAATCGCGGTGTACTCGCAGGGTCTCGTCCGGGAACCGTTGTCGCGATTCACAGCACGGTCTATCCAGCAACAGTCAGGAAAATGGCTAAGGCTGCCGAAACCAGCGGTGTCGATGTCATCGATGCGCCGGTTAGCGGCGGCGAGACCGGCGCCCGGGAGAAGTCACTTTGCTATATGGTTGGTGGTGAGCAGGCGATCCTCGATCGTTGCCGCGAGGTGTTGGCTACGTCTGCGTCGGATATTTTTCATATGGGCGCTCTCGGCAGCGGTGCCGCGGCGAAGATGATCGTGCAAGTCGTGACCTGCATCAACATGCTTGCAGCCCATGAAGCCGAGCTGCTCGCCGGGCAATGCGACTTAGACTTCGTGGCGTTGCAGCAAGTGATGCATATGAGCTCAGCGCAAAGTTTCGTCGCGGATAATTGGCTTGACAGGTTCAAGCTATCGCAAGATCCCATCGAGATTCGCCGCAAGCGCACTGAAGTGTTTCAGAAAAGCATTGCGCCGGCGATTGAGATGGCACAACGGCTCGGTTTGTCACTTGCGGGCGCGACATTAGTCGAGCGCCTATTGCCGCAGATCATGGGCATCGAGGAATGATCGACGACTACGCTACACACAGGTTGCATGTTTTCAGCGTCTGAATAGGAGTGCGATTCGCATTCTAGGGCAGGTTTGAAACCTGCCCCTACCGATTCTCACTTAAAAAGAATGCGTTCGATGATATTGAAAATCAAAACACCAGCGCTATTTTTTTTCTTTCTATTTGCATGGTCGCCGGGCGGCGAAGCCGAGGTTGTCAAAGTCGCGATGCCAAGCACGACGCAGGCGGTGCTGCCGTTCATGATCGCGAGGGACAAAGGATACTATCGCGCAGAGGGGTTGGACGCCGAGCTGATTCTCATGAGTGCACCAATCGCTAGCCGCGCCTTGTTGAGTGGCGACGTCGCGGTTGCCACCGTGGGAGGCGCCGGCTTGCCGCCTCTGTTGCGTGGCTCGCCGTTCAAGTTTCTGTTTACCACCTATAACCGGGCGATGTTTTGGCTCTACGCAAAACCGGAGATTCGCGATGTCAAAGCTTTGAAAGGTAAACGCGTCGGCGTGTCCGGTATCGGCAGCGGACCTGACTCTTTGCTGCGGGAAATATTGCGACAGAACGGGCTCGATGCCAATCGCGACGTGGCCGTTCTTAGCCTCGGCGTGATGCCGACGATTTTTTCTGGGCTGCAAAGCGGGATGGTCGATGCGGCTATGCTTTCACCTCCCGTTACTTTCAAAGCTGAGGAAGGTGGATTTCGCGAATTGGTATCCTTCCCAAAGCAAGATCTGGTCGAGCTTCAAGGAAGCATTCTCGTGCGAGATGCCTCGCTGCAGTCAGACCCAACGCAGATGGAGAGATTCCTCCGTGGCACGTACAAGGGGTTTCTCTATATCAAGGAAAATCGTACCGGCACGATTCCCATCGTAGCGCGTTATCTGCAGGTCAATGAAAGTGTTGCCGCGAAGGCATACGATCACGTTGTGAAGCCGGCGATGACTCAAGACGGAACGCTTAACCCGGAGATGCAAGCGAAAGCAGTTGCGCATGTGCTCAAGCGACTCGATCTCAAAGAAGCGCCGCCATTGGCAAAGATTTTTGATTTCTCGCTGGCGCGAAAAGTGATGGGCGAATTGCAATCCAAGGGTTGGAGACCCAATCCGTAGGTCGGGGGTTGGTTCTCACCGAAGGACACGATGGGCAGGAAGGAAATATCTTCAGCATGGCGTTAAAACTCCGCATGACTTGCGCGCTCTATGACCGAAGCCAGCCGCTCATCGATGGGCGGATCAAGCCTCGTGACATCGACTTGGAAATTCACGTTAACTCCGATGACCGTAGCCGGCAGCGCGATGCGCGCGAGGGAAAGTTCGACATCGCGGAATTTTTCACCGGCATCTACATGGCCGATCTGGAACAAAGAACTCTGGGATTGACGGCGATTCCGATCTTCGTCAAGCGCATGTTTCGCCATTCGTATATCTACATCAACAAACGCTCGGGGATTCGTACTCCCGCCGATCTCAACGGTAAGCGAGTCGGTTTACAGACTTGGTTTACGACGACTGCGCTGTGGGCGCGCGGCATCTTGGAAGACGAATATGGCGTCGATCTCAAGTCGATTACTTGGGTAGCCAATTGGAGCGAAAAGATCGGCCAATGGCAGCCGCCGCCTTGGCTCAAGCTTGAGATTGCGCCCCAGGGTGCCAAGCTTCACGATCTCCTCATTGAGGGAAACATCGATGCGGCGATCACGACAGAAACCTGGACGCCTTTCGGCCATCCGGATATCGAGTTCTTAATTCCCAACTATGCGGAAGAGGAAAGACGTTATTACAAAAAGACGGGCTTCTTTCCGATTCAGCATACGCTAGTGATAAAGACCGCCGTCCTGGAAAAATATCCTTGGGTGGCGATAAGCATGTTCGATGCCTGGCAGGAGGCGAAGCAGGAATGTTATCGCTGGCTCGATCGACAGCGGGTTCATATGACAGCATTGTGGTATCGTACGCTGTGGGAAGAAGAGCGCATGATCGCCGGCCCCGACCCGTATCTTTGGGGATTCAAGAAAAGCCGCGCCGAAGTGGATAAGATGCTCGATTATGCATTTCGTCAGGGCTTGGTCTCGCGCAGATTTCAGCCGGAGGATATGTTCCATCCAACCACCCTGGATACGTAAACCGAATCCGAACGGCAGAAATAGCAAAGAGGTTCAGAATGGATTTTAGCGAAATGGTTCACACCGGCCCGGGAACGTTGGCCGGACGTTACCTGCGAATGTTCTGGCAGCCGGTTTGCTGCTCCTACGAGCTTTCGGTCGGCCGGGCGCTGCCGATTCGGATCATGGGCGAAGACTTTACGCTCTATCGCGGTGACAGCGGCATTCCCTATCTACTTGGGCCGCGTTGCGCGCACCGGGGAACACAGCTTTCCGCAGGTTGGGTCGAAGGTGAGTGTATCCGCTGCTTCTATCATGGCTGGAAATACGATGGCACGGGGCAATGTGTCGAACAGCCGGCCGAAGATCACGCGTTCGCGGAAAAAGTCCGCGTTCCGGGCTATCCGGTGAAAGAATATATCGGCCTGATCTTCGCCTATGTCGGAGAAGGAGAGCCGCCGCCATTTCCACGTTATCCAATTTTGGAGAGTACCGAAATCTCTCTCGATGTCGCGGGATTGCGGCGGATCTGCAATTACTTCAACAATATCGACAACTCTCTCGACAACGCTCACGTGCGCTTCGTACACCGGCGGCACCGGGACGCGGCGCAAGATCGAGTCGTGCTTGGCGACCCGATCATTTCCGTCGAGGAGTCCGAATGGGGTATCAAACGTTACGTCAAATATCCCGACGGCAAGGATCTCACCTTTTTCTTCGGCATGCCTAACATCAACTTTATCAACGGCCAGGTGGTCGATCCGGTGATCAAGCGGGCAGATGTTCTGGTATTTAAAGTTCCGGTGGACGGTGAAAACCATATTCACTTCGAGGTGCGTGCGATTGCGCTCACTGGCGAGCGCGGACGGGCGTGGATCGAAGAGCGGCGGAAGTTGCGGGTAAAAGCAGAACGCGATCGACCGGAGTTGGTCCAAGCGATCCTCGCCGGCAAACTTCGCCTCAGCGACGTGGACCCCAACCGCATCGACTTCGTCATGCTCGAGGATGAAGTCGCGCAAACAGGCCAAGGCGCAATCGCTGTGCGCAGCAACGAACATCTCGGCCGCAGCGACCGCGGGGTATTTCTTCTGCGCAAAATCTGGGAGCGCGAGCTGAGAAACTTAGCGGGGGGCAGGCCGATCAAACAGTGGAGCTATCAGCCAGATATGGTGCCGACGTATCCGGAGGCGTAAGTGACTTTGGTGTTTGCGGATGTTCGATTAGATATTGTCGCTCCCAGCATCTCTGGCCACTTTGGCGAGTTTCGTTTTTAATCTATTTTTCATGGCATCCTTCCTCGAGCACGCAGCCCACGAGTACAAGCACGATGCTTTGATCAAGGATTATGTGCGCAGCCGAGGCGCGGATGTGGAAGACATCCCCGATAGGCTGGCCGAATAATGCTGTGTCACCTACATTGGCTTCCCCGTCGGATTTACTGCCTTCACGGTCATCACTACCTCGGTAAAATGCTCTCCCTTGTAGCCTCTGACGAGGGTTCCCGCCACAACGATATCTTTGTCGAGATAGTTTGCATAATTTCCGACGACCTCGGCAAGGAAGACCAGTTGGACGAAGGACACGTTGGTCAACGATTCGTTGTTGACGCTGCTGGTCGGTCGGGCTCTGATACGGACCGGCGTCTGGAGTATCAGAATCGGCACCTCTACTATCTCATCCTTCTCAGGATTTTCACCATAGGTCGGTTTGCCGTATTTGAAAACTTTGGTGAGTTTCCCTTGAAGTCGCGAGACCGCCGGATAGTAGGACAACCAATCTTGTTGTTGCGGTGTTGCTTTGGTTGAGAAAAGCAGAACGCAAACAAGAGCCACTGCCAACACCGCGGTGGAATTGATACGTTTTGTTTTCACAGTGAAAGGCATCGCACTATGTTTCGTCCGGCGGTCCGCCCGACTTCGCCAGATCTTCGACCTTGATCTTTTCGACGTTCATTTTTTCCGCGGCTTTGGTCATGCGATCGATCACTTCGTCAAAACTGAGTGGCGCGGCGTCTTTGGGGCGAAAGCGGATCGGGTTGATGCGAGCGACGACAAAGCTTTTCAAATAGGGGCTGGTGAGGCCTTTGGCTTTGAGCGCTTCGACTTTTTCCACGACGGTTTTATCGAGATCCATTAATGCCTTGGCTCGTTCGCGGCGAATTTCCAGCGCCGAATCCAGGGGCTTCTTGATGAATTGATCAGAGCGCCGGAGAATCGGATGATAGGCGCCGCCGCTAAACCGGCCGTTTTCGAGATAACAGAGACCAAGCGTGATCAGCGCGGCTTCCTCGAATTCCAACGCGTAGGTTTCTTCGTTGGCCTCGTCGAGCGTAGCAAGCTCCTGGTACATCTTGATGACTTCCAGCGCGCGCTCACGCAGGTTGTGCGCCTTCTCGGTATTCAGCGCGAGGATCTTATACGCCGCGGAAGTTTCCGGGACGACAATGCCGATAATACATTTGGCGCCCAGCGTCCGCATGGCCGCCAAACGATGATTGCCATTGGGCGTCCAGTAGCGTGTATTGCTCTCTTTGCTTTCTCTGCGCACGACAATGATCGGATCGAGGAAACGCCCGAGCTTGGCTATTACGCCTTCCAGTTTGCGCCCATGGGTGTCGGATAGATTGCGCTGATAGGGAGTCGGCTCGACTTGGTCGATGGGCAATGCCGCCAGGACCAGCCACTGTCCGCCGAAAGGTTCGCGATAGGTGGCGAGAACTTTGCCGCCGTCCTCATCAATGGCTTGCTGAAGTACTTCAACGGCGCTCGGCGACGCTGTCTCCAGCAACTCTCTGGCAGTAAGTCCGATGGACTTACCCGCGAGTTTGCACCGCTTGCGCGGCGCCCCGCTTTTTTTCTTGGT
>Ga0137403_10007875_pt1 | contig 11963 bp, 11 predicted proteins | sample CZOMad2_1_16fung_FD_122057 | JGI IMG/M metagenome (GOLD analysis project Ga0137403, IMG submission 122057) | Vadose zone soil fungal communities from Angelo Coast Range Reserve, California, USA - CZOMad2_1_16fungal (Hybrid Assembly) | ecosystem: Environmental > Terrestrial > Soil > Vadose zone...
GCGAGTGCTCGACTCGAACGGCAACGAGCGCGTTCATCGCGCGCATCAATTTCAGCGCGCCATCCCACTCTGCCTCATCGATCGCGCCATCGCCATTGCCGTAGACGCGGTCAATCGCCCGCACAGCCTCTTTGAACGAAGGATCGGGAAACTCGTCGGGTGTGATTTTGCCGTCTTTGTTTCGGTCAGCTTTCATGTCCTTGGCCAGCGCCTGGAACGGCGGTACTGCGTCGTTGTTAACGAAAACGCGGTTCTTGTCGCACACCGGGCTGCCGATGGGCATCACTCCCATCTTGGGCGCCGACCAGAGGCGCTCACCGGTCTTGACCGAATACGCGGTCAACTCGCCCGGGCCGCTGACGAGAACTTCTTCGCCTCGCACCACCGGCGTCGAATAGCCGCCGACTAAGCTCGGCCTTTGCGTCCTCCACTTCTCCCTTGCTAGAACCTCTTCCCTTTCTTCACCATTCCCGCCTGAATGCAATTGTGACCCGGCAAACCTTTTCATGCGCACACTCATTAAACATGTTTTAGCCTCGGCCGAGCCGAACGATTCTCTCGCGGTCAAAGGCTGGGTCCGCACACGCCGCGATTCCAAGGGGGGCTTCAGCTTCATCGAGCTCAACGACGGCTCGTGCTTCGGCAACGTCCAGATCGTCGCAGACGGCAATCTGCCCAACTACGAATCCGAGATCAAGAAGCTCAACGTCGGCTGCTCCGTCACCATCGACGGCGAAGTGCTGATATCCCCCGCGAAAGGGCAGGCGACCGAAGTCAAGGCGTCCAAGGTCATCGTCCACGGCTGGTGCGATGCCGACGCGTACCGGCGCGACTTCTACGGCGCGCTCGATGCCTCGCTTCAGGGCTGTGGGGCTGGAGCCTGCCGCTACGGTCTTGACGCCTTCGCGGAAGATCGCTTGCGCTAGCACGGTGGCAGTGGTGGTGCCGTCGCCGGCTACGTCGGACGTCTTGGAGGCGACTTCACGAACCATCTGAGCGCCCATGTTCTCGAGCGGGTTGCTGAGTTCGATTTCCTTAGCTACCGTTACGCCGTCCTTGGTAATGATGGGGGCGCCGAACTTCTTTTCAATTACCGCATTGCGGCCCTTGGGGCCGAGGGTAATCTTTACTGCGTCGGCGAGAGCGTTCACGCCGCGCAGAATCGCTTGGCGGGAATTCTCACCTGTTACAATCTGCTTCGCCATACTGGTATTTCCTCCTGAGATTTCTCTAGTGCTGCGTCATGCGGATCTGAAACTACCGATCTAAAGATCGGTCCTGCCGCCGGGTTGAAGCCCGGCCCCTACATTTACTTCCTGCCCGCGGCCTTCGCGGCGCCGGTGAACTTGGCCAGGATTTCTTCCTCGCGCAGGATCAACAGCTCTTCGTCTTCGATCTTGATTTCCGTACCGCTGTACTTGCCGAACAGGACGCGGTCGCCCGGCTTGACGTCGAGGGGGATGAGTTCGCCCTTTTCGCGCTTGCCGGAGCCTACGGCGATTACTTCGCCTTCCTGCTGCTTTTCTTTGGCGGAGTCGGGAATGATGATGCCGCCCTTAATGCTTTCTTTTTCTTCTATGCGCTTTACGACCACGCGGTCGTGGAGCGGGGTGAGATTCACTGCCATCTTGAAAGACCCTCCATTTAGGTGAGTTGCGATTGAACGTTGACTGGGGAGCTAAAAGGGGGTTTAGCACTCCTCCTAGTCGAGTGCTAATATAGCAGATAACCTCGCCATGTCAAGGGAATCGCGTGCAACCGCCTAGATTTTCCATTAATCGATCGTTCTTTAAGCTACTTATTTTGTTGTAGTTAGTAGTGCAAGGAAAATCTGGCACTTGGCAGTCGCAATGCGCTAGAGTTTCGTTGAGCGCCACCAATCTTAACTCAATGCCATCGCTTATTTATATTCGACTGATCGGTTTAACGGCAGGCACGCTACTGCAACTCTTCTGGATGGTGGTGATTCTCGGCTACCGGCGGCAGCGCAATTTTGAGCGCGTGTTTTTCTTTTTGTGCCTGGCGCTGTTCTGTTTTTATGGCGGTTCATTACTTGCACTGAACGCGCAGATTCATTACGACACCACGCCGGCTAGCCTGCAGGGATTCGCCATTACGGTTGTCACGATCGGCCTGTGTCTAGTGCCGGCGCTCCTCATGCATTTGCACATGGAGTTCGCGCAGACGCGCGGCCTGCTGAAGGACTGGCGTTGGAAAGCCGCGGTAGCTTTTTTCTTTTACGGCGCCAGCTTACATGTATTGATTCTCAGCTTGCAGATCCGTCTTGCGGGAAGGCATTTCGATTTTCTCCTGCCTGGAAACTCTCTTAATAGTGGTTTTTCGCATGTTTTTTCTTATTCGCTGCTGTGGTGTAGTACTTGGGAGTTCCGATTCTATAGAAACGCTCCGGACAGACCGCAACGCCGATTCCACGGGTTCCTCCTCATTGTCTTCTTGTTCGCTCTGCTCGGCGTTCTGAGCTTACATGTGCTTCCGGTTTCGCTGTCAGAGGGCGGAAGGGTTGCGCTGGCGGTGGCACTGTCGTTGAGTCCGCTGATACCGCTGGTGGCCTTGATTTATCTGGTGTCGCGCCACAATTTCTTGCAGATCGGCCGGCAGAAGAACCTGATGTACGCGGTATCGGCGACATTTCTGGCGCTGCTGTATTTGAGTCTAGTGCGGCGCGTCGGAGGTTGGCTCGAGCCGGTGCTACCGCCCGAAGCGTCCGCTTCGATCTTGTTGTTCGTTTTGGTGATTTTTATCGAGCCGCTGCAGCGGGCGCTAGGCAGAACTATGCAGGAAACCGCTACGAAAGGGCTTCACCAGGTGCAGCGGCTCTCCGCGGAACTGCAGACCGAGGCGCGACAGGGTGACCTGCGAAAGCTGGTTCGGCTTATTGAGCGAAGAGTGAAGGAGCAATTTGAGTTGGAAGTGGTTTGGCTCACGATGCTGGAGCCAAGTCTGGGCCCGGAATTTGTTCATCGGGAAAAGTACGAACGTTACTCCGTTTACGTGCCGGGCCGCTTGAACGCAGTGCTCTCCTATAAACCGCACGGTGCCATGCTTTCGGGGGATGCGCAGGCTGCACTGGAGTCCTTGTGCCGGCAACTTGGGGGCACCATCGAACTTTGCCTTGCGATTGACGAAAAACTGCAGCTGGAACGAGAATTGGCGGAACGCGAACGACTCGCGGTTCTGGGGCAGATGGCGGCCAGCATTTCGCACAATTTGAAGAATCCATTGGGATCGATCAAGACCATCCTACAGGTGCAGATGGAAAATCCGCAGTTGCCGGACACCATGCGCGGTGAAACGAAGATGGTGCTGGGGGAAATCGGGCGATTGTCCGCGAAGTTGAATCAGTTGCTGCAATTCAGCCGTCCGGCGGTGCGCGGTGGAATCGTGGAGGCCACCTGCGACGCGAGGGCGGTGATCGAAGAAGTGACGGGAGTGCTCCGCCACGAGGCGGAGCGGCGCGAAATCCTGCTAGAGACGCGCTTACCAGAGGGTGGCGTAACGATCGCTGCGGGAGCGGAGGTTTTGAGCGACATCCTATCGAATCTGTTGGTGAATGCGCTGGAGGCAGCGCCGCGCGGCGGACACATCAGCGCGAGCGTGTCGACGACGGATGGCGCGTGTGTCATTGCGGTAGAAGACGATGGTCCCGGTATCGTTTCCGCGGCGCGCGAAAGGCTGCTGCAGCCATTCTTTACCACGAAGGCTCAGGGGACGGGGTTGGGTTTGGCGATCGTGTCCCGCCGGGTGGCCGAGGCTCGCGGACGCCTCGATTGGGAGAGCCCGGTTAACGAGGGGCGAGGAGCGAAATTCAGCGTCTGGCTGCCGGCGCAAGCCGGGAGTGGATCTAGGAAAAATAAGTCGTGAAGTGGAAAGAGTGTGCGACGTGCACGATTTTGAGAGGAACTTAGGATGAAGACGATTCTAATTGTGGATGATGAACCGGCCGCGCGCTACGGTTTGCGCCGAGCGCTGGAATCGAAATATCGCGTAGCGGAGGCGGATTCCGCTGAGACTGCGCGGGAAGCGTTGCCGCGAGAACAGCCGGACTTGGTGCTACTCGATGTAGTGTTGCCGGGACAGGACGGAATTTCGTTCTTGCGATGGATGCGCGAACAGGGAAGTGAAGCGCCGGTGCTCATGATTTCGGCACTGGATACCGCCAAGACGGCGGTAGAAGCGTTGCAATTGGGAGCGGCAGACTATTTAGTAAAGGGATTCGAGTTGGAGGAGTTGCGGCAGCGAGTGGCGAATCTGCTGAAACTGGCGACGCTGGAGAAAGAGAACGATGCCTTGCGCCGGCGACTGACAACTGAGGGCCAGTTCGGTCAAATGATCGGGCGAACGGCGGAGATGCGGCGCACTTTTGAAATGGCGGATCGCGTGGCGCCGACGGACTCGACGGTTTTGATTTTGGGCGAAAGTGGAACCGGAAAAGACGTCTTGGCGCAGGAGATCCACGCGCGATCGCCGCGAGCAGGGAAACCGTTCGTGGCGGTAAATTGCGCCGCGCTGCCGGAGACTTTGATCGAGTCGGAATTGTTTGGCTACGAACGCGGGGCATTCACCGGAGCGGCGCAGCAGAAGAAAGGAAAATTTGAGCTGGCTTCGGGAGGCACACTTTTCCTGGACGAGATTGGCGACATGAACCCGGTCACGCAGGCGAAGGTTTTGCGGGCGCTAGAGAATCGCACCATCGAGCGGCTCGGCGGAACGCAGTCGATTCCGGTGGATGTCCGCTTGGTCAGCGCGACGCATCGGAACCTTGCGGCGGAAATTCGCTCCGGAAAGTTTCGCGAAGATTTGTACTATCGGTTACGCGTGGTGACCGTAGAGCTGCCCCCGTTGCGATCGCACAAGGAAGATATACCCGTGCTGGCGGAAGGGTTTCTTCACATGCATGGGTCCCGGCTGGGACGCACTGCGAGATTGACTAGGGAAGCGCTGGCCGCCATCGAGCGTTACGACTGGCCGGGCAACGTGCGCGAGCTGAAAAACGCGCTGGAACGCAGTCTGGTCTTGTGCCGCGGGGAAGAAATCGGCATTAGCGACTTGCCGGAAGAGGTGGCGACCGGGCAGGCGATCACGGGCCGCATATCCGAGAACGGAACGGATGTGGGTCTGGGCGAAAAGGATTTTCGCGAAGCGAAGCACAAGTTCGAAGTGGCGTACCTGACGAAGCAGCTAGTGAGTCACCGCTGGAATGTTTCGCGCACGGCGGCGACCATTGGACTGCATCGGCAGAGTTTGCAGGAAAAGTTGCGCGAGCTGGGGATCCGGCGTCCTGGACGCGAACCGGTGGAAGACGGCGATTCGTGATTGGCGACTTGACTGGTGATGGAATTCGCGGAGACGTTGCATCTTTTGTACTGGCGGGTGGCGGAAGCTCGCGCTTTGGAAGGGACAAAGCACTTGTCGAGGTCGTCGGAGAGGTGCTGCTCGTGCGACTATGCGCGGTGCTTCGGAACGTCACCTCGCACGTGAGTGTCGTCGGCTCGCCAGAGAAGTATGGTGGGTTCGGAGTTTCGTGTGTTTCGGACCAGTGGCCCGGCGAGGGGCCGCTGGGAGGGATTATCACCGCTCTGCTGGCATCCGCCGAGTCCGGCGGGCCGCACCAATGGAACATTATTGTAGGCTGCGATATGCCGTTTCTAACCTCTGAGTGGCTAGCCTATCTTATCCAGCGATCGCAAGCGAGCGCAGCGGAGGTTGTGGCGCCGCAATCTGCTCACGGACTGGAGCCCTTGTGCGCATGTTGGCGCACCAGCGCGGTCCAGAAATTACAACGGGCCTTCGAGGGAGGCGTGCGCAAAGTGACCGAAGGTATGAAACACCTCACGATGGAAGTTCTTGACGAGAGTCACTGGAAGCGATTTGATAGCGCTGACCGGCTGTTTTGGAATATGAATACCACTGCCGACTACGACGAGGCGAAGCGAATCCTTAAAGCGGAGCGCGTGTGAGCGACTTTGGCCGGGAAGAGGATTTGCTGCCCATTGCTGGGAAAGGCTCGGCCAAGAGTCCACCGGTTGTTGAGGTCGCCGACTTTTTTGAGTTTCGCGACGTAAGCAAGGCTTTTGACGATCACGTAGTGCTGAACCACGTCAGTTTCACGGTGAAGAAAGGCCAAACCTGCGTGATCATGGGGCGCAGCGGCGTTGGCAAGTCGGTTTCGCTCAAGCACATCATGGGATTTCTCAAGCCGGACTCAGGCCGCATTTTCATCGACGGAGAAGACGTCACCGATTTCAGCGAAAAGCAATTTGAAGTAGTGCGGCGCAAGGTGACCATGGTGTTTCAATCGGGCGCGCTCTTCGATTCCCTGACGGTTCGCGACAACATCGCGTTTCCACTGGAAGGGCAGCCGGGCCTGACTCCGGACGATATCGATGCGTACGTCGGTAAGCTGGCGCGCATGCTCGAAGTGGACTCGGTGTTGGACAAGTTGCCAGGCGAACTCTCGACAGGTAACCGCAGAGCTGTGGCCATTGCGAGAGCGCTGGCCCAAAATCCGGAAGCAATTTTGTACGATGAGCCGACAACCATGGTCGATCCGATCATGGCGGCGCACATGGGTGATCTGATCGCGCGTTTGAAGCAGGCGTTTCACAAGACCTCCATCGTTGTAACTCACGACACGCATCTGGCCAAGAAACTTGCGGACAAGATCATCTTCCTGCAGGACGGAACTTCGACCGTGTTTGAATCATGGGCTGCTTTTGAGAATTCTAAAGATCCTTTCTTCCACAATTTCCGTATGCAGGACGAACTAATCCCTGCGCTGGATGTGACTCTGTGACCGATATCGCCGGTGCATCCGGCGACCCGAAGAAACAACTTCGACGCGAGATGGGCTTTTGGGACGTCTTGCTGTTCAACATCGTGACCGTTCTAGGGCCACGATGGGTCGCTGCAGCCGCGCACAACGGAACATCCTCGATCAGCCTGTGGGTGCTTGCAGCGGTTGTTTTCTTCGTTCCCTCCGCGTTGGTCATCAATGAGCTTTCCTCGCGATTCCCCATTGAAGGCGGCCTCTACGTATGGGCCAAGGAAGCGTTCGGCGATTTTCACGGATTTGTGGCGGGGTGGACCTACTGGACGTATACGATGTTTTATTTTCCGAGTCTCCTGCTTGCCAGCGCCGCGATGAGCGCGTATGTGACGGGCCCACGCGGAGCTGAACTTTCCCAGGATCGTACTTTTCTGCTTGTCCTATCGTTTGCCACGCTCATTGTGGCGGTCGTTCTGAATATTATCGGGCTCAACGTTGGGAAGTGGCTGCAAAATGCCGGAGGCGTCGCGACGTACCTGCCTTTAATGGTGCTCGTTGCGATCGCAGCGATTCTCTGGTTCAAACAGGGCTCGGTTACGCATTTTACGTGGGGCGATGTGCGTCCAACGTGGAACTGGGACACAGTGAATTTCTGGTCGCAAATTGCGTTCGCGTTTACGGGCCTGGAACTGGTGTCAGCAATGAGTGAAGAGATTTGCGATCCCCAACGCACTTTGCCGCGTGCGGTCTTCGGCTCCGGAATATTAATTGCCGCCATGTACATTGTAGGCACGTTCGCGGTACTCGCGTTGGTTCCGGCCAGCGATGTTTCCCCCACCAGTGGTGTATTTCACGCGATTACGGTCGGCTCGCGAATATTGGGAGTCGGATTTCTGGGCATCGCTGCTGCGATCCTTGTGACGATAGGCAACGCAGGCGGAATCGGAAGCACCGTTGCGGGTATCGCGCGCGTGCCGTTTACCGTGGGGATCGATCGCTATATGCCGGCAGCCTTTGCGAAGATTCACCCTCGCTGGCGCACCCCATATGTTTCGATCCTAGTGCAAGCGATTATTTCCGGGGCAATCTTGCTAATCAGCCAGATCAGCGAAACAGCGCGTGGCGCGTACCAGGTGCTGGTGGATATCACCATCATCATTTATTTTATTCCGTTTCTATATATGTTTGCAGCGGCGATCAAGCTGGCGTCTCGCAAGGACCGGACAGAAAACGCGCGGGCGGTGCTGATTCCTGGTGGCCGGATTGGAGTCTGGTTTATCGCCGGGTTGGGATTTCTGATTGTGGTCGTCTGTATGCTGGTGTCGATCGTGCCGCCGGGCGACTCCGCCAACAAAATCCTGTTTGAGATAAAGCTCGTGATCGGCTCGGTTGGCGCGATCTTGCTTGGGCTTATCCTGTACCAGCGCGGGGTGCGTGCGAAAAAGATCGAACGGTCGACAACCTAGAAAATCGGCCCGCAACGGAAATCAGAATCGCAAAGCGAATTGCGGAATTAGAAACCTTCTTCAACCAGCCGCGCGATTGTTACCGTTGAGGGCGTTTCTCGTACCGCGTTCCGGGCTTCCAAATGACGTTCAATATATTTTCCAAGAATGTCGCCTTCGAGATTCACGGCGTCGCCGGGCTTGCGATCGCGCAGGTTGGTGTGTTCGTAGGTGTAGGGAATAACGGCAACCTCGACGACTCGTCGATTCCAGTTCGCGACTGTTAAGCTGATGCCGTCGATTGTGATGGAACCCTTCGGAACGATGTATTGGGCGAATTCCACCGGGACTTCGACCCCATACCACCAATTTTCACCTTCGGGTTCCAGACGGGTGACGCGGCCCATTCCGTCGATGTGGCCGAGTACAAAGTGGCCGCCGAATTCCTTGCCTGCGGTTAGCGGTTGTTCCAGATTTACCTTTGTTCCCGGTCTTCGGCCGTCCTTTTCCGCGCCGAATGAGGTGCGGCGTATCGTCTCTCCCGAGAGGTCGGCGGAGAAGCGTTCGTTTTCGAGCGAAACGACGGTAAGGCAGCACCCGTTCACTGCAATGCTGTTGGAAACGGCTAGCGATGCCGCGACGGTCGGCGCATTAATCCTCACGCTGCCGCCATCGCTGTGGATCGATAGCGATTCAATCGTGCCCAAGTGCTCGACGATTCCGGTGAACATGGTGTGCGTTTTGGGGCGGATTCTCGCTTAGCTCGAAGTAGCCAAACTGCCGTCCGCGTCGGCCCCATTTTGCCCCGATTTGCGGCGGGTTAGCAAACCGCACGACCAGGCCCCGAAAATTACCGAGAAACCTGAAAACCTGCGTTAGCATCTTACGCGATGACCATGTATTCGCGTGCTCGAGAGATGCTCCTGGCGCTGGACCGCCTCATCGCAACGTCTTCCCTCGCGATGGGGAATGAGGAAGGCGTGCTGCTGACGTTCCTCTTTCATGGCTTAGTTCCGGATTCGAAGGAAGCGCACCCGGACGTGACGGATCCACAGGGAATTACACTCGAGATGTTTCGGCGGTTCCTGGATCACTTCCAAAGGCACTCCTACAACTTTGTCTCTCCAGACGCGATTGCACAAGGGCTGCACCCTTCCGGCAAACACGTTCTTGTGACCTTCGACGACGGGTATTTCAGCAACACCAAGGCACTTCCAGTGCTCGAGAGCTTCGGCGTTCCCGCCGTTCTTTTCGTCTCCACTGAACACGTGCTGCAAGGGAAGGCATTCTGGTGGGACGTCGTGGAACGCAAGGCTTGGATGCGCGGCACCCCCCGCAAACAGGTCCAACAACTGGTCGAGGAACTTAAGCGCTTTAAAACCTCCGAAGCGGAAGCTCAAGTCCGAGCACAGCTTGGCCCGCACGCGTTGCGCCCAGTCAGCGACGTCGACCGTCCGTTTTCGCCATCCGAACTAAAGGATTTCGCTGCCCATCCTCTAATCTCCCTGGGTAATCACACGACGGACCACGCGATCTTGACCAACTATTCTTTGCCAGAAGTGCACGCGCAGATTCAGCGGGCACAGGACGACCTCTACGCCATGACGGGGCAACTCCCCAGCATCATTGCTTATCCTAACGGCAACGAAACTCCTGCGATCGTGGAGGCCGCACGTAGCGCTGGAATTCGCCTCGGCCTTGGCGTTCAGCCAGGCCGAAATCACCTGCCTCTTCAAGCCGGTACCCAAGACGCGATGACGCTAAAACGCTTCACGTTGACCGGAGATTGCCCCATCGAAGGTCAGTGCCAGGCAAGTCGATCGTTATTTTCACTGTATCGCGTTGGTCGTAGCGTTACGAGAAAAGTCCGCTCCGGTTTCTCGACACTTCAGCCTGCGTAAATTTGTAATTCCAAAATGACCCGCATTTCCTCGGGCTACTTTCGCGGCGGTTTATCTATATATCCTTCAATATAGACGTCCGCTCCGAACATCTGGGTGCGAATACTCTGAAGAGGATTGCGGTCAAACTTCGGTGCGTGCGCCAGCGGCACATCGCTTCTACCTGCAATTTTTGGCGCGTAAAATAAAGCTACCTTATCTACGAAACCGCCCGCCAGGGCTGACCCATTTAGCGAAGGTCCGGCTTCCAGCAGCACGCTAAGAATCTCCCGCCGGCCAAGTTCGGTAAGGGCCGCGGCGAGATCGATGACGCCGCGCCATGTGGCCGCCCGCACGATCTCGACGCCCACATTCTGTAAGTTGCGCGCTTTGGTTGAATCGAGAGTTGCTGCGGTGAAAATGAGCAGGTCATCATCCGCCGTCTTGACGATTCGTGACTTGGGCGAAATTCTAAGCTTTGAATCAAGGACCACTCGAACAAGCCGCTTGCGGCGTGAAAGTCCGCTGCGATCCGTAAGCAACGGATCATCGGCCAGCACTGTGCCAATCCCTGTCAACAAGGCATCGGAGGCGTGCCTCATGCGGTGAACTTCGGCGCGCGATTCTTCCGACGTAACCCATTCGGATCTCTCGTGCTTCTTGGACTTGGCCAGAGCGAGCTGACCGTCCAGCGTCAATGCAGACTTCAGGGTCACGAACGGTTTCTTGGTGCGAATCCAGCAAGCGAACGCCTCAATCAGCCGCCGCGCTTCTTCCACGCCTCGTAGTCGCGCTTGGCCTCGTCGCCGGCCACCGGGAACAGGCCCTTCAGCGAACGGCCGCGCGCCACCTCTGATTCGGCGAACTCCTCGTAGTGGTAGGTGTTGAGCGCTTCCTCGGCGACCGCCTCGACGATGTCGGCCGGGATCACCAGGACGGCGTCGCGGTCGCCGACCACGATGTCGCCGGGATAGACCGCCACGCCGCCGCAGGCGATCGGCAGGTTGAGGTCGACCGGCCGGTGGGCGATCGGGCTGGGCGGCGAAGACGGACGGCGGTGATAGGCCGGCAGGCCGGTCTTGAACACGCCGTCGGTGTCGCGGAAGCCGCCGTCGGTGACGATGCCCGCGGCGCCGCGCGCCTTCAGGCGGCCGACATAGAGGTCGCCCGCCGAGGCGGCGCGCGAATCGCCGCGCGAATCGATCATCAGCACATGGCCCGGCGGACATTCCTCCATGGCCTGCGGCTGGACCGTGCTGCGGTTGGTCGAGGTCGGCCCGTCCTTGTCCTCGCGCGAGGGGATGAATCGCATGGTGAAGGCGATGCCCACCATGCGGGGCTGCTCGGGCCGGAGCGGCCAGACGTCGTAGAGCGTCATGCTGCGCAGACCCCGGCGGTTCAGCACGCCGGTCAGGGTCGAGGTGCCGACCTTGGCCAGCGCGTCGCGCAGATCGGATGATAATGCGGTCATGAGAGCGTCTCCCTCGATTTTGGGGCGACGTTAGCCGATAATCGTCCCAACATGCGCGTGGAAATCCTCTGTACCGGCGACGAGATCCTCACCGGCAAGACCATCAACACCAATTATAGCCATATGGCCCGGCGCCTCGGCGACCTCGGGCTCACGGTCCATTGGGGCACCACGGTCGGCGACGACCGCGCCAGCCTCCTGCAGGCTTTCCGCCAGGCGGGCGAGCGCGCCGACGCGGTGATCGTCAATGGCGGGCTGGGGCCCACGGTCGACGATCTTTCGCAGGAGGTGGCGGCCGAGGCCTGCGGCGTCGAGCTGGTGCTGAGCGACTACTGGATGACCCGCATGACTGAGTCGTACGCCCGGCGCGGCCGGGTCAT
>Ga0137403_10007876_pt1 | contig 11961 bp, 8 predicted proteins | sample CZOMad2_1_16fung_FD_122057 | JGI IMG/M metagenome (GOLD analysis project Ga0137403, IMG submission 122057) | Vadose zone soil fungal communities from Angelo Coast Range Reserve, California, USA - CZOMad2_1_16fungal (Hybrid Assembly) | ecosystem: Environmental > Terrestrial > Soil > Vadose zone...
CATGTTTCACCTCGGCATGCGCTTCGTCGATGGTCATCTTCAGCGGAGTGTGTGCCATCGCAAAGGGGATGAACTCTTGCCAATGTCTGGGTCGAGTCAAGCGGCCAGCAGCTTCCAGGCGTTTGTACAGCGGCGTTGCCGGAAGCGGAGTCAGCAAGCCGAAGATGGGCAGTCCGGGCGGCCAGTTTTGAATTTCACTCAACGTGCGATCGGCCACTCCGGTAGTGTCGTTGTCCATGCCAAAAATAAATGAAGTGATCGCGAAGACGTTGCGCTGCGCGAGTCGCTCCAGAACCGCGGCGTACTCACCGGGCTTGTTGAAACCTTTGTTGACATCCTTAAGATTGGCCGGATCGATAGACTCCATGCCGATGAATATCCATTTACCGCCGGCCGCGGCTATGAGGTCGACGAGTTCTTCGTCACGCAACAAATTAGCGCTGATTTGCGCCACCCAGTGCACCTGAGCGTTGGCCGCGATGATGTCGCGTAGCAGCGACTTGGTGCGCTTCACGTTGATCGCGAAATTGTCGTCGATGAAAAACACCGCGATCTGACCGCGCTCGCTGCTAGCCCGCGCTTTCAGTAGCAACAACTCGTCCACGACACTCTTGTTCGTCCGAAAGCGAATCGAGTCGCCAAAAAAACCCGTGACCGTGCAAAACTCGCATCCGTACGGGCAGCCCCGGCCGGACTCGACGGGAATGATGCGAAAGGTGCCCCAACCCGCGCCCAGTTTGCGCAACATGGGCGTGGCGAGTTTAGGCACGATGTTGAACTGATCGAGATCAATCGTGTCCCACGGAATAGGCGGGTACTCCTGCAGCGAAGGCTTTTGCTCCTGCCCGAAGGCATCGACCGGTGCGTAAATCTCTTTCAGCGCATTGTTCGCCGCGTCATTCACAATTTTGGGCCAGGTTTCGTCCGCCTCGCCCAGCGCAACGGCGTCGGCGTGGCGCGGACCGCCGGAACGGCCCAGCGCCTCGTCGGCCATTTCGGTGACGTGCGGGCCGCCCATCACCACGGGCACGCCGACAGCGCGAATCGCGTCGGCCATTCGATAAGCTTTTGCGATCATCCGTGTCATCGCGCCGATCCCGACCAACCCGATTTTTTCGTGCAGGACAAACCGGGCGATTGCAGCTTCGTCCATGGGCTGCGCGTTGCCATCGATCAGCACCACTTCATGTCCCGCAGGCGTAAGCGCTTTCAGCAGAAACATCCAGAGATGCGGCATGAAATTGCGCGTGACGCCGTTATCAGGGTTGTAGAGCAAAATTCTCATGCAGCCTTCTTTCCTGCTTGCTTCTCGTCTTCTTGCTTACTTACTTGCGCCGAACGGATGGCGCGTGGGAGGGGCGTATACGGTCACAAGTCCCAAACTGTGTGGGAATGCAGCGGGCTCGTTGCGACGAAGTATACGATGTCACCGTTCGTGTCATTGGTTGTAACACCGCGCTCGGGACTTTGGCAAGGAAGTAAGTTCCGGGTGCACAAATGATAATCAGGCGTGCACATCCATGTGGGCCCGATTCCCCGTGGTACGATGCAGGACACAAATGACCCTCAATCCTTCTGAATTATTTCCAAGGAGATTTTGCATGCAAGAGTGTAGTCGCGTTTTCGCCAGAGTCACAATCCTTAGTTTCCTCTCGATCGCGATTGCGATCTCAGCACTGGCAAGCGGGAATCCGGATGACAAAGCGATCCTATCGCGCACCGCCGAAGTGGATGGCGTGCAATTGCATTATTTGACGGCGGGGCAAGGGCCGGCAGTGGTGATTTTGCTGCATGGGTATGCGGAAACTTCGCGAATGTGGCGGCCGATACTCCCGCAACTGGCCGAACGATTTAAGGTGATTGCACCGGATTTGCCGGGGATCGGCGATTCGGCAATTCCGGCAGCCGGACTGGATATGAAAAGCGCGGCGAATACTATTCACGCGTTGGCCCGCAAGTTGGGCGTGGAGAAAGCTCGAGTAGTGGGACATGACATCGGCTTGATGGTTGCGTACGCATACGCAGCGCAGTTTCCTTCGGAAACAGAAAAGCTGGTGGTGATGGATGCATTCCTTCCGGGCGTGGAAGGTGGCGATGCGGTGTACAACAATCCGAATTTGTGGCATTTCCGTTTTCATGGACCGACGCCGGAAGCGCTGGTGAAGGGTCGCGAGCGCATGTACTTCGATTATTACTGGAACGATTTCGCCGCGGACAAAAACCATTCGTTGCCGGAGGCCGACCGCGCCGCTTACGCGGCGGCATACGCGCGCCCCGGACGCATGAAAGCGGGCTGGGCATACTTCAGTTCGTTCCCGCAAACGGCCAAGGATTTTGTGCAACTGTCGCAAACAAGATTGACTATGCCGGTGCTGTCCATCGGCGGAGAAAAGTCGCTCGGCGAAGTGCTGGGACAGCAAATGAAATTAGTAGCAACAGACGTGACGGTCATAGTGTTAAAGAACGCCGGGCACTGGATCCTCGAAGAGCAGCCCAAGGAGACAACGGAAGCCCTGATAAAGTTTTTATAAGAATCGCCCCTTAAGACTGTGCGAGCGCCTGATTACCAAGACCGATCAATGGCGAAGGCGGAGCAGGACTGCGTTAGCTATTGATTTGGACTTTGCCATGCGCGTGGATTCTGTGGGAATACCTCCGACGCTGATGCGCACGAAGAGATTTCCTTGCAGAACGTAGAGCGCCCCCGCGAGCGGACTTCCGACCCAATATGCTTCTTCGCCAAGAGCCGCAACAGGCAGCGGTTTTCCGGCCTCAGCTTCCGCTTCACTTTCAGATTCAACTTCCGTTGTCCGTGCTCCGGCTGGGGAGCTGAATGCGGATTGCTCGGGAGTTTTACGCGCAGCCGGCCGTCTCTCTTCCTCGTGCTTGCGCGACGAGTGGAATTGATTGCGCCAGAACGCACGCAGGTTGCGGGCTCCGGAATCGCCGGATGCTGGAGTCGCCACGTCCAGACTGGCAGACTTTGCAAAATTCCGTGTGACGAACAGGCAGTGCGACATCTTCAAATTGCCTGCGGACCGCGCACTGGGATTGAGCGCGTCAAGCGGCTCACCCAGGAGATCAGTAATCTCCTTACCCTTCAGGAGTGAGCAGGCATCAAAGTTGTTGCCGCGGTGGGCGTTGGTTCGAGTACGAATGTCAGGTTGCCCGCCTGGTTGAGCATTTTGCGGCGAGGCGAGAGATGGGCCGGAAGGCCAGAACGCCGCGGACGGTAGCATCGCGCACATCAGAGTAAGAATCCTCAAGCGATAGCGCATTGCGTTTTTCCTCGGGCGAAGCTACATCGGCCGCGAATCTGCGGCTCATTCTATTGATTAGACGCACATAGTCAGGCGTCAGCCTCAGTGGCGGTTGCAGTTCGGGCCGCCGGTGACTCCAGTAGCGGGGTCACCGTAGCAGAGCTGGCCACCGCCAACGTTGTCACCCGTATTGGCACCGAATTGCGTGTTATCCAGTGTTTTGAACAAGCCGCGGCCGCCGACTTGACGGGCGATTGTCGCCAGCGCGTCCTGTGCAGTTGCCGGGCCCGCAGTGGCATTCTGCGTGGAGTCGGAGACGCAAGAACCGGTGCAGCCGTCTGCATAGCCAACTAGGACTCGGCCGGTTTTATCTACCGTGATGTCGTTGAAGTCGAGCAGATTGCGGCAAGGATTGCTGCCGCCTCCGTTCCAAATGCAACCGCGTTGCACCGCGTCCGAAGGCGCAGCGTCGACGGTGGTCCAAGTCCGCCCGGTGTTGTACGTGAAAGCTACGTACAGGTGCCAGACACCGAGGAAGTCAGCAGACTGCGTGTCGCCGGTCGTCTGCGTGCCAAGGAATGCGAAGGCAGCTCTGTTGTCGTCGCCGGCGATCACTTCCGCAAATTCTGCATTTTGTACGCCGAACGGCGTGCCAGCGTCTTTGGACTTCGACCAATGCAGCCCGCGGTCCGCGGATGATGCGATCTTGGCATGGCCGTCGGCATTAACATAGCCAAGATAAATCGTGTTGTTGGCGCCAGCCGCGACAGAGGGATCGCTGCCCGGGCTGATGCTCTTGGCGTCGGGCACGGTTCGCACCACCCAGCTCAATCCATTGTCGGTGGAAACGGCGACACCGGGACGGCCGACGCCATTCGCATCCATACACCTTTCGTTGGGTACGTAGGCGGTGCCGTCGGGCGCAACGCGAACGTGGCCGTGCAGGCCGCCGCAAGTTCCGGGAGCGACGGGGGAGTCGACACCATTGACGTGTGTGAACGTGTAGATCGGAACACCCGGACCGAAGGTGAGGCCGCCATCATCGCTCCGCGAGCAAAAGGCGGTGACGATGTCCTGCGAACAATAATAAATAGCGTGAGGATAGTTGATTTTGACCGGGGCGGGAGCAGCGTACGGACCGCCGCCTACCGTTTGATGATCGACACCTGCGGGCTGGCCGGAACCCTGCGTGGGGAGCCAATTGTTCCCGTCATCGTCGGTAAAGGAAAGTTCGCTAGTCGCGCCAGCCAGCTGCGAGGAAAAGGTGCGATTCGTGCCACCGAAATGGCCGTCGTCCGTAAAGAGGATCGGATCGAGGCTCACGCGCGCGACCGGAGAGCGCTTATCCTCCCAGATCGCGGTGGCAGGTTTGAACGAATCATTGAAAGTCACCCGAAGAGTGTGGTTTCCGGCTTCGATAAAAGCTTCACCTGTCGCCCAGTCAACGCCGATGGAAGGCTCGCCGGCGCTGTGGGCGCTCGAGGTGGTAGATCCGAGCGCTGGCGTGATGCAGCTCGAAGACGGCTGGTTCTGGGGACAATCCTCCGGCGCTGGATAGTTGACGAAAGTGGGTGCGCCGGGAGCCGGCGGAGGAGGCGGTGGAGTGGTGGGGCGCGGTGCGACCGTCATCGTGACGACGACGTGAGCGCCCGTAGGCACTGGGACTAGCGCAGCGACGGAACGAATGTGCCATAGACCGGGAGCCGGGTCAGTAAGAGTCAGATCTTCCTCACCAGCTCCGGTGGAAGTGTCATCGGGAGAGCCCGGACCGTGGTCCGCGCCATTTGGACTGATGGCGAAGATGTCCAGGTCGGCGGGTACCGCGGAGGTCCAAGTGTATTTGAATGTGACCTGTGCGGTGTTGGTCTGATAGAACGTTGCGGCAGCAGAGGGCAGAACGATATTCAAGTCGTGGTCATCGCACATCCCCGGCGGGCAAACGTCTTGAATCCCAACGTTGGTGACTGTGCCGCCCACAACGGGAGCGAAGTCCCATGCCAAGGGGCCGGAGCCACTGCTGATGGTGCTGGTCGGTGGAGTCGTTGTCTGTGCGGAGGCGGTTGAGGTCCCACGGTATAGCACTGAGACGATCGATGCTAGGAGTAAAACGGCGGCAGACGGGAAGATCAGAACACGAACGAGTCGCATGAGGGGCCTCCGCGAGATGTGGTAGCGAAGCGGCAGTGGCATGTCGAATGCCCCGACGCCAGGCTGGTGATGGTGTGTGCTGAATTAGTTGCGGCACACGCGGGACAGCTCGCGCGTGCACGACCACTTCTAGATGTAGAGATGTAGCGGCGCAATTGGGAGACTACCGGAATTCAAAATCAGGTATATACCTGAGGCTGCGCCCCCTTCGTTGACTGACCCCGGACTCCGTGGATTACCGCTCGTTCCTTTCTTGTTCGAGCCGTGTCCAAGGTGACGACGGATCATGCCGCCTCCGGGATTACGTCTGGTTCGGCGGCTCGGTGCTCGAAGAAGCTTAGGGCGGCGTCGCCTTGGCGGAGGATGCGGGTTTGCATGAGGCGGCCGACGCGCTGGGGCAACTCATGAGTGCGGCGATGCTCGGCGATGACCAGGCTGCCTTCGCTGAGAAATGAGGCGGCGCCGAGAAAACCGAGGACGCGGTCGTATTGTTCTTTCTCCGCGTAGGGCGGATCGACGTAGACGAAATCGAAGGGCGCGTCGGTGGGTTTGTGGCGGGCGGCAATCTTTTCCAGGCCGCGGAGCGCATCGAAAAGGAGAATTTGCGCGCCGTTCTGTATTTCGAGGGAATCAAGATTGCGGCGGATTAGCGTGGCGGCGGGCGCATGATTTTCTATGAAGACGACTTGCGTGGCGCCGCGGCTGATTGCTTCAATGCCGACCGCGCCAGTGCCGGCGAAGACGTCAAGGAAGCGGGAGCCGGCCACGTTGGTCCCGAGCACATTGAAGAGGGTTTCTCGCAGGCGATCGCTGGTAGGGCGGAGGGCGTTGCCCTTGAGGGACTTGAGGATGCGGCTGCGATATTTGCCGGCGACGATGCGCATATTGGGCTAGCCAACTTTGGCCAAATGATACCGCCGTTGCCACTCGCCGGGGAGGCCGCGCAGGAGGCGGTCCAGGACGAGCTTTTGCGACGCGGAGTCGGCGATGGCGAAGGCTTCGCGGCGGGCTTGCTCCAGGAGTTCGCGGTCGCGCAGCGGGTTGGCGATGTGGAAGCCGAGGGCTCCGGACTGGCGGGTACCGAAGAATTCGCCGGGGCCGCGGAGTTGCAAATCGGTTTCGGCGATTTCAAAGCCGTTGGAGGTGCGCACCATGGTATCTAGGCGGACGCGGGCCTCGTCGGTCATGCGCACGGGGCCGACCAGGACACAGTGAGACTTGGTGGCGCCGCGGCCGATGCGCCCGCGGAGCTGGTGAAGTTGAGAAAGCCCGAAACGCTCGGCGTGCTCGATGACCATTACGGTGGCGTTGGGGACATCGACGCCAACTTCTACGACGGTAGTGGCAACCAGGATTTGCACTTCGTTTTTGCGGAAGCGCTGCATGACTTCATCTTTTTCTTCGCTGGAGAGGCGTCCGTGCAAGAGGCCGAGCTTCAGTTTCGGAAAGACTTCTTTGGAAAGGCGCTCGTACTCTTCGACGGCTGCTTTCAATTCGATTTTTGATTCCTCAATTACGGGATAAACGATGTAGGCCTGGTGGCCGGCTTCGACTTCGCGGCGGATGCTGTTCCAGACACCGGGAAGGTGCGGCTCGGAGGTGAGGTGCGTCTCGATGGGAGTGCGGCCCGGCGGCAACTCATCAAGGATGGAGGCGTCGAGATCGCCGTAGAGGGTGAGAGAAAGTGTGCGCGGGATGGGCGTGGCGGTAAGGACAAGAACATGGGGCGCGTGGCCGTGGGCGGCGGCTTTGTCCATCAGACGCTTGCGTTGCATGACGCCGAAGCGGTGTTGTTCGTCGATGGCGACGAAACCAAGGCGCGCGAATTGGACATTGTCTTCGATGAGGGCATGCGTCCCCACTACGAGTTGCGCTTCGCCGGAACGGATGTGCTCGAGGGCGGCGGATTTTTCGGCAGATTTCAGGCCGCTGATGAGGAGTTCAACACGATAGCCGCCGCGCTCAAGAATGCGGCGCGCGGAAAGAAAGTGTTGAACGGCGAGGATTTCCGTAGGCGCCATGAGAGCAGCCTGGCAACCGTTTTCGATGGCGATCACCGCGGCTTGCAGCGCGACGATGGTTTTCCCGCTCCCGACATCACCTTGTAGAAGGCGATTCATCGGGGCGGACTTTTCCAGGTCCGTAGCGATTTCCGCGAGGACGCGCTTTTGCGCGGCGGTGGGCTTGAACGGGAGGATACGTTTGAGAGCATCGCGGATGCCTTCTTCGCGGAGGCGGAAGGCGATGGCGTCTTCTTTGCGGGCGGCGCGGCGATCGAGCGCGAGGCTCAGTTGAAACAGGAAGAATTCCTCGAAGATCAGGCGCTGCTGCGCGGGAGAGCGGAATTCATTCAGGGCGTCGATGGATTCTTCGGCGGCAGGAAAGTGCGTTTGCGCTAAAGCTTGAAAGCGCGGCGGATAGCCAAGACGATTGCGCAGATCTTCGGGCAGAACGTCGGGGATACGCGGGTCAAGATTTTGCAGCGCGGTATAGATGGTGCGGCGAATAGAGCGCGAGCCGAAGGTGGCGATGCCTTCGTAGATGGGAACGATGCGGCCGACCTCGGTGGAATCGATTTCCTCTTGCGCGGCAGACTTGTCGCCTTCGTGCGCGTTGGCGGAATGATCGACGCTGCTGAGCAGCTCGATTTGCGGATTGACCATCTCGATGCGTGCGGGGCGCATTTTATCGATTTCAGCTTTTCCGTGTAGGACAAGGAGTTGGCCTTGCTTGAGGCGGCCTTCGAGGTAGCCGCCGTGGAAAAACTTGCAGGGGAGCTGGCCGGTGGGATCCTGCACCAGAAGATGGTAGATAGCGTCGCGTCCGCGCATGGTGCGCAGGGCTTGACCGCTCATGACGCGGGCGCGAATGGTGTAGACACCGTCGGGCTTGATGTCCTTGATGTTGGAGAAATGGATGCGGTCTTCATAGCGGAACGGCAAGTAGAGAAGAAGATCGTTCAGCGTGTAGATGCCGCGCTTGGCCAGGAGTTCGGCGCGTTGGGGGCCGACGCCTTTGATCATGCGGACTTCGGTGGTCAGGGAGAGGGGCATCGATGCGTCATTTATACCATCGGGGCAAAGGTGGCGTGAAAATCGAAACGATGCACCCAACGGCCGTGAGCGAAAGCACCGAGGGCAGGCCGAAGGTTGGGGGGTGACACCCCGGCATTTTGTATAGATGTGAATACAAAGGAGTTGCTCGCCGAGGGGTTTGTAAGTGCATGAAAGCAAAGCATCGTGCGAGTGGGCGAGCGCGAGGAGGGATTTGTAAGCTCAAGAAAACAAAGGACGGTGAAAACGGGGAGTGGATTGTGGATAGCGCGTCGTGGATACCGAGGGAGGCGGCGACGTTGAGGGTGGTTGCCGGTTCTGATGTTCGTGCTCTCATCTGGATTTTCACGCCGACCGTTTTCTGGTCGATGATCCGCGAACTTTATGGAGTGGGGGGCGGAAGGATCGTAGAAAGCGACGGGCAAGTGAGACGTCTAAGTGCGACGGCGGATTATTTCCGATTGGTTGCAGTGCTGGCCATCGCGGTGGCGTTTTTGTCGTCGGTTTGGGCGATCGGCGTTCCTTTTCCTGGTGCGCAGGGAAGCCGCAGCAGCTTGGAGTAAGGTACGGCAGGGAGTACGCCAGGACAACTGGTCGGAGGGACGGTTTGGGTGCAGGTGGCTGAGAATTTTTGGGAAATCCAGGGTCGGGCGACGAGAAGAAGTGCCTTTCGCGAATCAAGACCCTCGGGCGATGCCTTCAGAAACTTTGCTCGATGCGGATTACGTCGAACGTGGCGGGTGAAGCGGCTAACTCCTGAAGAAAAATCAGATAGTGGTGGATTGTTTGGGTCTTGCCGAGATGGGGCGCAGCACTGCTGCGCCCCTACGGGCGAGCGGTCGAAATCGGCGGGCACGTGATTGCTTGCGGGATTGGGAGGCGTATCTATAGAGTGGGTTGCTGTGTCTAACGAAGGGAATCTGATTCGAGAAGTGTCAGCGGATTGACTCTTCGTCGTGCGGATTTTACGGCCCTTAGCTGGAGATGAACTGCGGTTGCGGAGGCTGCTGTGCCAGGTGAACGGCTGAGTGCGTCGGAAAAACGCGGGCTGCTGCTGTGGGTGGTCCTCGGAATCATCGGAACACTTTTCGCTTACAAATATTTCTTTCGGGCATTTCCGGAGGCGTCGGTAGATTTTCGCGTTACGCGGCCGGAGGCGCTGAAGGTCGCGCAGAATTTTGTGAACGGGCTGGGCGAGAACGTTAACGGCTACCGGTCAGCGATCGTGTTCAGCGTCGATGATGATGCGAAGACGTACCTGGAACGCGAATTGGGATTGAAGGAAGCGAACCAGATGATGTCGTCGCAACTGCACATCTGGTATTGGGACGTGCGATTTTTCCGGCCGCAGCAGGAAGAGGAATTTTTTGTGCGGGTGAGCCCGGCGGGAAATGTTGTGGGCTATACGCACAAGATCGAAGAGGCGCGGCCGGGAGCTACGCTGGAGCGGGCAGCGGCGCAGGCGGAGGCGCAAACTTTTTTAACTTCAAAACTTGGAATTGATGCGAGCCAGTGGGATTTCTTTCCGGAAGAAATGAATTCGGTGAAGCGGCCGAAGCGCATAGATTGGTCGTTCACCTGGGAGAAGCACGGATTTCGCGCGAAGGATGCACCCTACCGGCTGACCGTGGCGCTGCAGGGCGAGCGAATTGGTGGATCGCAGGAATATTTGCGGGTGCCGGAAGCTTGGCAGCGAAGTTTTCAGCGATTGCGCTCGGCCAACGACACGCTGGCTCTGGTGTTCACGGTGCCTTACATCATGTTGCTGGGCGTCGCGGTGTGGATGGCGTTCCGGCTGACCAACTCCGGGCAGTCGTCGTGGCGGGGAGCGATTGTGCTGGGCCTGCTGGTGGCGGGCCTGCTGTTCCTGCAAAACCTGAATGATTGGCCGCTGTGGAGCGCGAGCTATGACACCAACGCTTCGTACAGCGGTTTTATTTTGGCGAAGATCGGGGCCGCAGTGCTGCTATCGCTGCTGACCGCGCTGACCGTGACGCTGGTCTTGCCGGCGGCGGAACCGCTGTACCGCGCTTCGCAACCGCAACGACTGCAACTTTCAAAAGCATTTACGTTGCGGGGATTACGATCGAAGGAATTTTTTTCTTCGGCGGTTGTCGGACTGTCCATGGCGGCCGCACACATTGGATACGTGGTGGTGTTTTATGTAGTGGTGCAACGCTATTTTGGGGCTTGGGCGCCGCAGGAAATCAACTATCAGGATTCTGTGAATACGCTGGCTCCCTGGCTGGCGGGGGCAGCGATCGGGTTGCTGGCGTCGACGAACGAAGAGTTTACGTTTCGATTGTTCGCGATTCCCTTTTTCCAGCGATTAACAGGTTCGCGATGGATCGCGGTGATCTTGCCGGCATTCATGTGGAGCTTTCTGCACAGCAACTATCCGCAAGAGCCGCCGTATATTCGCGGGATCGAAATCGGGCTATTCGGAATCGTGGCGGGGCTGGTGATGTTGCGGTGGGGAATTCTGGCGACGTTAATTTGGCACTACACGGTGGATGCTTCGCTGGTGGGGTTGCTGCTGGTGCGCTCGAATAGCTTGTATTTCAAGGTTTCTGGGGTAGTGGTGGGATTGGCAGCTGCCGCACCGTTATTGTTCGCGGCGATTTCATATTTGTCGCGGGGAAGATTTGAACCTGATGAAGACTTGCTGAACCAAAGCGCCCCGGCCGCGGAGATAAGCCTAGCCCCGGCGCGTGAAGAGGTAGCGACGGAAGTTTTGCCGCGCAGATACGAAGCGCTGTCTTCGCGAATGCTGGCGTTCTTAGCGGTGTGCGTGGTGGCGTGCGCGGTGCTTGGCGGAGCGATCGCCTATAGCGTGAAGCCGGAATCGATTGGCGACTATTTGAAACTGTCGGTGAATGCGCGGTCGGCGCGGTCGGCGGCGGATGCGATTTTTCAGGAGCGTGGATTCAAGCCTGGGAGCTACTTTCATTCGACGCTGCTGGTGAATGTTACTGATGCGGTGACCAACGAATTCTTGCGGGAGCGCGTGGGTGTAACCCGACTGAACGAAATTTTGGCGACGCAGGTGCCCGGGGCGCTTTGGCGGGTGCGGTATTTTCGGGATTCGCAGCCGGAAGAGTATGCGGTGGTGCTGAAGCCGGACGGTTCGCTGCACGCAATACGGCACACGGTGGCGGACGAGGCGCCGGGCGCTTCCCTGAGCAAGGAAGAAGCGGTGGCGCGCGCGGAGAAGTTTCTGCGCGAAGAGAAGAAGGTGGATTTGAGCCAGTGGTCGCTGGTGGAATCAAACTCGGACAAACGGCCGCATCGAATCGATCACACGTTGACTTGGCAGCAGAATGGGCCGCTCGACGGCGTCACGGTGAGTTCCGCGGCGGTCGCAAAGACCAATGCCGCGGAACACGCATTTGCACGGATGGAGTTAGTCGTGTTGGGCGATGAGGTGACGAACTATCGGACGTATATCAAGATTCCGGATGAATGGCGTCGCAAGCAGGAAGAGGTAACCCTGGCGAAGA
>Ga0137403_10007877_pt1 | contig 11960 bp, 7 predicted proteins | sample CZOMad2_1_16fung_FD_122057 | JGI IMG/M metagenome (GOLD analysis project Ga0137403, IMG submission 122057) | Vadose zone soil fungal communities from Angelo Coast Range Reserve, California, USA - CZOMad2_1_16fungal (Hybrid Assembly) | ecosystem: Environmental > Terrestrial > Soil > Vadose zone...
CGTGGTGCGAAAGGGCCGATAGGGTCAGTTATGAATCAGCACGATTTTCGCGACAGAGATACGTTAGCTATAGGGCCCGGCGTCGACTCTCAGTCATGGAGTATGCCGACATCGTTCGCCTCCGGCCGCTATCTTGTCCGGCGTCCACTCGGACAGGGAGGGCAGAAAAAAGTCTATCTGGCTCGCGATGACCGTTTGGATCGAGACGTGGTCATCGCTCTTCTCAAAACTGATCAGCTGGGCGCTGATAGCGTCCCCCGCCTTATCCGCGAAGCACAGGCCATGGCGCGACTCGGTAGTCATCCGAACATAGTAACTGTCTATGACATCGGAGATGAGGAAGGCAGACCGTTCATTGTCAGCCAGTATGTCGAGGGCGGCTCGGTGGCCGATCTCCTGAAGAGTGCCGATAAGCATCGACTATCGTTTGATCAGGTCATTCGAATTGGGTCTCAGATCTGTCAGGCGCTGGTGCACTGTCACAGCCAGGGAATCATTCATCGCGATCTAAAGCCGGGAAATGTCTGGCTCTCACAAGACGGGACAGCGAAGCTCGGGGATTTCGGGTTGGCGGTCAGCGCAGACTTTTCCCGCATCACCCTCGAGGGGGCCCTGGTCGGCACCGTAGTCTATATGCCACCCGAGCTGATGCTTGGGCACCAGGCGGAACCCAGAAGTGATCTCTACTCTTTAGGGGTGATGCTCTACGAAGTTGTCACTGGACGACCGCCGTTCATGGGCGATCAATTCGTCGCCATCATTTCGCAGCATATCAACTCACCCCCGGTTGCGCCTTCCTGGCATAACCCGGAAGTTCCGCAGGCGCTCGAGACGCTGATCCTGCGGTTGCTGGCCAAGTCACCGGAGGAGCGACCGGAGAGCGCCGCTGAAGTAGCGAAAGCCCTGGCGGCCATTGCCTCTTCGTCCCAGGAACTGGCCGACCGGGCAGTTCCTCACGACGCGAAATCGCTGTCTCGACTGGCGGGAGGAGTCTTCATCGGCCGCGAACAGGAAACCAAGGAGCTTCGCGTCGCTCTGAATGACACGCTAGCGGGAAAAGGCCATCTGTTCATGCTGGTGGGTGAGCCGGGCAGCGGTAAGACTCGAATGACCGAACAACTCGCGACCTATGCCCGTCTCTGCAACGCTCAAGTGCTCATCGGGCGTTGCTATGAAGGCGAAGGCGCGCCTGCCTTTTGGCCCTGGCTGCAAATCGTTCGTTCCTATGCGCAAGAGATGGAGCCTGAAAAACTGTTGTCAGCCATGGGTCCCGGCGCTGCGGACATAGCCCAGGTTGTCTCAGAGATAAAGGAGCGGCTGCCTGACCTTCCCGCTCCGCCACCCTTGGAGCCCGAACAGGCGCGGTTCCGGCTCTTCGATAGCGTTACAACCTTTCTTAAGAATGCCAGTAAGCTTCAACCTCTGGTTGTTATTCTCGACGACCTGCACTGGGCCGACAAACCGTCGCTGCTGCTGCTTCAGTTCCTCGCCCGTGACTTGAAAGATGCGTCCATTCTCGTCATCGGCACTTACCGGGACATGGAATTAGGACGTCAGCATCCTCTTTCCCAGACGCTCGGAGAGTTATCGCGACAAGGCTTGAGCGCGCGCATCGTCTTGCGTGGCCTGACCGAGCAGGACGTCGCGCGGTTCATCGAGATGACCACCGGGATTAAGCCTCAGGAAAAACTTGTGAGGACGGTCTATCAGCAGACTGAGGGCAATCCGTTTTTCCTGAGCGAGATCGTACGACTGCTGGTAGTAGAGGGGCAGTTGGAGCGCCCGCAAGTGACGACCGCGTCGGGAGTGCGTATACCGGAAGGCGTTCGCGAAGTTATCGGCCGACGCCTGGATCGACTCTCCGATGAGTGTAATCGTATTCTCACGACTGCATCAGTCATTGGGCGCGAGTTCAGCCTCGACGCCCTGGAGCCGCTGAGCGATATCTCAGGCGACCAGTTGCTGGAGTTATTGGATGAGGCGATGGCCGCCCGGGTGATAAATGAGCTGCCTCAGGCTGTTGGGCAATACAGCTTTGTGCATGCTCTCATACGCGAAACGCTGTACGACGAAATCAGCACCGCGCGGCGTGTGCGGTTTCACCGGCGCATCGGAGAGACGCTCGAGCAGCTTTACGGTAATAGTCCGGACTCACACCTTACCGAGCTTGCGTATCATTTCTTCCAGGCGTCTCCGGCCGGCAACGGCGACAAAGCAATAGACTACGCAATCAGAGCGGCCAGGCGAGCCACCACTCTATTGGCTTACGAAGAGGCGGCGGGTCACTACGAGCATGCCCGCGTTGTCATCGAGCTTCAGGATGAAGTAGACCAGGAGCAACGCGGCGAGATGTCTCTCGCTCTGGGCGAGGCTTATACGAAAGCCGGCAACAATGCCAAGGCGAGGGAGGCGTTCTTGCAGGCGGCCGACATTGCGAGGAAGCGAGGAGCGCCGGAGCAGCTTGCGCGAGCCGCCCTGGATATCGGAATGGGTATGGCCGGTTCCGGAAAAGTGGATGAGATACAAGTGAGTATGCTCAAGGAAGCTCTGAGCGCTTTGAGCGAAGAGGATTCGGCGTTGCGCGTCCGGCTGCTCGCGCAACTCTCCTTGGCGCTCTACTACTCTCCCGAACTTCGCGATGATCTGAATCATCAAGCGGTTGAGATGGCCCGCCGGGTGGACGACGCCGAGGCGACGGTCGCCGCCCTCTACGGCAAACATCTGATCCTCGAAGGTACACCGGGTGTTGAAGAGCGGCTCGCCGTCGCCACTGAGATTCTCGAAATTGCGGAACGGGGCAGCAATAAGGAGATGGAGCTGCAGATTCGCTACCGGCGGATCCTCGACTTGATGGAGTTGGCGGAAATGCCGGCGGTGGACGCTGAGACTGAAGCATACGCGCGGCTAGCCGAAGAACTCCGGCAACCTCGCTACCTGTGGGTAACGCCTTTCCTGAAGGGATCACGAGCGCTGTTGGAAGGGCGCTTTGAGGAGTGCGCGCAGTTCGCGCGCCAGGCTATGGCCATCGGTCAGCGAGCTCAAGACCCGACGGCGCCCCTAATGTTTGAAACGCTGATCAACGTGCTGCGAATGGTGCAGGGACAGGTGGAAGATCGCGAGGAAGCCATCATGCGTTATATCGAGAATTTCCCGGAAATCCCAAGCATGCGGGCCACGTTGGCCAATCTTTACTTCAGGCTGGGACGGCGGGAGGACGCGCAGAGAGAGTTTGATCAGGTGGCCGCGCACGACTTCGCCACCCTGCCGCGCGACACGAGTTGGGTTGTGACCATGGCGAATCTCGCCTATGTCTGCTCGTACATAAACGACGTTCGCCGCGCAGCGATATTGTATGATCAACTGCTTCCCTACGCACCGAGGCAGTGTGTGATCGGCGGCGCGGCCATCGGCACCGGCTCGATCTTACGCTTTCTGGGCATCCTGGCGACTACCCTGTCCAGATGGGAGGACGCGGTCGCGCATTTTGAAGGCGCGTTGCTGATGAATACGAGGATTGGGGCGATACCATTCGGCGCCCTCACTCAACTGGAGTATGGCGCTATGCTACTGAAACGCGGCGAGCCCGGCGACCGGGAAAAGGCGCATCAGATTCTCGATCAGGCGCTCGCAACCGGGAAGGAAATCGGAATGCACGGTCTTATCCGAGATGTGAACGCGCTCAAGTCGCAGTAGCCTGGGAGCGCCGGCATTCCTGCCTGCTTCCCCATGTGTCCAGAAAATGCGGAAGAAGAAGCAGGCATGGATGCCTGCGCTCCCAGGCTAACCAGCATCCGCCTGATATTCCGTCGGTGCTCGCTCAGAATTAATACGCCCCCGCCGAGCAGCGAATGCTTCTCTCGTCAGCGCGAAGATCATCCGCCGATTATCGGCGATCACTCGCATCCACTCGAGCCTGGTCATTTGTGGGAAATATATCCCGCGAAAGAAGAGCCGCGAGATCAGATGGATCAGCTTGTGTCCGACTGTTTTGTGCTGAATCTTCTCGATGGCTCTGGCATTGGCTTCAGCGCTATACGAAGCCGACCACGCGCGATTCAATTCGTCATGCACCTGTTCCATGCTGATTTTTAGCGGAGTGTGCGCCATCGTGAATGGCGCAAAATCCAACCAGTGCCTGGGCCGCGTGAGGCGGCCCGAGGCCTTTAGCCGCGCATAAAGCGGCGTCGAAGGAAACGGAACGAGATTGCTGAAGATGGGCAGCCCGGGCGGCCAGCTGCGCATCTGCTCGAGCGTACGTTCGGCCACTCCCGGCGTGTCGTGGTCCATGCCGAAGATGAATCCGAACATCGCGATAATATTGCGCCGCGCCAGCCGATCGAGCACCGCCCCGTACTCCGCAGGTTTGTTGAAGCCCTTGGCTACATCGGCCAGGTTCGCCGGATCGATCGACTCCAAACCGATGTACAGACATCTGGACCCCGCCGCTGCAAGCAGGTCAACCAGTTCTTCGTCGCGCAACAGGTTCATGCTGATCTGCGCGATAAACGGCAATTGAGCGCCGGCGTCGATGATCGCCCGCAAAAGCGACTTCGTTCGCTTGATGTTGATGGCGAAATTATCGTCGACGAAGAAAACGAAAACCTGTCCGCCATCCGTCTTCGCCCGCCTCTTAAGACTCAGCATTTCTTCGACGACGCTTTCATCGGATCGAAATCGGATTGAATCACCAAAGAAGCCGGTGACCGTGCAAAACTCGCATCCGTAGGGACACCCGCGGCCCGACTCGATTGGAATCAATCGAAATGTGCCAAACCCCTCACTCACTCGCTTGAGCACCGGGCGCAGGAAACGGGGAACGAGATTGAACTGGTCGAGATCCAGCGACTCCCACGGAATCACCGGGTAAGGTTTGAGGCTCGGTTTGCGTTCTTTGCCAGACTCATCGACTGGTGCGTAAATCTCTTTGAGCTCGCCTCGCGCGGCGTCCTCGACAATCTGAGGCCAAAGCTCGTCGGCTTCCCCGAGCGCAATTGCGTCAGCGTGACGAACGCCACCATCCCGGCCCAGCGCCTCGTCGGGCATTTCGGTTACGTGCGGTCCACCGATCACTACCGGCACTCCGGCGGCGCGGATGGCATCGGCCATCCGATAAGCTTTGGCGATCATTCTGGTCATGGACCCGATGCCGACGAGATCGATATGACGCTTGCGCACGAACCGGGCCATGCCTTCCTCATCCATGTCGTGTGTGTTGCCATCGATCAGCAGGACTTCGTGCTCGGGCGGTGTGATCGCTTGTAATAAAAACATCCAAAGATGCGGCATGAAATTGCGTGTGACTCCATTGTCCGGGTTGTAAAGCAGAATTCTCATCTGATCTCCTCTCCTGGTTATGCCGGCCCTGATGACGCAACGGTGAAACGACGGATGATCTTCGTGTCTTCAGCGAAGACCCTTTAGGCGGATAGAAGTAAAAAGGACGAGTTCTCTAAAAGAACCTGAGTTGAAGCGTCAAGGTGATTCGATGAGCCGAGGGGATGATAGCATGAACCTCGAGGGATTCAAGGGCCAGAGTGATTTAAGCGAAGACTCAGCTGTCGTGTTCAGAACTTTGAGCCTTGCTCCAATCCCGGACGCTGACGAGTCAGAACTGTTTATGGATTGATCACCGCAGACTTTTTGTGGGAGTTGAGTAGGTCGAATACGAAAGCGCGCAGTAAATGATTTTCTATCGGACGCGCCAGGGCGCGGTTTGCACCTGCCTTTATCGCGTCTATTGCTTTATCAATACCATAGGCTGTGACTGCCAAGATTGGTGTTTCTTTGAACGCCGGCAGCCCTCGAAGCCTGCGTATCAACTGCAACCCCGTCACACGCGGCATCGAAATATCCGTGATGATCAAATCTGGCGATTCCTCCAGTGTCCGCTCAAACCCTTCCTCACCATCCGCCGCGTCTATCACTTCAAGCCCCAGGTTCTCTAAAATGGCCCCCATTAGGACACGTGCGTCCTGATTGTCTTCGACGACGAGAACTTTTTTACGTGGTACGCTCCATTTTGGTGGGCTAAATCCACGCCCAATCAGCCATTTTCTTCGCTTATTACTCATTATTCCATACTTCAAGGCTAGCTTCTTCACAAACTTCCACACCAAGCATACTCAAGTACTGTGCCGCAAAGTTCGAGGTGGTGCTCGCCGTGAATCCACACTCTCCGATTCTGGGAAAGCTCTTCCTGCCAGCGGACAGTTGCCGATACTCGTTCGAGTGACCGGTACACCCGATGTGACTTTGTTCCGCGACTTAGCGTTCGCGCCGCCGCTGGCACGCGATTGGCTCTCACTTCGGTAACGCGTCCACCGCGAAGTGAACGAAGAGACGTTGGTTTAAACTCGAGAAAGACCCGACTACTGCGTTGAGATACGCAGAGGAGAACCGATGGAGACTCTGTTGCAAGACCTTCGATACACCGTTCGAATGTTCAGAAACAGCCCGCTCTTCACAACCGTGGCAGTACTCGCGCTCGCTCTAGGCATCGGCGCCAACACAACAATCTTCAGCCTCGTCTATGCCCTTCTATTGCGATCGCTGCCAGGCGTTGAAGAGCCTCTGCGGCTCCTTTCGGTTTTTACCAGCGACTAGGAGAATTTATGCAAACGCTGATTCAAGACCTGCGCTACGGCGCGCGAATGTTGGCGAAGAAGCCTGGTTTCACGTTGATTGCGGTGCTGACGCTGGCGCTGGGCATCGGCGCGAACACGGCGATTTTCAGTTTGGTCAATACGATTCTCTTGCGCCCGCTGCCGGTGCAGGAGCCGCAGCGGTTGGTGTCGGTGTTTCCGACCATTCAACTCACGGGCGAAGCGCAGGCGTTTTCTTATCCGAACTATGTGGATGTGCGCGACCGCAATGAGGTGTTCACAGACCTGGCCGCCTTTACGTTTGCGGGGATGAGCCTGAGTCGCAATGGAAGCAACGAAATCATCTACGGCTATCTGGCGAGCGGCAATTATTTTGAACTGCTCGGCGTCAAGGCCGCGTTGGGCCGCACCTTCACGCCGGAGGATGATCGCACGCCCAACGCGCATCCGGTGGCCGTGCTCAGCTACGCAAGTTGGCAGAAACGCTTCAGCGCGGATCACAACATCGTCGGGCAAACGGTGCTGCTCAATAATCTGAGCTACACGATCATCGGCGTCGCGCCACCGCGCTTCAATGGTACGGAGTTTATTTATGCGCCGGAGATGTGGGTGCCGATGATGATGTTGGGGCAGATCAAACCGGGATCGAAGGAACTCGAACAACGCAACATCAATTCAAGCTATTGCGTGGGGCGGCTCAAGCCAGGCGTGAGCACGGCGCAAGCTGAAAGCGCGCTCACGAATGTTATGGCGCAACTGGGTCGCGAATATCCCGACAGCAACGAAGGTAAAGGCATGATGCTGACGCCGCCAGGATTGGTCTTCCCCACCGCGCGCAATTCGTTCATTGGCTTCGCCGGTGTGCTGATGCTGACGGTCGCGCTGGTGTTGCTGATCGCGTGTACGAATCTGGCGGGGCTGTTGGTGGCGCGCGCGGCGGGGCGGCGCAAGGAGATTGCGATTCGTTTGTCGTTGGGCGCGAGCCGCGCACGATTGGTGCGGCAGTTGCTGACCGAAAGTGTGTTGCTCGCGCTGGCGGGCGGCGTCGTGGGCGTGTTGCTCGCCATGTGGTTGATTGATCTGGTGATGGCGTTCAAGCCGCCGATTTCGCTTCCGCTGCTCATTGATTTGCAGCTTGATTGGCGAGTGCTGAGTTTCACGGTCGTGTTGTCCCTGCTCACGGGCACACTCTTCGGCTTGCTCCCCGCGTTGCAAGCCACGAAGCCTGAATTGGTCCGGGCCTTGAAGGATGAAAGCGCGCTCGGTGGTTATCGCCGCTCGCGGTTGCGGAACACGCTGGTGGTGGCGCAAGTAGCGTTGTCGCTCGTGCTGCTGGTGGCGGCGGGCCTGGTGGTGCGCAGCCTCGGGCACGTGCAGGTGATGAGTCCCGGCTTCAACCCGGAAAATGTCGTGGCGTTGACGATGGTTCCGAGTTTGCAAGGGTACGACGAAGCCAAAGGCAAACAGTTTCAGCAACAGCTTATTGACCGAGTGAGTAATTTGCCCGGCGTGCAAGCAACGGCGATTACAAACAGACTGCCGCTCAGCCTGAGCAGCTCAGACAGCTATGTCTTTATCGAAGATGCACCGCCGACGAGCAGCGCGCAGACTCCCTACGCGCTCTATTCCCGTACCAGTCCGGGATATTTCCAAACGATGGAAATTCCGCTCGTCGCAGGCCGCGTCTTTACTGAACGAGACCGTGAAGACGCGCCGCGCGTCGTCGTCATCAACGAGACCTTCGCGCGCCGCTTCTGGCCCGGGCAAGACGCCATTGGCAAACGCTTCCGTTACAGCCACCCGGATGCCCCACTGGTCGAAGTTGCGGGCGTGGTCAAAGACGGCAAATACTTCAGCCTCGGCGAAGACCCGAAGCCGTTTTTCTACTTGCCATTGCTGCAAAGCTATGAGGAACCGACGACGTTGATCGCACGCACTACGAATAATCCGAGCGCCGCCCTCGCCACGATTCGTGGCGAGATACTCAAGCTCGATCCGACGATGCCGTTTGCCGAAGTCAAAACCTTGACCGAACACATGAGCCTGTCGCTCTTTCCGCTACGCATCGGCGCCTCCGTGGTCGGCAGCTTCGGACTGCTCGCCTTGCTGCTCGCGGCCATCGGGATTTACGGCGTGATGGCGTTTGCCGTCAGCCAGCGCACCCGCGAAATCGGCATTCGGATGGCGCTGGGCGCGCAGGGCGCGGATGTGCTGCGGATGATCGTCAGGCAAGGCTTGCTCTTGATGCTAATCGGTCTCGGCTTCGGTTTGGTCGGAGCGTTGGCGCTGACACGACTGATGTCGAGCGTGCTTTACGGCGTGAGCGCGACTGATGCCGCGACGTTTGTGAGCGTGACCGCGCTGCTGTTCGTCGTGGTCCTGATCGCTTGCTGGCTCCCGGCGCGGCGGGCGACGAAGGTGGACCCGATGATCGCTTTGCGGTGTGAATGACTCGAACTCAACAAGGATGAATGATGCAAACACTCTGGCAAGACCTGCGCTACGGCGCGCGAATGCTGCTCAAACGGCCCGGCGCGGCGCGCAACGAAAGTGGACCCGATGATAGCGCTTAGGTACGAATAAAGACGATGTAGCGAGTTAGGCCTGCTGCGACTGGAGCCATTCATCGAAAGCGAGAAGAGCGCGAAACTCGCCTTCGTCGCGCAGTCGAGAAAGGAATTGAGTGAGGATTTTGCTCGTCAGCATCGGAAGCGCGGCGCTGGTTTCCGCTTCGTGGTAGCGGTCTTGTTCGAGAAGGAAAATGGTCAATTTATTGCCGTCAAAGCGCCAGATCTCGGGCACAAAAAACGCGGCATAGATCGAGAACTTGTCTTGTGAATCGTGATGGATGTCGATTTCAACGGCGATGTCAGGCGGAGGGTCAATCGCAAAGTCGATGTCGATTCGATTGCCGATGGTATCGGCAGTCTGGACATAGAAACAGGCGTCGGGCTCGTTGCCTTTGGGTTTCCTTTTCATGGTGGCCGAACCAAAGGAGAGAATGTTGATGCGCAGCCGGACGCTTACGAAACCCAACAATTTCTCAACAAAGCTGGCGTAGTGCTCGTGTTCAGAGGAAATGGTCATAGCTTTCAGGGTTCCGTCATCGTAACTGATGCGCAGCCCGGCAGGTTCGCCGACTTGGTCGATGAGTTCCTCGTACTCTTCCCAACTCACGTTGTGGAAGGTGACGACAGTATCGGCCGGAAGCTGGGAAACAAATTGGTAATAGCTTTGTGTTTGCGTGCTCATAAGCGATGCCAACAACGATTGAGATTCGACACGCTGATTGTAACTACTGCGCTATTGCCGCACAACCAGAAACGACTGGTCGCCTCCGCTATGAGTGATCATTGACAGGGAGAACTGAAATGGACAATCTGCTCCAGGATTTGCGGTTTGCTTTTCGAATGCTTGCCAGGAAGCCCGGATTCACAGTTGTCGCTGTGGTGATCATGGCTTTGGGAATCGGCGCCAACACTGCGATCTTCAGCCTGGTCCGCGCCGTCCTGCTTCGTCCCTTGCCGTTTCACGAGCCAAACCGGCTTGTGATGGTTTGGGAAGACGCTTCGTTCATCGGTTTTCCTCGCAACACGCCCGCGCCTGCAAACTACGCCGACTGGAAAGCGCGTAACGAGGTCTTCGAGGACATGGCAGCCCTCGCCTCGCGCAGCTTCAATCTCACCGGCGACGGCGAGCCGGAGAGAGTTCAGGCTTACGGAGTGAGTGCTGAGTTCTTCCCCCTGCTTGGCGTCACACCGGCGCTGGGTCGCGTCTTTCTTCCTGAAGAAGACAAACCCGAGGCAAACCGGGTGGCTATCATCAGCTACAAACTCTGGCAGAGCCGGTACGGCGGCGAGCGAGACATTATTGGTCGGGACATCCTGCTCAACAGCGATAAGCATACCGTTGTGGGAGTGATGCCCGCGGGCTTCCAGTTTCTGGAAAGCTACATCGGGATTTGGGTCCCGTTGAGACTGCCGAAAGAAGAGATGGCCAATCGGTACAGTCACTACCTTCAGGTCGTCGCGCGCACAAAGCCGGGGGTCACGCTCGATCAGGCGCAAGCCAACATCAAGACGATCATGGCCGGGATCGTGCGCGATTATCCCGACTCAGCCGAAGCCGGAAGACTGGGCGCCTACATCGTGCCGCTCAGCGAAGAGCTTACCGGTGAAACGCGGCGCCCGTTGGTGGTGTTGCTTGTCGCCGTCGGGTTCGTTCTTCTGATCGCCTGCGCGAATCTCGCGAACCTTCTTCTCTCCCGCGCGATGGGTCGAAGCAAAGAGATCGCCGTTCGCACCGCGCTCGGGGCCCGCCGCTCGCGCTTGGTGAGGCAGTTGCTGACCGAGAGCATCGTGCTTTCAATCGCGGGCGGCGCAGGAGGAATGATTGTTGCCGTCTGGAGTTTCTCATTCCTACAGCAACTGATCCCGCCGGGCTTGACCCTTTTTGCGGACCTGCGAGTTGACCCAATGGTGCTTGGGTTCACCTTCGCATTGTCGGTGGTGACTGGGATCATCTTCGGACTGGCCCCGGCCATTCAAGCCTCAAAGACTGACTTGAACGAGACGTTGAAGCAGGGCGGCGGGCGCTCGACCCTGAGCGCGGGCAATCGCAGACTGCAAGGCGCGATGGTCGTAGGCGAGGTCGCGCTGGCGATGGTGCTGCTGGTTGGCGCGGGCCTGCTGATTCAGACGTTCGCCCGGCTGCGGGGCCAGTATGAGGGGATTCGACCCGAAAGCGTCCTCACAGTGCGGACTCAATTACCAGATGGAAAATACCGAGAGCCATCACGCAGAACGGCTTTTTACGAGCAGGTGCTCGAACGGGTTGGTGCATTGCCCGGGGTGGTTGCCGCGGGCTACACGACTTCGGTTCCGCTCGAATGGAAGGGAGGAACCAACAGCATCACGATCGAAGGCCGGCCCGCTGAGCCCGGCGTTCTCTACGACGCCAATCACCGCCAGGTCAGCGCTGACTACTTCAAAGCTATGGGAGTTGCTCTCCGCGAGGGTCGGTATTTCAAAGAGAGCGATGCCGGGCAATCGATGCCCGTGACTGTCATCAACGAGGCCATGGCACGCGAATTCTGGCCAAACGAGAGCGCGCTGGGCAAGCGCTTCAAAAACGGTGGCTCCGCCTCGAGGCAACCCTGGATGACGATCGTGGGAATCGTTGCCGACGTCCGGCAGATGGGAGTCGACGCACCCGTGAAGGCCGAGATGTACATGCCCTACAAACAGGCGACGGCGCAATACTGGTTCGCTCCGCGCGATCTCGTCATCCGCGCATCAGTCAGTCCCACCAGTCTCTCATCCGCTGTAATCGCCAGGGTCCACGAGGTCGATCTCGACC
>Ga0137403_10007878_pt1 | contig 11959 bp, 7 predicted proteins | sample CZOMad2_1_16fung_FD_122057 | JGI IMG/M metagenome (GOLD analysis project Ga0137403, IMG submission 122057) | Vadose zone soil fungal communities from Angelo Coast Range Reserve, California, USA - CZOMad2_1_16fungal (Hybrid Assembly) | ecosystem: Environmental > Terrestrial > Soil > Vadose zone...
GCCAGCAATGATCCTAGTAAGATAGAACAACACATCGAGCGTAAGCTCATCTAAAGTCCCTTCCTTCCCCCTATTTGGAGGACCTGAACTGCAAATCCGAGGAAAACTACCGAATGTTACTTGGCGCGGAATGTAGCGTTGCCAGTTTCGGAAAGCCAACGCAAACTTTCTATTGGCGAAATCAAAATTTTGTGATTGGCGCAGCGAGCCAGCGCGTGCATTATCCCAACTACGCAGTTCCGGCTCCCGGGCGCTCGTGCGTCATTCACAATCAAAAAGTTTTCCACCGAGAGGGGAAATGAATGAAGAAGATTGAAGCAATCATCCAGCCGTCACGATTTGAATCCGTGAAAGAGGCCCTGCGGGAAATTGGAGTGGAAGGTATCACGGTGACCGAAGTGCGAGGGCACGGCAGACAAAAGGGCCATACAGAGGTGTATCGTGGGCGCGAATACTCGGTGGATCTTTTGCCGAAAGTAAAATTGGAACTGGTATTGCCGGATGCGCAGGCGGCTAAAGTGGTGGAGACCATCCTGCAAACCGCGAAGACCGGAAAGATCGGAGACGGCAAGATCTTCATTTCGACATTGGAAGATGCGATCCGAATCCGCAATGGCGAGCGCGGGGAAAGCGCGCTGCTGTAAGTAGCATGACGACCGGCGCAAGACCCGTTCTGGATGCGAATCAGGGTGTTTCGCGGCTCCCGCCGTCCACTGCCGGGGTGCTGCGCCTGAATCGAGCCGATTGCGAAGAGAGCCGGCTGCGAATTCAACAATCATTTTTGGCGGGAGCCGGTGCGCCGGCCACCATGGAATGTTTGCGGGGGCTGGCAGACCGCTGTGTAAAAGAGGCTGTGCAACATTCGTTGCAAGAGCACAAAGCCGATGGCAAGGATTTTGCGGTACTGGCCCTCGGAGGATTCGGCCGCGGCGAGCTATTTCCGTATTCGGATCTGGACTTGCTGTTTCTCTTCAGGGACAAGCGCATCGAACAGCAGTTGCAGGCGGTGGTCGCACAAGCTTCGCGCGCTCTGTGGGACCTGGGCTTTAAAGTGAGCGCCGCCGCGCGGACGATGGATGAATGCAAGCGGGTAGATCACGAGAACGTGGAGTTCCATCTGGCGATGCTGGACCGGCGATTGCTTGCGGGCGATCGGTCAGTGTTTCAACAACTGGAAGACCGGCTGTTGCCACGACTGGAAAAGCTGTCGCGAGCATTTCTGCACGGGGAATTGCGAAAGCTGACCGAGCAACGTTTGGCAAAATTTGGCAACACCATTTTTCATCTGGAGCCCAACGTGAAGGAAGCGCCAGGCGGATTGAGGGACTTCCACGCGAGTGCCTGGATACGGTACCTGGCATGCGGAGCGAACGAGCCGATGGGCCCGGAAGCCGCCGAACATCGAACCGCACTAAAAGCCGCGGAGTTTGTGAGCGAAGTGCGATGTTTTCTGCACTACGCAAACGGCAGGAATGACAACACGCTGACCTACGAATTGCAGTTGGCCGCCGCGGAACGGTCGTTGGGCACGGCGGACGGACAAACCGGAACCGCGGCGGCGGAGTGGATGCGGTTGTACTATCGAAATGCCCGAACACTGCAGCGCCAGCTGCAACGATGTTTAAGCCTCAAGTCGTCGGCCGGGCAAACCTTGTGGCAGAAGCTGCGAATCACCGGTGGGCCGGAAAATACGCAATCGAATCTTGGTAAACCGTTCGTGATTCGAAATGCCCAACTCGAAATTCTGGAATGCACGGCGTTTTGGGATCGCGCCGCCATCATGTCGGTACTCACCGAAGTGGCGCAAACAGGAGTGATGCTTAGCCGTCAGGCCGAGCGCGAATTGGCCTACATCCTTTCTCACACGGAAATGCAAGCGAATGCAGAAGAGCTTCGCTGGGGCCAGTTGCGGGAGATTTTTGCCGGGGATTATCCGGGAGCGGCCCTGCGGCCAATGCATCAGATGGGGCTGCTGACCGAGTTCCTGCCGGAGTTTGGAACGATCGACGCGCTGGTGATCCGGGATTTTTATCATCGTTATACTGTTGACGAGCATTCGCTGCGGGCGATCGAATATCTGCAAACCCTCGCTAATCCTACTGACGCGCGTGATCTGCCGTTTGCACTGTTGTGGAAGACGGTCGAGCGGCGTGAACTGCTGGTGCTGGCGATGCTGCTGCACGATGTGGGCAAGGGCATGGAGGTCGATCACCATGTGACCGGAAGCCTGTCGGCCCTGGAAACCGTCGCGGAGCGGCTCAACCTTACCGCTGAAGACCGGGCAGAGGTTCATTTCCTGATCGAGCACCATCTGGAAATGTCTGACACCATGCGGCGACGCGACATTTTCGACGCCGCGACGGTTCGCGCGTTCACCGATTCAGTTGGAACACGGGAACGCCTGCAGCGGCTGTGCCTACTGACCTACGCGGACATCCATGCAGTAAATCCGGAGGCGTTGACGCCGTGGCGAGCTGAAATGCTGTGGCGTTTGTATCTTGCAGCGACGAATCATTTGACGCGTTCCATGGATTCGGATCGGCTGCGCGCGTCAGAGGAGGATTCGTTGTTGGAGCCGTTGCGAAACTTGACGCGGTGCGACGGGCCGATGGAAATCGAGCGGTTTCTGGAAGGGTTTCCAAAACGCTATCTGGGAGTGCATTCGACAACGGAAATCGCGAACCACTTCTCTTTGTACCGGCAACTGAAAGACAAGCCGGTCCAGATGGAGTTAAGTTCGACGCCGCATGCGTTTACGCTAACTCTGCTCACCGCAGACCGGCCGGGACTGTTCGCGACGGTCGCCGGAGTCTTGGCAGGTTGGAGTATGAATATCGTGAAAGCGGAAGCATTTGCGAACTCCGCCGGAATCATTCTAGATACATTTCACTTCACGGACCCTTCGCGGACATTTGAGATGAACCCAGGCGAAATTGACCGATTTCAGGATGACCTGGAAAGCGTGGTTTGCCGGAATCGGCCGCTGCAGCCGGAACTCGCGGGATTCGAAGACCACCATCTGGTCTCGGCGCCGAAAGTGTCGTGCGAGACCTCGATCGGATTTGACAACGGGTCGTCCGAGCGGTGTACCTTGCTGGAAATCGTGACCCAGGACCGCCAAGGGCTGTTATATCGGATGGGCTCGGTGCTGGCGGCGTTCAAGTGCAATATCGAAGTAGCGTTGATTGATACCGAAGGACAAAAGGCAATTGACGTGTTTTATTTGACCATGGGAGCAACGAAGTTGACCGAGGCTCAAGGAAACCTGGTTCGAGAAGCACTGGAAAAGGCCTTGGCTTGATCTTGCCACAACGGGTAGTCCCGCAAAAAATTCATTCAATGAATCAAAATTCTGAGATGTGTGGTTCAAGCCTGACTCGTGATACTTCATATATGGCCACTGGCGGGTGGGTGGGTAAAGCGGGTGGAACCGGGATGCGAGGCCACGACGATGTGTCGGTCGCGGCTGGTCATTGACGGCAACAAGCGTATATGAATGAAATGGAAAAAAGACCGCTGGGCGGAGTCCCTGGACTTCCTCCGGCACAGGGTTTGTACCATCCGGCCAACGAGCGCGACGCGTGTGGTATGGGATTTGTCGCGAACGTGCGTGGGCAAAAAAGCCATGAGATCATTCTACAGGGCATTCAAGTTCTAATTAACCTGACCCATCGCGGTGCGTGCGGCTGCGATCCGGAAACCGGTGACGGAGCCGGAGTCCTGATTCAGATTCCGCACGAATTTTTTGCCCGCCAATGCGCGGCGCTGGGATTCAAGTTGCCTGCGCCGGGAACCTACGGAGTGGGCATGACCTTTCTGCCCGTGGAAAAACATGAGCGCATCCAGTGCGAAGGAATTCTGGAACGAATCGCTCGTGAAGAAGGCCTGACGGTGCTCGGCTGGCGCGATACGCCGGTGGATGCCAGCGCGATCGGGCGGGTGGCGCGTGGATCACAGCCGTACATCCAGCAATTGTTTGTCGGGGCACCCGCGGGGATGCCGGAAGATGCGCTGGAGCGAAAACTTTACGTCGTGCGCAAGCGCGCTGAACGCGAAATTCTGGAAACCGACGTGGACGAGCGCGGCTACTTTTACATTCCCTCGCTTTCCGCGCGAACCATCATCTACAAAGGTCTGCTACTGGCGCCGCAAATTGCAAAATTTTATGCGGAGCTTTCCGATCCGGACGTCAAAAGCGCCTTATGTCTGGTGCACCAGCGTTTTTCGACGAATACTTTTCCCAGCTGGCCGCTCGCTCATCCTTATCGCTACATCGCCCACAACGGCGAGATCAACACGCTGCGCGGAAATGTGAACTGGATGAATGCGCGGCAATCGGTGCTGCGCTCGCCGCTGTTCGGTGACGATTTGAAAAGACTGTCGCCGATTATCGCTCCCAACGGGAGCGATTCCGCGAATTTCGATAACGCCGTGGAGTTGCTGCTGCAAGCGGGACGCAGCCTGCCGCACGTGATGTCGATTCTGATTCCGGAAGCGTGGGCCGGGAATCCGCACATGAAGGCGGAAAAACGCGCGTACTACGAATATCACGCGTCGCTGATGGAACCGTGGGACGGTCCGGCGGCAATCGCTTTTACCGATGGCCGGGTCATCGGAGCGACGCTCGATCGCAACGGATTGCGGCCCGGAAGATATGTGGTCACACATGACGACCTAGTGGTGATGGCCTCTGAAGTGGGCGTGCTGGATATTGAACCGGAGCGAATCAAATCCAAGGGACGATTGCAGCCCGGCAAAATGTTTTTGGTCGATACCGTCGAGGGCCGGATTATTTCCGACAAAGAGATCAAACGGCAGCTCGCCTACCGTAAACCGTACGGGCAATGGCTGCACGACAATCAAATTACCCTGGACCAATTGCCGGAGCCGCAACGTGTACACGGCTCGGACCACGAAACGATTTTGTGCCGTCAGCGAGCCTTCGGCTATACCGAAGAGGACATCAACATGATCCTCGAGCCGATGGTGCGCACCGGCGAAGAGCCGGTCGGTTCGATGGGCACCGATACGCCGCTGGCCTGTTTGTCCGATCAGCCGCAGCCGCTGTTCAACTATTTCAAGCAACTCTTCGCGCAGGTGACCAATCCTCCCATCGACCCGATTCGCGAGGAGATGGTGATGTCGTTGCTGAGTTACATCGGCACCGAGCGCAATATTCTGGAAGAGACGCCGGAAAATTGCCACACGCTCAAACTGCCGCATCCGATTTTGACCAATCGCGATCTGGAAAAGCTTCGCCGGGTGTCGCGCGGAGATTTGCTGGCCACTACGCTGCCGGCGCTTTTTCTGGCCAGCGAAGGCGAAGCAGGATTGCAGCGCGCATTGGATGAGCTGTCCCGCCGCGCATCGCTCTCCGTCAGTTCCGGATATACGTTGCTGATTCTTTCCGATCGGGGAGTGGACCGCAACTACGCGCCGATTCCCAGTTTGCTGGCACTGGCGGCGGTGCACAACCTGCTGGTGCGCGAAGAGACACGCACGCAGGTGGCGATCATCATTGAATCTGGCGAACCGCGCGAGGTGATGCACTTTGCGCTGCTGATCGGATTCGGTGCCAGCGCGGTGAATCCGTATCTGGCAATTGAAACGATGGAAGACATGGCGCGGCGCGGCTATTTGCCGAACGGCGCCACCGCCGAGACCGCGCTGCAGCAGTTCACCAAAGCCATCAACAAAGGCTTGCTGAAGACTTTTTCAAAGATGGGAATTTCCACGCTGCAAAGTTATCGCGGCGCGCAGGTTTTTGAAGCGCTCGGTCTCAGCAAGGATTTGGTGGACAAATATTTCACCGGAACTACCTCACGGCTTGGTGGCATCGGGCTGGATGTACTCGCCCGCGAAGCGCAGATGAAGCACGAATTTGCGTACCGGCCGATGACCGAGTTTGAAACCGAACTCGCGGCCGGCGGCACCTATCACTTCCGGGAAAGCGGCGAATACCATTTGCTGAATCCGCAGACCATCAGCAAGCTGCAGCATGCGGTCAGGGAATCCAGCTATCAGACCTTTCAGGAATATGCTGAGCTGATCGATCAGCAAAACCAGAAATTGTGCACGTTGCGCGGTTTGATGACCATCAAGAAGTCCGCAACGCCGATTCCAGTCGACGAAGTAGAACCTGCAAAAGAGCTTGTGAAGCGTTTTACCACCGGAGCGATGTCTTTTGGCTCGATCAGCAAGGAAGCGCACGAAACACTGGCCGTCGCCATGAATCGCATCGGCGGAAAATCCAATACCGGTGAAGGCGGCGAAGACGAAGCGCGCTACCAGCCCGATCTGAACGGCGATTCCCGCCGCAGCGCGGTGAAGCAGGTCGCATCGGCGCGATTCGGCGTCACCACAAATTATTTGATCAACGCCGACGAACTGCAAATCAAGATGGCGCAGGGCGCCAAGCCCGGCGAAGGCGGCCAGCTCCCCGGTCACAAGGTTGACGAAGTCATCGCACGGTTGCGGCATTCCACTCCGGGCGTGGGTTTAACTTCGCCGCCGCCGCACCACGATATTTATTCCATTGAAGATCTGGCGCAATTGATTCACGACTTGAAGAACGTCAATCCGCGGGCGCGCATCGCGGTGAAACTGGTGGCGGAAGTTGGCGTCGGCACCGTGGCTGCTGGAGTCTCCAAAGCGCACGCCGACGTGGTGCTGATCAGCGGCGACACCGGCGGCACCGGCGCTTCGCCACTCAGTTCGATCAAGCACGCCGGCATCCCGTGGGAGTTGGGTCTTGCCGAAACACAGCAGGTGCTACTGCTCAACGATTTGCGCAGCCGCATCCGCGTGCAGACCGACGGCAAACTGCAAACTGGGCGCGACGTGGTGATCGCGGCGCTGCTCGGCGCGGAAGAGTTTGGTTTTGCCACCACGCCGCTGGTGGCCATGGGCTGCGTGATGATGCGCAAATGCCATTTGAACACCTGCTCGGTCGGAATCGCCACGCAAGATCCGGCGCTTCGTAAATTATTTCAAGGCCAGCCCGAGCACGTGATCAATTTCTTTTTCTTCGTCGCCGAGCAGATGCGCCAATTCATGGCGGACATGGGCTTTCGCACCGTGGATGAAATGGTCGGCCGGGTGGACATGCTCGACACTCGGTTGGCGATCGATCACTGGAAAGCCTCCGGCATCGACTTGTCGGCGATTTTATATCAACCGCCCGTGCCGGGCAGAGTTTCCCGCCACTGCGTGCAGGCGCAGGATCACGGATTGCAGGACGTGCTCGATCACCAGTTGATTCAAAATGCGAAGGACGCTTTGCAAGAGCGCAAGCCGGTGAAAATGGATTTGCCGATTCGCAACGTCCACCGCTCGGTCGGCTCCATGTTGAGCGGCGAAATTGCCCGTCGCTACGGTTCCGCCGGATTGCCGGATGAAACTGTGCAGATTCGCTTTACCGGATCGGCTGGGCAAAGTTTCGGGGCTTTCTTGGTGAATGGTGTAACGCTCACTCTCGAAGGCGAAACCAACGATTACGTTGGCAAAGGACTGTCCGGCGGCCGCCTCCTGGTCTTCCCGCCGCGCAATTCCACTTTCGTCGCCGCGGAAAATATTATCGTCGGTAACGTCGCCCTCTATGGCGCGACCAGCGGTGAAGCATTCTTCAACGGTGTGGCTGGTGAACGATTCGCAGTGCGCAATTCTGGCGCCACCGCCGTCGTGGAAGGTGTTGGCGACCACGGCTGCGAATATATGACCAAAGGCGTCGTCGTGGTGCTGGGTGCTTGCGGAAGAAATTTTGCAGCGGGCATGAGCGGCGGCATCGCCTACGTCTTCGACGACCGCGCGGATTTTGCCGCGCAGCGCTGCAACATTGCTTCGGTGGACCTCGAGCCGGTGATCGAGCCGCGCGATATCGAACTGATTCACCGCCTGGTCACGCGCCACTTGGAACTGACTGGCAGCAGCCGCGCTGCGTGGATTCTTGCGAACTGGCCGGACATGCTGAACCGCTTCGTCAAAGTTTTCCCGCATGAGTACAAACGTGTGCTCGGATTGAGCCGCGAGCAATTGCCGCAGGTTCCGCTGCAAGTGTCTCCAGCGCCGGAGCAGCTCCGCCGGGTGCAGCATGGGTAAGACCACTGGATTCGTGGATTATCCGCGCGAGACTCCATCTCGGCGCGCAGTGACCGAGCGTGTGAACGACTGGTTCGAAATTTATCTGGATTTTCCGGAAGATAATCTGCGCAATCAGGCGGCACGCTGCATGGATTGCGGCGTGCCGTTCTGTCATACCGGATGTCCCGTGAACAATATTATTCCGAACTGGAATGATCTTGTTTACCGCGGCCGCTGGAAAGAGGCCGTGCGCCAATTGCACGCCACCAATAATTTTCCCGAATTCACCGGGCGCATTTGCCCCGCGCCATGCGAAGCCGCATGTGTGCTGGGAATCAATCAGCCTGCGGTAACCATCAAGCAGATTGAAAAGAGCATTGTCGAGCGTGGATTTTCCGAAGGCTGGATTCGTCCCGAGCCACCGAAAATGCGCACTGGAAGAAAAGTTGCGGTGGTCGGTTCCGGTCCGGCGGGTTTGGCCGCCGCGCAACAACTTTGCCGCGCGGGTCATGCAGTTACCGTCCATGAAAAAGCCGACCGCATCGGCGGGTTGCTGCGCTACGGCATACCCGAATTCAAGATGGAAAAGCATGTCGTCGATCGGCGTTTGGAACAAATGACCGCGGAAGGCGTGTGCTTTGTTACCAACGCCAATGTCGGCGAAAATATTTCAGTCCAGGATCTGCAACGCGAATTCGACGCCATTCTGCTGGCCGGCGGCGCGGAACACCCTCGTGATCTTGCGCTCCCAGGGCGCGAATTGCAGGGCATCCACTATGCGATGGATTTTCTGCCGCAGCAGAATCGCCGCTGCTCTGGCGATTCGCTCGATCCTGCCGCGGAGATTCTCGCAACCGGCAAGCGCGTGGTGATCATCGGCGGCGGCGACACCGGCGCAGATTGCCTCGGCACGTGCCACCGCCAGAAGCCGCTCTCCGTCCATCAATTTGAGATCATGCCGCTGCCCCCGGCGGAGCGTTCGCCGCAAACACCGTGGCCGCTTTGGCCGATGCAATTGCGGGTAGAAGGTGCGCACGAAGAAGGCGGGACGCGGGACTGGGGCATCGCCACAACTAAATTTACCGGCGATGCCAATGGCAACGTGAAGAAGTTGCACGGTGTTCGGGTAGGAGCGCCTCCAAAATTCGAGTCGATCTCCGGAACCGAATTTGAGATGGACGCGGACTTGGTGTTGCTGGCGATGGGTTTTCTCGGTCCGGTTCGCGCCGGAATGATCGAACAACTTGGCGTCGCGCTGGACCGTCGTGGCAACGTGCAGACCGATGAGCACTACGCAACTTCTATCCCAGGAATCTTTGCCGCCGGCGACATGCGCCGCGGACAATCCCTTGTGGTTTGGGCCATCGCGGAAGGCCGCAAAGCAGCGGCATCCGTGGACCATTACTTGGGCACTGGGGTGTCCGCGGCAGCGGCGCACCGGCGGCAACCGTCCTGAAGAAGGGAAGACAGCCGTAGTGGCCAGAGGTGGTTGGCCCCGGTATTTTTGAGTCCCGCCTCACCTTCACTGCGAATGCGGCGCTGCCAGCGGTAGTACGTCGAGGCCGACATCCCAATTCCAATAGCGTCCCTTTCTTGGTCACCGGCGACCGCCGCACCAACTCGATCACTTCGCGTTTCCTCTCGGGCTTCATCCGGCTGTAAGGCTTCCGGTCCAATAGCCCTAGCACTGGCTCTTTTTCAGTGTCAGATTCTCCAGACTCAGGTCCGCCACCAGCAGCTTCAACCGCTCATTCTCCTGCCGCAAATCGTGTACGTCAGTTGCTGATGGCTTCGCGCTTGGCATCACCGCGCAAGCGCCCCTTGCCCGCTTCTATGAAATCCTTCAGCTACTTGTAGTAGATCGTCGGATGAATGCCCTCACGCCGGCACAGATCGGCTACCGACACTTCGGCGCGAATCCCTTCCATCACGATGCGGATCTTGTCTTCGGCGGGAAACTTCCTGCGGCTCGCTTGCTTGGCTCGGCGGATCAACTGCCGCGCCGTTTTCCTCGGCGCCCGCCAGGCCTGCCCTCGGGCAGGCCTACCCCTCTCTGCTCACTTGCATACTCCTCTTGTGCTTCGTCCTGTTCTTGCGGGTTCCTTTTAAGTTCCTCTTCCATGATTCACCCTTCTTTTTGCGCATCCTAAGCGCCGGTTGGGTGAACCCAAAAGCTCAAAACCTGCAGCTTACTAATCCCCTCATATGCGCCAACAAGCACAACAGTTCCTGATAGGTAAGACATTTTTTGAATCTCCTTTTTCTTGCCCCATTTTCCTGGGGCGACCAGGAGCGAGGGAGACCACTCCCAAGGCAAGCGAGGGCTTTCTTGGAGGGACCCGAACAATGTTCGGTTGGGTTGCGCAAATTGTCGGGCGGAACCGAGAAAGCAGACCGAGCGAAGCTGCCGGGCGTGGGAATTCTCCCGAAGCCAAGCCCAGGAAAATGAACGGCAGAAAAAGAGTGGCTGACTGTACTCAGAAACAACCGTGTGAGAACCAGAGCACCGGAGCTAAGTCAAAGGATAGGGCCGTCCGAAGTAGCATGCCTTTTTGGGGCGCAATTGCCAGATGCGTTGGCGCCTGACGAGAGGCATCGCTGGGAATCGCCTGGTCCTTGGTTGGATCAGTTCGGGATTGCCGACTACTCACCCGGAACTGACCTGGAGTTTCCCAGATGATCCCCACACCACGGAACGAGACCAGCGTCAACAGACTGACACGTGCTGGTGGATTGGCATCTGACATCGCCAGCTCGGTCATCGAACATTTCCTTGTTTCAACGACTTACGTTGACCTCATCGCAATAGAAACTTTGGCAGATTAATTGCCCTTCCTTGGTTTCGAGTGGCACCGGGCGCGGAATTTTCTCATGCTGCATGCGGCGCCTCCTCAGCTATTTTCACCGACCCTCCTTTCGAGGCAGGAGTCTCTGTTGGGAACGGGCTCTTGCCTCCCGCCTTCAGAGAAGCGGAACTGAGTTACGTGAGCCGCCGATTGGGGATTCTCTCCTAACGATTTGGCTAGTCGAGGAGAAATGACATGGGATCTTTTCAACCGATCTCATAGCTGCCGAATGGCTCTCGAATCGAGGTCGAAAAAAGAAGAGACGACGATGAGCAAGAGACCACGAAAGGAAATTCTGTGAGCGATACCACGCAAGGAAAACATCGGAGTTTGCGGTCGCTCGAATGGTTGAACTTTTTTCTCGCCGACGTGCAAACAGGTCTCGGGCCTTTCTTGGCCGCCTATCTTGCTTCGAGTGGATGGAATCCGGGCCGTGTGGGTTATGCCCTGACTTTCGGCGGTTTGGTCGCGGTCGCGATGCAGACTCCGGCGGGAGCCGTGATCGACGCAGTGCATCGCAAACGGGCGTTGCTTGGGGTGACCCTCGGCGTTTTGGTTGCGGGGGCGTTCCTTCTCATGGGGCGTCTCAGCCCGATGACGGTGTATTCCGCACAGCTCCTTATCGGTGGTTCAGGAGCTTTTCTCGCGCCCACAGTTGCAGCTATCACACTCGGGATTGTTGGGGCCAGTGCCTTTGACAAACAGTTCGGAAAGAATCAAGCATTCAACTCTGCCGGGAACGTTTTCACCGCACTGCTCGTCGCTTATGTCAGCTACAAATTTGGTTACCGCGCGATCTTCGTGATTGCCGCATTGCTGGCCATTCCCGCAGCCGTGTCTCTTTTTGGTGTAGATGCCAAGCAGATCGACTACGCCCGCGCTCGCGGGTCTATCAAGGACCACGGCCGGACGGAGGCGGAAGGGTTGTCTTCACTCCTGAAAGATCGGGTTCTTCTTTGTTTCCTGGCGACCGCCTTTCTTTTTCACTTTGCCAACGCTGCGATGTTGCCGCAACTGGGCGAGATGCTATCGAA
>Ga0137403_10007879_pt1 | contig 11958 bp, 12 predicted proteins | sample CZOMad2_1_16fung_FD_122057 | JGI IMG/M metagenome (GOLD analysis project Ga0137403, IMG submission 122057) | Vadose zone soil fungal communities from Angelo Coast Range Reserve, California, USA - CZOMad2_1_16fungal (Hybrid Assembly) | ecosystem: Environmental > Terrestrial > Soil > Vadose zone...
ATCAAGGTCCAGTCCATCGAACCGTCCAGCTCGATGTAATTTGTAAAGCCTCCACAACCGGGCTAAAGGGGCGCGAGTGATCGCGCCTCTTTTTTGTTGGAAAGAAAGACCCGCCTTGTCTTGCGTTACGCCAGTAACTTCTTAGGCATCGCCACTCTCAATTACTGTTTACTCTGATAACATTTTTCCATCCCCCCGCGCGTGCCGGCGCGGCCACTGACCGCTGTCAAAGCGAGTGTGCGTGCACGATAACGGACAACCAGAACCCGCGTACCAGGAATTCCTGAGCCGGCCCATTCGTGACCTCGGCCTGAAGCTGGAGGGGTCGCCGGTGGAGCGCTTTGTCGAGCAGCTCTACCGCGAGCTCGACGCCAAGGGACTGACCAAGTTCCGGCCCGCCTGCTACCTGACCGACGAGTGGGGATGCCCGTCAGGCGAGCCCATCATCGGGATCCCGTTCTACCTGGCGCACGCGGCGTTGTCTGAGCTAGAAAAAGCAACGCACGACCTGGAAGATGCCCGAGAAATCATGATGTATCTTCGCCACGAAGCCGGACACGCCTTCACGTACGCGTATCGGCTCCACAATTCTTCGGAGTGGAAGCAGTTGTTTGGACCGTTTCGCCGGCCGTATCGCGAGAATTATCGGCCCGCGCCGTTTTCGCGCGATTACGTCCGCCATTTGCCGGGCTGGTATGCGCAGAAGCATCCGGACGAGGATTTTGCCGAAACGTTTGCAGTCTGGCTTACGCCGCGTTCGAACTGGCGCAAACGATATCGCGGATGGAATGCGATGGAGAAGCTGCGCTACCTCGATCGCCTGGCACGCAAAGTCGGCCGAAGTGATCCGCCGCGGCGTCGTGGACGCACGGACATTACCGTGGATGAAATGGACGCGACGGTCGCTGAGTTCTACCATCAGGCCGCGCGCGAAGAAATTGCAGTCACTGAGCTTGCGCCCGACACTGATTTGCGCGACATCTTTCGCGTGTCCAAGCGCCGCAAGGGGGCTCGGCCGGCGCAGGAATTCCTGCGCCAGCATCGCAAGGCAGTCATCGATAAAGTGGCGCAGTGGACGGGCGCGCAACGGCCACTCATCAAGACGCTGGTCGAGACGATCGAAGAGCGAGCCGGAAAACTGGATCTCCGCGCGGACGAGTCGCGGCAGGCCGAACACCTGGCGGAACTAACGGCGTACACGACCGCGCTGGTAATGACGTACGTTGCGAAAGGAAAGTTCATTCAGCCGTAAAAGAGCTGCGAGCTTCGGGCCGCGAGCCTCGAGCAGTCAGCGATAGAAAGGAGTCAAGCAGGAACTGGGGGCCTGAGACCTGACACCTGTGACCTAACCCATGATTGGCGCAAAACTCAAAATCGCGTTGTTGTATGACGTCTGGAACGAGGATCCGGTCGCGGCGGCGGCAAAGGAAAAGGAAAAGGAAGATGAGCCGCCCGCGCGCAAGACTCGCCGCAAGAAGACAAAAAAGAAGCGGAAAGAGATGACCGACCGCGAGGAGATCTTCGAGGCTCTGGCGAAACTTGGCCACGAACCTTCGTACTTCGAACTGGATGGGCGTCCGCAGTCTCTCCATTCCCTTTCGCGCTGCGATGCCGACCTGATCTTCAACCTGACCGAGTCTTTCGACGGCGACGACACCAAGGAAATGAACGTGGTCGCTTACGTCGACCTGCTCGGGATACCTTATACTGGCGCCGGCCCGCACTCGATCTTTCTGGCGCAGGACAAAGCGGTTGCCAAAAAGATTTTTGCCTTCCACGACATCAAGACCCCATTTTTCGCCACTGCTTATCGCGGACGCATCGAGCACGCGCACGACATTTCCTTCCCCCTCATCGTCAAGCCGGGACTGGAGGATGGCTCCATCGGAATTGACGTGGGCTCGGTCGTGAAGAACATCAAGGAATTGATGGAGCGCATCCAGTACATCCAGGACGAATTCGACTCTCCCTCGCTGATCGAGGAATATATTGAAGGACGCGAAATTTACGCTGGAGTTCTCGGCAGCTACGAAACCGCTCAGGTATTGCCCCTGGTAGAACTGGATTTGTCGCGCCTGCCCGAGGGCACTCCAAAGATTGCTACCTACGACGTAAAGTTCGAGAAGAACACCGAAGTCTACAAACTGACTAAGTCCCAGCTTGCCGAAGATCTGGATGAAGAAACAACCAAACGGCTTTCGGATACCGCGCTGGCGGCGTACCGCGCTCTGAAATTGCGCGACTATGGCCGGATTGACATGCGTCTCGCGCCCAACGGCGACGTGTACGTGATTGAAGCCAATCCCAATCCCTGGCTCGCGAGCCGTCAGGAATTTGCCATGGCGGCGCGGGCCGCGGGGCGTTCCTACACCGAACTGATCGGAGAGATTGTGGAACTGGCGATGAGCCGGTATCCGAAAGCAGGATTTGCTAACGGCGCCGGTAGTTAGTCGTTAGAGGTCACTGGGCGGCACCCTTCGCCGCCGGCGTCAGCTTCTCGAAGATTTCCTCCGCGCGCTGGATCGCCTCCTGCACGTTGTCGCAGATATTCTCAGGCCCAATCAGTTGTGGCAACTCCGACTGCTGGATCAACTCCAGCGGCTGCTCCCGCGCTCCGCAGAGAATCAGCGCCCGTCCGCTCGCATGCAGCGTTTGCGCAACTTCCTCCAGCGCGAACAGCCCGGTGGCATCGAGTGCAGTCATATTTCGCAAGCGCAGCACAACTACCGGTGGCAGCTTGTGAATACTTTCGGTGACTACCGAGATCTTGTCCGTGGCGCCGAAGAGAAACGGCCCGTGAATGCGGAAGATCGTCGCGTAGTACGGAATATCTTTGTCTTGCAGGATGTGCACCCGGCCATCTTCGATGTAGTCGTCAGTGACCTGCGAGACAGTCGTAGTTGCAGCTACGCGGCTGATAAACAGCAATGCCGCCAGAATCATGCCCGCTTGTACAGCAACGGTCAGATCGGCGAATACCGTCAGCGCAAACGTGACCAGCCACACGCTCACGTCGGTCTTAGTCAGCTTGAGTAGGGACGGAATCTCCAGCCACTCGCCCATGTTGTACGCGACGACCATAAGGATCCCGGCCAGCACTGCCATCGGAACAAAACTCACTACCGGCGCAGCGAACAGCAGAATGGCTAGCAGCGTGAGAGCGTGAATGATGCCGGCCACCGGCGACTGCGCTCCCGAACGGATGTTGGTGGCGGTGCGCGCGATGGCGCCCGTTGCCGGCAGCCCGCCGAACATTGGCGAGACTACGTTGGCCACTCCCTGCGCGACCAGCTCCACGTTCGGGTTGTGCCGGTCGTTACTCATGCGGTCTGAAACCACCGCTGACATCAGCGATTCGATCGCACCCAGCATGGCGACTGTTAGAGCGGGTCCGAGAAGTCCGTGGATCAACTCTGGACGAAATGCCGGAATATCGAGATGCGGCAGGCCGCTGGGAATTCCGCCGAACCGCGTACCAATCGTCTCCACCCGCAGATGAAAGACCCTGACAACCGCCGTACCCAGCGCCATGGCCACGATCGCGCCCGGGATCCGGATCGAAATGCCACGGCAGATAGCAATGATCAAAACGGTCCCCACCGCGAGCGCGGCAGCTTCATAAGAGAGCGTCGGAAAGCTCTGCGCCAACGCCTTCATGCGCAACCAGAACTCGCCGGGGACCTTGTCCAGACTGAGTCCGAAGAAATCTTTGATCTGAGTGCTGGCGATGAGGATCGCAATGCCGTTAGTGAACCCAATGACGATCGGTCGAGGAATGAACTTCACCGCCGAGCCCATGCCGGTGAGGCCCATGATGATGAGCATCAACCCAGCCATCACCGTGCACATGAACAGGCCCTCGACACCGTGTACGGCGATGATCCCGGCAATCACCACCACGAAGGCGCCAGTCGGGCCGCCAATCTGCGTCTTCGATCCTCCGAGGAGAGAAATCAGGAAGCCCGTGACGATGGCACAGTAAATACCCGCCTGAGGAGTGAGCCCGGACGCGATCGCGAAGGCCATCGCGAGCGGCAGCGCGACCAGTCCAACCGTGACGCCTGCCACCAGATCGCGCAGGAATTTGTTGCGGTCGTAATCGCGCAGGCAGAGTACTGACTTCGGCAGCCAGGCTTCTGAAAGGAAAGAGCGAGCCATTACGCTAGCCATTATCGCAGCGGGCGAAACAAAAACCACCGAACCAAAGGACACGGAAGTAACGGAAAAGCCGCTGAAACAAGGGGCCGCCGTGGCAGAACGGGGCTATGGATAGAGACGCGGCGTGCCGCGTCTCTACAAGTCTTGCGAGTCTAAAACAGATTCCACAGGAACTGGTTGTATACCTCGTGGTGGTACTGTACTTCGGCCGCTTTTACGAACGTGCCCAGCAGGCGGGGACAGCGGTCGGCCGAAGCCTGCTTCAGATCGGCATAGCGCGCCTTCACGTCCGCCCCAAGCAGCTTCGTAATCCAATCGGCGTTGCGGAAGTCTTCGATTGCCGTGTAGATGTTGTCCGGCAAGTAGCGTTCCGCTTGGCGCAAATTCTTGATCTTCGCGGTTGTGCCTTCCAGTCCGGACTTGAAGATCGAATACATGACGAGGTACGGGTTGGAGTCGGGAGCGACCGCCCGCACTTCGATCCGCATGCTGCGCTGGTTGCCAATGGGGATACGGATCATGGCGCCCCGATCTACTGCCGACGCCTTGAGCTGGTTGGGCGCCTCGAAGTGCGGGTCGAGGCGGCGATATGCGTTCACGCTGGAATTGAACAGCAGGCAGAGGTCGTTTCCGTGGGTGAGGACGCGGTCCAGGAACTCGTATCCCAGCTTGCTGAGCTTTTCTTCTCCCTTGGGATCCCAGAACAGGTTCTTGCCATTCTCGCTGACGGAAATGTTGGTGTGCATGCCGCTTCCGTTGACGCCAACCACCGGCTTCGGGAGAAAACAAGCGGTCAAGTCCATGTTGCGCGCCACTTGCCGGCAGATCAGTTTGTAGAGTTGGATATGATCGGCGGCAGCCACCACCTCCGCGTAGTTGTAGTTGATCTCGAATTGTGACGGCGCCACTTCCGGGTGATCCTTTTCGTTCTGGAATCCCATAGCACGTTGCACTTCCGCGGTGGTATCGATGAAGGTGCGCAGCGGGTCCCCCGGCAGCGAATGGTAGTAGCCGCCCGTATTCACGTACTCGAACTTGCCCGTCTCATGGTAGCGGCGCTCAGCGTCCGGACCCTGAAACAGGAAGCCTTCAATCTCGTTGGCCGCGTTTAGTGTGTAGCCGTGCTTCTTGTTCAGACCCTCAGCAAAGAGTTTCAGCACGCTGCGGATGTCGGCTGAATAGGGCTCGCCGCCTTTGTCGATGACCTCGCCGAACACCAGCACCTTGCCCGGTCCAAACACATCGGCCGGCCCCCAGTAGAACGCGCTCCAGTCAATCCCAAGGCGCAGATCGCTCTCGCGCTGCGCGGTGAAGCCGCGGATCGAAGAACCGTCGAAGGTCAGGTTGTCGTAGCTCTTGAGCAAAAACTTCTTGTCGTAATCGAGCATGTGCAGGCGGCCTTCGAGATCGCTGAAGAGAACAGTTAGCGCCTTGATGCGCTTCTCGTCGGTCAGGTACTTGAGCCGCTCTTCCTGGATCTTGTGCGGTGCCACGCGATCCAGGCGTTGCTTCTTGGCTTTCAGATTCATCTCTTCTAATTCGTCGTACGAGATCGAGAGGAAGTTCCGCAGTTCGCTTGACATGCTTCTCCTTGATTCTGAGATTGAGCGCAGCCCAGAAGTGAGTTCCACTGGCTGGGAGTACCGCATAGGCTATCGTGTCGAGCGCAGCGGCACAAATAAAAAGGGCTTATGCCTGCGATTACAAGGATTTATTCTCGTCGAGAAGATTGCTCCGGGAATGGTGCAAAGATCCTCATCGAATCGTCAGTTGGGAACATTGGCATGAAATAATCGACCAGTGAGCTGCCCCATCTGCAACATCCGGAAGGAAAAGCGCTTCTGTCCAGCCGTGCACGGGCGTATCTGCGCCCAGTGCTGCGGCGAACAGCGCGAGGTGACACTCGACTGTCCCAGTGACTGCTCTTATTTGCAGCAAGCGCGTGAACACGAGAAGGCCCGTGATGTGACCGAGCTGGATCGCGCGGCTCTGTTTCCCGAAGTCGAGATTTCCGAGCAATTTCTTTACGAGCGCGAGCACCTTCTTCTCGGACTCAGCTTTGCGCTGGCGAAAAGCGCGCGTGCTAACCGGGCGCTGACCGACCGCGACCTGATTGCGGCCCTGACGTCGCTGGCGAAGAGCTACGAGACTCTGGTGAATTCCAGCCTGATCTACGAGCAGCGTACCGCCAACCTGGAACATCATGCGATCACAGCCGAAATCGAACAGATGGTCAAGGAGTTCCGCGAGGCCGAGCAGAAGCACATGGCCTCACCCGATTGCGTGACTCAGAGGTGCTGAAAGCGCTCGTATTCCTGCTGCGTCTGGCGCTGAGCCGCACCTCCGGAAGGCCTAAGTCGCGAGCGTTCCGTCGATTTTCTCTTTACGCAATTCCCCGAAGAGCAGTCGGCCGTCGCTGCTCCCGAGGACGAGGGCAGCCGGATCATCATCCCCTGATCAGGTTTTCGGCTCGAGGAGGCGAACCACCTGCCCCACAGGCAAATCGGCGAGCAGTTCGCGCGCAGTCTTTCGCAACAGCGGATGAAGGGCTTCGGGTGCAATCTCCGCCAGTGGCTCCAGCACGAACCGCCGCTGGTGCATCGCGGGATGCGGAATCTTCAACCCTCGCTCTTCGACCACGCGATCGCCAAACAGCAGGAGATCGATATCAATCGAACGCGGCCCCTTGTCTTTCATGCGCAGCCGCCCCATTTCCCGTTCAATGGCCAACACTTTCTTGAGCAACGCCCTCGGAGTGTCCCTGGTTTCCAGCACGACCACGCAGTTCAGGAACCAGGGCTGATCGCGGAGTTCGACCGGTTCGGTTTCGTAAAAGCCGGAAACTGATCTTATGGCCCCAGCTTCGCCCAACCGCTCGATTGCCGCCCGCAGATTGGCAGAACGGTCCCCCAGGTTGGATCCCAGGGAAAGATAGACAGATTCAGCCATAGAGAGTTACCAGCCTATTGAAACAGCTCATTTTATGAGATTTGCCCGGCTTGGTACCTTGGTTACTTTGACCCCTCTGCGGGCACCGCTAGTATCGAATAGGTATGAATCTCGAATCGCTGCTGATCAGCCGGGATGCGGCGTTGCTCGGAGTCTTGCGCCCGACGCTGGAGAAAATGTCGGTCAGCGTCGAAGTCTGCACCGGCACTCAGACCGGCAGCGAAATGCTCGGAAAACGAAAGTTTGACGCGGTGATCGTAGATTGCGACGACCTGCCAGGCGGGGTCGAGATCCTGACAGACCTGCGCAAAACCCACAGCAATGCCTCTTCTGTTGCCTTTGCCGTTCTGAATGGCAACACTACCACCCAGGAGGCTTTCCACCTCGGCGCCAATTTCGTTCTTCAGAAACCGCTTACGCCGCTCCACGCCACTCGCTGTTTCAACGCTGCCTTGAATTTCATGCTGCGGGAACGCCGCCGCTACTTCCGGCATCCGGTGGATATGCCAGTCCGAATCAGTATTCCGGAAGGCGCCGAACTCAACGCCACCGCTACCGACCTGAGCGAAGGAGGAATGGCCATTCACGTTGCAGACAAGCTGCCTAGGGACGTGGTGACCAATTTGCACTTCACGCTTCCCGGTTCCAACATCTCGCTCGAGCTTCGAGGAAATATTACCTGGGCTGACGCAACCGGCAAAGCCGGCATCAGGTTTATCGAGGTGCCACAAAGTTCGCAATATCAGCTCGAAAAGTGGCTGACCGACCGTATACACAGCGAACTCCCCAGCGAGTTGCAAAAGCACCTAAACGCAGACTAGCCGCCCTGCGATCTACCCGGTTCCCCCGATCCAGACCCCTCCCGAATCCAGTTTGAAACTTTCCATGCCCCCCGGCCATATGGCAATCTGGGAGGAGTTTTCCCAGACACTCCTTATGATCACTATCGACGAAAGAATTGCCAGAACCGAAAGGCTACTGCGGCGCCTGGAAGACGATAAACCCTATCTACGAGCGCGATTGTCGGCTCTCGGGGCCGAGCACCGGCAGAGCGCGAGTGCGTTTGCGGACCGGGTCCGCGCCGAAGCGGAGGCAGAACTGCGGCGCCTGCTCGCCGAACGTGGGACGCCTTACGATTGGACTATGCCGCAGCCCGCCGACTAAGAGGCTTCCCGCAAGCAATAATCTTAAGTAGAGACGCGGCGTGCCGCGTCTCCCTCGCCGGACCCGAGACGTGGCGGTCCTGATATGCGGCGTGCCGCGTCTCTGTCTGTCCCAGCTAAACGCTTAGTCTGGCTTCGGAACTGACCGGCACCGCAGAAGACGCTTCTTCCAAGGTGGTCTCTTCCCAGTACGACTTATCGCGCAGCAGACGCGACACCAGCGCGGTATGCATAGCGTGGCCGGCGCGGTCCGCCACCACCGACCCCAGAATCTGTTTCCCAATCAGCGCCAAATCTCCGATCAGATCCAGCACCTTGTGACGGACGAACTCGTCCACGAACCGCAGCGGCGGATTGAGCACTCCGTCGCGGCTCAGCACAATCGCATTCTCGGTCGAGGCGCCGCGGATAAGGCCTTGTTGGCGCATGGCTTCGGCCTCGTGCATGAATCCGAAAGTGCGGGCTGGCGCGATCTCCCGCAGATAACTGCCGTTTGTCAGCTGCACACAGAATGTCTGGCGCCCGATCTGAGGGTGCGGGAAATTTATGGAGTAGGACACCGAATAGGTGTTCGCCGGATACACCGCGATAAACTTATCGCCCTCGCGCAATTCCACTTCGCGCACAATGCGGAGATACGTGCGAATCTTGCGTTGGCGCCGGATGCCGGCTTTCTGAATCATGTCCACGAACGGCCGGGCGCTGCCGTCGAGAATGGGCAATTCGAGGTTGTCGAGTTCGACGATGGCATTGTCGATGCCAGCGCCGATAAAGGCTGACAACAGATGCTCGGTCGTCGAGATCAGTACGCCTTTCTTCATCAAACTGGTCGCATACGAAACGCGGGCCACATTGCGGCCGCTGGCTTCGATCTCGAAGTCGTCAAGGTCGGTGCGGCGGAAGACGATGCCGGTTCCGGCGGTCGCGGGCAGCATGCGCAGCGTAACCGGAGCCCCACTATGGAGACCAACTCCCGTGCAGGTTGCGGAAGCACGGATTGTCTGCTCGTGCGTCAAGGGGAGGTGAAGTAAGTGTTTTACTATTCATTAGTTTACCGCCGCCGGACGGATTCTCGCCCGTGGCAAAAAAGCCACAGTCCGTGGTTATCTATGCGATGAAATCGCTAACTTGTTCCATAGAAAGGTAGATATTCGGGAGTGGCTCGCAGGGTTCTAGTACTACCGTACCGTGAATCGGCCTATCCTTTACCGCTTTTTTGGGGGCTGCTTGGGATCGTAATTCACGGTGGCTTCGAACAGCGTGTCGGGCAGCGGCAGGTTGTATTTGGCGACATTGATAAAGCGTTGGTGCGACAGTTCCCCGTTGAAGTTGCGAGTGATCGAATGGGGCGTCATGATCCCCTGCACCAGCCGGTAGTTGTCGTAAACCTCGTCCTCGATGTTCTTTTGTTTGTCGTCAGGATCGCGCCACGAAAAGCTGGTCTTCACCGGCAAATGCGTGTACTGGTCCATGTTGACGGTCACGGAGTCGTTCTGGCTGTTGAGCAGCGTGACCTGATCGGTGGCTTTCCCATCCACAATGGAAAGGCCGTCGGAGAAAAGGGCGACGGAAGGATCGTTGATCCACTTGCGAAGAACGGCATCCAGAGAATGCTGGTGCCGCCGAAGGTAGGCAGCCAAGTCGACGGGATCCTGCGCAGCCGTGCCTTTGTAGGTGATTTCGTATCCCTTGGTCCCATTGTGAATCAGGACAATATCCGACTTGTCCTTGACCTGCACGTTCCCCACTTGCCAGTACAACAGGAAAACGTTGCGCAGGTGGATGACCTCAAAGCGGTCCTTGTCCGGATACTTGATGTAGTAGTTGTATGGAATGCCGAGGCTGTTCGTGCGTCCGTGATAGAGCGGATAGTAACGGCCCGCTTCACTCTTGTTCTCGTAAGTGAGATAGGCTTGCCCGCCCAGCGCTTGGATGGCTTGATCGAGCAGCGCCCGCGCCTTGTGAGCGTTATCCAGATCGTTCAGGTTAGGAGCAGAGGTCGGGGCAGCAGCCTGAGCAGCGGATAGCGTCGACAGCAGCAGGATGGCGAAGAATCGGTGCATGAGCTACTGGATTAGAAGCGGTCAGAATCATTTTAGCTGTCTCAGAAGCGAAACAGCTACCAGACATGTGGGCCGAACACTCTTGCGATTTCAGTCTCGATGCATCGATCCCGCAAAAGATGCAGCGCGGCGCCATAATCGGGCGGAAAATTCTTATCGCCCGAATCAGAATTTGGAATTAGACACAGTCCTCAGTTGACCCTACGTTAGAACATGACCCCTTTAATACCTGTTGAGGACTCAAATGTCGACTTACTGCACGAGATTGGCATCCGGCTGGCTACTGCGGACGAATTCCATGAGGTGCTCACCCGCGTGGTGGAATTTGCATCGGCCTTGGTGAAGTGCGATTCCTGCCTGATTTACGTGTTGGAGGGCGAAGAATTGGTGTTGCGCGCCTCGAAGAATCCCCACCCGGAAGTAGTGGATCGTTTGAAATTACGGGTGGGAGAAGGCATCACAGGATGGGTGGCGGAACATAAGGAGGCGGTAGCAGTGCCGGAAAAGGCGGCACAGGATCCGCGTTTCCAGTTCTTCCATGAGCTGCCCGAAGACAGCTACGAAGCATTTCTTTCGGTGCCGCTGATGTGCCGGGGACGCGTGGTAGGAGTTATCAACCTGCAACATCGATTGCCACATGTCTATAAGCCGAAACAGATCCGGCTGATCTCGACCATCGGCTTCTTGGTGGGCGCAGAAATTGAGTTGGCACGCCTGGAAGAAGCGAACTCCAATCTCTCGGAACAACTGCAGACCCGAAAAGTGGTGGAACGCGCGAAGGGTATTCTGCAGCGCGAATTCAAGCTGAGCGAAGAGGAAGCCTATCTGGCCTTGCAGCGTCAGAGCCGGCAGAAGCGCATAGCAATGAAGGAACTTGCGGAAGCCATCGTGCTGAGCGACGAAGTGAAGGGCGATGTCCGGCCGCCGGACCCTTCCTAAGAATCAAGGATCAAGCGCAGGGAAAAAGAAAACCGAGAGCAGATTCGCGGAGTGAACCTGCTCTCGGTTTGACCGGCGATTAACGTGTGGGTGTGGGGCCCGAATTGTCGCCGGCCAAAGCCAATTCTTTTTCCGCGCTCTCCGGGGGCACGGTGAACTGCAAAGTCATTTCGAAGTTCGGTAGCTCCAGGGTACGGACGAAGCTCTTCCCAGCTCTCGATACGAGAACGATCCGATCGAGATCGGAAGCCCGCGAAGGTCCGATATTGTTGACCAGAATCATGAAGCCCTCGCGACCACCGCCGATATTGCGCAGTGTCAACAGTCCCGACGGACCTTTGGGTTCGAGAGAGAACTTGTAAGTCCCCGCCGGAACCACGGCATTCTGCCAATGCACGTCATGAGACAAAGTGAAGGAGCCGTTAGCCGTTTGGGCGGCAGCTGGGCTCCGCATAAGGCTCAGGGCGCCCAATGTCAAGACAGCGGTGAAGGCGAGTTTGCGAAGCGATTTCATGGAATCTCCCGTGTATGAGTGTGGCGAGCACACTTCTGGCGCGGAGCCGAAACAACGCCGGCTCAGTTTTAGAAAAGAACAACGAGGTCAGGAGATTTGCCGTGCAGCAAACGAGGCTGGCAAAGCAAAAGCAGCTTCGCAGAGGCTGCATACAGAGCAGGTTGCGAAGTGA